>WBZV01000631.1_pt1 | contig 19530 bp, 15 predicted proteins | sample 5204221 | NCBI WGS metagenome assembly WBZV01 (sample SAMN12344360, study PRJNA552823) | activated sludge metagenome | biome: Activated sludge suspended growth; feature: Nitrification reactor; material: Wastewater; isolation source: activated sludge from nitrification reactor of wastewater...
GGATGGGGTAGCTGTGCGAGGGGTACTTGGAATTCAGCGTGGTGGCGATGCGCTCGGCCGCCGCTTCGTCGGCGATGTGGTTGGCCAGCAGCTCGCGGCACAGCATGATGGACAGCGACTCGGCCCGGTCGACCGCGCCGATCACCAGCGGGTGCACGTACTGGAACAGCGAGCGGTAGGGGTTCTCGGCGCTGTCGCCCTGCTGGTCGCGCCACAGGCGGATCACGCGCGTCAGCTCGTCGAGGCTCACGCTGACGCGCTCGTTGTCGCGGTCCACCGGCGAGAGCGCATGGTTCAGCGAGGTGTCGACCGCGGTGAGGTAGGCGGTCGGGCCCATCAGGATGCGGTCGGCGCCGAGCGCGATCATGGTCGCGGCCGAGGCGCATTCGAGCGGCACCAGCGCCACCAGCTGCCGGCAATGCTGGCGCAGCAGGTTGACCAGGCGCAGCGAGACCTGGCCGCTGCCGCCGTCGGACTTGATGAAGAGGTGGATGGTGTCGTGCTTGCCGAGCCGGCCCAGCACGTCGTACAGCGCCAGCACGTCGGAGTGGCACACCGAGCCGCGCGGGTTGTTCCAGTAGCTCACGATCGGGCCGCCGAGCTGCTCGGCCAGCTTGCCGATCACGGCCTGCGTCTTGGCGAACAGCACCGGCGGCTGCTTGATCCTGGGCTTCTTGGGGTCGGGCCTTGCGGTGTCGTCGCTCATGGCAGGTCGCTCGTCGGGATGGCGGCGAGCGTAACCGAGCGGCCGCCGTGGCGCGGCGGCATACTCGTCGCGCCATGAACGATCCCACACCCTTTCGGCGCATCGCCGTCGTCGGCGCCGGCGCGGTCGGCAGCTGGTTCGGCGCGATGCTGGCGCGTGCCGGCCATGCCGTCGTGCTGATCGGCCGCGCGCCGCATGTCGAGGCGATCCGCCGCGATGGCTTGCGAGTGGAAAGCAGGGCCGGCAGCGAGACCGTGCGCCTCGAGGCCGACACCGGGATCGCCGCCGTGCGCGGTGCCGATCTCGTGCTCTTCTGCGTGAAGTCGCCCGACACCGACGCGGTGGCGCGTGCGATGGCGCCGCACCTGGAGGCGAACGCGCTGGTGCTGAGCCTGCAGAACGGCGTCGACAACGCGGCGACGATCGCGCGCCATGTGCGCTGCGCGGTCGTGCCCTCGGTGGTCTACGTCGCCACGGCGTTGCCGGCGCCGGGCACGGTGGCGCACTATGGCCGCGGCGACCTCGTCATCGGCTCGAAAGACGCGGCGCTGCAGGCGCGCCTGCGCGCGCTGGTCGATCTGTTCGCCAGCGCGCAGGTGCCGGTGGCGGTGTCGCCCGACGTGATGGGCGAGCTGTGGCGCAAGCTGATGCTCAACTGCGCCTACAACGCCATCTCGGCGATCGCCCAGCAGCCCTATGGCCGCATGACGGCGCTGGCGGAGGTTCGCGCCGTGATGCGCGAGGTGGTGGAGGAAGTGGTGGCGGTGGCGCGCGCCGATGGCCAATCGCTCGCACTCGACGAGTGCCTGCAGGCGATGGAGAAGCTCGCGCCGGCGATGCCCACGCAGCTTTCCTCCACCGCGCAGGATCTGGCGCGCGGCAAGCCGAGCGAGATCGACCACCTCAACGGCTTCGTCGCGCGGCGCGGCGCCGAGCTCGGCGTGCCGACGCCGGTGAACCGCACGCTGCATGCGCTGGTGAAGCTCGCCGAAGCGGCGCGCGTGCCGGCATGAGGGCACCCGGCCTCGCCGCGCTGGCAACGGCCTTGCTGCTGGCCGGCTGCGCGCTGCCGCCGACGGCACCGCAGGGCCTGGGGCCGACCGAGGCGCGCGCCGCCATCCTGCGCGTGCTGCCCGCCGGCCTGGCCGACCGCGAGGGCTGGGCCGCCGACATCCACGCGGCGCTGGCAGCGCAGGAGCTGCCCTCGACCGCCGAGAACCTGTGCGCGGTGATGGCGGTGGCCGAGCAGGAATCGGGCTATCGCGCCGACCCGGCCGTGCCCGGGCTCGGTGCGATCGCCTGGAAGGAGATCGAGCGCCGCGCCGATGCGGCGGGCGTGCCGATGTTCGCTGTGCGCGGCGCGCTGGCGCTGCCGTCCAGCGGCGGGCGCAGCTACGCCGAGCGCATCGATGCGGTGAAGACCGAGCGCCAGCTCAGCGAGGTATTCGAGGATTTCATCGCCATGGTGCCGCTGGGCAAGACCTTTCTCGCCGATCGCAACCCGGTGCGCACCGGCGGGCCGATGCAGGTGAGCATCGCCTTCGCCGAGGCGCAGGCGAAGCAGCGGCCCTATCCCTACGAGCTGCGCGAGTCGGTGCGGCGCGAGGTGTTCACGCGCCGCGGCGGGCTGTACTTCGGCGCGGCGCACCTGCTCGGCTACGAGGCGCCCTACGAGCAGGCGATCTACCGCTTCGCCGACTTCAACGCCGGCCGCTGGGCGAGCCGCAATGCCGCTTTCCAGAATGCGCTGGCCGTTGCCTCGGGCCTGCCGGTCACGCCCGACGGCGACCTGATCACGCCGGGCGGCGCGCAGCGCGGCGAAACCGAGCGCGCGGCCTTGTCGCTGGCCGGGCGCCTCGGCCTCTCGGAGGCGTCGATCCGCCGCGATCTGGGCAAGGGCGAGGGCGCGGGCTTCGAGAAGACGGCGCTGCACGAGCGCGTATTCGCCTACGCCGAGCAGCTCGACCGCCGCACGCTGCCGCGCGCCGCCCTGCCGCGCATCGAGCTGCACAGCCCGAAGATCACGCGCAAGCTGACCACCGAATGGTTCGCGCGCCGCGTCGACGAGCGGCATCGGCGCTGCCTGGAGCGCATCGGGGCGCCGCGCGAGGGCTGAGAAGGTGTGAACGAACCCACCATGCCCGCTCGTTCCGCCATATCGCGCCCACTCTTCGTTGCAAATGCTCGCCATAGCCCGAGCTATGGCTGCGCTTTGCGCCTCGATTGGGCGCAATCTGGCGGCCCGCTCGGGCACGCCGGGCTCATTCACACCTTCTGAGGCTTCGGCCTGCACCGAAGCGTCGTGCCGCCGGCGCACGCCGCGCGGTGCTAGCCTGCATCCACGATGCCGCGCGACCACGAACCCCGCCTTGCCCGCGCCGCCGCCATGGTGGCCGACGCGGCGCGTTCGCGCATGCTGGCCCGGCTGCTCTCCGGCGAGGCGGCCACGGCGGGCGAGCTCGCCGCTGTGGCCTCGGTGACGCCGGCCACCGCGAGCGGCCACCTCGCGCAGCTGCGCGAGGCCGGCTTCGTGAGCTGCGAGCCGCGCGGCCGGCACCGCTACTACCGCCTCGCCAGCCCGGCGGTGGCGCACGCGCTGGAGGCGCTGGCCCTGGTGGCCGAGGCCGACGCGCGCGAAGCCGCCTGGCAGCGCCCCGAGCGTGCGCGGCTGCGCGAGGCGCGCTGCTGCTACGGGCATCTGGCCGGCCGCCTCGGCGTGGGCCTGTTCGAGGCGCTGCTCGCGCAGCGCGGCCTGCGCCCCGAGGCCGATGGCTTCGCGCTCACCGAGGCCGGCCGTGCCTGGTTCGGCAGCTTCGGCTTCGATCCGGCCGCGCCCAGTGGCAGTCGCCGCTACGCCTATGCCTGCATGGACTGGTCGGAGCGGCGCGACCACCTCGCCGGCCAACTCGCCGACGAGTGGTTGGCCCACTGCCTCGCGCGCGGCTGGCTCGAGCGCGGCGAGGGCCGCGCGCTGGCGCTGACGCCCAGCGGGCAGCGCGCCCTGCAGCCTGCTCTGACTTGATCCGAAGCAAGTTTCGAAGCGCCGTTTCCCTGCTGGGGGTGTGTCCTTGATCAAGTTCAAGGAAATTCCCGAGCAAATCAGTAGGCTATGGGGGTCGATAACAAGCGGAGGTTTCCCATGGCCCAAGGCTTCACCAGCCAAGCGGCGCGCAATATCTTCTATGGCGGAACGGTGTTCTTCGTTCTTCTATTTGCCGCCATCGTCTTCCATACCGAGCAACGCATTCCGGAGCGCTCGAAGGCCGCGGAGATCACTCCGGCCGTCGTTCGCGGAAAGCACTTGTGGGAAACCCGTAATTGCATCGGATGCCACACGCTGCTGGGCGAGGGTGCCTATTTCGCGCCGGAGCTGGGCAACGTCTACAAGCGCCGCGGCCCCGATTTCATCAAGGCCTGGATCAAGAGCCAGCCCACCGGCACGCCGGGGCGGCGCCAGATGCCCAACTTCAACTTCAGCGATGCGCAGCTCGACGACATGGTCGAGTTCCTGAAGTGGACCAATGGCGTGGACACCGAGAAGTGGCCGCCCAACATCGAAGGCTGATCGGGGTCAGAACATGAAAACCGCAACCCTCAAGTTCCAGTCGCAGTCGGTCTCCCGGCTGTACTTCATCGCCGCGATCGGCCTGTTCGTCGGCCAGATCGTCTTCGGCCTCACGCTCGGCCTGCAGTACCTGATCGGCGACCTGGCCTTCCCGGCCATCCCGTTCAACATCGCCCGCATGGTCCACACGAACCTGCTGATCGTGTGGTTGCTGTTCGGCTTCATGGGCTCGGCCTACTACCTCATCCCCGAGGAAGCCGATACCGAGCTGCACAGCCCCTTCCTGGCCAAGCTGCTGTTCTGGATCTTCCTCGTCGCCGGCGCGGCCACCATCCTGGGCTACCTGCTGGTGCCCTATGCCACGCTGGCGGAGATGACGGGCAACGACTTCCTGCAAACGATGGGGCGTGAGTTCCTCGAGCAGCCCTTGCCGACGAAGGTCGGGATCGTGATCGTGGCGCTGGGCTTTCTCTGCAACATCAGCATGACGGTGCTGAAAGGCCGAAAGACTGCTATCGCGCTGGTGCTGCTGATGGGCCTGTGGGGCCTGGCGCTGATGTTCCTGTTCAGCTTCGTCAACCCGAGCAACCTGGTGCGCGACAAGATGTACTGGTGGTTCGTGGTGCACCTGTGGGTGGAAGGCACCTGGGAGCTGATCCTCGGCGCGCTGCTCGCCTTCGTGCTGGTCAAGACCACCGGCGTCGACCGCGAGGTGATCGACAAGTGGCTGTACCTGATCATCACCATGGCGCTCGTGACGGGCATCCTCGGCACCGGCCACCACTTCTACTTCATCGGCCTGCCGGGCTACTGGAGCTGGGTGGGCAGCGTGTTCAGTGCACTCGAGCCGATTCCCTTCTTCATGATGACGCTGTTCGCGTTCAACATGGTCCAGCGCCGCAAGCGCGAGCACCCGAACCAGGCCGCCGTGCTGTGGGCGGTGGGCACCGCGGTGATGGGTTTTCTCGGCGCCGGCCTGTGGGGCTTCATCCACACGCTCAGCCCGGTGAACTACTACACCCACGGCTCGCAGATCACCGCGGCGCACGGCCACCTGGCCTTCTACGGCGCCTACGTGCTCGTCGTCATCGCGATGATCAGCTACGCCATGCCGATCCTGCGCGGCCGCGAAGCCAACCCGAAGCGCGCGCAAGCCGTCGAGATGTGGAGCTTCTGGATCATGACCATCGGCATGGGCGTGATGGTGCTGGCGCTCACCGGCGCGGGCATCCTGCAGGTCTGGCTGCAACGCATCCCGACCGAGAACGCGATGTCGTTCATGGCCACGCAAGACCAACTGCGCTTCTTCTACTGGGTGCGCGTGGCCGGCGGCGCCAGCTTCCTGTGCGGGCTGCTGACCTACCTGGCCAGCTTCTTCATCGGCCCCGCCGCCGACGAGGCCGAGCAGCGCGGCGCCGTGCCCGCCGCCGCCTGAGCCCGAAGGTGACGTGATGGAAATGGCCAGTGCCCGGCAGCTGGCGGCGCTGCCGTACTACGCTGCCCAGGGCGGGGAATGCGCGCTCTTCGAGCGCGCCCACGCCGCCCGCCTGCCGCTGCTGATCAAGGGGCCGACGGGCTGCGGCAAGACGCGCTTCGTCGAGCACATGGCGGCGCGCCTGGGCCGGCCGCTCATCACCGTGAGCTGCCACGACGATCTGAGCGCGGCCGACCTGGTCGGCCGCCACCTGATCACCGGCGGCGACACGCTGTGGTGCGACGGCCCGCTGACGCGCGCGGTGCGCGAGGGCGCCATCTGCTACCTCGACGAGGTGGTGGAGGCGCGCAAGGACACAACGGTCGTGCTGCACCCGCTGGCCGACGACCGGCGGATGCTGCCGATCGAGCGCACCGGCGAACTCATCGCGGCGGCGCCCGGCTTCATGCTGGTGATCTCCTACAACCCCGGCTACCAGAACCTGCTCAAGGGCCTCAAACCCAGCACGCGCCAGCGCTTCGTGGCGCTCACGCTGGGCTACCCGGAAGCGGCGGTGGAGCGTGCCATCGTCGAGGCCGAAAGCGGCTGCAACCCGAGCGTCGCGGCCAGCCTGGTGGCGCTGGCGCAGGCGCTGCGCCGCCTGACCGACCACGACCTCGAAGAGACCGCCAGCACGCGGCTGCTGGTGATGGCCGCGCGCCTGGCCGCCGGCGGGCTGGCGCTGCGCGAGGCCTGCCACTCGGCCATCGTGGACGCGCTCACCGACGACGCCGACACCGCGCGTGCGCTGGCCGAGGTGGTGGGGGCCGTGATCGGCGATGACTGAACGCGCCTTCGCGCTGGCGGTGAACGACTCGCCGCAGGCGCAGCGCATGGCGCGCCTGCAGCGCTTGCGCCGCGCCCTGCAGATCGGCTTCTTCGCGCTCTTCCTGCTCGCGCCCGCGCTCAACCTGCTGCGCTTCGATCTCAACGAGGCGCAGCTGTGGGTGCTGGGCCATCGCTGGTCGCTCGGCATCGACGAGTTCACCCAGCATCGCATCGACGCTACGCAGGTGGCGCTGAATATCGTGCTGCGCGCCATCCTGCCCGGCGTGCTGCTGGTGGTCGCCTTCATGACGGTGGCCTATCGCTACGGCCGCCTCTACTGCGGCTGGCTGTGCCCGCATTTCTCGCTGGTCGAGTCGCTCAACGCGCTGCTGCAGCGCGCCAGCGGCAAGCTCAGCTTCTGGGACCGGCAGCGCACGCTGCGCGCCGGCCAGCAGCCCGACCGCCGCTGGTGGCCGGCCTTCTTCCTCTCCTGCGCGATCTTCGGCTTCCTGTGGGCGATCACGCTCTTGAGCTACCTGCTGCCGCCGCGCGAGATCTGGGGCAACCTGGTCGGCGGCACGCTGACGCCCAACCAGGCGCGCTTCATCGTCATCGGCAGCGTGGTGTTCACGCTCGAGTTCATGTTCGCGCGGCACCTGTTCTGCCGCTTCGGCTGCGCCGTGGGCCTGTTCCAGAGCCTGGCCTGGATGGCCAACCCCAAGGGCCTGGTGGTGGCCTTCGACCGCGAGCGCGCGCGCGACTGCCGCAGCTGCAGCACCGCCAAGTCGCCGCAAGGCTCGGCCTGCGACACCGCCTGCCCCATGCGCCTGAACCCGCGCAACATCAAGCGCATGATGTTTTCCTGCGTGCAGTGTGGCCAGTGCCTCACCGAGTGCGAGAGCTCGCACGACGCGCAGGGCCGCAGCCCCAACCTCGAGTGGAAGGTCGGGCTGGACGCGGTGCGCGAGACGCTGCGCCAGCGCCGCGAGGACCGGGGCTGAGCCATGGAAGAGTGGATCGGCGAACGCTGGCACCGCTGGATCACGCGCGCGGCCGATCGCAGCTTTCCCGCGCAGGCCGTGACGCTCGCCGAAGTGAAGGCGGCCGCCGCGATGCTGTTCCATGCGGTCGGCGGCGGGCATGGCGTGCGCGTGGTGCCGGCGGGCGAATCGCGCGCCGGCGGCCCGCGCGGCTGGCTGCAAAAGATCGCCGGCAGCGGCCGGCGCGCCGCCACCGCCAAGCTCGATGCCGACACGCTGGCGCTGCCGCCGGTGATCGCGGTATTCGACGACAAGGCGCTCAACCGCGATCTCTACCTGTGGCTGGCCGCGCTGGCGGCGGCGCACGACGGGGAGGGCGACTGGATCGCCGGCAACCGTGCCGCCACCGCGCGCGTGCTGCAGCGCTGCCCGGGCCTGCGCGCGCGCTGGCAGCGCCTGCGCGATGCACACCTCGCGCAGCGGCCCGGCCCGGCGTCGGGCGCCGAGGCGGCGGTTCGGGCCGCATTGCGCGATGAAGCCGTGCCGCACACGGCCGTCGCCGCCCACGAGGTGGCGCCGGTGTGGGTCTGGCTGGAAGCGCTGCCCGCGGCAGAGGGTGATGCCGCTGCCGCCAGCGACGCCGCCGCACGCGAGTCCGCCGGCGCTGCGGCGCCGCGCAGCGACACGCGCCGCCGCACGCGCCGTGTCGAGCAGCAGAAGGACAAGCGCGCGCCGCTGCTGCTGGCCTCCAAGACCGAGCAGCTGATGAGCTGGGCCGAGCATGTGCCGCTGGATCGCGCCAGCGACGACGAGGACGACGGCAACGCGCAGCGCGCCGCCGACGACATGGAGCAGCTCGCCATCACGCGCGACGGCCAGGCCGGCGCGGCGCGCATCAAGTTCGACCTCGATCTGCCCAGCGCCAGCGTCGACGACATCGCGATCGCCGAGGGCGAGACCCTGCCCGAGTGGAACTGGAAACGCCAGAAGCTCGAGCCCGACCACTGCCGCGTCGTCACGCTGATGGCGCAGCCCGGCACGCCCTTCGCGCCGGGGCTGGCGCTGCGGCGCACGGCGCGCCAGGTGCGACGCCGCCTCGAGGTGCTGCGCGCCGCGCCGCGCTGGCAGCGCCGCTGCGCCGACGGCGAGGCGATCGACCTCGACGCCTGGGTGCGCCATGCCGCCGATGCGGGCGAGGCGAACGCCGCAGCGCCGATGCCGCGCGACCCGCTGGTCTTCGCGCGCCGCACGCGCGGCGAGCGCAGCTTCGCCACGCTGCTGCTGGCCGACCTCTCGCTGTCCACCGACGCGCATGTCGACAACGATGCCCGCGTGATCGACGTGATCCGCGACGCGCTCTACGTCTTCGGCGAGGCGCTCGAAGGCACCGGTGACGCCTTCGAGATGCTCGGCTTCAGCTCGGTGCGCCGCCAGCACGTGCGCATGCAGCACCTCAAGGGCTTCGACGAAACCTGGAGCCGCGAGGCGCGCTCGCGCGTCGGTGCCATCAAGCCCGGCTACTACACGCGCATGGGCGCGGCGCTGCGCCATGCCACCAGGCGCCTCGCGCTGCGCCCCGAGCGGCAGCGGCTGCTGCTCATCCTCACCGACGGCAAGCCCAACGACCTGGACGTCTACGAGGGCCGCTGGGGCCTGGAAGACACGCGCCACGCCGTGCACGAGGCGCGCGAGGCCGGGCTGCTGCCCTTCTGCCTGTCGATCGACGAGGAGGCGCACGAGTACCTGCCGCACCTGTTCGGACGCGGCGGCTGGGCGCAGGTGCGCCGGCCGGCCGAACTGCCGGCCCGGCTGGCCTCGGTGTACGCTCGCCTGACCCGCTGAACCGCGGTGTCGATTGACGGTCGTCAAGCCCCGGCCTGTGGCCGGCAGGGACACTCGCGCCAGCCCGAAACCGGATCGCCCGTGGAAGCACGTACCTTCGACCTGCCGCGCTACCTCTCGGTGCTGCCGCTGTTCACCGACCTCAACCGCCCCGAGCTGGAGCGGCTCGCGCTCGGCTGCCAGCTGCGGCGGCTGTCGCGTGGCGACACGGTATTCCGCGTCGGCGAGGCCTGCGAGGAATTCCACGTCACCGTCACCGGCCAGGTCAAGCTGTATGCGCTGTCGCCGGCCGGGCAGGAGAAGGTGATCGAGCTGGTCGGCCCCGGCAACAGCTTCGCCGAGGCGCTGATGTTTACCGGCAAGCCCTACATCGTGAACGCGCAGGCGCTCACCGACACGCTGCTGCTGACGGTGAAGAAGGAGGCCGTGGTCGGCGAGATCGAGCGCGACCCGCGCTTCGCGATGCGCATGCTGGCCGGCATCTCGCGGCGCCTGCACGGCCTGGTGCACGACGTCGAGGCCTACGCGCTGCACAGCGGCATGCAGCGCGTGATCGGCTACCTGCTGCGCGACCAGGTGGTGGAAGACTGCGCCACCGGCGAGGTGGTCACCGTGTCGCTGCCGGTCAGCAAGGCGACCATCGCCTCGCGCCTGTCGCTGACGCCGGAATATTTCTCGCGCGTGCTGCACGAGCTGGAGGCCGCCGGCCTGGTGCGCATCGACAAGCGCGACGTGCACATCCTCGACCCCAAGAGCCTGGCCGAGTATCCCGGCCGCTGACTGTTCGCCCCCGGCCTCGGTGTACCGAGGCCGCCCCCCGAGGGGGCACCCGACCGGCTTGGGGCGGCCCGGCGCTCGGTCGGGCCAGCCGGGGGGTTGCAGCGCCCAGTCTTGAACTGCTTCAAGGCGGCGCCGAATCCCCCGCCGTGCAATGCGGTTATCGAACGACCGCCACGAAAGCACGCCATGACCCTGCTCAGCGAGCCGCTCCAGTTCAGTTCCGACGACACGGCCACTGGCGGGGTCGGGCACGTCACGCTGGTCGGCGCCGGCCCGGGCGACCCCGATCTGCTCACCGTCAAGGCCGCCAACGCGCTGCGCAACGCCACGCTGGTGCTGTACGACAACCTCGTCTCCAAGGCCGTGCTCGAGCTGGTGCCGGCCTCGGCCGACCGCGTCTACGTCGGCAAGGTCAGCGGCCACCACAGCCTGTCGCAGACCGGCATCATCGAACTGATGGTGCGCCTGGCCAAGGGCGGGCGCCGGCTGCTGCGCCTGAAGGGCGGCGACCCCTACGTATTCGGCCGTGGCGGCGAGGAAGCGCAGGGCCTGGTGGCGGCCGGCATTCCCTTCGACGTGATCCCCGGCATCAGCGCGGCGCAGGGCGCCGCGGCCGCCAGCGGCATCCCGCTCACCCACCGCGACCATGCCGAGGCACTGGTGCTGGCCACCGGCCACCTGCGCGGCGAGGCCGATGCGCGCACGGTCGATCTCGACTGGGCGCAGCTCGCGCGGCCGCGCCAGACCGTGGTGATCTACATGGGCGTGGCCACGCTGCCGGTGATCAGCGCGCAGCTGCAGGCGCACGGGCTGAGCGGCGACACGCCGGCAGCCATCATCGAGCGCGCCACGCTGCCGGGCCAGCGCACCATCGTCGGCACCCTGGCCACGCTGCCCGAGATCGCGCGAACGCACGACGTGCGCGCGCCGGCGCTGATCATGATCGGCACTGTGGTGTCGCTGCACGCCGAGCTCGGCGAACCCGCTTCGGCCGTCATCGGCTGCCGCTGACGGTTGGAGGGTCACAATCCGGCAGCGGCCGCTCGCGGCGCGCCGTTTCCGGACATGCTGCCCACCGCCGACACCTCCGCTTCCGCCACCCCAGCGCGCCGCGCCGGCCTCCGGCTGGGCGTGGCCAGCTGGATCGCCGGCGTGAGCCTGCTCGCGCTGCTGCCGCTGCTGGTCTTTTCGGCCTACAGCGTGCAGCGCGCGATCAGCGAGCAGCAGGCGCAAGCGGTCGCCGCCCTGCAGCGCCGCGCCGAAGCCAGCGCCGCCGCGATCGCCCACCAGATCGACGGCGTATTCGCCGCGCTGCGCGCCATGGCCCAGGCGGGCGCAGTGCGCCGCGGCGACATGGCCGCCACCTACGAGATCGCCGCCCGCGTGGCCCAGGTGGATCCGCGCATCGTCGGCATCAGCATCGTCGACGCCGCCGGCCGCCAGCCCTTCAACACCCTGCGCCCGCTCGGCACCGTGCTGCCCACCCCCGACGCCGAGTTGCTCGGGCTGCAGCGGCCCGTCCTCGAGCAGGGCCGCCAGGTCATCTCGCCCATGGTCACCGGCGAGGTGAGCGGCCAGCGCGTGGTCGGCGTCGGCATGCCGCTGGACATGGGGCCGGCCGGCACCTATGTGCTGCGCGCCGTGGTGCGCCTCGACGCGATCGGCACCTGGCTGAACGAGCAGGCCTGGCCGGCCGACTGGACCGCGGCCGTGCTCGACCAGCGGCGCCTGATCATCGCGCGCTCGCGCGACGCCGAGCGCTACATCGGCCAGGCGGCGACCGCCAGCCTGCAGGCCGGGCTGGACAGCGGCGAGCCGCTGTTCGAGTCGCGCACCCAGGAAGGCGAGCCGGTCTACACCAGCGTTGCGCGCGTGCCGGGTGCGAACTGGACCGTGGTGGTGGGGCGCCCGGCCGGCGCGCTGAACGCCCAGGTGCGCGGCTCGATGATGGCCGTGCTCGTCACCGGCGTGCTGTGCGCGCTGCTGGCGGTGGCCGGCGCGCTCTACATCGCGCGGCGCCTCGGCAGCCAGCTGCGCGGCGCCGTCGAGGCCCATGTGCGCGGCAGCGACGGCACGGCCGACCGCACGATCCGCGAGGTGGCCGAGCTGTCCGACGCGCTAGCGCGCGCCCGCGAGGCCGAGGCGCGCGCCATGCACGAGCTGCAGCGCGCCCGCGAGCAGACGCTCGCCCAGCTGAAGGAGCGCAGCGACATGCTCGACGTGCTGGCCCACGAGGTGCGCCAGCCGCTCAACAATGCCTCGGCGGCGCTGCAGGCGGCCACCGTCGAGCTCTCGCGCGACGGCAAGCTCAGCGCCGCCGAGCCGATGCGCCGCGCCGAGATGGTGCTCAACGAGGTGCAGCAGAGCATCGGCAACACGCTCGCGGTGGCCTCGCTGCTGATGGGCGGCGGGCACGTCGAGGGCGTGGACACCGACATCGACGCGCTCATCGAGGTGGCCATCGCCGACATGCCGCCCGGCGAGGCCTGGCGCGTGCGCATGCTGCGCGAGACCGGCACGCGCACCGCCACCATGGACCCGGGCCTGATGCGCCTGGCGCTGCGCAACCTGCTGGCCAACGCGCTGCGCTGCAGCCCGCCGGGCTCGGAGGTGGTGGTGCGGGTGTCGGATTCCGACGAGCCGCTGGCGCTGATCCTCGACGTCGAGGACCACGGCCCCGGCATCCCGGCCGAGCGATTGCCCGACTTCGCCGCCAGCGCGCCGCCGCGCCTGCAACGCGACGCGCGCGGCCGCCGCCGCGGCCTCGGCCTGCACATCGTGCAGCGCGTGATGGAACTGCACGGCGGCCAGTGGCAGGTGCTGCGCAGCGGCCCCGAGGGCACGACGATGCGGCTCGTCATCACCCAGAGCGTGGAGGAATGAGATGAGCCTCGCCCACCTCCTGCTGCGGCAGGCGCGAGTGCAGGGCGAGCGCGCCGTGCTGTTCGAGGGCGCCGCGCCGCGCGGCAGCTACCGCGACTGGGCGGCGCGCAGCGCCGGCGCCGCGGCCAAGCTGCGCGCAGCCGGCCTGGTGAGCGGCGACCGCGTGCTGCTCTTCATGCGCAACCACACGCGCTACCTCGAGCTGCTGTGGGCGGCGTGGTGGGCCGGGCTGGTGGTGGTGCCGGTGAATGCCAAGCTGCACCCGCGCGAAGTGGAGTGGATCATCGACAACGCGCAGGCGCGCTGGGCCTTCGTCACGCGCGACGTCGCGCCGGCGGCGCTGGCCGGGCTGCAGCGCCAGATCGCCATCGATTCGGCCGAGGCCGACGCGCTGCTCGCGCCGGCGCCCGACTTCGAGACCGTGCCCATCGCCGAGCGCGGCCCGAATGACACCGCCTGGCTCTTCTACACCAGCGGCACCACCGGGCGGCCCAAGGGCGTGATGATCACGCAGCGCAACCTGATGACCATGGGCCTGGCCTATTTCGCCGACGTCGATGCGGTTGCGCGTGACGACGCCATCGTCTATGCCGCGCCGATGTCGCACGGCGTCGGGCTGTATGCGATCCCGCACCTGATGGCCGGCGCGCGCCACGTCGTGCCGGCCTCGGGCGGCGTCGATCCGGCCGAGCTGTTCGCGCTCGGCCGCGCGCTGGGGCCGCTCTCGAGCTTCGCCGCGCCGACCATCGTCAAGCGCCTGGTCGACCATGCCGAGCGCGCAGGGCTGACGTGCGAGGACGCGGCGCGCTCGTTCAAGACCATCGTCTACGGCGGCGCACCCATGTACGTGGCCGACATCCAGCGTGCGCTGGCGGTGATGGGGCCGCGCTTCGTGCAGATCTACGGCCAGGGCGAGACGCCGATGGTGGCCACCGCGCTGGCGCGCCACCATCTCGTCGATGCGGCGCACCCGCGCCACCTCGGGCGCCTCGCCTCGGTGGGCGTGGCGCAGACGCCGGTGCGCGTGCGCGTCGCCGATGCCACCGGCCGCGAACTGCCTGCCGGCGAGATCGGCGAAGTGCTGGTGAAGGGCGACAGCGTGATGGCCGGCTACTGGCGCAACCCCGAGGCCACGGCCAGCGCGATCCGCGACGGCTGGCTCTTCACCGGCGACGTCGGCTGCCTCGATGCCGACGGCTTCCTCACGCTGAAGGATCGCAGCAAGGACTTGATCATCAGCGGCGGCTCGAACATCTACCCGCGCGAGGTGGAGGAGGTGCTGCTCGGCGCGCCCGGCGTGGCCGAGGCGGCCGTGGTGGGCGCGCCCGATGCCGAATGGGGCGAGATGGTGGTGGCCTTCGTGGTGCCGGCCGCCGGCGCGCTGCCCTCGGCCGAGGCGCTCGACGCGCACTGCCTCGCGCAGCTGGCGCGCTTCAAGCGGCCCAAGCGCTACGAGTTTCTTGCCGAGCTGCCCAAGAACAACTACGGCAAGGTGCTCAAGACGGCGCTGCGCGAGCGCCTGGGCACGCTCAGAGCTTGAGAGGCTCTCCAACGTACCCGCGCCGGGGCGGCCAAGGGCGCCGGCGTAGGCGCGTCGCGCGGCCCGGGCTCGCCGCCCGGGCATGCGGCGCAACACCCGCCGGCGCCCTTGGGTACCCCGGCCCTCCGGGTTGCTCCTGGGCACGCGCCCACTCCGCGTTGCAAATGCTCGCCGGGTCCACCAACCCGGCTGTGCTTTGCGCCTCGATTGGGCGAGTGCCCAGGGGCAACGCGGGCACGCTGGAGAGCCTCTCAAGCTCTCAGGCCGCCAGCTTGAATACCGCGACCGCCTGCACCAGCTGATCGGCCTGCTGCTTCAGGCTCTCGGCGGCGGCGGCGCTTTCTTCCACCAGCGCGGCGTTCTGCTGCGTCACCTGGTCCATCTGCGTGACGGCTTCGCCGATCTGGCCGACGCCGCTGCTCTGCTCGGTGCTCGCGGCGCTGATCTCGGCCACGATGTCGCTGACGCGGCGGATCGAGGTGACGATGTCGCCCATGGTCGAGCCGGCCTGCGTCGCCAGCGCGTTGCCCTGTTCCACCTGCTCGACGCTGGCGGTGATCAGGCTCTTGATCTCCTTGGCCGCCTCGGCGCTGCGCTGCGCGAGGCTGCGCACCTCGCCGGCCACCACCGCGAAGCCGCGGCCCTGCTCGCCGGCACGTGCCGCCTCGACGGCGGCGTTGAGCGCCAGGATGTTGGTCTGGAAGGCGATGCCGTCGATGGTGCCGATGATCTCGGCGATGCGGCGCGAGCTGTCGTGGATGCCTTCCATGGTGCGCACCACCTGGCCCACCACCTCGCCGCCCTGCTGCGCCACCTGCGAGGCGCCGAGCGCGAGCTGGTTGGCCTGGCGGGCGTTGTCGGCGTTGAGGCTGACGGTGGAGCCGAGCTGCTCCATCGAGGCGGCGGTCTGCTGCAGCGCGCTGGCCTGCTCCTCGGTGCGCTGGCTGAGGTCGGCGTTGCCCTGGGCGATCTGCGCGCTGGCGGTGGCCACGCTCTCGGCGTTGCCGCGCACCGCGCCGACCACGCTGGACAGCCGGCCGTTCATGTCGCGCAGGCTGCGCATCAGCTCGGCCACTTCGTCGCGGCCCTCGGCCTCGATGCGCACCGACAGGTCGCCCTCGGCGACGCGGCGCGCCAGCGACACCGCCTGCCCGACCGGCAGGGACACGGAACGCGCCAGCACCCAGGCGAAGGCCACGCCGATCAGCAGCGCGCCGCCGCCGATCAGCAGCATCAGCAGCTCGGTCCGGCCGATCTCCGCGAGCACCGTCTTGCCGCCGTCCTCGGCGAGCTGCTTCTGCAGCTTGGCCAGCGCGGCGGTGTGCTTCTGCAACTCGTCCAGCTGCGGCAGCGTCTCGGTCTGCACGCGGGAGACGGCGGCGGCGCGATGCCCCGCCGCCACTTCGGCATCGACCTGCTTGAACGACGCGACATAACGCCGGCGCGCCTCCTGCACGTCGGCCAGCAGCGCCTTGCCTTCCGGCTTGCGCACCAGGCGTTCGAGTGTGGCCAGCGTCTCGTCCGCTGCGGTGCGGTTCGTCGCGATGCGCTCGCGCAGGGCGGCCAGCCGGGATTCATCCTCGATGAGCACCAGTTCCAGCGTGCGCCGCGCGTTGGCGCGTGTCAGGGTCTCGAGGCGGGACACGGCATCGGCCTTGACCCATTCCTCCTCGAGCAGCTCGCGGGTCGTTCCGCCGACCCGCTCGAAGCCGAGTGTCGCGAGGGTGGCGATGGCCACGAGCAGCAGCAGCACGCTGCCGAAGCCGAGCCCCATGCGGGGCGCGAGGCGGAGATTCTGGAGGTACTTCATGGGTACGGCTCGAACAGCTGATGTGTGCTGCTCATCGGCGCGCACGGCGCGCGCTTGACGGTGCCTGCGCGCAAGGTTTGCGCTGGCTCAACCTGCCTGTCTGCGGATCGTGAGCCAGCGGCCGGCCGCCGCGAGCAGCAGGCACAGCGTGGCGAAGCCGGCGCCGGCCAGGAAGGAGCCGGCCGGGCCGATGCGCTGCCACAGCCAGCCCGCCGTGGTGCTCGCCAGCAGCAGCGCCAGGCCTGAGACGAGGTTGAATACGCCGTAGGCAGTGCCGCGCAGGTCTTGCGGTGCTGCATCGGCCACCATGGCCGGCAACAGCCCCTGCGTCATGCCCAGGTGTGCGCCCCACAGCGCGATGCCCAGCGCCAGCAGAGCCCAGCCCTGCGCGGCGGCCAGCGCGAGGTCGGCCGCCACCAGCGTCGCGAGCCCGGCGGCCAGCAGGGCGCTGCGGCTCACGCGGTCGGCGAGCCGGCCGAAGGGGTAGGCGCTGGCGGCGTAGACGAGGTTCATCGCCATCATCACCAGCGGCACGGCGGCGGCCGGCACACCCAGCCCGGCGGCGCGCAGCACGAGGAAGGCCTGGCTGAAGCGCGCCAGCGCGAAGGCCGCGCCGATGGCCACCACCCACCAGCAGGCCGAGCCGAGGCGCCGCCACGCCGCGCCGCGCGGAGCCTCGGCCGAGGGCGGCGCCGCCGCGCGTTCGGGCTCGCGCACGCCGAGCGCCAGCACCAGCACGGCGAGCGCGCCGGGAATCACCGCGACCCAGAAGACGGCGCGGAAGTCGCCCGCCCACAGCAGCATCAGCGCGGTCGCCAGCAGCGGGCCGATGAAGGCGCCGGCGGTGTCGAGTGCCTGGCGCAGGCCGAAGGCGGCGCCGCGCACCGGCGCGGGCGTCAGGTCGGCGATCAGCGCATCGCGCGGCGCGTCGCGGATGCCCTTGCCGATGCGGTCGAGGAAGCGCGCCGTCACCACCAGGCCCAGCCCGCCGGCCAGCGCGAACAGCGGCTTGGTTGCCGCGCCGAGGGCGTAGCCGAACAGCACCAGGCCCTTGCGGCGGCCGAAGCGGTCGCTGAGCGTGCCGGAGAACACCTTGGTGATGAGCGCGGTGGCCTCGGCGATGCCCTCGATCAGCCCGACCGCCAGCATGCTCGCACCCAGCGTGCCGACCAGGAACAGCGGCAGCAGGCTGTGGATCATCTCCGAGGCGATGTCCATCAGCAGGCTCACCATCCCGAGCGCCCAGATGGCACGCGGGATGGCGGGGCGCCGCTCCATCAGTGCGAGAGCCAGTGGCGCAGGCGCTGGCCGCGCGGTGTGGCGAGCGTCTCGTGTGCCGGCCAGCGGCTCGGCTGGGTGTCGCTCCAGGCAGATTCCTCGGCGCTGCGATCGAGCGGGCCGGCCTCGGTGACGAGGCGGCCTTCGAGGTACAGGCCGTTGAGCAGCCGCGCGGCGCGCACCGCATCCAGCCCCGGCCAGCGGCAGATGGTTTCGAAGGCGGCGGGGGCGACCAGCAGGCGCGCGAGCGCCGAGCCGAGTGCGCCGGGCAGGCGCGGCAGCACCGCATCGTCGGCGCGGGCCAGCGCACGGAAGCGCTCGCCTTCGGCCAGGGCGCGCAGCAGGCCGTTGCGCGGCCCGAGCAGCGCCAGGCTCCAGATCAGGCCGGCCAGCGGGTAGTGGCAGGGCGGCAGCGTGCGGCGGCGTTGCGCCGCCAGCAGCGGGGGCGGGAAGGGTGGCGGCTCGCAGGCCACCAGGCGCGCGCCCCACAGGCCGGACGGCGGTGCGCGCAGCCAGTCGACCGGCGCGCGGTACAGGCGCAGTTGCGGGTGCAGGGTGATCGGCCAGACCCAGCCGTCGACCGCGATGGTCAGCAGCATGGATTCGTGCAGGCGCAGGCAGCAGGCGACGGCTTCGAGCAGATCCGGGCTCTCGCCTTCGAGCGGCTCGAGCCGGCGCAACTCGTCGACCATGGACGGCGACAGCACCGTCGTGGTGCGCAACTCCTGGAGGTCACCCCAGTCCGTGTCCGGCCCACACTCGTCAAGGGGTCGCGGAACCGTGTCGCCCGAGCCATCCATCGCCAGCCCTCCCCTCCGCGTTGCGAAGGTAAGCGCATGAAAAGGGGGACGCAAGCGGTCAAAGAGGGATTGACACTCGGCGCGAGGGGTCAGTGCGACGTGCCCTCGGAGCGCGTGATCTTGTTGAACACGTTGTACTTGCCGACCGGCTTGCTCATCGGCAGGCGCTTCACTTCCTTCAGCGTGCGCGCGTCGTAGACGACGATCGCGCCGTCCATCTCCCACACGCTGGCCAGCGCATAGCGGCCGTCACGCGTGAACTCGATGTGCGCCAGCGTGCGCCCCGGCTCCTTCACCTGCGCCACCGGCTCGAGCGTGCGCTTGTCGATGACGGTCAGCGTGTCCTTGGCCGTGGGGCTCATCATCGAATCGACCCAGGCATAGGGCGAGTTCTCGTGGCTGCGCATGAAGAAGCCCGGCCCCGGCGTGGCGATGCTCTTCACCGTCTTCCAGGTCTTCATGTCGATCACCTGCACCACGCCGTCCTTGAGGTTGGGGCTGGCCAGCACGGTGCCGCCGTTCCAGGCGAAGGTGATGCCCGAGCCGAGATGCGGCATGCCGGCCAGCGGCAGCTCGGCGATGCGGCGGCGGATGTCGAGGTTGACCACCTGCGCGCTCGGGCTGCCGTCGCTCTTGGGCCGCGTCGCGCCCAGCACGTGGCGGTAGTCCTGGTCGAAGAAGAAGTCGTCCAGCGGCTCGTCCAGCGGCGTGCGGCGCACGCCCAGGTAGCCGGGCTTGGCGATGGCCTCGCTCATCTTGTAGTCGTGCACCAGCCCGTCGTGGATGGGCTCGGCCTTGGGGTCGTAGGAGATCTCCCACAGCTCCGGAATGTCCTTCAACGCCACCACGAAGCTCTGCCGTGGCTGCGCGTCGTAGACGGCGGAGACGCGCGAACTCTGCCTGCCGTCCAGCGTGCTCGCGTCGTAGGTGCGCTGCAGCTTCAGGTCGGCATCGAACAGCGCCAGCGTGTGCGGCAGGTAGTTGGCCGCCATCACCCAGCGGCCGTCGCCCGACACCGCGACGTTGCGCATGTTCAGCCCGGCGCGCACCTCGGCGACGAGCGTCAGGTTCCACAGGTCGTACTTGCTGATCCAGCCGTCGCGC
>WBZV01000633.1_pt1 | contig 19434 bp, 19 predicted proteins | sample 5204221 | NCBI WGS metagenome assembly WBZV01 (sample SAMN12344360, study PRJNA552823) | activated sludge metagenome | biome: Activated sludge suspended growth; feature: Nitrification reactor; material: Wastewater; isolation source: activated sludge from nitrification reactor of wastewater...
AGCAGGGCAACGGGCAGGCGCAGCGTCATGGGTGCCTTTCGCGCGGGGGGGGGGCCTCAGGCGGAGCGCATCTGCCGGTAGGCGATCACGAGGCGCAGCGCGCTGAGCAGCGAGATGCCCACGCCGTACAGCGCTCCCAGCGTCATGCCGAGCACCGAGCCCTGGTCGCCGAGCAGCATGCCGGCCAGCGCGCCGACCAGGGCGCCGGCCAGCCCGACCAGCAACGGCCACAGCGTGAGGTAGGTGAGCACGGTGGCGAGAAGGCGGCCGAAGCCCATCGTCCACGACGGGCCGGTCTGCGACTTCACGCCGATGATGATCTTCTTGCGCAGCAGGTGCCCGAAGGCGAATATGCAGGCCTGGTCGCCCGGGCGCAGGTAGGGCGCCACTTCGGCCATGCACAGGCGCACGTTCTTCAGCGTCGTGTCGCCGATCTGCAGCAGCGGGATCTCCGTGGCGACGCGCACGAGCGCGCCGACCGGCACCGTGACGTTGCCGAAGCGGTCCTCGTTGCCGACGGCCACGAAGCCGCCGCCGGTCGCACCGGCCACCTGCCTGATCTCTCCGCAGTAGCGGGTCATCGCCTGCCTCCCGACCTCATTGCGAGCGGAACTCGCGCTTCCAGAGCCGGCCGAGCTCCTGGCTCAGCGCCGGGCCGGGGGCGCCCAGCAGCGTCACCTGGCCGCGTTCGTGAAGCTGGCCGTAGACCTTGCCGCTGGCCGGCGCATAGAGCAGCAGCAGGTTGTGCTCGGCGCAGTCGTGCGGCTTGCACGGCGAGGCCACCTGGTAGTCCACCGACTCGAAGCGGTGCGCTCGCAGCAGCGCGCTGTTGCTCAGGCGCGCGATCCAGGGCAGCTTCGCCTTCGGGCCGAGGGCCGCGGCGTAGGCGCTGCGGAAGCGGGCGTCGCGCAGCAGATCCTCGGGCGTGGCCAGGGGCGGCTCGGCGGCGCCGGCGGCGGCCAGCAGCAGCGCCGCGCCGAGGGCGCAGGCCGGATGTCGGGGCGATGGCAGCGTCATGGGCGCTCTCCTTGCATGACCGGGAGCGTACGCAGGCGCGGCGCCGGCGCAGCTCCCATTTGGGAAGGCGAGCCGCTATGCTGGCTGCATGCGCCGGCCGCGCCCATGAACGCCTCGAACGACCCCCTGCTCCACGAGCTCACCGACGCGGTCTACCGCTGCGTGCTCGAGCCCGACGGATGGTCGCAGGTGATGGCGCTGATGCGGCAGCGCTTCCCGTCGTCGGCGCAGACCTTCTACTTCCTCGAGCGCGACGCGCGCCGGCTGCGCGCCGTCTGCCTCGACGGCATCGAGCGCAGGCGGCTGGCCGATTTCGATGCCCTGTTCTTCGCCGGCGACAACCCGTGGATGCGCGTCAGCGAGCGGCTGCATCGCCCCGGCATCGTGCGCACCAACGAACGCCTCGACGCGGTGCTGGGCGAGGAGGGCGCGCTCTACCGCTGCGCCTACTACCACGACTGGATGCGGCCCCAGGGCTTTCACTTCACCATCGGCAACACGCTGCTCGCCGAGGCCGGTACGATCGCCAACGTGACGCTCATGCGGCCGCGCGACATGCCGACCTTCGACGCCGCCGAGGTGCGCGACTTCGAGACGCTTACCGGCCACATGCGGCGCGCACTCGCCCTGAGCGCGCGCCTGGAGCGCGAGGATCCGCGCCTGGCGCGCGCGCAGGCGCTGGCCGGCCTGCCGCTGCCGGTGGCGGTGGTGCGCGCCGATCTGGGCCTCGTGTATGCCAACGCGGCGATGGAGCGGCTGCTCGCGCAGCCCTGCGGCCTGCACCTGCGCGCCGGCCGGCTGGCCGCGGCGAGCGCCGAACTGCAGCCGCGGCTGGCCGCGCTGGCGGCGCGTGCGGCCGATGGCGTGGCGGCGGATGGCGCGGCGCTGTGGCTGCGCGAACGCGGCGGCAGCCGCCGCCTGCGGCTCGAGGTGCTGCCCTGCCGCGGCGCGGCGAATACGCTGCTGCCGCCGCAGCGGCTCGCGATGCTGGTGGCGCAGCCGGCCAGCGCCTCGCCGGCCGAACTCGTCGGCGCCCTGGTCGAGCTGTGCGGCTGCACGCGCTCGGAAGCGCGTCTGGCCGCCGCTCTGGGCGCCGGCCAGGGCCTGCGCGAGGCGGCCGGCCGCCTCGGCATCAGCTACGAATCGGCGCGCGTCTACCTGAAGGCGGTGTACCGCAAGCTCGACGTGCACGATCGCGCCCAGCTCGTCGGCCGCCTGGCGCGTCTGGGCGACTGGCAGGCCTGAGCGCGCCGTTCAGCCCAGCGCGCTGCGCCGGTAGTCGCTCGGCGGCAGCCCCAGGTGCGCGCGGAAGACGCGGCTGAAGTGCGCCATGTTGGAGAAGCCGAAGTCGAAGGCGATGTCGGTGAGCGAGCGGTGCGCCTGCGCGCGGTCGTCCAGGCAGCGGCGGCAGCCGTCGAGGCGGCGCCGCAGGATGTAGCCGGCGACGCCGTCGGGCTCCTCGGCGAAGGCGTTGTAGAGCTGGCGGCGGCTGCAGTTGAGCGCCAGCGCGATGCTGTCGACGCTGAGCGCCGGGTCGCCGAGCCGCTCGCCGACATGCTGCTTGATGCGCTCGCGCAGTGCCTCGCGCTGCGTCTGCGCGGTGCCGATGCCGGCGAGATCGAGCATGGCCAGATGCACGAGTTGCGTGATCGCGTCGCCGACGCCGCGCGCGCCGGTTTCCGACATGCCGGGCAGCTCGCGGTAGGCGTTGCGCATGGTCTCGAGCGCGATGCGCGCCACGCCGCCGCTGCCGCCGAGGCGGCGCGCCATCAGCGCATCGAGGGCGAGGCCGCGTTCGACCAGCCGGTCTTTCGGCAGCATCACGATCAGGTGTTCCACGCGCACCGGGTTGGCCACCGCGTAGCTGTCGGTGGTGTCGTAGATGCTCCACTGGTCGGGCGTCACCCAGGCCTCGCGGCCCTTCTGCTCGACGCCGGCGCAGCCCACCCAGGGCGCGACGATCTTCAGGTAGCCGACTTCCGACTGCCGCACCAGCGAGGCCGAGCGCGTGACGCGGTGGCGGTTCGCTTCGAGCCGCGTCAGCACGATGTCGCCGGCGTGCACGGTGGCGACGCGGCCGTCGAACTCGCTGTCGCCGTAGAGGTCGGAGTCGAGCCCGTGGAAGAGGCGGTGCAGCCAGTCGGTCCAGAACCCCGGCCGTTCGGCGGCCGAGACCTGGTCGGTGCTCATCGCGCTGACGACGGGATTGCCCATGGGCGCGAGCGTAGCGGCGGGGGACCCCACCCCTCAAGCCCTGCGGCCGGCGCATCGGGAAAGCCCTAGGCAGCCTGCACGGATCGTCAAGGCGGGGTGCACGGCTGGCAAAGCCGCGGCGCGGCGCCGCTCGAACAATCCGGCCCGAACCCCTTCCACCGGCCGGATCGAGCCGGGCCTTCAACTCCACGGAGACAGACCATGGAACACACGGAGTCGAACTTCTCGCGGGCCGAGCGCCGGGCCGCTCCCAAGCCGGCCCGCACCCCCTCGGGGGGTCGTCCGGCGTACTCGACGGACGGGGGGTTGTCATGAGCACTCGCCGCACCGTCGTCCAGGCGCTCGCCGCCTCTTCCGCCGCGCTGGCCTTCCCGTCCATCGTGCGCGCGCAGGCCGCGCCGGTGCGCGTCGGCTACGCGATCGCCCGCACCGGCCCCTGGACCACCGGCGCGCAGGTCAGCCAGGAGCCCAACTACCTGCTGTGGGCCGAGCAGCAGAACGCCGCCGGCGGGCTGAACGTGAAGGGCACGAAGCGGCCGATCGAGCTGATCGGCAGCGACGACCAGAGCAACACCGAGACCTGCGTGCGCACCTACGAGAAGCTGATGGGCAGCGACAAGGTCGACCTGGTGCTGCCGCCCTGGGGCAGCAACGCCAACTTCGCCGTCGCGCCGCTGGCCAACCGCATGGGCTACCCCTTCCTTGCGCCGACCGCGCTGAGCCGGCGCCTGATCGAGATGAAGCTGCCGTATTTCTTCCTGATGCTGCAGCAGCCCAAGCCGATGATGGATGCGCTGGTCGACATGCTGAAGGCCAACGGCGCGAAGACGGCCGTGGTGATCTACGTCGACGACCTGTTCGGCCTGGAGAACTACGCCGCGCTCAAGGTGGCGCTGGCCGGCACGGGCATTGGCATCGTCGAGGACAAGAGCTACCCGCTGGGCGTGAAGGACCTCTCGCCGGTGCTGCGCTCCATGAAGGACAAGAACCCCGACGCCTTCATCGGCCTGACCTACCCGCCCGACACCATCCTGGCCAGCCGGCAGAGCAAGGAGATCGGCTTCAACCCGAAATTCTTCTACGGCTCGGTGGGCACCGCCTTCCAGCTCTACCGCAACGTGATGGGCCCCGCCGCCGAGGGCGTGCTCGGCATGGGCTCGTGGAACGGCAAGACCAGCGCCGGCGCCAAGGCCTACTTCGATGCCCACGTGGCCAGGTTCGGCGCGCAGAAGGAACCCGACCGCTGGGCCAGCGGCGCCACCTGGGCGGCGCTGGAGATCCTCACCGCCGCGGTGGGCAAGGTCGGCCTGGACCGCAAGGCGATCCGCGACTACGTGGCCGGCAACGAGCACGCCACCATCCTCGGCAAGATCAGGTTCGCCGGCAGCGAGAACGTGGGTACGCCGGGGACCGTGAGCCAATGGCAGAAGGGCGAGTTCGAGGTGGTGTGGCCGAAGGGCAATGCCACGGCGCCGCTCGTGGCGCAGAAGCCGGCCTGGGTCTGAGCCGAGATGACCCCCGGCGCCTGGCTCGAACTGATCGCCTCCGGCCTCATCACCGGCGGCGTCTACGCGCTCGTGGCGCTGGGGCTCAACCTGCAGTACGGGCTGATGCGCATCCTGAACATCGCGCATGGCGAGTTTCTGATGGTCGGCGCCTTCATCACCTGGATGGCGAGCACGCAGTTCGGCATTTCGCCGCTGGCGATGATCCCCATCGCCTTCGCGCTGCTGATGGCTGTGGGCCTGGCCGTGCACCGCCTGGTGTTCCGCCGCCTCACCCGCACCAGCCCCAACCTCGACGTCTTCGAGGCGCGCGGCCTGATGGTCAGCTTCGGCCTGATGTTCCTGGTGCAGAACTTCGCGCAGATGCTGTGGGGCGGCGATCTGCGCGGCTACGACTTTCTCACCGAGCCGGTGCACATCGGCTCCGCCCAGTTCGCCGCCAACAAGCTGCTGCTGCTCGCGCTGGCGCTGGCCTTCAGCGCCGCGCTGATCGTCGGGCTGAACAAGACGCTCTACGGCAAGGGCGTGCGCGCGCTGATGCAGTCGCCCACCGGCGCGCAGCTGGTGGGCATCGATACCGAGCGGCTGCACCCGCTGATGTTCGGCGTCGGCCTCGGCCTCTCGGGCGTGGCCGGCTGCCTGCTCTCGATGACCTACACCATCTCGCCGAGCATGGGCGAGCCCTACACGGTGACGGCGCTGATCGTCATCACGCTGGGCGGCTTCGGCAGCATGAGCGGTGCGCTGGTCGGCGGCCTCGCGCTCGGCGTGATCGAAGCGGTCGGCATGCACTTCACCAGCCCGTCGCTGAAGGCGCTGCTGTCCTACGGCATCTTCATCGCCGTGCTGCTGTGGCGGCCCAACGGCCTCTTCACCCGCAGATGAACACCCGGCGCGATCTGCTCGTGCTCTTCGCGCTGGCCGGCTGGGCGCTGGCGGTGCCGCACTACGGCAGCGACTTCGCCGTCGCCATGGCGCTCACCTGCCTGATGTATGCCGCGCTGTCGTCGAGCTGGAGCCTGTTCTGCGGCAGCACGCGCTACCTCTCGCTGGCCACCCCGGCCTTCTTCGGCATCGGCGCCTACACCAGCGCGCTGATGCTGGAGTCGTCGGGCTGGTGGGCGGCCATCGCGCTCGGCGCCGCCATCGCCGCCGGCGTGGCGGTGCTGATGGGCGCGGCGGTGCTGCACCTGCGCGGCACCTATTTCGCGGTGCTCACCTTCGGCATGACCGAGCTGATCCGCCACGCCATCACCTGGTGGGAGAAGCAGGTCACCGGCACGGTGGGGCGCGTGCTCGGCGTGGTACCCGAGCGCGACAGCATCTACCTCACGGTGCTCGCGCTGGCGGTGCTGGCCATCCTCGTCTCCATCCTCGTGCGGCGCAGCCGCTTCGGCCTGGCGATGCAGGGCATAGGCGCCGACGAGCAGCGTGCGCAGACGCTGGGCGTCGACACGCGCCTCGTCAAGATCGCCGGCTTCGCGCTGACGGCAGCCTTCGCCGGCGCGGTGGGTGCGGCGATGAGCGTGCGCTGGACCTACATCGACCCGGCCACCGTCTTCAACCCCTTCATCGGCTTCCAGACCGTGCTGATCGCGCTGATCGGCGGCGCCGCCACGCTGTGGGGGCCGTTGATCGCCGCCGTGGTCTTCAGCCTGCTCGCCGAGACGCTGCGCCTGCAGCTGCCGCAGCTCTACATGATGGCGCTCGGGCTGCTGCTGATCCTCTCGGTGCTCTACCTGCCCGGCGGGCTGGCCTCGCTGCGGCGCGACAGCTTCAAGTGGAAGAAGGGCGCGGCATGAACGGCCACCCGCTGCTCGAGGCGCGCGGCGTGACGGTTCGCTTCGGCGGGCTGATCGCCGTCGACCAGGTCAGCGCGGCCTTCGCGCCGGGCGAACTGGTGGGCATCATCGGCCCGAACGGCGCGGGCAAGACCACCTTCTTCAATGCGCTGTCGGGCGTGATCGAGCCGACATCGGGTGAGCTGTTCGCCGCCGGCACACGCCTCACCGGCGCAAAGCCGCACCGCTTCGCGCAGCAGGGCATCGCCCGCACCTTCCAGACGCCGCGCGTATTCGCCGAGCTGAGCGTGGCGGCCAACATCGATTTCGGTTTGCAATTCGCCGGCCGCCAACGCAGCGGCTCCTGGCTGCTGAAGGACGAAGCCAGCGTCCTGAACCTGATCGGCCTGGCGGCCCAGGCTGCGTTGCCGGCCGCGGCGATCACGCCCAGCCAGCAGCGCCTGCTGGAGATCGGCATGGCGCTGGCCACGCGCCCCAAGCTGCTGCTGCTCGACGAGGTGGCTGCCGGCCTGACCGAAAGCGAGATCGAGAGCATGGCGCAGCTGATCCGCCGCCTGCGCGACGACCTGGATCTCACCGTGATCTGGATCGAGCACGCGGTGACCACGCTGCTGCGCCACGTCGAACGCGTGCTGGTGCTGCACCAGGGCCGCAAGATCGCCGACGGCACGCCGGCCGAGGTGGTGCGCAATGCCGAGGTGGTGGAGGCCTACCTCGGCGATGAAATGGTCGAGCCCGCATGAAGCCCGTGCACCTGAAGATCGAAGGGCTTGCCGCCGGCTACGGCGCCTTCCTGGTGCTGCGCGATCTGACGCTGGAAGCGCGCCCCGGCCTCACGGTGATCCTCGGCCCCAACGGCGCCGGCAAGACCACGCTGCTCAAGGCCATCGCCGGGCTGATCCCGCGCGGCGGCACGCTGAGACTCGACGGCGAGGAGATCGCGCAAGACGCCAAGACCTCGGCCATCGTCGAACGCGGCATCGCGCTGGTCGCCGAAGGCCGCCAGCTGTTTCCGCAGATGACGGTGGCCGAGAACCTCGAGTTGGGCGGCTGGCTGGTCAGCGCGCAGGAGCGCGCCCGGCGGCTCGAGCAGGCCTTCGCCGACTTCCCGAAGCTGCGCGAACGCGCCCGGCAACTCGCCGGCACGATGAGCGGCGGCGAGCAGCAGATGGTGGCGGTGGCGCGCGCGATGATGAGCGCGCCGCGCCTCCTGATGCTCGACGAGCCCTCGCTCGGCCTGGCGCCGAAGATGGTCGACGAACTGCTCGCCATCGCGCGGCGCATCGCCGACGCCGGCACCACGGTGCTGATGGTCGAGCAGAACGTGCGCAAGGCGCTCGCCGTGGCCGACCGCGGCTACGTGCTCGAGCGCGGCAGGCTCGTCGCCAGCGGCCCGGCCTTCCTGCTGGCGCGCTCCAGCGTCATCCGCCACGCCTACCTCGGTCAGGGCTCGGCCCCGACCGCTTCCCAAGCCGTTCACAAGGAGACCCACATGTCCGACCTGTCGATGCTGATCAACGGCCTGGCCGTCTCGGCCGAGAAGGGCGCCACCTTCGAGCGCCGTAACCCGCTCGACGGCAGCGTGGCCACGCGCGCGCCCGCCGCCAGCGAAGCCGATGCGGTGGCCGCCGTGGAAGCCGCCGCCGAAGCCTTCAAGACCTGGAGCCAGACCGGCCCCGGCGAGCGCCGCGCGCTGCTGCTGAAAGCCGCCGATGCGCTGGAAGCCAAGACGCCGCAGTTCTGCGAGGCCGTGCCGGCCGAGACCGGCGGCACCGCGATGTGGGCCGGCTTCAACGTGATGCTGGCCGCCGGCATGCTGCGCGAGGCCGCTTCGCTGACCACGCAGATCGCCGGCGAGGTGATTCCCTCCGACGTGCCCGGCTCGCTGGCCATGGGCGTGCGCCAGCCGGCCGGCGTGGTGCTGGGCATCGCACCCTGGAATGCGCCGATCATCCTCGGCGTGCGCGCCATCGCCACGCCGCTGGCCTGCGGCAACACGGTGATCCTGAAGGGCAGCGAGAACTGCCCGCGCACCCACCAGTTGATCATCGAGGCGCTGCAGGACGCCGGCTTCCCGGCCGGCGTCGTCAACTACATCACCAACGCGCCGGCCGATGCAGGCAAGGTGGTCGAGGCGATGGTGGCGCACCCGGCAGTGCGGCGGATCAACTTCACCGGCAGCACGCGCGTGGGCAGGATCATCGCGATGACCTGCGCCAGGTACCTCAAGCCGGTGGTGCTGGAGCTGGGCGGCAAGGCGCCGCTGGTGATCCTCGACGATGCCGACATCGCCGACGCCGTCAACGCCGCCGCCTTCGGCTGCTTCGCCAACTCGGGGCAGATCTGCATGTCCACCGAGCGCCTGATCGTCGACGAGAAGATCGCCGATGCCTTCGTCGACGCTTTCGTCGGCAAGGCGAGCAAGCTGCCGCTGGGCGACCCGCGCAAGCCCGAGCCGGTGGTGCTGGGCTCGGTGGTGGGCATGGGCACGGTGGAGCACTGCAACGCGCTGATCGACGACGCGCTGGCCAAGGGCGCCAAGCTCCTGTGCGGCGGCAAGGCCAAAGACACGCTGATGCCCGCCACCGTGCTGGACCGCGTGACGCGCGAGATGCGCATCTACCACGAGGAAACCTTCGGCCCGGTGAAGTGCATCGTGCGCGTCAAGGGCGTCGATGCCGCGGTGGCCTGCGCCAACGACAACGAATACGGCCTCTCGGCCGCGGTGTTCGGGCGCGACATCGCGCGCGCGATGAACGTCGCCGGGCGCATCGAATCGGGCATCTGCCACGTCAACGGCCCGACGGTGCACGACGAGGCGCAGATGCCCTTCGGCGGCGTGAAGGGCTCGGGCCTCGGCCGATTCGGCGGCAAGGCCGGCATCGCCGAGTTCACCGATCTGCGCTGGATCACGGTGCAGACGGCACCGCGGCACTATCCGTTCTGAGCGGGCCATGTGGCTACACTCGCCACCATGCATCCGCTGATCGAAACCCACCGCGCCGAACTGCTGGCCTTGGCCCGCAGGCGCGGCGTCACGGGCGTTCGGATCTTCGGTTCCATGAGCCGTGGCGATGGCGGTGACGACAGCGACGTCGATCTGCTGGTGACGCTGGCCCCCGGAACCAGCGCGCTGGCGCTGGGCGGCCTGTTGCTCGATGCACAGGAGTTGCTGGGTCGCCGCGTCGACGTCGTTACCGAAGCGAGCCTGCACCCCGCGCTGCGCGAGCGCGTGCTGGCAGTCTCCGTGCCGCTGTGAAGCCCGGCCCCGAATCGGATCGGGTGCTGCTGGCGCACATGCGCGACTGCCTGACCCGGATCCGCGAGTACACCCAAGGCGATCGCTCGCGCTTCGAGGGTTCACGCCTGGTGCAGGACGCCGTGGTTCGCAACCTGCAGACCCTGACCGAATCAAGCCAGCGCTTGTCGAGCGAGGTCAGGGGTACCGAGCCACAGGTTCCCTGGCGCGAACTCGCCGGGTTTCGCAACGTCATTGTTCACGGCTACCTCGGGGTGGATCTCGAAGCCATCTGGCTGGTCGTCGAACAGGATCTGCCGACGCTGGCCGAGGCTGTCGAACGCATGGCCTTGCGCTTGAGCGCCGACGGCTGATCGCGGCCTCCCGCTGAGGTTTCGGACAACCCTTAACAGATCCTACCCGCCGCACCGAGCGGCGGTGTGCAGATTCGTCGTCCGGAATCCGATGCGGTTGCCCCCGTGAGCGGCGTTCGTCATAAGTCGCTGAGGCAATGAGACCGCTTCGCCCAATGATCCTCGGTCGGCTGGCCGTCCCGAGAACAGCTCGTACATCGCCAGCGTGCCGACGACGACGAGGCCGGAGAACGCCGGCCCCATCGGCATCGAACCGCTCGTGTTGATCCGCAGCCGGCGCAGCCTCGCGCGCTCAACCCAGCAGATCGAACAGCGTGCGCGCCACCACCTTGGTGGCGCGGCGCAGGTCCTCCAGCACGATGTGCTCGTCGGCGCGCTTGGCGTTGCTCTCCAGCACGGTGCGCGGGCCGGCGCCGTAGATCACGGCCGGGATGCCGCGCTCGCAGTACAGGCGCACGTCGGTATAGAGCGGCGTGCCCGAGGTCGGAATCTTCTCGCCGAATACCGCCTCGCCGTGCTTGCACAGCGCCTCCACCAGCGGCGCGTTGCCGGGCAGCGGCGTGAGCGCACGCGCCAGCAGCATGCGCTTCACCTCCACCGTGATGCCGGGCACCGCCTTGGCCGCCTCCGCGATGACGCGGCGCAGCGTTGCTTCCACCTCGGTGGGGTTCTCCTCCGGGATCATGCGGCGATCGAGCTTGAGCACCACCTTGCCGGGCACGACGTTGGTGTTGGTGCCGCCCTGGATCAGGCCGACGTTGAGGTACGGGTGCTTGATGCCCGCCACCTTGGAGCTGACCTGCTTGTAGAGCGCATTCTGCGCATACAGCGCGTTGAGGATGGCGGTGGCGCCCTGCAGCGCGTCGACGCCCGTGTCGGGAATGGCGGCGTGCGCCATGCGGCCGTGCACCGTCACCTCCAGCTGCAGGCAGCCGTTGTGCGCCGTCACCACCTGGTAGCTGAAGCCGGCCGCGATCAACAGGTCGGGCTTGGTGTAGCCCTTCTCGAGCAGCCAGCCGGGGCCGAGCTCGCCGCCGAACTCCTCGTCGTAGGTGAAGTGCAGCTCGACGCCGCCCTTGAGCGGCGCGCCCAGCGATTCGAGCGCGCGGGTGGCGAAGATGAAGGTGCTGAAGTCGCACTTGCTCACCGCGGCGGCGCGGCCGTAGAGCCTGCCCTCGTGCACCTCGCCGCCGTAGGGCGGGTAGGTCCAGCCTTCGCCGGGGGGCACGACATCGCCGTGGGCGTTCAGCGCCACGGTGCGGCCGGCGCCGTACTTGCGCCGCACGATCAGGTTGGTGATCGATTCGAGCCCGGCGGCCTTCACCTGCTCGGCCGGCACCGGAAACTTCTCGGCCTCGAAGCCGAAGCCTTTCAGCAGTTCGGCGGTGCGCTCGGCATGCGGCGCGTTGTTGCCCGGCGGCGTGTCGGTGGGCACCTGCACCAGGGCCTGCAGGGTGCGCACCTGCTCGTCGAAGTGGGCGTCGATCCAGGCGTCGAGTTTTTCGTAGGCAGTCATGACAGTTCTTCGTCCAGTTGGCCGAGCAGGTGCAGGAAGGCACGCACGCTGAGATCGGCGTCGTCGTTGGTGGTGGATTCGAGCGGGTTGTGGCTGATGCCGGCGTTCAGGCCGCGCACGAACAGCATGGCCTGCGGCATCACCTCGTGCAGCTTCATCGCGTCGTGGCCGGCACCGCTGGGCATGCGGAACACCGGCAGGCCGAGCGCTTCGACGGCGCGCTCCCAGCGCTGCTGCCACGCGGGCGCGCTGGGCGCGGCGGAAGCGCGCATGGTCTCCTCGACCTTGTGCTGCAGGCCGCGGCGCTGGCAGATCGCTTTCAGTTCGGCGAGCACGTCGCGCGCGAGTGCGTCACGCGCGGCGTTCGTCGTGGCGCGCAGGTCCAGGCTGAAGGTGCAGCGGCCGGGCACGACGTTGATCGAGCCGTTGGGCACGTTCAGCATGCCCACGGTCCCGACGGTGACGGCGGGACCGTTCGGATCCTTGCCGACCACATCGGGCACGCTCGCCGCGCGCTTCTCGACGTACTGCGCCAGCTCGGCCACCGCCACCGCCGCATCACGGCGCCGGTTCATCGGCGTGGTGCCGGCGTGGCTGGCCATGCCGGTCACCTCGCACTGGTAGCGCACGCCGCCGTTGATGGAAGTGACCACGCCCAGCGGCAGATCGAGTTCGTTGAGCACCGGCCCCTGCTCGATGTGCACCTCGACGAAGCCGAGGTAGCGCGCCGCATCCCGCTTCTCGGCGCGGATCGCTTCCAGCGTGGCGGGTAGGCCGGCGGAGCGCATCGCCGCGCGCATCGTGATGCCGTCGGCATCCTTCTGGTCGAGCCAGGTGGGTTCGAAATCGCCGGTCACCGCGCCCGAGCCGAGAAAGGTCGCCTTGTAGCGCTGGCCTTCTTCTTCCGCGAAGCCGATCACCTCGATGCCGAAGGGCAGGCGCCTGCCCGCGCGGTGCAGCTCGTGCACCGCCACCAGCGGCACGAAGATGCCCAGGCGCCCGTCGTACTTGCCGCCGTTGCGCACGGTGTCGTAGTGGCTGCCGGTGAGCAGCCGCTTCGCCGAGGCGTCGCGGCCGTGATAGACGCCCACCACGTTGCCCACCGCATCGACGCGCACCTCGTCGAAGCCGCAGTCGCGCATCCAGCGCTGCAGCTGCACCTGGCAGGCCTGGTGCGCCGCGGTGAGATAGGTGACGGTGAGCTGGCCCTGTTCGGCGTAGCCGGGGTCGCTGTGGCGGGCGAGGAGTTCGGCGCAGTCCCACACCTGGTTGCCGAGCACGGGCTCGAAGCCGAACTTGTCGGCCAGCCGCATCTCGGCGATGCGGTGGATGTTGCGCAGGCACTCGGCGAGCTCGAAGTCCGGGTGGTTCTCGAGCCGGCGCGCGAAGGTGGCGATGATCTCGGCGCGCGTGAGCCCGCTGCCGCGCGGCCCGCGCACGGCGAGGATGAAGGGCCAGCCGAAGCGCGCGTTGTAGTCGGCGTTGAGCTGCTGGATGCGCGCGAATTCGGCGGGCGAGCAGTTCGTCAGGCCCGACGTGGTCTGCTCGTTGGTCGATTCGGCGGTGAGCGTCTTGCTGACCATCGCCTTGCCGGCCAGCTCCGGGTGGGCGCGGATCAGCGCGAGCTGCGCCTCGCGGCCGGCTTCGGCCAGCACCTGCACCAGCGCATGCTTGAGTTGCGCCAGCGACTTGAACGGCCGGCGCTGCAGCGCACGCTCGGCGATCCAGGGCGAGTGCTCGTACAGGCCGTCGAGCCAACGCGCGGCATCTTGCGCGCTCGCCGCATTGAGTTGTTCCAGCGTGATGGTCATGCCTTGGCCTCGTAGGGATGCACCTGCTTCCAGTGGCGCGCGATGTCGATGCGGCGGCACACCCAGACGCGGTCGTGGCGCTCGATGTGGTCGAGGAAACGCTGCAGCGCGCGCATGCGCCCCGGCCGCCCGAGCAGGCGGCAGTGCATGCCGACGCTGAGCATCTTGGGCGCCTCCTCGCCCTCGGCATAGAGCACGTCGAAGGCGTCGCGCAGGTAGGTGAAGAAGTCTTCGCCCTGGCTGAAGCCCTGCGGCAGCGAGAAGCGCATGTCGTTGGTGTCCAGCGTGTAGGGCACGATCAGCTGCGGCACCGTGCTGCCGTCGGTCTTGGTCACCGGCGTCCAGAACGGCAGGTCGTCGCCGTAGTAGTCGCTGTCGTACTCGAAGCCGCCGTAGTCGGCCACGAGGCGCCGCGTGTTGGGGCTGTCGCGGCCGGTGTACCAGCCCAGCGGGCGTTCGCCGGTCAGGCGCTGGATGATCTCCATGCCGATGCGCATGTGCTCGCGCTCCTGCGCCTCGTCCATGGTCTGGTAGTGGATCCAGCGCCAGCCGTGGCAGGCGATCTCGTGCTCGAGCTCGACGAAGGCCTGCGTCAGCTCGGGATGGCGTTCGAGCGCCATCGAGACACCGAACACGGTGAGCGGCAGGCCGCGGCGCTCGAACTCGCGCAGCAGCCGCCACACGCCCACGCGCGAGCCGTATTCGTAGACCGACTCCATGCTGAGGTGCCGATCCGGGTAGGCGGCCGGGTTGAACAGCTCGGAGAGAAACTGCTCGCTGCCGGCGTCGCCGTGCAGCACGCAGTTCTCGCCGCCTTCCTCGTAGTTCAGCACGAACTGCACGGCGATGCGTGCGTTGCCGGGCCAGCGCGCGTGCGGCGGGTTGCGGCCGTAGCCGATCAGGTCGCGTGGGTATGACGACCCCTCGCCCGGCGGGTACGCCGGACGATCCCCCAAGGGGATGCGGGCCGGCTTGGGAGCGGCCCGGCGCTCGGCCCGCGGCGACGTAGGTAGCTTCGGTTGTTTCATGGGGCGTAGGGCTTGAGGGCATCGCCGAGGTCGGGTGTGCGCGGGTCGAGGCGCAGGTTGTGCTCGACGTTGTGCAGGTGCTCGTCCATCAGCTTGACGGCGGCGCGGGCGTCGCGCCGGGCGAGCGCGTCGACGATGGCGACGTGCTCGGCGAAGGAGTGCTCGGCCGAATGCGAGGACTGGTACATCAGCGCGATCAGCGAGGAGCGCGTCACCAGGTCGGCCAGCGCGTCGGCCAGCACCTGGTTGCCCAGCATCTGCGCGATGAGCACGTGGAAGTCGGCCAGCAGCCGCGTGCGGCCGGAGACATCGGTGCGCTGCACGGCGGCCTGCTCGTCGCGCAGGTGGGTGCGCAGTTCGGCGAGCTGGGCGTCGCTCAGCTCGCTGGCGGCGCGCCGGATCATGGCCGACTCGAGCATGTGCCGCACCTCGAACACCTGGCGCGCCTCCTCGATGCTCGGCTCGGCCACGCGTGCGCCGCGCGCCGGCTCGAGCGTCACCAGCTTGTCGCGGCTGAGCTGGTTGAGCGCCTGGCGCACCAGGGTGCGCGAGACCTTGAATATATCGGCGATCTTCTGCTCGGCCAGCTTGGTGCCGGGCATCAGGCGGCGCTCGACGATGGCCGAGGTGATCGACTCGACGATGCGCTGCGTGCTGGTGCCGGCCTCCACGCTGGCGCGCGGCTTGCTCGCCTTCGCGGGGCTGCGGACGACCTGCAGGGGAGGGTTGCTGCGTGCCATGGGGTACTTGATCCGGTCCGCAAAGTGTATACACTTTCGGCGACGCCGCAAGCAAAAACCCGTCAAGGAGAAGATGTCATGGGCAAGCTCACCACCCACGTGCTCGACACCGCCAACGGCTGCCCGGCCGCCGGCATGGCCGTGCGGCTGTACCGCCTCGGTGCCGACGGCGCGGCCGTCGAACTCGAGCGCATCACCCTCAACCACGATGGCCGCGCCGACGCGCCGCTGCTGCAGGGCGAGGAGTTTCAGCCCGGGCGCTACCGCCTGGTGTTCGGCGTGGCGGCCTACTTCCGCGCGCGCGGCGCGGCGCTCGCCGAGCCGCCCTTCCTCGACGAGGTGCCGCTGGACTTCGGCCTCGCCACGGTCGGCCAGCATTACCACGTGCCGCTGCTGGCCAGCCCCTGGTCGTACTCGACCTACCGCGGCAGCTGAGGGCGGATCCGGGAAAGTCCCGATCGCGGCGTGTGCCGCAGTGTATACAGTTTGATTGCGTCGCCGCGGAGCCCGGTGCCCCCAACCGGTCGCGACATTCCCGCCTCACAGAGCCCGCTGTGGTGAGGTTGCACACAGGCCCGCTGCTTGCGCGGCCGGTGGCGAAAGGGAGTGACGCGCATGGAAGCGTATGTTCTGGACTGGGTCAACCTGCTGCTGCGCTGGGCCCACGTCATCGTGGCGATCGCCTGGATCGGCTCCTCGTTCTATTTCGTCTTTCTCGACAACAGCCTGACGAAGCCGAGCGCGCCCGATCTGGTCGAGAAGGGCGTCGACGGTGAACTCTGGGCCGTGCACGGCGGCGGCTTCTACCACCCGCAGAAGTACATGGTGGCGCCCAAGTCGCTGCCACCCAACCTGCACTGGTTCTACTGGGAGAGCTACTCCACCTGGCTGACGGGCTTCGCGCTCTTCACGGTGCTCTACCTCTACCAGGCCGGCACCTTCCTGATCGACAGGAACCTGTATGCCTGGTCGCCGGCCGGCGCCATCGCCGCGGCGCTCGGCTTCCTCGTCGTGTTCTGGGCGGTCTACGACGCCATCTGCCGCGTCTTCGGCCAGCGCGAGGGCGGCGACCGCATCGTCGGCATCGGCGTCACCATCACCGTGATCCTCGCCTCCTGGCTCGCCTGCCAGCTCTTCGCGGGCCGCGCCGCCTTCCTGCTGGTGGGCGCGATGCTGGCCACGGCGATGAGCGCCAACGTATTCTTCTGGATCATCCCGGGGCAGCGCACCGTGATGGCGCAGATGAAGGCCGGCCAGCCCGTCGATCCGGTGCACGGCCAGCGCGCCAAGCAGCGCAGCGTGCACAACACCTACTTCACGCTGCCGGTGCTGATCGCGATGCTCAGCAACCACTACGGCTTCCTCTACGGCGCGCAGCACAACTGGCTGGTGCTGGTGCTGGTGATGCTGGCCGGCGCCCTGATCCGCCATTCCTTCGTGGCGCGCCACAAGGCGCTGGTGGCCGGCAAGCGCGTGCCTTGGGAGTATGCGGTCGTGGGTACCGCGCTGATCGTGGCGCTGGCGCTGTGGCTTGCGCCCGCACCGGCGGCCAAGAGCGCCAGCGCGGCGCCGCCCAGCTTCGCGCAGGTGCGCGCGCTGGTCGAGCAACGCTGCGCCATGTGCCACAACGAGCAGGTCATCAGCAAGGGCGTGCAGCTGCACACGCCCGAGCTGATCGCGAAGAACGCGCAGGCGCTCTACCAGCAGGCGGTGGTGCTCAAGGCCATGCCGCTGAACAACGCCACGCAGATCACCGACGAGGAACGGTCCTTGCTGGGCCGCTGGTACGAGGCCGGCGCGGCCAGCCGTTGAGCGCGCCAACACATCTTTCTACAACGACGAGGAGACCCCCATGAAGCGCATTCCCATCCATCGCGCCGCGCTGATCGCCGCCATCGCCCTGACGGCGGGCGCGGCGCAGGCGCAGTCCAGCGTCACACTCTCCGGCCTGCTCGACGTGAGCGCCGGCCAGTCGAAGGCGGCCGGCAGCACCAGTCGCGTCTGGGGCGTGGACAACGGCAACATGACCACCAGCTGGTTCGGCGCCAGCGGCAGCGAGGATCTGGGCGGCGGCCTCTCGGCGCTGTTCACGCTGCAGTCCTTCATGCGCGCCGACACCGGCGCCTCGGGCCGTTTCGGCGCCGACACCTTCTGGGCGCGCAACGCCTTCGTCGGCCTGGCCAGCAAGGATTTCGGCAAGGTCACGCTCGGCCGCAACACCACGCCCTTCTTCGTCACCACGCTGTCGTTCAACCCCTTCGGCGATTCCTTCGGCTACTCGCCCAGCATCCGCCACTACTTCACCAGCGGCACGCTGACCGGCGATTCGGGCTGGAGCGATTCGGTGCTCTACACCAGCCCCAATCTCGGCGGCGCGACGCTGCAGCTGTTCATGGCGGCCGCCGAGGCGGGCAGCAATGGCCGCAACCACGGTGTCAACCTGCGCTGGGGCAGCGGGGCCATCGATGCCGCCTTCTCCTGGCAGGACGTGAAGAAGGACGGCGCCACCGCCGTGGCCGACACCAAGGCCTGGCAGGCCGCGGCCAGCTACGACTTCGGCGTGGCCAAGGCCTTCGGCCAGTACGGCAAGGTCGACAACAAGACCACCGGCAACTCGTATGACATCGCCGGCCTGGGCGCCAGCGTGCCGCTGGGCAACGGCAAGGTGCTCGCGCAGTGGGGCCAGATCAAGCCCGAGACCGGCGCCAAGCGCAAGACCTTCTCGGCCGGCTACGACTACTTCCTCTCCAAGCGCACCGACCTCTACGCGGTGGCGATGAGCGACAAGATAGCCGGCCAATCGAGCGGCAGCGCCTTCTCGGTCGGCATCCGCCATCGCTACTGAGCGCACGAACGCACGAAGGCACACGAGGAGACGAGCATGAGCGACACCACCGTCCACCCCGTCGACGAGAAACTCCCGAGCGCGCGTCTCGCGGCGCTGGGCCTGCAGCATGTGCTGGTGATGTATGCCGGCGCCATCGCCGTGCCCCTGATCGTCGGCCGCGCGCTCAAGCTCGCGCCCGAGCAGGTGGCGCTGCTGATCTCGGCCGATCTGTTCTGCTGCGGCCTGGTCACGCTGATCCAGTCGCTCGGCGTGACGCGCTGGTTCGGCATCAAGCTGCCGGTGATGATGGGCGTGACCTTCGCCGCCGTCGGGCCGATGGTGGCGTTCGCCAACGCCATGCCGGGCGTGGAGGGCGCGCGCGCCATCTTCGGCGCCATCATCGGCGCGGGCGTGATCTCGATGATCATCGCGCCGGTGGTCAGCAAGCTGCTGCGCTTCTTCCCGCCGGTGGTCACCGGCACCATCATCGCCATCATCGGCATCAGCCTGATGCGCGTCGGCGTGGGCTGGGCCATGGGCGGCCCGGCCAACCTGGCGCAGAACGTCGACGTGCCCAAGCTGGTTGCCATGGTCGACGCGGCCAAGGCCACGGCGGAAGCGGCGAGCGCGCCGGTCAAGCTGACGGCGCCGATCCCGATGAGCAACAACGCCAACTACGGCGCGCTCGACAACATGGCGGTGGCTGCGGCGGTGCTGGTATTCATCCTGCTGCTGGTGAAATACGCCAAGGGCTTCATCGCCAACATCTCGGTGCTGCTGGGCATCGTCGCCGGCTGCGCGGTGGCCATCGCGATGGGCAAGATGAATTTCGACAAGGTGGCCAAGGCGCACTGGTTCGACGTGGTCACGCCCTTCGCCTTCGGCATGCCGAGCTTCGACATCGTGATGATCCTCACCATGGCGCTGGTGATGATCGTGGTGATGATCGAATCGACCGGCATGTTCCTCGCGCTCTCGGATCTCACCGGCAAGAAGATCGACCAGCCCGCGCTCGCCGCAGGGCTGCGCACCGACGGCCTGGGCACGCTGATCGGCGGCCTGTTCAACACCTTCCCCTACACCAGCTTCTCGCAGAACGTCGGGCTGGTGGGCGTCACCGGCGTGAAGAGCCGCTGGGTGTGCGTGGCCGGCGGCATCATCATGATCGTGCTGGGCATGCTGCCCAAGATGGCGGCCTTCGTCGAAGCCATTCCGCAGTTCGTGCTCGGCGGCGCCGGCCTGGTGATGTTCGGCATGGTGGCGGCCACCGGCATCCGCATCCTCGCGAACGTGGACTTCAAGGGCAACCGCCACAACCTCTACATCGTCGCGCTGTCCATCGGCTTCGGCCTGATCCCGCTG
>WBZV01000461.1_pt1 | contig 19406 bp, 20 predicted proteins | sample 5204221 | NCBI WGS metagenome assembly WBZV01 (sample SAMN12344360, study PRJNA552823) | activated sludge metagenome | biome: Activated sludge suspended growth; feature: Nitrification reactor; material: Wastewater; isolation source: activated sludge from nitrification reactor of wastewater...
AATCAGGTGACTCCCAATATTCGACGAAAAACCACGCCCCACAAGCTTGGACGCAGAATCAGCCGGCGGCAACTGGGGTTTCTAGGTTTATTCACGCCCTCTCACACCCTCTGACGCCCGGACCAAGGGCGCATGGCGACAGGAGAGGAGACAAGCATGGCAGGGATGGAAGTGCCTGGAGGTGCGCGTGGCGGATAGCCAGGACTGGGTGTATGTGGTGGATGACGACCTCTCGGTGCGGGAGGCCCTGAGCAGCCTGATCCGTTCGGTGGGTCTGCAGGTCGAGACCTATGCCTCTGCGGCAGCCTTTCTGGAAGGGCCGCGGCTGCCCCGGGTCGCCTGCCTGATCCTGGATGTGCGCATGCCCGGGCTTACGGGGCTCGAATTGCAGGCCCGGCTGGCCGAGTCGGGGGCCTCCATCCCGATCATCTTCATCACCGGCCACGGGGACATTCCCATGGCGGTGAGGGCCATCAAGAAGGGGGCGGTGGAGTTCCTGGCCAAGCCCTTCCGCGATGAGGATCTGCTGGCCGCCATCCGCAGCGCCCTTGCCCAGGCCCGCAGCACCCGGCAGGCCGAGAGCGAGGTGGGCGAGATCCGCCGCCGCTACGCCTTGCTGACGGGGCGTGAGAAGGAGGTGATCACCTTCATGGTGAGGGGCGCGCTGAACAAGCAGGCTGCGGCCGAGCTCGGGGTGTCCGAGATGACGGTGAAGGTCCATCGCCACAACATCATGCACAAGATGGGGGTGACGACCCTGCCGGATCTGGTGCGCATGGTCGAACGCCTGCAGACGGGCAACGAGGGTTCCTGAACGGGGGCTTGGCGGCGACCCGGTGTCAGCCGGGTGGCGCCATGGGGGCTGGTGTATGGCAAGCGGGCCGGAGGGTCGGTATGATCTTTTCAATTAAGTTCATACGCTTCCCGGATGAAGCCCGATCGCAAATTCACCGCCTTCCATCCCGGTCTGCGCCCCCTGGTCCTGGCGCTCGCCTGCGGGCTCACGGCGCATGAGGCGGTGGCCCAGACGTCGGCGTCCGACGTGCCTACGCTTGCCGATGTGGTGGTCACCGGCAACTACCAGAATGGCGTGGGTACCACCGATGCGGCGAGTGAAGGGCTGGTGACCCGCAAGCTGCTGCAGAGCCGCCCGACCCTGCGCCCTGCCGAGGTGCTGGAGTTCGTCCCCGGCGTGATCGTGTCCCAGCACAGCGGCGACGGCAAGGCCAACCAGTATTACCTGCGCGGCTTCAACCTGGACCACGGCACCGACTTCGCCACCCACCTGGACGGCATGCCGGTGAACATGCCCACCCACGCCCACGGCCAGGGCTACACCGATCTCAACTTCCTGATCCCCGAGCTGCTCCAGTCCATCCACTACCGCAAGGGGCTGTACGCGGCCGAGGATGGGGATTTCAGCTCCGCCGGGTCGGCCCGGCTGAGTCTGGTGGACAGCCTGCCCAAGGGCTTGGCTTCGGTCACCCTCGGGGAGCGGCAGTTCACCCGCGGCCTGCTGGCCAAGTCGGTGGCGCTGAATGCCGGCACCCTGCTGTATGCGCTGGAGGGGGCTTACAACAACGGGCCGTGGCAGAACCCGCAGAACTACCGCCGCGTGAATGGCGTGCTGCGCTACAGCCTGGCCGAGGGCGCCACCCGGCACAGCCTCACGGCGATGGCCTATACCTCCCAATGGCACAGCACCGACCAGGTGCCGCAACGGGCCATCGACAGTGGCCTGATCGGCCGCTATGGCACCATCGACCCGACGGATCATGGCAAGACCAGCCGCTACAGCCTGTCCTGGCAGATGCTCAAGCCGGAGGACGACGGGGAATGGATGGCCAGTGCGTACTTCATCCGCTCCCGCCTCGCCCTCTTCTCCAACTTCACCTACTACCTGGACAACCCGGTGGACGGGGACCAGTTCGAACAGGCCGAGTCACGCAATGTCATGGGCGGGAGCCTCAGCCGGCTGTGGAAGGGCAGCCTCGGCGGGCTGGCGAGCAATACCACCCTTGGCGCCCAGTGGCGCCGGGACAGCCTGAGCCCGGTGGGGCTGTACACGGCGAAGGAGGGCGTGCGCACCGGTGTCACCCAGGAGAGCCGGGTGCGGCAGACCGGCGTGGGCGTGTTTGCCCAGAACGAGACGCGCTGGCTGCGCTGGCTGCGCAGCGTCGCCGGCCTGCGCGCCGACCGCAGCAGCGTGGACGTGACGAGCAACATCGACGCCAACAGCGGCGAGCGCTCGGCCTGGATCAACAGCCCCAGGCTGTCGCTGATCTTCGGGCCCTGGGCGAAGAGCGAGGTCTTCCTCAACTGGGGCTACGGCTTTCACAGCAATGACGCCCGGGGCATGACGGCGAAGGTGACGGCCAAGACCGGCGAGGCCATCGACCCGGCCATCCCCCTGGTGCGTACCCGGGGGCGCGAGATCGGCTTCCGCAGCGAATGGTTGCCGGGGCTGCAGAGTTCCGTGGCCCTGTGGCAGCTGGACGTTGCCTCCGAACTGGTCTTTGTGGGCGATGCGGGGGAGACCGAGGCCAGCGGCGCATCCCGCCGCCATGGGGTGGAGTTCAACAACCACTATGTGGCCGCCCCCTGGTTGATCCTGGACGCGGATCTGGCCCTCTCCCAGGCGCGTTTCCGGCATATCCAGGGCGACGCGCCGAATGCCGGCCGCCAGGTGCCCGGTGCGGTGCGGAGGGTGCTGTCGGCGGGCGCCACGGTGACTGACCTAGGCCCCTGGTTCGGGCAGATCCAGGTGCGTTACTTCGGGCCGCGCCCCCTCATCGAGGACAACAGCGTGCGTTCGAAGGGCTCCACCCTGACCTACGCCCGTATTGGCTACCGCATCAATGCCGATACCCGGCTGTCGCTGGATGTCTTCAACCTCCTGAACCGGAAGGTGAGTGACATTGACTACTACTACAGCTCGCGCCTGCGAGGTGAGCCCGCAGCAGGGTTCAGCGACATCCACACCCACCCGGCGGAGCCCCGCACGCTGAGGGTGACGCTGAGCACGCAGTTTTGAGGGTGTCGCAGGTCGGTCGGGGCAACCCGCCGTGGCTGGAAGCCCAGGAGCGATGAAGCGGGCGGGGAGGGCCACTGCAAGCCCTCTCCCATCATGTTTGAAAGCGCCAGGGGCGAATTCGCGAGGTCATCGGGAGTGGATATACTGACAAGCGATTTTCAACAGCCCCCCCAATGAGGTCGTCATGCCCAAATCGTTGTTCAGCCGATACTGGCTCTTCCTATGTTCGCTTTTCATCCTGATGGCCGGGTTTGCCAATCCGGCTTCCGCCGATTGGGGCGAAGGCGATTACCGCATCATCAAGGCCCTTTACGGCACGCCGGAGAGGCATGTTGACGTGACCTCGCGCCTCAAGGAGCTGGCCCAGCGTGACGAGCGCTTCCGCCTGGGCAATGGCGTGTTTGGCACCGACCCGGACAAGGGGCGCGTCAAGACCTTGCGCATCGAGGCGGTCAGTTCGAGTGGGCGAAACCGCACCTTTGAATACACGGAAGGTAGCTGGGTGGATGGTTCCCAGTTCCAGGGCTGGAGCAGCGGGTCCTGGGGGGATGGCAACAGCAACACCTCCGGCTGGGGTGAGCGCCCCGGCTATCAGGATCGCAAGGAGGGCGACTACCGCATCCTGCAGGCGCTCTACGGCACCGCCGAACGCAATGTGGACGTGACCCGGCGCCTGCGTGAGCTGGCGGGCCGGGATGAGCGTTTCGTCCTGAGCAACAAGACCTTCGGCACCGACCCGGACAAGGGCCGCGTCAAGGTGCTGCGCATCTACGCCGAAGGCCCCCGTGGCCAGCGCACCTTTGAATACACCGAAGGCAGCTGGGTGGATGGTGCCCAGTTTACCGGCTGGTCCGGCGGCGGCTGGGGCAATGGCGGCTGGAATGGCGGCTGGGGTGGTTCCCGTCCGTCCTACAACGACAACAACCGCGACCGTGACCCGGACGGGCTGAAGATCCTGCGCGCCGAGTATGGCACCAACAGCAACCGCATCGACATCACCCATCGCCTCAGCCAGCGGGTCATCATGAACCGCCTGACCGCGCGGGTGAACAACGACCTGGCAGGTGATGACCCGGCCCGGGACCAGGTCAAGCGCCTGTGGGTGACCTACAGCGTCGAGGGCCGCGAAATGCGCCGTGACGTGAAGGAAGGCCAGGTGCTGATCCTGCCGTGATCGTCGCTTGAGACAGGGTGGGGGTGCCGCGGCGACCCCACCGCAACGATGAAACAGGACGTGCTCCGGAAAAGGAGCCCGTCCTGCGTCTACGGCCCGTTCGGCGCCGTTTAGAACCGCATCCGCAGCGACAGCTCGTAAGTCCGCGGATTGGCGATCAACACCTGGGTGTTGCCGTAGGCCGATTCCGCATAGAGCTCGTCGGTGGCATTGCGGATGCGAAAGCCCACCTGGGTGGTCTTGCTGTACGTGTAGTCGGCCGACAGGTCCAGGGTGGTGTAGGACGGCAACTGCAGGGTGCGAGGGCGGTGACGCGCAGGTCTGGGGGCGGGAGTGATTGTCGGCTTGTCGGCCTTATGTGGAGCTCCACATAAGGCCGAACACCAGCCCCTCTCCCACTCCTCCCAACCCTCTCTATCCCCACACACAGAACCGTCTCGCTCCCGTCAGCGCGCCCCGCGCTCCGTCTCCGCAAACACCAGCGCATCCGGAAAGAAATCCAGAAAATCCGCCTCAAACCCCGGGTAAGCCGCCAGCAACTCCTCACCAGCGCCGGCCAGGGGGTTGGGTTGGCGGGCCCGGTGGTGGGCCATGCGGTCGAGGGCGAGGGCCACGTTGGCGGTGTCGCGGTAGCTGCCCAGCCAGTCGTGGGCGGCCATGCGTGCAAAGACGGGTGCGAAGGGGGCGGGCAGGGCGTTGAGGTGGGTGGCGAGCAGGCGGTAGGTTTCGGCGGTGAAGTCGGTCAGGGGGGCGGGGCTGTAGCGCTGCCAGTGCACAGCCAGAAAGTGGTCGTAGAACATGTCCACCAGTACGCCGCCAAAGCGCTTTCTTGCGTCGCTCACCCGTGCCCGGCTGCGCCGGAAGGCGGGGTGGGCGTCGGCGAAGCTGTCGATGCGTCGGTGCAGTCGCACGCCCTCGGCCAGGGCCGGGTCCAGCCACGCGGGGCAGGGTTGCAGCAGGCCCTTCACGAAGTCGCCGGCCACCCCGCCGACACGATCGGTGGCGAGAGGGCCGGCGAGGAGGGCGTGGGCGAGGTAGTTCATGGCGGGATGCTTGCCGTGAAGGGGGGTCTGAAGTCTAGCCCGCGGAGGGGATTTGGGCGCAGATTGAAGCCAGGAGGGCGGGGTGCCGGGGCAGGAAGGGGCGTGGAGTTTGATGTTTGCGCGGGTGACTGCATCTGCCTATGGTTGCTGTCATGGACAGCAGATGAGAGGTTCCGAATCATGGCAATTTTGACGGTAAGAAATGTGCCCGATGAAGTGCATCGCGCTTTGCGCGTGCGGGCAGCCCAGCACGGTCGCAGCACGGAAGCGGAGGTGCGCGAGATCCTGGCGGCTGTGGTCAAGCCGGAAAAGCGCGTGCGTGTGGGTGAGGCCCTGGCCTCCATCGGCCGCAAGATCGGACTGACCAATGAAGATTTCGCCGTTTTCGAGGGCGTGTGTGACAAGACTCCGGCCAAACCGTTGGGCCTCGACTGAATGATTGTCCTGGATACCAACGTCGTTTCCGAGGCGATGAAGCCAGAGCCAGACGCGGCCCTGAGGGCTTGGCTGAACGATCAGGCAGCAGAAACCTTGTATCTGTCGAGCGTCACTCTGGCCGAGTTGCTGTTTGGCATCCGGGCGCTGCCGGCAGGTAAGCGCAGGAGCATGCTCGACCGCGCCTTGAACGAACTGCTGGAGTTGTTCCAGGATCGGGTGCTTCCATTCGACACGGATGCAGCCCGTCACTACGCCGACCTGGCCGTAACGGCGAGGAGCGGCGAGCGTGGCTTTCCGACACCGGACGGCTACATCGCTGCTGTTGCAGCATCGCGGGGCTTCATCGTGGCGTCACGTGACACATCGCCTTACGAAGCGGCTGGCGTGACCGTCATCAATCCCTGGAAGGACGCATAGGGCCGGGGATACCCGATGCGGGTCGACAACAGAGGCACTGAAGTCCGGGCCTTGGCGCCGGGGAGATGCCGATTTGCCAGGGCGTAGCGCTTCGCGGCGAAAGTGCTTCAGGGCTACGACGGGTGCGTTGCTACGCCAGGGCTCGCCAGTTTGTCAGACCCGCTCAAGAATGAGGGCGATGCCTTGCCCGACGCCGATGCACAGGCTCACCACAGCGTAGCGGCCGCCCCGTCTTTCCAGTTCCCGGGCCGCGGTGAGCACAAGGCGGGCGCCGGAGGCGCCGAGGGGGTGGCCAATGGCAATGGCGCCGCCGTTGGGATTCACCCGCGGCTCGACACCGCTTACCGCGCCGGCCAGGATGCGCGCCATCGGCTTCACGCCGGCCTGCTCGCCGGCGGCGGCCGATCCAATCATCAGCGCGGCGGCGCCATCGTTGATCCTGGAGGCGTTGCCGCCATCCTGGTGCGCCACGCCCGGGAAGGGGAGACCGGGCTGAACTGCCGCCAGTGGGAGCGGGTGCTGCCGGAGATCGAGTATCGGCCGGGTGGGGGCTGAGCAAGCCGGGGCCCGGCATCGGCGGCTTGCTTCAGACCTTGTCGCTCGGTTGCCTGACGCCAAGGTGTTTGCGGGCTGCCTGTACGCCGTCGTCCACCATGCTGTACACGACGGGAATGACAAGAAGGCTCAGGAGCGTCGAGGTGATCAGCCCGCCGATCACCACAATGGCCATCGGGGCACGGAAGCTGGGGTCGACGCCCCAGCCGAGGGCGATCGGCAGCATGCCTGCGCCCATGGCGATGCTGGTCATGACGATGGGGCGGGCTCGTTTGTGGCAGGCGTCGAGGATGGCTTCCCTGCGGCCTTGCCCGTGATCCCGTCGGGCGATGACGATGTAGTCCACCAGCAGGATGGAGTTCTTGGTTGCAATGCCCATCAGCATGATCAAGCCGATCATTGACGGCATGGACAAGGCGGATTCCGTGAGGAACAGCGCCAGGAATGCGCCCGGAATGGAAAGTACAAGCGCGCTCAGGATGGTCATGGGCTGGGCGAAATCCTTCAGCAACAGGACCAGCACCGCGTAGATGCACAGTACGCCGGTCAGCATGGCCATGGAGAAGCCGGTGCCGAGCTCACCCATCGCTTCGGCGTCGCCGCTCGAGGTGTGGACCACCCCCGGAGGCAATTTCTGCAGGCTGGGCAGCGCCAGTACGGCCTCTTCGACGACACTCAGCGCCCGGCCGTTCAGTTCGATCTCGAAAGTGATGTTGCGCATGCGGTCGTAGCGCGCGATCTCCGCGGGGCCGCTGGCGATCTCGAGGGTGGCCACGTTCTCCAGAGGTACGGCGCCGCGCGCCCCGGGAACCGGGAGGCGTTTGATTGTCTCCAGGTCGTCGCGGGCTTCATCGGCGAGCCGGACGACCACGGGCACCTGCCGCTCACTCAGGTTCAGCTTTGCAAGTTCCCGATCATGGTCGCCAGTGGTGGCGACGCGCAGTGTCTCGGCGATGGCTGCCGATGTGACACCCAGGTCGGCCGCGCGGGAAAAGTCGGGTCGCACGATCAGTTCGGGCCGCAGCAGGCTCGCACTTGAGGTGACCGCACCGATACCGGGGAGGGTGCGCAGCTCGCGCTCCACCTGCTGCGCATGGTGCGCAAGCGCACGGCCATCCGCGCTGGCGAGCACCAGCACATAGTCCTTGCTCGCGCCCCCCATGCCGACCTTGACGCGCACACCCGGCAACCGGGCAAGTGCCTTGCGTAGCTGTGTTTCGATCTCCTGCTTCGTCAGGCCGGATCGATCACCGCGGTGGGTCATGTTGATCGTCAGCACCGCCGTGCGCACGTTGGCGCCGGTGCTGCCCACCTGTTCGGACGGGTCGGCCCCCGTACTTCCCCCGCCGATGGCCGTATAGACCTGCTTCACATGCCCGTTGTGCTGCAGGAGGTGGCGGGCCTGTTCGGCGCGGGCCAGGGTGTCGGTCAGCCTGCTTCCGGGGGGCAGCTTGAGCGTCACCTGGGTTTGCGCGTCATCATCATCGGGAATGAAGGTGCCCGGCAGGATTGCCGCGAGCCCCAGGCCGCCGGCGAGGATGGCCGCCACACCGACCATCACCAGCGGGCGGTGATGCAGGCACCAGTGCGCCCATGACAGGTAAGCATGCACCCAGCCCGGTTCGTGCGTAGGCCGTCTCTTCGGCGCCCGCAACAGGTAGGCCGCCATCATGGGGGTCAGCAAGCGGGCGACGACAAGCGAGAAGAACACCGCAACCGCCGCCGTCCAGCCGAACTGAACGAAGAACAGGCCCACGGTGCCGCCCATGAATGCGGTTGGCAGGAACACCGCAATCAGCGCGAAGGTCGTTGCAATGACGGCCAGACCGATCTCGTCTGCCGCGTCCAGGGCGGCCTGACGGGGCGTCTTGCCCAACAGCAGGTGGCGTTCGATGTTCTCGATCTCGACGATGGCGTCGTCCACCAGGACGCCGATGACCAGTGACAAGGACAGCAGCGTCACGATGTTGAAGGTAAAGCCCATCAGGAACATCACGGCGAAGGTCGGGACCACCGACAGGGGTAGCGCCACTGCCGACACAAGCGTCGCACGCCAGTCACGCAGGAAGAGAAACACCACCAGCACCGCGAGTACGGCACCTTCGAAGAGCAGCCAGAGCGAGCCCTGGTAGTTTTCCACTACGGGATCGACGAAGTTGAACGCTTCGGCAATGGTGATGCCCGGGTGCTGCTGCTTCAGTGTATCGAGCGCGGCGCGCACGCCCTCGGCGACTTCGATCTCGCCGGCTCCCCGCGCGCGGGTGATCTCGAAGCCGACCACCGGGGCGCCATCCAGGAGCGCCAGCGACCTGGGCTCGGTAACGGTGTCGGAAAGCGTGGCCACCTGATCGAGCCGGATGCGTCGGCCATCGCTCAAGCTGACTTCGAGGGTGCCCATTTCGTCGGCCGTGCGCACGGTCGCGATGGTTCGCACCAGATGTTCGGCACCGCCCAAGTCGACCCGACCCCCGGAGGCCTCCAACTGCACCCGCCGCAACTGGCGTGAAATGTCGGAGGCCGTTGCATTCAGTGCCAGCAGGCGCGCCGGATCGAGGGCCACGCGCAACTCGCGGCTGACGCCCCCGACGCGCGTGATCGCGCCGACCCCCGGCACCGCAAGCAGAGTCTTGCTGACTTCGTTGTCGACGAACCACGACAGCGCTTCGCCGTCCATGCGCGATGAAGCGACGGTGTAGGTCAGGATGGGCGCACCGGCGAGCTCCACCTTCCTGACCACCGGCTCGCGCAGATCGGCCGGAAGATCGGTGCGAATGCGGGCCATGGCGTCGCGAACATCGCTGACGGCCTCGTGCAGTGGCTTCTCCAGACGAAACGTCACCGTGATGTTCGCCGCGCTGTCGTTCAACGTGCTGCGGATGTGCTTGACACCCTGGATGGTGGCAAGCGAGTTCTCGATTTTGCGCGCCACCTCGGCTTCGAGCTGGGCTGGCGAGGCGCCCGGTAGTGACACCGTCACGGAGACCATCGGCGGGGCCACGTCCGGGAAGCCCTGGACCTTGATTGCACGGAAGGCGAGCAGGCCCGCCAGGGTCAGTATGGCGAAGAGCAGGATCGCCGGGGTCGGATTGCGGATCGACCAGGTGGAGAGGGTGAAATTCATCCTGGCGCCTGCTCAGTGCCCGGCCGACGGGTCGTCCAGCACGAGGACCGGATCCCCATCGCCGAGGAAGGCCCCGCCGGATGCGACCACCCGGGCCGATGTGTCGATGCCGGCGGTGATCTCGATGCGATGTCCCGCACGCCGGCCCACGCTCACCTTGGTTCGGATCACCCGGGCATCGGCGCCGATGCACATGACGTAGCTGAAGCCGTCGCGCAACAGCACGGCGGTTTGCGGCAGGGTCAAGGCCTGCCCGGAGCCGATCTCGAATTCGCCACGGGCAAACATGCCGGCCTGTGCCGAAGTGCCTGCTGGCAGGTCCACGTAGGCCAGGCCGTTACGGGTTCGGAGATCGACCCAGGGGGCAAGTGCCCGTATCCGGCCTTCTATCGTCTCGCCACCCACCGGCGTCAGGCGTACCACCTGACCGGGCTTCAGTTTTGCGAGATCGGATGCCGCGACTTCGGCGCGCCACTCCAGCCGGCCATGCCGGATCAGGCGGAAGAGTTCCTGGCCCGCTGGAAGTACCGCACCGACCGAGGCGCTGCGGGCCGAGATCACGCCATCGCTGGGCGCCAGCACCCGGGTCTGGGCCAGGCGTAGCCGCTGCTTCTGCTCGGCGGCCCGTGCCGCCGCCAGTCGCGCCCCCGCGGTACGCTCCGCGATCATGGCGCGGTGGATGTGCTGCGCCGACAGGGCACCCGAGGACTGCAGCTCCCGGGCGCGGCGTGCGGTGTCCCGGGCTTCGGCGAACAGGGCTTCGGCTTCGGCCAACGTGGCGCGGTCCTGGGCGAGTTCGGCCTTGATCGTGTCGGCTGCGAAGGTGGCAAGAAGCTCACCGTGACGGACGACGTCACCGACGTTCACCCTGACGGTGGTCAGGCGCAGGCCGTCGGCCTCCGTGCCGATGCTGGCTTCCTGCCAGGCCATGATGTTCCCGCTGGCGCCCAGCCGGACCGGTAGCGTGATCGGCTGCAGCGTTGTTGCCGCAACGGCCAGTACGGGCGGTGTCGTGGCGGTGACGGCCGCATCGTCTGCGGCCCGGCCGAGGCCGTGCCGGGTCACGGCGAGGGCGGTGGCGGCCAGGGTGGCAAGGATGACGGTGGCCGCGAGGGTGCGGGATATTTTCGGCATCGTCCTGGCCTTCATCCGCGTGTGGCGTCATGGTGCGCACGGCCCACGTCGGAGGGTGACCAGCCACCGCCCATGGCGCGGTACAGGGCAATCCAGGCAAGGAGGCGGTCGCGATGGAGATCCGTCACGGCCATTTGCGCGGCAAGCATGCTGCGACGGGCATCTTCGAGTTCGAACAGGCTGGCCATGCCGGCCCGGTAGCTCGCGGCGGTGGCATCGTATGCGCGTTCGAATCCTGCCGCAGCGTTGCGGGCCTGGGTGCTGCGTGCCCCTGTGCTGTCGAGCGTGACGAGGGCGTTTTCCACATCGCGGATGGCTTCACGCAAGCGGGCCAGGTACACCGTGCTTGCCGACTCGTGGCGGACATGGGCCGCTTCGGCGTTGGCGCGGCGCGCACCGCCGTCGAACAGTGGCAGGGTGACGGTGACGGGGCCCATGCTCCAGATGGCCCCATGGGTGCTGATACCCAGGCTGTCGGTACGGGCAGCCCCGATGCTTCCGGCCAGTGCAATGCGTGGCCAGCGCTGCGCCCTGGTCAGGTCGGATTCGGCGCTCGCGGCAATCAGCTCACGCGCCGCGGCGTGGATGTCCGGGCGCTGCGCCAATATCTCGGCCGGCATGGCGGTGACCCCGAGTTCGGTCGGTCGCGGCAGTACGCCAGTTCCAGCGGCCAACTCGCGACGCAGGGCCGACTCGCCCGCGGCCGTCAGGGCGTTCAAGGCCTTGATCAGAAGCTCGCAGTGCGCCCGCTGCTGGAGCAGTGTCAGCGTGCCTTGTGCCGCATTGGCCTCCGCCAGCGCTGCCGCCACTGCGGGTTGGACGCCTGCCGCCACCGCCAGCCGGGTGATCTGCACCGTGTGCCCCCGTGACCGGGCATCCATTTCGGCCTGCTCGACCCGAGCCTCGCAGGCCCGCAGCGCCACGTAGGACGTGGCTACCTCGGCGGCGACGGTGATCCGGGCGTCGTGCCAGCCGGCCTCGCTGGATTCGAGCCGTGCCTGTGCAGCATCGGCGGCGGCACGACCCGCGCCGAAAAGATCCAGCTCCCAGCCGAGCTGCAGGCCCGTCGAGGCGAGGATGCCCGTCGGCACACCCAGCTCTGATCGCCCTCGGCTTGCGCTGATGCCTGCCTCCAAGGCGGGCAGCAGGGCGGCCTGCTGGCCAACACCCACGGCGCGTGCCGTGGCAATGCGGGCGGCAGCCTGCGCCACGGTCGGGCTGACCGCCTGCCCGGCGGCGATGAGACGCAGCAGCAACGGATCGTCAAACCGCGCCCACCACTGGTGCAGATCCTCGACCTGTCCGCCGTGGGGAAGGGGCGCGTGCCATTGTGTGGCGATATGGGCAGGGGCGCCTCCCGGCACGGACGCGGGAGAGGTCGAGGCGCAGCCCGGCAGCAGCATGGCGCTCGCGATGGCAAGCCCGGCAGCAGGGTACGACCGGGCGCGGTGGTGAGGCGAGGCTGCCCGCGCCCCGAGGCCCTGGCGGGGCTTGAGGCTGACAGGCGTGGAGGTGGAGGAGGGAAGCATTCGGTGCCCTTGTCGGTGACAGGGCGGAATCTTCCGGCAACGCGCCTTTCCAGATACTTACCCGGGTTTGGCCGGGGTCGGGACCCGTGGGAAATCATCACCAGGGAAAGACATCCTGCGGGTGATGCAGACGTGCATGGGATAGTGTGTTGCCTTCACATCAATGGCTGTTTCACGTACTGAGTAAATTTACTCAGTATTGGAAAACGACCGTCGAGCGCAAATAAATCAACACCTTGGGATGACGACGGGCTCGGAGGCGCACCTTCCTACCCGCTAATGCCCTGATCTTCGCCCGTCTTCGACAACCGGAAGCGGAGCCCGGGTTCGGCCCGCTCGGCCGACAGATGCCAGCCATGGGCCAGGGCGATTTCCTGGCAGATGGACAAGCCCAGTCCTGCCCCGTGGTCTCGCCGGTGGGCACCGCGCCAGAATCGCTCGAACATCAGGGGTATCTGTGCGGCGTCGACGCCGGGTCCGTGATCCCGCACGGTCACCGTCTGCGCATGGATCTCCACGCTCACGCAGGTCTTGGCTGGCGCATGCTGAATGGCGTTTTCCAGCAGGTTCTTCAGCAGGGTGTACATCGCCCCTTCATCGGCCGTCCATGTCACGTCTTCGGCCGCCGTCGACACCATCACATGCACGTCGGCCGATTCGGCCATGCGCTGCAGGTAGGTGACGACGGCATGGGCAAGCGCCGGTACGCCGATGACGGAGAACGTGTAGTTGCGCGGCTCGCTGGCTTCGGCCAGGAGCAGGAGCTGCTGCACCTGACGCGTCATGTATGCGACGTCGCTCAGCAGCGAGTCGCGCTCACTCCCATTGTCCTTTCGCAGTTCGATCTGCGCGCGAATCAGGGCGAGAGGGGTTTTCAACTCGTGGGCCGCGTTGCCGAGAAATGCCTGCTGTACCCGATAGCCCTGTTCGAGACGTTCCAGGACGCGATTGAAACTGTCGACCAGCGGGGCGATCTCGGAGGGAACCCCTTCGGTCGGCAGGCGCGCGTGAATAGAGCGGGGCGAGATGGCAATGGCCGACTCGGAGATCTCGCGCAGTGGCTTGAGCGTGTATCGCAGCGTGACCATGGCGGTGATCCCGAAGATGACGAGCAGGACCAGGCTGAACAGGGCAATGCCCACCCCGGTGAACGGGAACGCGAAGGCGCGGTAGATGAGATGCAGAAACCGGGTGCTGGCCGCGAATTGCAGAAACCAGGTGCGTCCGTTGTGCTCGACTGCTTCTGTGGCAGCGCGCATTGCGACACCCTTGTGTTCGAACCCGAAGCGGCCATTCCTGAGACGAAGCGCAGGGCCGTCCGCGGGCCAGAAAGCCTCCCCGGCGGCAGACAGCAGAACGACCTTTCCGGATTCGTCCAGTACCCGGTAGGCCGTTTCCTGCATGAGGCTGTCGTCCAGCCAGGAGGCGGGATCGTCCTGACTGTTGTCGAAGCCGACGGGAACCCCCTCGTGGTTGAACTGGAGCTTGCCGGCCAGATCCCTTGCGCGTTCGGCGACGGCCGTTCCGGACAGTATGTCGCCTTGGGAGGTGACGATGGCGGCGGTCACGAACACGATCAGGGCGATGCTCAGTGCGGCCCCCATGATGTAGGCGAGCAGCAGCTTAACGCTGAGGCTATTGAGCCACGCGGTCTTCGCGGAGTGCATAGCCGAGCCCTCTTGCATTGATGATTCTCTGACGCGAGCCGATGGCCAGGAGCTTGCGGCGGATGCGATGGAGGGCCACATCCAGGGCGTTCGGCGTGACCGCCTCGCTCAGCCCCCAGGCTGCTGCCTCCAGTGCGCTGCGACGCACGACTTCCTGATGTTTGTGCATGAGCAGCAGCATGATGTGCATCTCCGCCGGGGCGAGGGTGATGCTCTCGGTTCCGCAGCACAGGATGCCGGTGTCGGGGCGCAGGCTGAGATCGCCATGACGGGGTTCGAGCGGGCGGAACTCCACCGGGCGGCGCAGCAGTGCCCGCACCCGCGCCACCATCTCGTCCATGGCGAAGGGCTTGGGAAGGTAGTCGTCGGCCCCGGCTTCCAACCCTTCGATCCGGTCGTGCAAGGCGTCGCGGGCGGTCAGCACGAGACAGGGAATGCGTGACCCAACGCCCCGCAGGCGTTGCAGCAGAACCAGCCCATCCCCATCCGGCAGGCCCCGATCAAGGACCAGCACACCATAGGGGAGCTGTTGAAGGGCGGACCACGCCGTATCGATACGACCCACGAGGTCGGTGGCGATGCCGGCGGCGGTGAGCCCCGTGCTCACCAGCCGGGCAAGTCGCTCGTGGTCTTCAACCAGCAGGATCCGGTTCATCAGAAGCGGTAGATATAGGCCATGAGCACGCGGTTCTCCGTTGATGCGTCCACGAGCGGGCTGTTCTTGATTGCATCGCCCAGGCTCGCCACGCGGGCATCGACCATGACGGAATGATGTGCGTCGAAGCGATAGACTGCCCGCGCACCGGCCCCGGGGATGACAGCGGATCTGCCGGCATAGGCGGGGCGCCCGGCGCGGGCTTCGGTGGTGCGCACGCCAAAATAGTAGTCGACATAGTTGCTGTCCACCCAGGCAAGGCCCACACGGGGCGTGAACATCAGCTTGTCGCCCAAGCGCCAGATTTTCTCCAGGCCAAGGCTGACGCGCTGGCCCTTGCTGTAGCTGGATGCGTCGGCAAGCCACTCGAGATTGACATCGGCAAGCCCATTGTGCCATTTGACTTTGGCTCCCGCCCAGAAGCCGCCTTTGCGTTCGGCCATGCCGGCCAGGATGGGGGCATCGTCCGCCTCATAGCCGGCACCGTCGAGATTCATCTGGCCCACCAGGCGAAAGTCGAGGTGTTGCGAGCCATCCAGCTTGAGGCCAGGCAACTTGACCTCGACGGTGGGGCCGAACAGCCGTACATATCGGTTTTCGAACTGAATCATGGGCAGCAGGGTGTTCTCCCGATCAACCCCGATGTAAGGTTTTTGTGTGCTGATCAGACCGACGCCGATACCCCAGGTCGAGCCCTCGGGCGCCCCCTGGCCGGGTTGTTGTGCGCTGGCATGGGGGGCGAAACAGCACAGGGTGAGGGCAGCGCTCGCGACCAGGCGGGGTGCTGGGGAAGAAGCGCGCAGGGCGAGTGGGCGAAGGGATGGTGTTGGCATTTGGGGCTCTCCGGTAGCGTTGGGTGCGCGCCTGTGAATGGAAGCGCGGCCCGACTTCGCCCCGGCGATGCTCACCGTACCCCGTGTACGGTCATGCTGCTCGGCGTGAACTCGGCCCGCTCGCGGTGATTTCGTCACAAGCGCCGAGTTCCATTGTCGAAGCCGGCCTATTACTGAACACTTACCGTGCGGCAGGGGCCGATGGTCGTCCCGGGCTTGCCGGATGGCCCCATACAGGAGCGTCGCGTCCCTCGCTCACCCGCGACCGGCTGCGGCGGAAGGCTGCGTGCATCTCGGTAAAGCTGTCGATGCGCCGGTGCAGCATCACCCCGTCGGCCAGTGCTGCGCCCAGCCAGTTGGGTCGCGGCACCAGCGGCCCCTTCACGAAATCCCCGATCACCCCGCCGACGCGATCAGATGCGAGGGGGCCGGCAAGGAGGGCATGGGCGAGGTAGTCCATGGGGGCTCGGGGGATCTGTCGTGTCGGGATGCGGTCGGAAAGGGTCGGGTGCCTCCGGCTGAGTTTCCTTTCCTCTGCGTGTTGCTGGTCAGGTGTCGGCCTCTGCGCAGATTCTTTCGCCCACTGCTGCGAGGATCACCACGGGCTTTGGAGGTGATACCACATCACCACTCGCCGGAGGGATAAAGGGTGACCTTAGGGGGCGACATTAGCCGATCTCCGGGCAGCCGGCCAGGGGGCTACCCCAACGCGGGGTGTCGGACGGCATCAACCGCGTGCGGCCCCTTTTGCCGAAGGCGTATCTCCTGTTGAAACTCGCGCTGCGCGTGCACTCATGAAAAAGCGGCCCGCCGGGGCGGGCCGCAAACCCGGAGCCATGCCCGTGCGCCGGAGAGAATGGCGTGAGCAGGCATGACGAGACGTCGGGCTCCGGGGGAGGAGGGTGTCAGGCCGGGGCGGGCGGGCGCCGGAAAACCAGCGGTGCGCCGCCGTGGCTGCGCTTGACCAGCCACTGGGCGAGGGCCGAGTCCAGGTAGTCGGCGTGGGCCGGAAACCACGCTTGCAGGGCGCGGGCCAGCTCGCGCACCAATTCGCTGTTGCCGGTGCCAAGGGCGGCCTGCACTTCGGCCACCGAGGCCAGCACCCTGGCGTGTTCGTCCCTGTGGCAGTCGGCCGCGGGAAAGCCGTTGTCGGCCATCCAGCGGTCTTCCTCACCGAAGTGCGCGCGGGCATGGCGGGCGAAGGCGTCCAGGGCGGCCGGCAGTTGCGCGTCGGGGGCGCTCAGCAGGGCCTGGACGCAGGAGACGAACTCCCGGTGGGTGTCGTCCATGGCAGGGTGGCCGAGCAGGTAGCGGTCGTCCCAGGTGAAGGAGGTCGTGTCGTCCATGATGGGATTGGCGGCGGGCTGCGCTGTGGCTTTTTCGGCGCGCGTTCAGCCACCGAGCCCGACCGGGGCCGGGGCTTCGTTGACGATGCGGGTGAACAGGGCGGCGTATTCGCCGGCGGCGCCCTGCCAGGGGTTGTCGTTGGCCAGGAAGGCAGCGTCGATCTCTGCCCAGTCTGCCGCGGTCAGGTGCTGGCGGGCCAGGGGAAAGATCTGCTTTTCCTCGGTGTTCATGTGCTTCCACTCCTGATCGATGTAGTGCACTAGCGCCGCGTTGAAGCCTGCAAAGCCCGCCTCGCCGCGGGTTCGGTAGGCTTCCAGGGCGTCTTTCAGCACAGCCATGCGGGCCTCGCCCTGGTGATGCTCCTCTTCCAGCCGGGCGATGACCGGCTCGGCCTCGGGGCAGCGCGGGCGCAGGCGGGCGAAGAGGTAGTCGGTCTCCTTGGGGTGGTGGAGCTTTTCGGGGACTTCCTCGATGTAACGCAGCATGTCGGCAAAGAGGCCGAAGTCCGGCTTGAGGCGCCCGGCGGCGATGCCGCCGGCGAGGCTGCGCAGGCTGCTCAGCATGGCCGCCAGGGCGCGGTGTTCGTCATGGATGATGTCGAGTGACTGGCTCATGGTTGATGCTCCTTCTCGGGGGGCTTACACGCCCAGATGCTTCTGGATCAGTTCCGGATCGGCGCGCACGGCGGCGCTGCTGCCATCGAAGACCACCTGGCCCTTGACCAGAATCATCGCCCGGTCGCAGATCGAGGTGACGGCACCGTGGTTCTTGTCCACGATCACGGTGGCGATGCCGGTGCGGCGGATCTCCTTGACGATGCGCCAGATCTCCATGGCGATCAGCGGGGCGAGGCCTTCGGTGGCTTCGTCGAGGATCAGCAGATCCGGGTTGGTCATCAGGGCGCGGCCGATGGTGAGCATCTGCTGCTCGCCGCCGGAGAGCTGCCAGCCGCCGTTGTTGATGCGCTCGCCCAGGCGCGGAAAGGTGGTCATGACCCGGTCGAAGGTCCATTCCCGACGACCATCGACGCCGGCCCGGGCCGACATGAGCAGGTTTTCGCGCACCGACAGGTTGGGGAAGATGCCGCGCCCCTCCGGCACGTAGGCGATGCCGCGCTGGGCGGTGCGATAGGTGGGCGCCTTGCTGAAGTCGTCGCCGCGCACCAGCACCCGGCCGTGGCGCGGCCGGACGATGCCGAGCATGCTCTTGATGAGGGTGGATTTGCCCATGCCGTTGCGGCCCATCAGGGCGATCCCTTCCCCCTGGCGGATGTGGAAGTCGATGCCGTGCAGGATGTGGCTGGCGCCGTAGTAGGTGTGCACCTCCTTGGCTTCGAGCAGCATGCTAGACATGGAAGCTGTCCTCCTGGCCCAGGTAGGCCTGCTGTACGGCCACGCTGGCCTTGATCTGTTCGGGGGGGCCGGATTCGAGCACTTGCCCGTTGACCATCACGGTGATGGTGTCGGCCACGGCAAATACCGCGTCCATGTCGTGCTCCACCAGCAGGATGGCGCGGGTGGGCTTGAGGCGCTTGAGCACCTCCACCATGCGCGCCGATTCGTCGGAGCCCATGCCCGCCAGGGGTTCGTCCAGCAGCATCACCTGGGCGTCGGTGGCCAGCACCATGGCGATCTCCAGCTGGCGCTGCTCCCCGTGGCTGAGTACGCCGGCAATCCAGTCCACCTTGCTGCCCAGGCCGGCCTCGTCGATGCAGGCGCGGGCCTTGTCGAGGGCCCATTGCTGCTGCATGGCCTTGGAGAAGATGCGCCAGGGCTGCTGGCGGCGTGACTGGGCGGCGAGGCGCACGTTCTCCAGCACCGTGAACTTGGGGAAGATGTTGGTGCGCTGGTAGCTGCGCCCGATGCCCACCCGGGAGCGCTGGGCGGCGCTGAGGGCGGTGATGTCACGGCCCATGAAGCGGATCGTGCCTTCGGAGGGGGGCAGGTCACCCGACAGCATGTTGATGCAGGTGGACTTGCCGGCGCCGTTGGGGCCGAGCAGCACATGGACCTTGCCGCGCTCCAGGCTCACGCAGACGTCCTGGTTGGCCACCAGACCGCCGAAGCGGCGGGTGATGCGCTCGGCGACGAGCAGGGGCGCGGTGCCGGCGGCCCCATTGGCGGCCCCATCGGTGGCCTTCTTGGCGGCGGCGATCAGGCCCGCGTTGATGACTTCACTCATTCGAACCTCCCCCTTGCAGGGAACGCTTGATACGGTCCGGAACGGCCGCCAGGCCCCCGGGAAGGAAGAGCACGGCGGCGACGATGACGCCGCCCATGACTAGCTGCCAGTGTTTGGTCCAGCTGGCGAAAAGCTCCTGCATGCCGGTGAAGACGAAGGCGCCGGCGATGGCGCCGGGCAGGCTGCCCATGCCGCCGAGGATGACCATCAGCAGCACGTTGCCCGACTGGTGCCAGGACAGCAGCTCCGGCGTGACGAAGCCGAACACCACCGCGTAC
>WBZV01000636.1_pt1 | contig 19353 bp, 25 predicted proteins | sample 5204221 | NCBI WGS metagenome assembly WBZV01 (sample SAMN12344360, study PRJNA552823) | activated sludge metagenome | biome: Activated sludge suspended growth; feature: Nitrification reactor; material: Wastewater; isolation source: activated sludge from nitrification reactor of wastewater...
TGGTGGGTGTGGCGGACGCCGTAGCAGCCTTGGCCACGCCCTGCGCGATCAGCCAGCGTCCACTGGCATCGGGAAGATCAAGGCGATCACCTACGGAGAGGCGCTTGCCTGCGTGGGTATGGGGTTTCAGTAGTTCGATGGAGAGATTTGGCATAAGGGGTTCATCCTGTTTGGGTGAGATCAATGGCGTGGGTGCGGTAGCGGATTTCGTAGCGGGCGGGCAGCGCGACGGCCCCGGCATCGGCGTCGTCGAACTCCCATTCGCAGTCGATCTCGCGCACGGCGATGGCCAGACCGCCCAGATTCGGGTCGGCCAGCAAGGCTGCGTGCGCCGCCACCAGCGCCAGGTCAGCGACGTTGAAGGCATCCGCACCGCGTGCCACCACGGCAAGCCGGACGATCAGCAGCCGGTCGACCAGGTGGTTGGCATGGGCGGTGATGCTGTCGCCATCGACGAACAGCAGCAGCGCAGGACTGGCCTCGCGGGTGACCGGAACGGCTGGCATGCGCAGCACCGGCACGGGTGTAATCGCAGATGACAGGCGTGCGACGACCTCCCGCAAGACGCGCTGACGGACGGAGTTCATGGCGATGTCCTTAGAGTTGGGAGAGTGAGGCGCGCCGCTCGGTGCCGTCGCCGATGGCGCGCACGTCGCGCACCTGATAGCTGCTGCCCGCAATTTCGACGGTGTCACCCGCTGCGAGCGTCAGCCACACCGCCGGGTAGTCGATCTGGTAGTCGCGTGACAGCGCAAAGCCATCGAGCACGGTTTCGTCCGGGGCGCGGAAGGCGCAATACACGGTGGCAGTGCCCACCGTGACCGCCGTCAGCAGTCCAGATCGTCGCGCCGCTTCGTAGAACGACTCGATGGCCAGCATCAGGTCGCCAGAACCTTCACCAGCACGGCAGGCCGATGGCACATCGGCAGCGGGTTGGATTGGGTGTGGACATCGGTGCCCCGGTCGAACTTGCGCGGCTCCTGCTTGGCGTACAAGGGTTGTCCCAGCGTGTTCGCCGTTTCATTGAAATCGGCGGGCGCAAAGTAGGTGGCGAAGGTGTCCACCGTACCCAGTGGGAAGGCGTGGCCTTCGCCTGCCTCGATGAAGCGACGCACGTTGTCGTCGCCATCACTGGCTTCGCCCGCGTACTCCTCGAAGGTGATGCCTGCGAACGGGAAGCCCGAGCGCATATCGGTGCGCAAGACCTGTCCGTCCTGCCAGCGGTGATAAGCCTCGATGACCTTCTCGTGGCTGGTGAACGCGTCGAAGAACTCTGGCGATACCAGACAGTGAACCCCTGTCATCCGCTCGCCCTTGAGGTTCTTCTCCAGGTAGCGCTTGAGGTCGAGACACTTCTTCTTGATATCGGTGCCCGCGCTTCCGAGCTGGAAATTGACGACCTTCGGTGTAATTTCGAACAGGTCGAACAGGTTGTACAGATCTGAGCCGTCCGCATCGAGGATGACGCCCTTCAGCGCACCAACCCGCAGGTGCTCTAGTGTGATGGCGTGCTTGTTGCGCATGGTCTGCAGGTGCTCGGCCATGACCGCTGCAACAGTTTGCACTTCGGTTTCCGAACCGAAGGCGCGGATGCCTTGCACTTCCTCCGGCAGCACCACGTCGTCGTGCGGAATGTGCGGAATGGCAAAGGAGCGCAGCTTGCGTTTGCCGCGTACACCTACCGTACCGGGAGAGCCGACCGGCATCGTTGGCAGCAGCGTCAGGATGCCGTTCTTTTCTTCTACGGCCACCGAACGGAAGCGCACCGGCTTGGGCGGAAACAGCCCCATGCTCTCCATCAGCCCGTAGTTGTTGGGCAGGATGTTGATGGCAGCGGTCAGCGCCGACATCGAGAAAGCGGGATTCTCGAAAACATTGTTCATGGTCAGACTCCTTTGCGAACGAGGATGCCGAGGCTCTTGAGCTGCGCGATGGCAGCTTGCTTCTCGGCGGTGGTGATGGCGGCGGGCCACGCCAGCGCGTGATCGGCGACGATGGCGTGGCGGGCCAGCATCAGTCCGTCATCGCGGTCAATGAGGGTGGCGTCCACGCCTTGCATCAGCACACCAGCGGCGTACTGGCTGCCGTCGGTGGCCGACGGATCGATCTGCTTGAGCTTCGCGGTGGCCGTCACAAGACCGACCACCGTACCGAGCAGGAGGCTCTGGCCTGCGCCGACCGTGACCTGATCACGCGAGTAGAGATTCGGTGCTTCGTACTTCAAGAGGTCGCCGAGATTGAGGCCTTCAGTCATAGCGGGCATGTCATTTCTCCTGTCCGGCGCGGGCGCGAGCCGCCAGCACCAAGGGGTTGTCGTTGAGGGATTGCGTTGCCGACGTGGCGGCGCTCGGAGTGATCAGGCTGCTGATCTCCTGACCGCTGGCGCGAGCGACCAGCAGCTGGCTGCGCACCTTGGTGGCCGGAGTGCGTGCCGCCAGAAAACCGGCAATGCGGTCGGGGCAGCCCGCCAGAGCGCAAAGCTCGGCGACTTCTTGCGCGTCGTCGATGGTCATTGGCGCGGGCGACACAGGATCGCGATCAGGATCAGCGCCAACCCCAGGGTCAGCAGTGGTTCCGGGTTCATTCATGAAATGCTCCAGTCGTGGTTGGTGAAGATTGCCCAGCGCCGCAGCCGCTGCCGACAGCGCAGGTGGTGGTGAAAGTGATGCGACGAGCTCGTTCAGCACATCGTCGAAATTGCCGACGGCATCGGCCAGGCCCGCCGCGACAGCGTCATTGCCAAAGAACACGCCCGCCTCGGTTGCGCGCACTGCTTCGCTGCTCAGGCTGCGGTAGCTGGCGACCGTGTCGACGAACAGTCCGTAAATCCGATCCACCTCGCTTTTGAGAAAGGCGTGTGCCTCGTCCGAGATCGGCTCGTGCGGGTTGAGATCGTTCTTGCGCGCTCCGGCAAAGACGGTCGTGTAGCGGACGCCATCCTGCGCATCACGCACCGATTGGTCGGCGTGCATGGCAATGACGCCAATCGATCCGACACCGCCCGTGCGGGTGACAAAGAAGCGGCTGGCGGCCGAACCGATGGCGTAAGCCGCCGAATACGCCATGTCATTGGCCAGCGCCCAGACCGGCTTGACCTGCGCCGCTGCGCGAACGCGGTCGGCCAGATCGAACACACCACCGGACTCGCCGCCCGGGCTGTCGATGTCGAGCACGATGGCGGCCACTGCCGGATCGGCGATGGCGGTATCGATCTGTGCGGCGATGTCCTGGTAACTGGTCAGCCCGGATGCCGCCTCCAACCCCACGGTTCGCCGCACCAAGGTGCCGTAGATCGGCAAGACGGCGATGCTGCCGCCTGCGACTGGCGGGCTGCGCGTGGTGGGTGACGGAATCGGCGTGCCGTTCTCAGACAAGCCGATGCGTGGCCCCAGGACGGCGAGGATGACTTCGAGTTTTGGCCGATGGATCAGCAGCGGCGCGCCAAAGATGCGCGCCGCCATATGCGGTAGCAGTGTCATTGGGATTCCTTCAGGCGGACGAAGCGTTGCTGTCGGTGGCCTGCGAGTTGGGTTCAGCGCTGCCGCCATCCTTGGAAGTGCGGCGCGGATCGGAGTCGAAAATCAGGCCGAGGTCATCGGCTCGTTGGTTGTCGGCGGCGATTTCGCGGTCGACGTCCTCGGCGTCGTAGCCGAAGGCCGAAATCGCTTCAGAACGGCTCATCAGACCGGCGCGGATCGCCAGCAACATCGCCTTGAATTCCTTCTCCGGATCGACCCATTGCCAACCCTGCGGAATCCATTTGCAGGCGGCGTACTCGCGGCGGCGGCGGGCATAGCCCGGTGCCGTCAGCGCACCGGCCAGCACTGCCTGATCGAGCCACGCATTCCAGACGGGGCGGCAGAGCTGATGCACCAGCACACCGTGCTGGATGGCTTCGGTGCGACGGCGAAACTCCAGCATCCCGGCCCGGATGGACGAGTAATTGACCCCGGAGAGATCGCCTGTCAGCTGCTCGTAGGTGATTCCGATGGCCGCAGCCACGGCCCGAAATTGCGCACGCAGAAACTCGGCGTAGCTGCCGCCGACATCGGCGGGGTCGGAGAACTTCACGTCCTCGCCGGGCTCCAGGATTTGCATCGTGCCGGGTTCCAGACCAGCCATCGCCACACCGGCGTCATCCGGGATTCCCTCACCGAGCAGGTTGTCCTCGGGTGAGAGTCGCGTGACGAAGCCTGCAAACATCGCGGCGGTTTTCTTGCGCACCAGTTCGGCATCGTCGTACTGATCCAGCTCGTTTAGCTTGACCAAGGCACGGGCCAACCACGGCTCGCCGCGAATCTGTCCGGGGCGCAGGACGCGGTACAGATGGATGATTTCCCGCGCGTCGATACGCACGGTGTCCATGCCACCTTGCCCGGACATTGGTGCCAGTCGGCCATCCTCGGGGTGCGAGCGGTACAGGTGGTAGGCCACACGTCGCCCCATCAAATCGAACTCGATGCCCGAGCGCACGACATTGCCGGACGGCAGCTCCGTGTTGAGATTCAGCGGCAGGTGTTCGGCCTCGAGCAACTGCAACTGCAGTGGAACGACCAGACCATCCTCGGGGCGGCGGGGTCGCAACCGAATCAGACATTCGCCGCCTTCGCACATCGCGCGGGCAGCCAACGCCTGCAAGCCGTAGAAATCGGTCTGCCCGGTGGCGTCAGCTTGTTCCGTCCAGTCGCGCCACAGTGCTTGCACGTCAGCACGAAAGGCTTCGTCCTTGGCCATCGCCTGCGGCTTGATGCCGGTGCCGACCGCGTTGGAGACGAAGGCCTCGATACCGGCATTGGCCCACGCATTGCGGCGAACAAGGTCGCGGGATTTGACGCGCAGCTCGTTGGAGGTGGCGAGCATGGCCGCCACGGCACCGGGATTGCCCGGCATCCACGCAAGGGATCGCCGTCCGCGACCTGCTGCTTCGTGGATGGGCGACTGGCCGAACAGGCTGCGGATTTTTGAATACCAAGCCATCAGAACCCCTTGCCCGTGGTGACACGGATCTGGCGCGGCGCACCAGGCCATAGGCCGGTGGCGGCGGCCTGTTCAAAGATGTCGCGCTTGACCACCGCGATGGCGGCCTTGAGTTCATCGACGCTGCGGTACTCGACGGTCTTGTCACCAAAGGTCACGCGCTTTTCGCCTTTGACCAGCGCGGCTTCCAGCGCATCGAGGTGTGCTTGTGTGTAGGCCATTAGCGGTACACCGTGAGGTTGATTTCGGAGGAGTCGTCGAAGGATGCGGACGTGGTGGCACAACTGATGTCGACGTACTGGGCGGTCTTCTGGTCGGTGGTGGATCGCACGATGGCGATGCGCTGCGTGCCGGTGTTGGTGCTGCTGCGGGCGAGAGCCGTCCAGCAGTAGTTGGCATCCGGCATGGCGGTGGCGAAGGTCACGCGGTAGCGGCCTGACCCCAATCGGGTGACGCTGGCCACGTTGTGCGATGCGCGCACGACGATTTGCGAGCCGACATAGCCGAAGCACACCCACGCGCGGGCCAAGCCGGGATGGGTAGCGTCGATCTTGGTCTTGACCTCGAGCCCGACACGGCTGGCCAGCGCACTGATCCGCGATGCGAGGCTCATCAGACCAGCGCACCCACAAAGACCGCGACGAAGTCGGTGTCGGTGTTGCCGACATCGCTGGCCGCGACAGCGCCGATGTTGCTGCGGGCCTGAAGTTGTTCGGCAACCGTCAGCGACTGTGCGGCATCGAAGCGCACGCGGTTGTTGACGGCGGCGAGCAAAGCGTCCAGACCACTGGTGCCGTTCTGCAGCAGTTGCTGGATTTCCACCAGCGTGTCGTAGGCCGCATCGGCACCGCCCAAGATTTCAGTCTTGAGCGCATCGAGCAGCGAGACGATTTTGTTGGACGAGTAAGTGCTTGTCGTTGCGATCTGTGCGTCATCAATTACCGTCGAGGACACCACAGCAGCTTGCAGCTCGTTGATGGCCGCGACCAGATTCGACTTGTCGGTGGTGGTGAGGTTGGCAAGGTTGCCTGCCTTGGCGCGGACGTCGTTGAACTCCTGCGCGACGCGAATGACCAGGCTTTCGATACTGGTAGCAAGACTCATGAAAATCTCCTTTGAAGGTCAGGACAGCCAGCGGCTCTTGATGACGCGCCGACGTGGGGTGGTGCCAGAAACAGCGAGGCCACCGCGTTGGGTGGCCTCGTTGCTTGATTCGATTGGTTGTTCTGGAGGTGACGGACTTGCCAACCCCAGTTGTCGCTCCAGTTCCCGCCAGTGGCGTTCCTCGAAACGATCCAGTCCCGCCGCCGAAGCGGCCGCGCGGGCGTAGACGTAACAGTCGAGCGCCTCATTGCGCTCGCGCATCTTTTGCCACTCGCGCACCGGGAAGCCGTTGCGGTCGCGGCGGGTGATCAACTGCTCGGCGCAGAGTTGCTGGATGAACTCGGCGTCGATCTTGGGCAGATGGACGAACCCGGCTGGAAACACCGTGGTCAATCCGTCCTCGCCAACATCGGCGCTCTTGCGCAGGTTGTTGTAGAACTCCAGCTTGGCGATGCCACCGGCGACCGAGAACACCTTGATGCCCCGGCGCAGCTTCTTGCCGCCCTGCGAGACATCGATGGCGGTTGGCGTGCCGATCAGCGCCGCGCCACGCGCGACGCCCTTGACCGCCATCACACGCGGATCGCGGCAGGCACGCACGAAGGCGTAGGCCTCCTGCGTGGCAAAGCCGGTGTCCAGCGCAAAGCGCGCCAGCGGCATCGCTGCGCCGGAGGCGTGCGTCCAGTTCTCGGCCACCATTTCAGAGAGGCGTTTCCACACCGTGTCGCGGGCGGTATCGCCCATCAGCACACGGTGTTCGACCAACCAGGACTCCTTGCCGCGCCCGAAGGCCCAGACCGACGCCTCGATGCGATCCTTCTGCACGTCGGCTGCGCCCACCAGCAGCAATCCGCCCGGTGGCACGGAGCCAATCCGGTAATCCTCGCGGCGCTCGACCAGCCGTTGCCAGTCCGGTGCTTCGCCTTCCTCGACCCAAGATTCGCCCAGCTCGGTGTTCTTGAAAGTTTTGATGGCAGCCACCGAGCCGGATTCCTTGCTGACTGCGCTCTCCCAAGCAGCGGCAATCTCGCGCCAAGCACGCCAGCCCACCGGGCTGTACAGCGACGACAGGTGGAAGCCTGCCGTCTTGCCCTGGCCATCGGTGATCATCGCGCGCCACTCACCGTGCTCCAGCATCCAGGTTTTGTGGTGCTCGGCAATCGCGGTATCGCACGACTCGCAGATGTAGGCGGCGGTTTCCGGTTGGCCCTTGTCCCAACGCAGCTGCTCGAAGCGCAGCCACTGCCGATGCGAGCAATGTGGGCACGGCACGAAGTACCGGCGCTGATCGCTGGCTTCGTACTCGCGCTCGATGGCGCTTGCGCCCGAGATCGTCGGCGTCGAGACGATGAAAATCTTGCGTCGCGCGAAGGTGCGCGTGCGCGCCTCGGCCAGCGAGATCGCGTCGCCTTCACCCTCGACGTCCAGCGGGTAGCCGTCGACCTCGTCGAGAAACAGGTAGCGCACCGGCATCGAGCGCAGTCCGACCGCGCTGTTGGCCCCGGTCATCACCAGCACGCCACCCCGGAACTCCTTGGCCAGGATGGTGTTACCCGAATCCCGGCTGCGCGCCGGTGCAATCAGTTCAGCCAGTGCCGACGACTCCTCGATCAGCGGATCGATCCGCTGCTTGGAGTTGCGCTTGGCCATCTCCACTGTCGGCCACACCGCCATCATCGGCCCGGGTGCGTGATGGATCACGTAGCCGATCCAGTTCGACCCCATCTCGGTCGCGCCAAGCTGCGCCGCCTTCATGAACACCACGCGCTCAACCGGGGAGGTCGGCGACAGGCAATCCATGATCGCTTTCAGGTATGGCGTGCGGCTGGTGCGCCAGCGACCCGGTTCGGCAGAGGCCTTGCTGGAGAGCATCCGGTGGCGATCTGACCATTCGGACACCGTGAGCAGCGGGTCTGGGGTCAGCCCTTCGCGCCACGCGCGTTCGATTTCTGCCGCGCCTTCGTAATCCATGTCCATCAATCCACCCTCGGGCGCATCTCGCCCAGTTCCTGCAGGTGCTCACGCACGGCTGCCTCCAGGGCGATGTGCATCGTGTGCGGATCAACATTGAGCTTGGCGGCCATCTGCGCCGAAATGCGCGCGGGCCAGTTCAGCCACGCATCGCGCTCGGAGCGCGCCAGTTTGAAAACGTGGGCGATGGCCTGCGGCCTATCCACCAGCTCGCCCTTGAGGCGGGCCAGACGCACTTTGTTGGTCTGCGCCTTGACCACCTCGTTGACGGTGCGCGCCTGCAGCAAGGACGTGCCGCCTGTTGGCAATGCGGCAGGCCCGTCACCCGTGGTGCCGCTGGATTCCGGCACGGCGACCTTGACGGCGCGGGTGGCCGTTCCGTTGCGCGGCGCATCGGAGTTGCGCGCCCATTCGCGGTCGACGCGCTCGGCATCAATGGTTCCGTCTGCCTCCGGTGTGACGCGCCCCGCAGCGATGGCCTTGCGCACCGCCGCATCGGACACCCCTCGGTGGCGTGCGTAGGCACGAATCGAAATACCCATATTTCCCCTTCGGGGCACCTTCAATCATTTGTTCGTCATTCCGGCGAATTGAGCTTGGCTTCCATCGGGAACAGCGCGTTCATCACGTCACGCCAACCACATCCCGAAAGGAACCCGCCATGAACCAGATCGACACCATCCTCACCCTGATCGCCCAGAAGCACCTCGGCATCGAAACGCTGGAAACCCGCAGCTCAGACAGCCTCGACTTCCACGACACGGCGGTCTGGTGCATCCGGGACGCGCTGGAAGCGGCCTTCAAGGCGGGCGTCGAAGTGGGCATTTCGCTCCCCGCGCCAACTGAAGCAGAGATCGCCCGCGACTGATCGAGAAGCAACAGATCCAAGCAGAAAGCGCTTGGCTTGCCTTCCGAACAGCGCGTTCATCACGTCGTCATCAACCACATCGAAGGAGCAGCAAATGACCACCACCCAACTGACCCCAGCCCAGCACGCGATCCTGGCCTACGCCCTCGAGCACACCAACGGCAAAATCGACTGGTTCCCTGACAACATCAAAGGCGGCGCACGCAAGAAGGTGCTCGACGGCCTGTTCAACCGCGCCCTGATCACTACGGACGGCACCCACTGGTTCGTCGCCGCCGAGGGCTACGACGCGATGGGGCGCGCCCGTCCCGCGCCTGCGCCTTTGGTCGTCGACCCCGAGATCGAGGCCGCCGTGACGGCAGCAGAGGCCACGTGGGCCAAGGGCACCACTACCGAGCAGGCCAAGCCGCGCACCCGCGAGAACAGCAAGCAGGCCGCAGTGCTCCGGATGCTGCAGCGCCCCGAAGGCGCAACGGTGCAGCAGATCGTTGATGCCACCGGCTGGCAGGCACACACCGTGCGCGGCACTTTCGCCGGAGCCTTCAAGAAAAAACTCGGTCTGACCATCACGTCCGACAAGGCGCAAGGCGGCGAGCGCATCTATCGCATTGCCTGATCAGAAAGATCGAGAAAGAGGCGAACCCGCGCTTGGCTTCTCAATTGAACAGCGCGTTACTACGGGTGTCGCAACGATCAACCCCAAGGAGCCCACGATGAACACCACCACGCAAATCCCCGCCACCCAGAACACCGATTGGGGTTTCTGGGGCACGATGAACGAACACGCCAGCGACGCGTGGCCCTTGGCACTGAACGCCATCTCGGACGCCACGGGCCAGACCCTCGAGTCGGTGCGGATCTTCCTCGACAGCCGCCACGGACGTCACTTTGCGGACGATGTGCAAAACGGGTTGTACCAAGGACAGACCCCAGCGGATGCCATCAACGCTGCCACCCAACGCTGGATGGGCTGGACGATTGGCCGCCAGACCAGCAAGCAATACGGCATCCCGCGCGGCCTGCCTTACCTGACGGGCTTTGTGATCCACTGCGACATCTGCGACGAACTGGCCGCCTGATGAGAACGCCTGCCACCGAGCGGGAGCAGGCACTGCGTTGGCTGATCGCCAACCGGCGTCCTGACGTCTCCATCGAACAGGCTGTGCGCGTGATGTGCACAGCGCTACCCCGCGATCTGGCCACGATGCAGCTGCTGCGGCGCATCGCTGAGGAAGAAGAAGCCCAGCAACCCACGCGCCCATTCAACTGGCGCACACCTCCTGGTCTGCCGCCTCGCGGATAGCCTGCTTGCCGGTGAAGTCCTCCCACCGGCGCACAATCACGTCCACGTACTTCGGATCGAGTTCAATTAGGCGCGCCACACGCCCCGACTTCTCGGCAGCGATCAGCGTCGTGCCGGAACCGCCGAAGGGATCGAGCACCACGTTGCCGGGGCGGCTCGAATTGCGGATCGCCCGTTCCACCAACTCCACCGGCTTCATCGTCGGGTGCAGATCATTCTTCTGCGGCTTCTTGATGTTCCACACGTCGCCCTGGTCGCGGTCACCGCACCAATGGCGTTGCGCACCCTCTGGCCAGCCGTACAGGATCGGTTCGTACTGGCGCTGATAGTCGGCGCGCCCCAGCGTAAAAGTGTTCTTGGCCCAGATGATGAAGGTCGACCACTTTCCCCCGGCGGCACGAAAGGCCGACTGCAGCACATCCAGTTCGCTGGATGACATCGCCACGTAGATGCCACCCCGGCAGTGCGTCACCATCTGGGTCAGCGCCGCCAGCAAGAAGTCGTAGAAGCCGTCGCCCAAGTTGTCGTTGAGGATTGCGCGATCTTTGCCGCGCATCTTGTCCTTGGCGCTGTTGGCGTAGTTCACGTTGTACGGCGGATCGGTGAACACCATGTCCACCGGCGAGCCCTGCAGCAAAACGTCGTAGCTCTCGGCCACGGTCGAGTCGCCGCACAGTAGGCGGTGCGACCCCATGATCCAGACATCACCCGGGCGGGAGATCGGCGTCTCACCAACCTCCGGCACCGCATCCTCGTCGCTCTGGCCATCGTTGTCCGGCTCATCGCCCGCCATCAGTTCGGCCAGCGCATCGACATCGAAGCCGGTGAGCGACACGTCGAAGTCATCGTCCTGCAGGGTTGCAATCTCGATGCGCAGCATGGCGTCGTCCCAGCCCGCGTTCTCGGCGATGCGGTTGTCCGCGATCACCAGCGCCCGGCGCTGCGTGGCGCTCAGATGGTCGAGCACGACCACCGGCACCACATCCAACCCGAGTTTCTGAGCGGCGGCGAGCCGCCCGTGTCCGGCGACGATGATGCCGTCGCTACCGGCCAGGATCGGATTGGTGAATCCAAACTCGGCAATCGATGCTGCAATCTGCGCCACCTGATCATCCGAGTGGGTGCGGGCGTTGCGAGCATAGGGCAGCAGTTTGGCTGTCGGCCATTGCTCGATCTTGTCGGCAAACCACGAGGCGTTCATTGCGCAGCCTCCGTGGTGACCAGACGGTCGTCGGCCACGTCGTCGAAGGACTGACCCGTGGCCAGCAAAGTCACAGGCACACCGGGGTGGTTCTGCTGGAAGCGTTTGATGGCGACGTCCACGTACTCCGGTGCGATCTCGACTGTGCGGCAGACGCGACCAGTGCGCTGCGCGGCCAGCATCGTCGTACCGCTGCCGCCGAAAGGTTCGAACACGAGGTCGCCCGTGTCCGTATAGGCCTCGATCACGAACTCCGGCAGCGCTACCGGGAACACGGCGGGGTGGTCGATGTCCTGACCGATCTTGCCCTTGTGGCGCATGACGCGGATCACCGAGTCTGGAATCCGTGTGTCCTGCGTCGGCTGGCCCTTGTGTGTCCAGCCGCCGACTTCACCGTCCTTGCCACGCATCGCCGTGGACGAGCCATCGGCGCGCAGATGCGATTCCAGCCCCGCGTGCTTGCAGGGCACGATCTTGTTGGGTTTGAGGCTGGCGCGGTTGAAGTGAAAAACAAACTCGAAGCTCGGAGCCAGTCGCCCTTGCCAGTCGCCGGGCATCCCCGGCCCCTGATCCCAGACGTACCACGCGAAGCGCCGCCAGCCTTGGGTGCGCATCCAGTCGAGCCAGCCATCCCAATACGCGATGACTTCGTTGTCGCGATGGATCAGCCCGAGGTTGACCAGTACCTGGCCGTCGTCGGCCATCGGCACAAGGCCGAACACGCCGCGCATCAGGCCATCCCAATCCTTGACGCCGCCGGAGGTGTAGTCGCGCTGGTTGCCGTAAGGCGGTGAGGTGAAGCAGAGCCGTGCCGCGTCGCCTTGCATCAGCGTGGCGACGACGGACGAATCAGTAGCATCGCCGCAGATCAGGCGGTGCTGACCAATGGCCCAGACATCGCCGATGCGCGACACCGGGACGACCGGCGCATCGGGCACGTCATCAGCAGTGTCCGTGTCGTCTGCATCCTGCCCCTGGTCTGCGTCATCGGAAACCACGCCGTCTGCGAGCAATGCATCGATCTCGGCATCCTCGAATCCCGTCAGAGCAAGGTCGTACCCAGCCTCGGACAACTCGGCCAGCTCCAACGCCAGCAGTTCCTCATTCCAACCCGCGTCGAGCGCCAGCCGGTTATCGGAGATGACGTAGGCGCGCTTCTGCGTCGGCGACAGATGGGCCAGTTCGATGATCGGCACCTGATCCAGACCCAGCTTGCGCGCGGCGGCCAGACGACCATGACCCGCGATGATCCCGTTGTCGCCGTCCACCAGTACCGGGTTCGTCCAGCCGTACTCGACGATGCTGGCGGCGATCTTGGCCACCTGATCCTCGGTATGCGTGCGCGGATTGCGGGCGTAGGGAATCAGCGCCTCGACCTTGCGGTACTCGACGTTGAGTGTGTTCAAAATTGGCGTCCCAGAAATGGAAAACCCGCCGACGGAAAACCGTGGGCGGGTTGGTGTGGTTGGTGCGAACTGACGGGGTGCGAACTGCGAACCGTGCGAACCTTGGTTCGCACCCTGACGCTAAAAAAGCGTCGCGCTCGCGCCCCCCGCATTGCGATTCGGGAAGGAAGGACCCCTTTTGCTTCGGGCCGCTCGCCAAACCGTCACCGCTGTCCAGAAGATAGCTGAAATACTACCCCCGACCGGGGTGATTTGTTGCAGCCTCGGCGAGCGTCAAAACGGACAAACGCAGGAAACGAAGGACAAACGCGGCAAGCATTACCCTGCTTGGCCTACGATTTTGGAGGGCGCACGGATGCCTTCGCTGTTGAGCTTCTCGGCCACGATCTCCAGCGCCCGCTGCCAGCGACGCCACGCCGTCGTGCGGTCGCAGGCAAAGCGGATCGTGATGTCTCGCCAGCCATAGCGCTTAGCGCGCATCCACACCAGATGGCGCTGCTCGATCTCCAGCCACTGCACCCAGCGCATCGTCTCCAGCATTCGGTCGATGGCATCGGGGGTGGGTGGGAATGGTCGGTAGACGTGCTCATCGGCTGCGAACGTCTCCCACTCCTTGCGCACGATGACGGGCCATGTGTTGAAGTAGCCCTGCACACGCACAGGGGGCAGGCGTCGTCCGGTGCTGGCGGCCTCCTCGAAGCGGGCCGCCACATCCTCAATCGTCCATTCAGCCATGACGAGCCCCTCCGTACAAGCGTTCGCCAATGCGGCGCACGATCTCTCGCTCGATAAAGTCCAGACGTTCATCGGATGCGTTGACCACCAGGATGTGCTGATCCCGCCAGCCACGTTCCTTGATGGCGTCCAGATCGGTGGCCTGGGGTTGCAGTCGCCCGAGGGGGCAGCGGTACTGGGGTGTGGGAACTTTCATTTCACACCTCCTGGCCATCGTCGTGATGCTGGATGGCCCAGTGCAGCAGCGCCAGGGCATCGGCCTCGTTGTCGTCGACCGGCGCGTGCCCGCGCGCGGTGACGGAAGCGATGACATCTTCCTTCCCAGCGTTGCCTTTGCCCGTGGCGTGCTTCTTGATCGTGCCGACAGGCACGCCTTGGTACGGGATCTGGTGGTGCTCACACCACGCCGTGAGCGTGGCAAGGAAACCGCCGTAGGCGTGCGCAGCGTCGGTCGAGACGTGGCGACGCACCTCTTCGAAGTGCAAACAGTCGATGCCGTCGCAGGATTGCTTGATCTCGCTGAGCCAGCGTTTGAAGCGCAGGAAGCGCATTCCGCCGCCTTCGAAGCGCTGCGGCCGGAATCTCTCGGAACCGCTGGTGATGTGGCCGTCGCTGCCGCGCAGCGCCCAGCCGGTGGTAGTGCCCAGATCAAGGGCGAGGATGGTTGTGATCATGGTGTCAGTCCTTATCCGGTGCAGATCTGACGCAGCTGACACTTCGTGACGAAACTCTCCATGAGGCGCGCGCACACGCGCACGCGTAGGGGTTACGACAAACTGCGTCAGCTGCGTCAGACTGCTTGGTTTTCATAGGGGTCAGTTGTCCGCGTAGGGGGTGTAGGCAGGGGTCGGCGGGTGCTTGAGGCCAATGCCCTGAAACCCGCGCACGCCCATCCCGTTGCGCCATTTGTCCAACCCGCGTGTGATGAGCAGATCGGAAAAGCGGCGTTGTGCGCCGACAAACTCGCCAGAGGCTTCAGCCCACTGCTTCCAGTCGTTGAACAACTCGGCGGTCAATGACTTGGCGTTGGGCTCGCGCACGCAGCGCTCCTCGAGCCAGCGACCCAAGGCGTCCTCGGCTTCGAAATACTCCTCGGTGGCGTCCACCACGCGCTGCGGTGGAGAGAGTCGTCCGTGGCGCTGCCAGTCGAGACAGCCCTGCACGGCCCACGCGAGGATGCCGTCACGTTCGGCCAAGAGCTTCTGTTGCAGGTTCTTGTCGCGGCGCTCGGGCGGGATCGTCACCGTGAACGGGATCAGGTGCAGTCGCCGCTTCATCGCCTCGTCGATATTGCGAATGGCGGGCTTGTGGTTGCCCGCCACGAACAACTTGAACTGCGGGAAGAACTCGAAGAAGTCCTGGCGCATGAAGCGCGCCGAGATCTTGTCGCCACCGGTGAGGTTCTTGAGCTTGGACTCGGCCCAGCGTTTGCCCTGTTCAGTTTCGATGGCCGCCACGAAGCGCGCGCCGCGCAGTCCCGCCATATCGGTCGGGTGCCGGTCGGTGCGCGTTTCCATGAACGTGTCCATCGGCGCGTTGGTCGCGTAATCACCCAGGATGGTGGCCAGCGTGTTGACGAACACCGACTTGCCGTTCGCGCCTGTGCCGTACAGGAAAAACAGCGCGTGCTCTTGCGTCGACCCGGTCAGCGCGTAACCGACCATCCGTTGCAGGTAGGACTGCAGCTCCTTGTCGCCACCCGTGACCTCGTCGATGAACTGCCTCCAGGTCGGGCAGTCGCCACTGGGCGTGGCTGTGGTGATCTTGGTCATCCGGTCGGCGCGCTCGTGCGGGCGCATCCGGCCTGTCTTGAGATCGACCACACCGCCCGGGGTGTTGAGCAGCCACGGATCTGCATCCCATTCGTCGGTGGTGGCCGCGTGCCTGCGATCAGCACGCGCCAGGCGCTCCACACCGCCGACCGTTCCTGCGCTGGCCAATTTGGCGGCGACCTTGGGGTTGTCGGCGCGCACAGCCGACTGGCGGCAGACGCTGCGGATCAAGTCCGTGGCCGCCAGCGTGTCCTCGGTGCGCCAGCGTTGCCCGTCCCACACCAGCCACTTGCCCCAGCCAGCCACGTAGCGCCAGTCACGGTGGTAGCGGCGCGTGAAGGACAGCGCCAGCGCGTCCTCCGTACCCCAGACGGATTCGTCGCTGCTGACGACTGGATCAACGTCATCGGCCACGTCGTGCATCTGCAGGCGCGGCCCGTGGGTGAGGAAGGTGGCGACATCGAAGCCCTCGGCGATGGCATCGGCCACGTCCCAGCCCTCTGCAGCCTCTTCGGGCGGATAGAGGACGTGGCAGGATTTGGCCCCCGCCGACAAGATGGCCTGTGCCGCCTGCGTGGCGTACTCCCAGCCCGGCTTGTCGCGGTCGGGCCAGATCAGCACGGCCTTTCCGGACAGCGGCGACCAGTCGGTCTTTTCGACCGGAGCGTTCGCGCCGTGCATCGCCGTGGTGGCCACGATGTCCGCGTCGATCAGGGCCTGCGCGCACTTCTCGCCTTCGACCAGTACCACCTGCGCGGTACTGGTCATCCCTGGCTGGTTGTAGAGCGGACGCGGGTCGGGCGGTGCCATCTTGCGCCGCTTCGCATCCCAGGGCCGGAACTGCTTCTTCTGTCCGGGCGGGTCGTAGCGGTAGACGACGGCGATGAGATGGCCTTGGGCGTCGAGATAGTCCCACTTCGCGGTGGCGGGGCCGAGTTCGTCGACCGGCACGTCCTTCTTGTTGGCCTTACGTACTGGTGTGGAACGCGAGCGTCCGATCAGATCGGCAGCGGCGTCGAGCACGCGCGGAAAGTCGCCCGGCACGTCGATGCCGAGGTGCGCGGCAATCAGTGCATAGATGTCGCCACCGTCGCCGGTGGCGCGATCTGTCCACAGTCCAGCCTTCTCGCCATCGAGCACCACCTCGAGGCTGTCGCCGGGACTACCCAGCACGTCGCCGATCAGGAACTTGCCACGGCGCTTCTTGCCCGCCGGGAACAAGGTGATCAGAACGGATTCAAGACGCGCGAGCAGTTCGGCACGCAGTTCTTCGCGTTCGGCATCGCCGAGGGTGCGGCGGGTGGGGTCAGGCAGTGGTGCGATGTCGTTGAAGTCGAGAGTCATTCGGCCTCCTCACCATCGGCGTCCCCGTTGCGCCCCTGCGCGGCGTTGCTGCGCGCGGCCCACGCCGACAGTTCTGATGGTCGATAGCGCACCAGACCGCCCATCAGGTAGTGGGGAATCTTGTACTTGCTGCGCATCTGCGGATCAGCAAACCAGTAGTACGGCAGTCGCAGTGCGGCAGCGGCCTGCTTGGCGTCGATCATCGGTTCGACGCCACCGATGAATTGCGTGTCGTTGCTCATGTTGTCCTCCAGCAGCGGTCTTGCCACGCGCACATCCGGCATTCGAAGTGGGTCGGGTCGTGGAAGGCGCGTGGCAGAAGCTCGCCAGCCTCGGTCGCCGTGATGACCTTCACTGCCCGATCCGACATGCGTTGGGCCAGCGCCGCGTCAAAGGGCACGAGCTCGGTGTAGATCTCCATCGTGTCGGCGTTGAGCGCCGTGAAGATCGCCGGGTGCTCGTGCAGTTCGAGATAGGCTTGGTAAATCGCCACTTGCGCGGCGTAGATGGGCTTGGAGATGGCCAAGCCCTTTTTCTCCAGATCGCTCCAGGACTTGTTGCCCAGGCACTTGCACTCCCAGAGCGCCGGATAGGCGAAGCCCTCGGGGCCTCCAACGACGACGCCGTCGACGTGTCCCTGCAGGCGACCGTCGGCCACCGAGAAGCCGAACTGCTCGCCATCGGCCTTACGGGTGCGCAAGTCAAAGCCTGCGTCCCGCAGCCACGCGACCATGCAGTCCTCCATGACATGGCCACGCTCGAAGATGCGCAGCATCCGGCCCGGGGGTTCCCGCCCGTGGTCGATGGGAGCCTTGGCGTACTCGAACTGCAGCGCGCGCTCGCAGGCCACCCCGAGGCGCGAGGCCCCGAGGTACTGGCGCTCAGACTGGCGGGCGCGGGCCTGCTGCAACCCGGCGTCGACCAGGGCGGTGACCTGGCCCGCGATGCTCGATGAGGAATTGAAGTCCATCATGACTTGCCCCCCTTCGGTTCTTCCCAGGGCAGGTCGTCCTCCAGATCCGCGAACGGATTGGCGGCATCGGGTGCCAGCGGATCGGGCGTGGGCGGCAAGCCCCGCACGGGTGGAAACTTGCTGGACTCGTGGTGCGCGACCATTGCGTCCGACCAGCAAGTGACGATGGCGTCGATTACCCGCAGAGCCTCGGCTTCGGAGTAATCGCCCAGCGGCTTGGTGAAGCCGATCTCGCCCGCTGCCTCGCCGAAGGCCTTGAGGCAATGACGCATTGCGGCCAGTTCGACATCAGACGGATCAATCATGGCGACCTCCGTCTTGTCGATGCGACCTTCCTTGGCCCGCTGCCAGTTGCCGTACAGCGCGTGAAATGCGTCCTGGCAGCGACGGGAACAGAACACCCAGTCGATGGGATAGCGCCGGGGATCGCCCACACCGTGGCGGTTGTCGGTGTGGCCGTAGCCCCGGGCCTGTCGTTTGCAGACCCAGCATTTCACGCCCCCTCCTCGAGTTCATCGAGCAGCAGGCCCAACTGCAGGGCAGCGCCAGCAAAGGCGGCCTCGCAGCGGCGCTTGAAGTCGGGATAGCTCATCGAGCTGCGCGCAATCGCCGTGACCGCGTGAATCTGCGATTCCAAATGCGCGAGTCCCTGATCGGACAGCCACTGGTGGTGCTTCTGCGAGATGCCCTTGCGATTGCGGATCTCGCCCAGCAAGTCTTCTGGCAGCACCGGCCCGTAGACCCAGCGCAGCGTGATCTGGCCGACGACGTGCGGAGGGTTCTGGTCGTGGCCCTGGTACTTCCAGCCGAACAACCGATAGATGGCGCGGTAGTAGTCCGGGTGGAAGCGGCGCTCCCACGATGCGCAGGACTGGCGCAGCAACTTGGAGATCAGCTCCTGCAGCGCATCCGGTGCGCGGTGGTGCTGGTAGCCAGTGGCCTCGTCGATCAGCGCGACCTCGCCGGTGGTGGCAAGAGCGCGCATGATCGTCAGGCAGTTACCGACGATGCCCTGGCGTGCGCGGTGCAGCGTGCCTGCAATGGCTGCGTCCACCACGGAGGTGGCCACGTCCGCGATGATGCCTGCTGGGAAGAACTGGGTCTGGCGTCCCGATGGCAGCAAAATCGGCCCGGATGATTTCTCCAATAGAGACAATGAGTTAGGTGCAATGTCAGCCAGAAAACGGGCGAAACGGCCACCCTTGTGCGATTCGTGAAAACCGAGGAGCTTGGCCAGTTCCTTGCGGACGTAGCCGCGCTCGCCGGTGGTGAGCACGACCGCCTCGCAGTCGAGATCGCCGAAATGCACGACGCCGTAGTGGCTGGCAGTGAGCATGGATGCGTTCATGGCAACCTCCCTCACTGCGCCCACGACGGTTTGCCCGTCACGGGTGCGCGTTGCGGAGCCGGTGCTTGGTACGCGGGTACTGCCTGCGCCGGAGCCCCGGAAGATCCGCCGCCCGAAGCCTTGGTCGGCACCCCCATCAACTTGGCGTAGTCGGGGTGATCGGGTTCGACCGCCACTTTGACCACGTTGCGGTCCTGGCCCTTGCCGTCCTTCTCGATGTCGACGCGGGCGAGGAACTCCAGGCCATCCAGTTCGTGGAAGCCCTGGATGCGGCGCGCAGAAGAAGCCTGTGGGCTGTTGTCCTGCGGATGAACGTTGCGGGCACTGTTGAGCGCCGCGCGAATGAAGCTG
>WBZV01000637.1_pt1 | contig 19274 bp, 15 predicted proteins | sample 5204221 | NCBI WGS metagenome assembly WBZV01 (sample SAMN12344360, study PRJNA552823) | activated sludge metagenome | biome: Activated sludge suspended growth; feature: Nitrification reactor; material: Wastewater; isolation source: activated sludge from nitrification reactor of wastewater...
TTCGCCTTAACGCCTTTTCACGGTCTCCTGGCTGTGCGGTAGATTCCGGCATAGGGGCCGGGCCTCCCCCCCAGCCCCTCCAGACCGCAGCGTCTGGGGGTTGGGGGGAGGCCCAACGATGCCCGAATGGTCTCCTCAAGATATACCGGATTAAGAGATGGCCAGGAAACATTACGCCTTAACGCCTTTTCACGGCCTCCCGGCTGTGCGGTAGATTCCGGCATAGGGGCCGGGCCTCCCCCCCAGCCCCTCCAGACGCTGCGGTCAGGACTTATAGCCTCCGAAAGAGGGGGGAGTAGCGCAGCCTCTGAAACTTGAACCATACCCCCTGCATAGCTCCCCCTCCTTTGGAGGGGGTTGGGGGGAGGCCCTGCGATGCCCGAATAGTCTCCTCAAGATATACCGGATTAAGAGATGGCCAGGATACATTTCGCCTTAACGCCTTTTCACGGTCTCCTGGCTGTGCGGTAGATTCCGGCATAGGGGCCGGGCCTCCCCCCCAGCCCCCCTCCGAAGGAGGGGGGAGTAGCCGGCCTCCAAACTTGAACCAAACCCCTGTATAGCTCCCCCTCCTTCGGAGGGGGTTGGGGGGAGGCCCTACGATGCCCGGATTACACAGATGGCTGGGATACAAAACCTAAACTTCGACTCCCATAATCATGTTGAACTTTTGAACTCTTGCCTTTTGCCCTAAGCCTTACGCCCCTACGCCTTACGCCCTTACACCCTTACGCCTCGCAACCTCGCAACTTCGTAACCTCGCAACTTTCGTAGTCTATGCCCGCACCGAACACCCCCGAATTCCTCGAAGAAAAGCCGATTGACCTCCGCGCGCTGCTGTACAAGTACGTGCTGGCCTGGTGGTGGCTCTACGCCATTGGCCTCGCGCTGGCCGGTATTGGCGCCAAGCTATACCTGCGCTATGCGACGCCGCAGTATGTAGTGCGCAGCACCATTTTGATCAAAGACCCGGCCACGTCTACTGATGTGGCTTCCGAGCAGATGCTGCTCCAGGAACTCGGCCTCAGCGGAAACAACAAGAGCATCGAGAACGAGATCCAGATCCTCAAATCCCGCACGCTGATGGAAGAGGTGGTGAACCGCCTGGGGCTGGCGACTACGTATACCGCCATAGGGCGGGTGCGCAACTCAGAGCTCTACAAAAACAGCCCGGTAACCATGCGGGCCATCGATAGCCTGACCGATTCCCCCAAAGGGAGCTTCCTGCTCCGCTCCCTCGACGCCGGACGCTTCGAACTGGGAGAAGGCGAAGACCGCATCGCCTATGCTTACGGGCTGCCGGTGGAACAAAAAGACCGAAATTTCGTAGTGACCCGCGACCGGGAAGCGTCGGAAAATTTCTCAACCCCGGTGGTAGTGGCTATGAGCGACCCGGCGAATGTTGCCCAAAGCTATTCAGGACGGATAGGAGTCAAACCCGTAGAAGATTTCTCCAGCGTGCTGGAACTCACCCTCAAGGACCCCGTGCCCCAAAGGGCCGCCGACATTCTCAATACCCTCTACGAGGTGTACAACGAAGCGGCGGTGAACGACAAAAACCAGATCGCGGCCAATACCCTGCAATTCATTGAAGACCGCCTCGACCTGCTTACTGGCGAACTCGAGACCGTGGAAAAAGGGGTGGAAACCTACCGGCGGGAAAACGACATCGTGAGCGCCACCTCGGAAGATGCCGGTCGATTATTGGAAGAGATGACGACTACCGAGAAAGAGCTCACCCAGATGGAGGTCCAATCCAACCTCCTCGCCGCTGTAGAAGATTACCTGCGCCGCCAGAAAGGCAAATTCGAGCTCCTGCCCGCCAACCTGACCGTGGGGGAGAAAAGCCTCAACGAACAGATCGAAGCCTACAACCAAAAGATCCTGGAGCGGGAACGCCTGCAGCGCTCGGCGGGCGCCGACAACCCCGCCTGGAACGCCCTCAACCGGGAGATCCTCACCCTGCAGGACAACCTCCTGGCCTCCCTGGGCCAAAACCGGCGCGAACTCGACGCGGCCCTCCGCTCGGCCCGCGCCCGTGTGCAAACCTTCCGGAGTCAGGCCCGCACGGTACCCCGCAAGGAGCGGGAGTTGCTGGAGATCACGCGCCAGGCCCGCATCAAGGAAAACCTATACCTCTACCTGCTCGAAAAACGGGAAGAAACGGCCCTCTCCCTGGCCGTAACGACGCCCAACGCACGCCTGATCGACGCGGCAAGGCCCGACGGACCGCCCGTTGAACCGAAGGTGCAAATGATATATGCCTTGGCCCTGCTCCTTGGATTGGGCCTTCCAATAGGTTTTATCGTACTGCGCGATCTACTCAACGACACGGTGCGCAGCGAGGAGGAGATCAAAAACGTGACCGCCATCCCCCTCTTCGGCACGGTGGGCTACAGCCGCTCCGGCGACCACATCGTGGTGAAGCCCAACAGCCGCTCGGGCATCGCGGAGATGTTCCGCCTGCTGCGGGCCAACCTCGAGTTTGCGCGCGCTGGCGAAGCTGGGCAGGGGCAAATCATCCTTGTCACCTCCAGCGTGAGCGGCGAGGGCAAGAGCTTCATCACACTCAACCTGGGCATGAGCCTGGCCCTGGGCGGCAAACGCACCGTTGTGGTGGGTCTCGACCTCCGCAAACCCAAGCTGGGCAAATACCTGGGTCGCGAGCACGGCTCCGAAACCGGCATCAGTCAGTACCTGATCGGCGACGCCGAAGCGCCGCAAGCGGTGCAGCAATCAGGCCTCCACCCCCAGCTCGACTATATCTCCAGCGGGCCCATCCCGCCCAACCCCGCCGAGCTCATCCAGAGCCCCCGCCTGGCGGAGCTCTTCGACTACCTCCGCACCCGGTACGATTACATCTTGCTCGACTCCCCCCCCCTGGGCCTGGTGAGCGACGCCCTCCTGCTCAACCGCTTCGCCCAGCGCACCCTCTTCGTGGTGCGCTTCAACCAAACGCGCCGGGGCTTCCTGCGCCTCCTCGACGAGCAGGTACAAGAGGGCAAGATCACCCAGCCGGCCATCGTGTTTAACGGGGTCAAAGCAAGCAGGGGCTACGGGTATGGGTACGGCTACGGCTACGGATACGGATACGGCTATGGCTACGGGTATGGATATTATGAGGAGGAGAAGCGGAAGAGGAAGGGGAGGAAGGCGTGAATTGAGGCGTAAGGCGTAAGGCATAGGGCGTAGGGCGTAGGGGCGTAAGGCGTAGGGCAAAAGGCTTAAGGGTCAAGAGGGCGTAAGGCGTAGGGCGAAAGGCTTAAGGTTCAAGGGATCAAGTGTTCAAAGACCGGGTATCCTGGCCATCTCTTAATCCGGTAATCTTGAGGAGACCATTCGGGCATCGTTGGGCCTCCCCCCAACCCCCAGACGCTGCGGTCTGGACGGATCGCCCTCTAAAAGGAGGGGGAGCTATGCAGGGGTATGGTTCAAGTTTTGGAGGCTGCGCTACTCCCCCCTCTTTTGGAGGGGGGTTGGGGGGGAGGCCCGGTTGGAAGCACTCCCACTGTTCCGCTTCCCCCTTTAGGGGGTCAAGGGGGCTTACGAAGCAGCAGAAAAAGTTACGAAGTTGCGAAGTTACGAGGTTGCGGAGAAAAGTTGCGAGGTTGCGAAGTTGCGATGTAACGTTTTGATACATACTTGAGACTGTTCAAAAAACCCTGGTTCGAGGCTCCGCCTCGGATCCACTCTCGGTGGAGGCTCTGCCTCCAACCAGACATTCACCTCAGTTGTGCGTAGACTTCCGTCTACGCCTCCGTTCAATCTTCAGATTGCTTGCATAGACTCCGGCCATTAGGCACATTGCTTCATTGTCTGAACTATGATTTACATGATGAAACGATGGCCATGATGTAGCCCGGATTTCCTGTTTGCCGTCCCGCAATAAGCGGGATCAGATTTCGTGCAGAACTATCCGCCGGTCTCCAGACGCTACGGTCTGGACTTTCAGCCTGACCGGCGTGAACTGGTTCCAGACAGCTGTGGGCTCCTGCCTCGTGCCTTGTACCTTAGAAGACCTTGCCTATTCGTCTGAATCACGGATTACACGGATTTCACGGATTTCACGGATTTCACGGATATAAAGCCCTCTTGAACTTTTGAACCTTTGAACCATTCCCACGCCTTACGCCTTACGCCTTTCGCCAAAATTACTTCGTTACTTTCTCAGCTGCTTCGTTGGCCCCCTAAACCCCAGACGCTGCGGTCTGGACGGATCGCCCTCTAAAGGGGGAAGCGGAACAGCGGAGAAGCTTCTGGACTTCCCCCAACGCCCCCACGCCTAAACGCCCTAACGCCTAAACGCCCCAACGCCCAAACCTTTCAACCCATGGAAACCATCATCCGCCCCACCCGGGGCTGGCAGCCCGTCGACTGGCGCGAGCTGTGGCGGTATAAAGACCTGCTGTACTTCCTTACCGTTCGGGGCATCAAAGCGCGCTACGCGCAATCGGTACTCGGCGTGGGGTGGGCTATTATCCAGCCCTTGTTTACGACCCTGGTGTTTACGGTGGTGTTTGGCAACCTGGCGGGCATTAGCTCCGATGGCGTGCCGTACGTGATCTTCAGCTTTACGGCCATGGTGCCGTGGAACTACTTTTCCAGTACCCTCACCGAATCGAGCAATAGCCTGGTGCAGAATGCCAATATGATTACCAAGGTATATTTCCCAAGGCTGGTGCTGCCGCTTAGCGCCGCCTTGTCCAAACTCCTCGATTTCATCATCGGCCTGGCGGTGCTGGCAGGCTTTATGGTCTGGTTTCAGTTTGTGCCCACCATTTATATCCTGATCGTCCCTTTGCTCATCCTCATTCTGCTCATGACCTCGCTTGGGGTAGGGATGATCCTCAGCGCCATGGCCGTGCAGTATCGCGATGTGAAACACGCGGTCGCCTTTGTGGTGCAGCTATTAATGTACGCCGCCCCGGTGGTTTACCCCACCAGCAACGTACCCGAAGCCTGGCGTTTCTGGTATAGCCTAAACCCTATGGTGGGCGTGATCGAGGGTTTTCGGGCAGCCTTGCTGGGTACCCAAGCCATGCCCTGGAATTATGTTCTCACCGGCGGAACGGTGGCTATTGTACTATTTGTGTTCAGTCTGTTCTACTTCCGTAAAATGGAGAAGATTTTTGCGGATGTGGCGTGAGTTACGTTTAGGCGTTAGGACGCTGGGGCGTTTAGGCGTTTAGGCGTTGGGAAGGTTAAAGAAATCTAGATTCTTTGATGTTGGAAGTACGCAGGTAGTTAATGAGTTTTTGAATTTGGGAGAAAATTTTATCAGTGAGATCGAGGATCTCTTTCAGCAAATATACCAACCTCTGTACCCCCAGTAGCCATACAGTAAAAAACAAAAAATACATCGCAAATAAATGGTAATCAAATTATTAAATGAAAAACCCCTGCGCCTAAACGCCCTAAGGCCTCAACGCTAGAATATGTCAATAATAGAAGTAAAAGGCCTAAGCAAACGCTACCGCATCGGCCTGAAAGAAAAACGCGCCGATACCTTTGCCGGGCAGCTTCTCAACACCTTGCGAGCTCCAATCGACAATTTCCGGCAACTCCGCTCTCTAAGTAAGTTCAAAGACGATGACGAAAGCGTGTTCTGGGCGCTTCGCGATATCAACTTCACGGTGGAGGAAGGCGAAGTGCTCGGCATCATCGGGCACAATGGCGCGGGAAAAAGCACATTGCTTAAGATTCTGAGCCGGATCACGGAGCCCACCGGCGGCGAAGTACGCATCAAAGGCAGAGTGGCCGCCCTGCTGGAAGTGGGCACCGGGTTTCACCAGGAACTCACCGGCCGCGAAAACATCTACATGAACGGTACCATTCTTGGCATGACGCGCCGGGAGATAGACCGGAAGCTAGACGAGATCGTGGACTTCAGCGGGGTGGAAAAATACATCGATACCCCCGTGAAGTTCTACTCCTCGGGGATGAAGGTGCGGCTGGGGTTTTCGGTGGCGGCGCATCTGGAGCCGGAGATATTGATTATTGATGAGGTCTTAGCAGTAGGTGATTTTGAGTTCCAACGCAAATGCATTGGCAAAATGAATGATATTAGTTCTAATCAAGGTAGAACAGTAATATTTGTATCCCATGATATGACATCAATTTTTTCTTTATGTAGTAGCGCGATTTTATTAAAAAAAGGAATCCTAATCAAGAATGGAGGCACAAAAGAAATCATCAAAGTGTACACGGAAAATAATGGGATTCAAGATAAATGTGATTTTGAAAATTACTCTGGCAATGGCAATTGGATTCCTTTAGAACTAATTTTTATAGACACTAAAGAGGGTAATACAATCAATACACTTCAAACCGGACAAAACTTAACTATACGAATAAAATATAAAAAAATTAAACCAGGCCTAAACCCCATCATTATTTTAACGATAAAAAATAGCATGGATTTGGCTCAATTCTTTTGTTTTTCAAAAAACTCTCATCCTGAAATCATAAAATTAATGGAAAGCGGCAATATTGATATTAACATCAAAAATCTTCCCTTGTTACCAGGGAGATATAAAATCGACCTCACATTAAAGTATGATAGGGAGGTAACTTTCCAAAAAGAAAACTTAATTTCCTTTGAAGTACTAAATGGAGACTTTTATGGCACAGGTAAATTGGATATAGGGCTAATTAATTGCATTCTTGTACCTCATTCATGGAAGATATGCTAAAGAGAATCAAGAGATATTTATATAGATACTTTGATGTCAATTTTAAAAAAAAATTGACAAACGAAGAGAGCTTATCTCTTACATTTTTTAACTCTACAACAATATTAAGTCCGATAAAATTTAAAGGAGAAAATTATATTGGAAAATATACAGAAATAATCGGTCCTATCGAAATAGGGCTTTGTTCAACTATAGGCTCAAATTGTTTTTTGGAAGGTGAAATAGAAATTGGCAATTATACACAAATTGGTCCTCATGTAACAATACATGCCGTTGATCATGACACTAAAAAATTAAGTATATACAATTCTAATTCACTATTTAATGGGCGACTTAAGCAACATATAATTAAGAGTAAAATAGTAATAGGTAATGATTGCTGGATAGGCAGTGGCAGTCACATATTAAAGGGAGTACAAATTGGAAACGGGTGTGTTGTGGCGGCTGGCTCTGTTGTTACAAAAAACCTCCCTCCTTTTTCGATTGTTGCAGGCATACCAGCCAAAGTCATAAAAATGAGATTTAGCGATTCTCTTATTGAAAAAATCTCTGAATCGAAATGGTGGGAGAAAAAACCTCAATCTCTAACAAGATATGAAAAATATTTCCATATAAATGTTGATGACCATGATGAAGATATAACTGAGTTTATGCTTCGACTTTCAGACAATCGATAGTCAAAATTCAACTACCAAAATAATTATTTTTTTATGATTATCGCTGAAATTGCCCAATCCCACGAAGGCTCCCTCGGAATCGCACACGGCTACATTGATGCCCTGGCCGGAACCGGGGTTGATGCGGTCAAATTCCAGACGCACATTGCCCGTGCTGAAAGCAGCGAATACGAGCCCTTCCGGGTGAAATTCAGCTATGAGGATGCCACGAGATACGACTACTGGAAGCGCATGGAGTTCACCCCAGAGCAATGGGCTGGGCTGAAACAGCACTGCGAAGACCAAGGACTGGAATTCATCTCTACGCCGTTCAGCAATGCGGCGGTGGATTTATTGGAGCGGCTGGGTGTAAAGCGCTACAAGATCGGCTCCGGTGAAGTCAACAACCACCTGATGCTGGAAAAAATCGCATGGACAGGTAAGCCTATTCTCCTCTCATCCGGTATGAGTTCCCTTAAGGAATTGGATGAGGCCGTTGCTTTACTCCGGCCTTATGGAAATGCGCTGACCATCCTGCAATGCACCACAGCCTATCCTACCCTGCCGGAACAGTGGGGCCTGAATGTCATTCCGCTGCTGCGCGAACGCTATCAGTTGCCAGTGGGGTTTTCCGATCATTCAGGGGATATTTACGCCTGTCTTGCTGCTGCGACAATGGGGGCCGAAGTACTCGAATTTCATGCGGTATTTGACAAGCGCATGTTTGGCCCAGATGCGCCGGCTTCGCTGACGATGGATCAAATTGCACAATTAGTAAGAGGCGTCCGGCAGATAGAGAAAGCCATGTCCATCCCTGTGGATAAAAACCAAAATGAGGTCTTTCAGTCCCTGAAGCAGATTTTCGAAAAATCTCTGGCCGTGAACAAGGATCTACCTGTCGGGCACATCATCCAACTGGAGGATCTGGAGGCTAAAAAGCCGAAAGGATTTGGTGTTCCGGCGTCCCAGTTTAAAGAAGTGCTCGGAAAAGTAATAATCAAAGACATCAAAGCTTGGCAATTCTTAACCGAACAGTACATTAACTGGAAATCTAACAACTAACCCGTGAGAAAAATCTGCGTCGTCATCACGGCACGTCCATCATACAGCCGGATCAAAACTGCGTTGAAGGCTATTAAAGATCATCCTGAACTTGAACTTCAACTAGTAGTTGCAGCTTCTGCTTTGTTGGATAGATATGGATCTGCCGTGAATTATATAGAAAAAGACGGCTTCCACATCGCCGCCAAAGTATTCAATGTGCTGGAAGGTGAAAACCTAACCGCAGCAGCCAAAACCACCGGCATCGGCATCCTGGAACTCTCCACAGTATTCGATAACCTTGCACCGGACATTGTCGTCACCGTTGCCGACCGTTTTGAAACCATGGCCACCGCCATTTCTGCGGCGTACATGAACATACCGCTGGCGCATATACAGGGTGGCGAAGTGACCGGCAATATTGATGAAAAGGTCAGGCACAGCATCACCAAATTAGCGGATTACCATTTTGTGGCTTCCGAAAGTGCGCGGCAGCGGGTGATCAGAATGGGCGAAGACCCTGAGTTTGTCTTTAATTCCGGGTGCCCTTCGATTGATCTTGCGGCGGAGGTGCTCAAAGACTTTGACGTTGACGTTGACTCTGGGATTAGGCTTGGCTTTGACCCTTACCAAAAGTATGGGGGGGTAGGAGGACGGCCTGACTATAGCCAAGGTTATATTGTAGTGATGCAGCACCCCGTTACCACAGAGTACCAGGAATCCCGCAAGCATATTGAGGAAACGCTTTATGCTGGGAAAGATCTGCCCTTGCCGGTCTTTTGGTTTTGGCCTAATGTGGATGCCGGGGCGGATGGTACGTCCTCTGGTATCCGGGCATTCCGGGAAAAGTATGATCTTCCACACATGCACTTTTTTAAAAACATGGAGCCGGAGGATTTCCTGCGTTTGATCTACCATTCCAAATGCCTGATCGGCAATTCCAGCGTGGGCATACGGGAGTGTGCATACCTGCCCGTACCGGTGGTGAATATCGGCACCCGGCAGCATCGGCGCGACAGGGGAGATAATGTGCTCGACGCCGGCTACGACCGGGAGCGGATACGCTTGTGTGTTGACTTCTGGCTAAATAACGGAAAGCCGCAGCGCTCGCATGTGTATGGTGGCGGAAATGCTGGTGAGCAGATTGCGAATCTTTTGGAAACTTTGCCTCTGCGTTTTCATAAAACCATTGGATATTAAAATTCTTGGCCTCATCCCCGCACGTGGCGGCTCAAAGGGAGTTTCCGGTAAAAACAGCAAATTGCTTGGCGGTATTCCCTTGGTCGTCTATTCAATCCAAAGCGCTTTAGCGACTCATGGGCTGGGGGAGGTCATTGTTAGTACAGATGACCCTGCCATTCAGCAGATCAGTTTATCGGCAGGAGCAAAAGCGCCGTTTCTCCGGCCTGTTCACCTGGCCCAGGATGACACCCCCACGCTTCCAGTCATTCAGCATGCTTTGCAATACTATCTCGAACAGGGGGAGCGCTTCGACGCCATTTGCCTTTTACAGCCTACGACACCTTTCAGAAAAAAAGAGCTGATAGACCAAGCCATTGAAAAATTCATCAGCAGTGGGGCAGACGCTTTGGTTTCCGTTGTGCCCGTTCCTCATGAATTCAACCCCCACTGGGTGTTTGAACCCAACAGACAAGGCTTTTTGACCATCGCCACCGGTGAAAAAGACATCATTCCCCGCCGGCAGGAGTTGCCACCGGCTTATGTGCGGGACGGCGCCATTTACCTCACCAAATCCAGTGTGATTCTGGAAAAGAACTCCCTGTACGGTGATGCATTAGCCTATATCGAAAACGATCCCGACTTCCACGTTAATATTGACACACAGGCGGATTGGGAATTGGCGGAGAAGAAAGTGGGTATATTTTTCAGAAATCACGAATAACCAGAAATGTGCGGCATCAGCGGAATAATAGGTCCTAACTGGCTACCCTCCCAACTGGAAGCCATGGTAGAAATTCAGCATCACCGAGGCCCCGATGCCAGGGGGTATTTCGTCGAGAAACATGTCGCAGGGCTGGGCCACAATCGCCTCAGTATCCTAGACCTGAGCGAGGCGGGAAGGCAGCCAATGTACAGTGCGGACGGCCATCTGGTGCTGGTGTTCAACGGCGAAGTGTATAACTACGTAGAGCTGAAAGCGGAATTGTCCAAACATTTTGCTTTTCACACGCATACCGATACCGAAGTGGTATTAGCCGCCTATCAGCATTGGGGCGCCGATTGTTTGGACAAATTCAACGGCATGTTTGCCTTTGCCATCTGGGACCGGCATAAGCGCAAACTTTTTGCCGCCAGGGATCGCTTCGGCGTGAAGCCCTTTCAATATGGAATCAAGGATGGTTGTTTCTTCTTTGCCAGTGAAATAAAAGCGCTTTTGGCCGCAGGGATCCCCAAAAAGGCGAATGAAACCGTATGGGCGGGATACCTCGCTTATGGCACGTATGGCATGCCGGACGAAACCTTTTGGGAAGGCATCCAGCAATTGTCGGGAGGTCATTACCTGACCTGGCAGGACGGACAACTGTCTGTCCATCGCTGGTATGATTTCGTATCGAGGGTGGCAGCTATGCCTTCCAACCTGACTGAAATGGAAGTCGCAGCATATTGGACGGCATTGGCACAGGAAAGCATCCGGGTACGGTTCCGCTCTGATGTACCGGTGGGGTTTAACATCAGTGGTGGACTGGATTCCTCCCTGCTGCTGGCGCTGGTGCATCATCAGTTTCCTCATGACAAGAAAATAGAAGCCTTTACCTTTTACACAGGCGATGAACGCTACGACGAGCTTCCCTGGGTGGAAGAAATGATTAAGATGACTTCCTTCCAGCTCAATCCCGTTAGGTTAAGCGTGGAAGAAGTGCCTGAACTAGCCGAGCAGGTCAGCAGCTTTGAAGATGAACCCTACGGGGGCATTCCCACCCTTGCCTATTCCAAAATCTTTCAGAAGGCAAGAGAAAATGGGGTTATTGTATTATTGGACGGACAGGGAATGGACGAGGCATGGGCCGGATATGATTATTACCTGAATAAGACCGGGTCATTGGTGCAAGCCTCTGTCAGCTCGCCGGTACGTCCGGAATGCCTGACTCCTGCCTTCAGGGAACTGGCTCGGCAGCCTGATTTCCCCAAGCCGTTTGGTAACGATCTGCAGAATCTACAATACAGAGACTTGTTCTACACCAAAATACCCCGTGCCTTGCGCTTCAACGACCGGATCTCCATGATGCACAGTACGGAATTGCGGGAGCCATTCTTGGACCATCGCATGATAGAACTATCATTCTCATTACCGAATGAAATGAAAATTAAAAATGACCAGCAGAAGTGGCTAGTCCGACAAATTGCAAATGCATATTTACCGGGTAAAATCATAGAACCTCAAAAGCGCCCTGTTCAGACACCACAAAGGGAATGGTTGGCAGGAGCTTTAAAATCATGGGCTTTTTACGGCGTTTTTGACTTTGCAAAAAGTTCTTTGGGGCAGCTCTTGCCCATAAATGATGTATGGAACGATTTCCAAGATGGAAAACTAGACAATACTTTTTGGCTTTGGCAATGGAATAATTTAGCCATGTTAAACCACTCAAGTTTTTTATAATTCATAAATAAAATTAAATTTTTCAATATTGATGAAAAAAAAGGCGCATATTTTAGTTCCACTATCATTTAATTTCCAAATAAGGTATATCATTAGAACAGGCTTATTGGAACAAATAAATAAATTTTGCAATACAACTGTCTTGTTGTTTTGGAATCAGGGAGATTTGATTGAGGAATTAACAAATTTAGGATATAACTGCGTTAGTTTTTCTCTGGAAGAACCAGATTCTGAATATAAGTATTTAAAAAGTAATATTGATTTATATTACTGGAAAAATATTTTAAAATCCCCCACATTTAAAATTAAAGAAAGGAGAAGGTGGAAAAAAATGGGATTTAAAAGCAAATTAAGACAACTGTTTTACTTGTTTATAAGAGGAGGGCTTTCATACCATGAAAATGAGCATATGACTAATATTGAGCGTTTAAAAGATTATGCTAGACGATCCAATAATTTTCGTTTACTGAACAACTTAATTAATCAACTCGATATTAGTGCTATATTTACAACGGCACCCTTTCTTTATAGTGAAGAAATGACTTGTCAGGTCGGGATTTATCATAATATTCCCATCTTTTACAGCGTACTTTCCTTCGACAACCTCACTACTAGGGGATATCTTCCGTTTACTGCGCAACATTGCTTCGTTTGGAATAAGTTCAATAAAAATGAATTCCTTCGAATTCAACCATCTATAAGCCATGATAAGGTTAGTATTACAGGTCCTGCTCAATTTGATTTTTACTACACGGATCAATACATCAAGAATGAACAGGAGTGGAGGAAAGGTAAAACAATCCCAGAGGGTAGGCCGATTATTTTGTACGGTGCAAATGCTAAAATTTTTGTCCCTAATGAATTTTTAATTGTTAAATCAATAGACGAGGCCATCGCAAAGGGTAATATCAAGAACAATCCGCTGATATTGTTAAGACCACACCCGACAGATAGCTTCACAGATTGGGAGAATTTTGTCAAAACCTGTGAAAATGTCTATATTGAAAAGTCTCTTGAAAAAAACCAGACTGAAGATAAAATGTATAATAAATTTTCTAATTTCACCGTAGACGATGTGATAAATCTGTGCTCTTCTCTCGCTCATTCTGCTGTGCATATAAGTTACGCCAGTACTCTTGCGCTCGATGGTGCATGTTTCGATAAGCCACAGATATGTCCGTATTTTGCTCCGGATAATTCTGTTAGCGATAAGGAAATTCGAAATTTATATCATTCCGAACATTATTCTCCCATTCGGCTTTCCGGTGCAGTTGCTCTTCCTAGGAACCACAAGGAATTAATTGAATGTATCAACATCGCATTAACGAGCCCTGAACTAAAATCAAAAGAGCGGGCAGAACTCTTAGATCAAATGATTACCTACCGTGATGGAAAAGCAACTGAGCGGATTGCTAGCGAACTCGAAAGGTTAATTTCCGAACTGGTATGAAGATTAAATATCTCAGCTTTGGGATTAAATACCTGCAGGCAAGGATAAATGCGGACAGGTTTCATCATATTATCTACAAGAGTAAGTTCAGGAAAATTGAATCCATTATTTCTAGAAAGGTAGATTTCAAGAACCCACAGCGAATATCCATTGGAAAAAACGTCAACATCCAATCATACACCTGGATTGCAGCCATGATCAACGACCTTCCGGTTATCAAAGCGTTTGATCCGTGGATTGAGATACAGGATGGTGTCACGATTGGTAGATTTTGCCAAATTACAATCAGTAACGGGCTTGTAATAGAATCGGATGTTCTCATCACGGAGGGTGTTTTAATCACGGACACTATCCATGGTTATGAAGATGTTGGAACACCTATTCTGCGGCAGAGAATGTTCAACAGGGGGCCGATACGAATCAAACAGGGCGCCTGGATAGGCAATGGAGCAAGGATAGTCGGCTCTGTAACTATTGGAAAAAATTCCATCGTCGGGGCCAATGCTTACGTTGATAAAGATGTGCCCGATTACTGCATGGTTGGCGGGATTCCTGCGCGAATTCTGAAAAGATACGATGACAAAGCAGGTAAATGGGTCAAGTGTAGAGAGAACCTTGCTTAGTTTGATGAAGATATTACATGTATTACAAAACTATGAGCCTTCCAAAGGCGGTACGCAACTGTTATTTAAGGAGGTCTCAGAAATTTTGGTTTCGGATTACGGGGATGAAGTAACTGTGGCGACGACCAATTCCTTATATGATCCGGGAAGCAATTATTTCAGCAAGCTGGCAAGATATGATTGTATTAATGGGGTTGAGATTCGACGCTTTCCATTTTGGAATTTCCATAGGAACCTCATCAAGTACATTATTCAAATTATTTATAAAATAAGGGGTAAGCGACTTTCTTTGTTCAATCCACTTCTGCGGGTGCCGCTTTCAGGAAAAATGAGGCGATTCATTGAGCAATACGAGGCAGAGGTTGTTTGTGGCTCTTCGTCCAACTACATGTATATGGATTACGCGTGTGAGCGATTCAGGAAAAATGCGGCCAAGCCCTTTGTATTCATGGGCGCTATTCATTTTGATAATGAGTACAACATACAAGTTCCGGAGCCTGTTTTAGCTAATATACGATGTGCCGACAAATACATCGCCAATACCGATTTTGAGAAGAAATGCCTTGTTCAGCTTGGAATTCCGACAGATAAGATTAATGTGATCGGGTGTGGGGTACACCCCCGTGTTTTTACAGGCCGCAGTAAGCAACGCGCCAGAAAAAAATTTGGAGTGCCTGAATACGCATTTGTGATTGGTTATGTAGGTAGGTTTGCTGCTTCTAAGGGGATAGAAACCCTTTTAAAGGCATTTGCACAAATAGCGGATAATGAATGTGTGCTTCTTTTGGCTGGCGCTGCAAATGATTATTTTGGTGAGTTAATGGAACGTATAGAGGCTGAATATCGGGGCATCAGATCCAAAATCATCATTCTATCAGATTTTGCAGAAGAAGATAAACCGGATATTTATGCTGCAATGGATGTATTTGTCTCGGCTTCGTATTCCGAGTCCTTCGGTATTGTATTTCTGGAAGCGTGGTCGGCAGGCTTGCCGGTTGTCGGTATAAATATTGGGGCGATAAGGTGCGTGATAGACGACGGTGTAAACGGCAGGCTTTTCCGTCCGCATGAGCATAAAGAGCTAATTGATATACTTCGATATTACCGACAAAACCCGGAAGTGGGGAAGCAGCACGGTCTTGAAGGACAAAAAAAGGTAAATCAAAGATATACCTGGGAATATATAGCCAAGGCGTATAGATCAACCTACGAAGAAGCCATCGCCATACACCGTCAAAAATCATGTGCGGCTTCGTAGGCATCATACACTATAGTCAGACATCCGGAGATGAGCACTCATTTTTGGAGTGGGCCTTGAACGATTTGCGTCGCAGAGGCCCCGATCAGCAATCTATCTGGCAGGATGAAGAAGGTCGTATACAATTCGGATTCGCGCGGCTCGCCATCCGCGATCTGACGGATGCAGGCAAACAGCCAATGGTTTCAACCGATGGTAAACTGGTGATGATGTATAATGGCGAAACGTACAATACAGATCATCTTTTGCAATGGGCGGGAATTCCAATGTCATCTCTGAAAGGGCATGCAGATTCAGAGGTTATCATTGAATGTATGGCCAGTAGAGGCATCATGGAAACCATCCGTCAGATGGACGGAATTTTTGCGATGGCTGTGCTGAATATTGAAACCAGGCAACTTTATCTCATCCGGGATCATGCAGGAGTAAAGCCCCTGTATGCTGGTTTTGATGAACAGGGAATCGTTTTTTCTTCCCATTACCATCACGTTACCAGCCATCCATACTTCCGGGATCAACCAATCAATGCGGAGGCTTTAGCCAATTATTTTAGGTATGGATTTATTCAGGCCGGAGAAGGACTCTTTGAAAATACCTACTTCCTTCCTCATTCCCATGCAGTTGTTGTTGATCTTGCAACAAAGTCCTGGAACTATGAATCCTATGAACCTCATACCCGTTTTCAGGAAGAAGCATTGGATGAGGTCTATAAGTACGCAGTATCCTCTCAGTTGGTGAGCGACGTGCCCGTAGGTACATTTTTGTCTGGGGGCGTTGATTCTACCCTCACAACAGCCATTGCTTCGAAAGCGATGCCGGGTATTCGGTCGTACACCATTGGCGTACGCGACAAACGACTGGATGAAGCGCCGGAAGCTGCCCGGTTTGCTGCTTGTTTAAATGTGGAGCATACAATAGAATACGTGGAAGAGCAGGATGTATTGGATGCGATCCAACAATATGAGGAATCCTTGGCCGAGCCATTGGGGGATTTCAGTTCATTGATCACATTAAAAGTCTGCCAGGCAGCTAAGAAAGACCTTACTGTAGTGTTGTCCGGAGATGGCGGGGATGAGTTGTTTTATGGTTATCCTCGCTTTCGGCAAGCGGCGAGGTATTACCCTTACCTTTCACAGCCATTAATACGTCGTTTATGGATGATTCTGATTTCTCGTTTAAAGGGGGAAGCAGTACCTCTTAGGCTATTAAAGTTTTCCGGTTTTTTGGATTATTATCTTTCGGCCCAGGGACAAACAGGGAATAGGGAGTGGTTGAAAAAATTACTAGTCAAACCAGGAAAATCTAAAATACCTTTTTTTGCAAGGAAATATAATAAACCCCAAAGCTTGGACGAAGCACTTCAGATATCCAGGCAAATCGAATATGATATTCATCTGCAGAGGGTTTTACTTAAAGTGGATAGGGCAAGTATGTTTCACAGTCTGGAAGTGCGTACTCCAATGCTAAGCACCGAATTTATAAAAAAGGCTTTGCAGTACAATTTTAAACTTTGCTATAGAGGAGATCAAGGAAAACAACCTTTACGGAAATTATTAAAAGAATACCTTCCTTCAGGAGTACCCCAAAGTGGTTCAAAGAGAGGTTTTGAACCGCCGATGCGTGAATGGTTACAAACAGAGCTGAAAAAGGAAGTATACAGTGTGTTGAGTCAAATACCGCCTCCCTTAATCCCTATAATCCGCGCTGCAGGTGTGGAGCAATTGTGGGAAGAGCACCAAAAAAATTTAGCTGATCATTCCTGGCCGTTGTGGGCACTTTATAGTCTATTCAAGTGGCTCAATAAGTCAAAATAAATACATGTTTATTTATGAAAAATGCAGAAAATTGGGAGCCATCAAAATTTGGTATCGTCAAAGGAAGTTTAATACCGTCCAAGCTTTTAAATATTGCATCTCGCAGGATGGCACAATATGTTGCTGAATTTTATAATTATTCGATTCCAAAATATATCAACGGAAATCTGTTGGATATGGGTTGTGGAAATATTCCTATGTATGCATTTTATAAAGACCGTATTGACTCTGTAGTATGTATTGATTGGGAGAACAGTGCTCACGAACAAAAGCATGTAGATGTTTTTTGTGATCTAAATGGTGAATTACCCTTTGCGAATGACACCTTTGACGCTATAATATGTTCCGATGTGCTAGAGCATCTACAAGACATTTCGAAAGCCATATCCGAGATTTATAGAATTCTAAGAAAAGGAGGTGTTGTTTTGATAAATTATCCTTTCATGTATGGATTGCATGAAGAGCCTTATGATTTTGCCAGGTATACGGAGTATAAAATTAAGATATTAGCGGATAACAATAAATTCAATATTTTAGAATTGCGGGTTTACGGCACAGTCATAGATATGTTTGAACACTCATCAATTCGTTTGATAAAGCTTTTACCTTTAGGTGGATATCTTTCTCGTATCTTTGTAATATTGATCATGCCTATACTTAGTTTTGTATTTCAAAAAAGAGCGACAAGAAATAACAAGCATCCTTATATGTATGGATTTGTCTTTAAAAAGTAGAATTTTATATCCAATAATGGAAGGTTTGCTATCCGAACTCAAATAAAATCAGCAATAACAATTTTTGCTTTGGAAAAGCTGATCCGAATAAACATATTTGTTAATTCTTTCCCTACTGCATCAGAAACTTTTTTATTCAATCTGGTGACAGGGTTGGAACAAAGAGGGATAGACGTGACTGTGATAGCATCTGCAAAATCTTTGCATAAGGCACTGTACAACGATCGAATGAATGAGTGGTCTGGAAAAATTAAGTATTTAAAAGCGAATCCTTTGAAATATTTTTTCCATTATTTAAATGCTGTAAGAAAAAATTTCATTTTGTTCCTGGAACTGTTAAAACAATGCGGATGGCGAAAAGGGCTTTATTTGACTGGGGTCTTTGAGTCGCTGACAACCAATAAACCGGATATTATACATTTTGCGTTTTCCGGAATTGCTGTTCAGTATTTGCCAATAATCAGTGCGCTGAATGAGAAAACAAGAACGATGGTGAGCTGTCGAGGTACTGGAGAAAAAGTAAAACCTATTGTTGATCCACAAAGAAGTCAGGAGTTGGCGCTGTTATTTCAATCAATACAGCGGGTTCATTGCGTCTCAGAAGATATGTTGGATACAGTTACGCAATATGGATTGGATAGACAGAAAGCTTTTATCAATAGGCCCGCTATTCAAACTGAAAAATTCCTGTTTTCAAATAGAGAAGAACCGGATACCTCGAACCCTTATATAATCGTCACAACTGGCAGGCTCAATTATCAAAAAGGTTATCTGGTTGCATTATTGGCTCTTCAAAAACTCACAGACAAAGGGAAAAAAATTGAGTATCACATTTTAGGGGATGGACCGGATAGAGAAGAACTTCAATACTTTATCCACGAACTCGGCATGCAGGGAAAAGTCCACTTGCATGGCAGAGTAAGTGCCGAAAAAGTCCGGGAATTCTTGGATAAAGCGCATATATTTTTACTGCCCTCTGTCTATGAAGGTATCTCGAACGCAGCACTCGAGTCAATGGCAATGGGCGTACCTCTGATTACAACGAATGCAGGTGGAATGGAGGAGGTAATTCAGAATGGCGTAAATGGATGTGTTATCCAGAGATTCGATCAGCAGTCAATGGCAAATGCCTTGCTCACCGTAATGGAAAATTACGAAAATGCGGTTAAAATGGCCGAAAAAGCTTTTCTAACTATACAATCAAGTTACAAATTAGAAAAACAAGTTGCAATTTTCATAAAAGAATATCACGCTTTGATTCAAGCTGATGCTGAAAATAGTTCACTTTAGTCAGGATTTCCAGGAAGAAAAGGCTCAGTTAGGAGGATTCAGCCGAATTTACAACCTTTGTTCCGATGGTAACGAACACTTTGTCTTTACCATTTCA
>WBZV01000638.1_pt1 | contig 19247 bp, 20 predicted proteins | sample 5204221 | NCBI WGS metagenome assembly WBZV01 (sample SAMN12344360, study PRJNA552823) | activated sludge metagenome | biome: Activated sludge suspended growth; feature: Nitrification reactor; material: Wastewater; isolation source: activated sludge from nitrification reactor of wastewater...
TAGCGCGGTTGTCGCAGCCCATCAGGAGAACCCGCATGACCAATCCCATCAGTCGCAATCCCATCCCCACGCTTGACGAACTACCCGGAAATGTTCGCGACTGCATTTTGGAAGTACAGGAAAAAACCAGTTTCATTCCCAACATTTTTCTGGGATTGGCGCACCGGTCCGACGAGTTTCGGGCCTTTGTCGCCTATCACGATGCACTCATGGGGAAAGAGAGCGGTTTGAGTGAGGCGGAGCGGGAAATGATCATGGTGGCGACGTCCAACGCCAATCAGTGCCAGTATTGCGTGGTCGCGCACGGCGCGCCATCTTGCGGGTTCGAGCCAAGAACCCTTGATCGCCGATCAGGTGGCGATCAACTATCGCAAGGCCGATCTGACGCTGCGGCAAACCGCCATCCTCGATTTCGCCTTGAAGGTTTCCCAAGCAGCTTACGCGGTCAACGACGCCGATTTCGAAACGCTGTGGGGATACGGTTTTACCGATGCGGACATTTGGGATATCAGGGCGGTCGCGGTGTTTTTCGCCATGTCCAACCGATTGGCGAACATGACCAGCTTGCGGCCTAACGACAAATTTTATCTGCTGGGAAGAATCCCGAAACAGCGATAAAGCGCGTCACCCCTCAGGCCGGGCTACCGCCGGAGGCCACGGAGGGGTTAGTTCGATCCGTCAGGGAGTATCGTGTGGAAAGCGTAGATACCGTCGTTATCGGCGCCGGCGTGATCGGTCTGGCGGTCGCCCGCGCATTGACCGCAATCGGCCGCGAGGTGCTGATTTTAGAGGCGCAGGAGCGCTTCGGCACGCAAACCTCAGCGCGCAATTCCGAAGTGATTCACGCCGGTTTGTATTACCCGCCAGGTTCGCTCAAGGCCCGTGCGTGCGTGCGGGGCAAGGAACTGCTCTATCGTTACTGCGCCGAGCGCGGCATCGCGCACCGGCGGATCGGCAAGGTGCTGGTAGCCTGTGACGAATCGGAGTTATCGGCGCTGGCCGGTTACGCCGGCCGGTCCGCCGCCAACGGCGTGCCACTGCGGCCGCTCGCCGCCGCCGAAATCGGTCGGTTGGAACCTGCGGTAAAAGCTGTCGCCGGCCTGTATTCGGAATCGACCGGCATTCTCGACAGCCACGGTTTCATGCTGGCGCTGTTGGGAGATGCCGAAGGGGCCGGTGCGATGTTGGTCGCGCGCACGCCGGTGGAGGGGGGACGGATCGTAGGGAATGGGATTCTGCTGCGCGCTGGCGGAGAGGAGCCGTTGGAGCTGCATTGCCGGTGTTTGGTCAACGCGGCCGGCTTGCAGGCCCAACAGCTGGCACATCGGTTGGAAGGCTTCCCGGCAGAGCGAATACCGCCCGCGTTCTACGCCAAAGGCCACTATTTCATCCTGAGCGGGCGGTCGCCGTTCCGGCATTTGGTGTATCCGATGCCGGATCATGCTGGCCTGGGCATTCATGTTACGCTCGATCTGAGCGGGCAGTGCAAGTTTGGGCCGGATGTGAGCGGCTGGCCGCCGCTGCCGGATTATCGCTTCGAGTCCGGCCTGGAAGAAAAATTTTATCGGGCGATCCGCCGTTACTATCCGGATTTGCCGGACGGCGCGTTGCAGCCGGGCTATACCGGTATCCGACCCAAGTTGACCGGTCCGACTGTAGCAGCGGGGGACTTCATCATTCAAGGGCCGGCCGATCACGGGGTGGCGGGCTTGGTAAATCTGTTTGGAATCGAATCGCCGGGGCTGACGGCCGCACTGGCCATCGCGGAATATGTCGTGGAGGCGCTAGCTGCTGGGTCAGGTTGATGTGCTTCGCAAGCGCACGTTTTGGCCTTTTTGACAGCCTCAAACGGCATATCCAGATGGTGAAAGCGTACGCTTACGAACTCATCGATATCACAGAACAGGTCTTCCAGGTTCATGGGGATGGCCCTTGGCGCAGTGAGTGTGGTAACCAGGGAACCTGAGCAGGTCCCACATCCTGAACCTCCCCATCCTTATCCAGAAAATTACATCACCTCGAAGTCCGACGCTTCTTAAACGACCCCATGCGCTAGCGATAGCATCGCTCGAATGCCTCAACCACCGCCCACAGTTCGGGGGTTAGGCGCGCGAGGACTTCCGTCCGGATTGGATCGGGCACGGCGCCGTAGAACGCCTCAGCAACAGCCCCGGCAATGCAGGCCAGCGTGTCGGCGTCGCCGCCCAGAGACACGGCGTTACGCACCGCGTCCTCGTAGGACTCGGCATCCAGAAAGGCGATCAGGGCTTCCGGCACGGTACCCTGGCAGGACACGTCGAACTCGTAGGTGAGGCGGATCGATTCAACCGTTCGCGCTAGGTCATACCCGAACTGATTCTCGATGCGGGTGCGGATCATTGCCTTGTCCGCGCCGGTCCGAGCCAGGTAGACCGCCAGCGCGGTGGCTTGCGCGCCTTTGATTCCCTCGGGGTGATCGTGGGTGATTTCGGCAGTCATTTGAGCCTGCCGTAGCACCTGGTCTTCCGTGTCGAATGCCCAGCCCACTGGGCCGACCCGCATCGCCGACCCGTTACCCCAACTGTGGTACGGCGCGAAATCGTCGGCCTGCAGCCACCGGGCGAATGTTCCGCCGTAACCCGCGTCTGGATAGCGCCGGCCCCACTTCAACACGGCATCCCGGTACGGACATCCGGTCAGGATGGCGTTAGCCACGGCGATCGTCAACACGCTGTCATCGGTGAACCGGCTACCCGGCTGGAACAGGGGAAAGTCCTTGGTCTTGATCGGATGGTGCTCGTATACCGATCCGACGATGTCGCCGGCGATCGCACCCATCATCGCGGCCCGGCCTCCATCCAGCGCAGGACATACTGTTCCTGTTCCCGCGTTTCCGGCGATTGCCGGTAGCGCGACTTTGGGCATTGCCGCCACAGATCTCGCAAACGAACCAACGCTTGTTCCCCAGGAAAACCGTGTCGTGCCAACCAGCATCCCACGATGACGCCGGTTCGCCCCACGCCGCCCCAGCAATGGACGTACACCCGTCCACCGTCCGCAATACTACGATCAATCGTGTCGAGAATGGCCACTGTGACCGCCAATGATTCCGGGACCGACCGGTCCCAGATGGGAAAGCGTCGGTGAGACGCCGCTGTACCCATCAAGCCCGAATAGGGATGCAACTCGCTCTCTTCCGTCAAATCGATGAAAGTTGTGACACCAGCGCGCAACAGAGCGTCGATCTTCTCCGGCGAAGAGCGCTCATCCACATTTCTGGGATACTCTCCGGCCAGGAATCGGCCTGGCACGACCCAATAACACTGTTCGATCGGTCTGTTCACGCCATCGTTCTCCTCTTTCGCAAAGCGGGCGCCGAGCGCGGGTTTTCGCCGGCTCGCCGACCCGAGGTGATCGTTTCTCGTCTCGCTCGTCTCGTCTCGGGCAGGCAGCGCCCGCCCTCGGTCCACGCGCCGCGAGTTGGTCAGTGGACCGCGTTACCCGTACATCGCTTGGGCGGATCGTCGGCCCTGAGGGACTGGCTCGGGCGCCTCGTCGTGGTTAGCTTTGGCCGCCACCTCGGCGGCCAGACGGCGGTAGAACTCGCGAGCGCTCGGGGTCTCGTCCCACAGTTCGTACTGGCGGACCACGGCGGCGACATCGCCGGGTGCCAGGTCATCAAGCTGTAGGACGTGCTCCTTCCATCCGGTCGCCTCGTCCAAACCGCCACCCAGCCGGGCGAACTCCTGGACGAACAGCCCCCAGCGCTGACCGGGCTTGAGCCAGTCGAAGCGGATTTTCCACGGGAAGCGCCGCAGACTGGCGGCGTCGAGGCTGTCCACGAGATTGGTGGTGGCGACGAAAATCCCGTCAAACGCTTCCATCTGGGTCAGCAGCTCGTTGACCTGGGTCACCTCCCAGGATTGATGTGCTCCACGCCGATCACGCAGGAAGGAATCGGCTTCGTCCAGCACCAGCACCGCGTCGCGCTGGCGAGCGTCGTCGAACATCGCGGCGATGCGTTTTTCGGTCTGGCCGACATACATATCCAGCAGGTCGGAGGCGCGCTTGACCAAAAGGGGCTTCTCCAGTTGGTCGGCGATATGGCGCGCCAGCTCCGACTTGCCGGTGCCGGCCGGACCGTGGAAGCAGAACACACCGTGTGGCCGACGTTGCAGCGCCGCGATCAGCTTCGGCACGTCCTGATCGACGTTGAGGAAGCGCAGGTCGTAACTGGTTGGGAGGTAGTTGCGAGCCGGCGCCCGCTGCTGGCCGAGCAGCGCCGCCGAACGGTCGAGCGCTTGCAGCGCCAACGCCCGGCCGGTGTCCCTGTCACCACCACCAGCGTGGCGCGCCAGCTTGGCGGCCCGCTCCAGTTGTGCGGGGGTCAGGTGCTCGCGGGCGGCGATTCGCGCCAGCCAGTCGTCGTCGCCGGCCCATTCGCCCAGGTGGTGGTGGGCGATGTCGAGCCGCACCGCGTGTGGCGGGGTCGAGAAGCGGATGGCGTAGTCGAACCGGCGCAGGTGCGCGCCGTCCATCGATTTGGCGTCGTTGGTCAGCCACAGCGCCGGCACCGGGTTGTTTTCCAGGGTGCGGTTGGTCCACGCCTTGCCCCCGGCGGCCCGTCCCCTTCTTCCGTCGAACAAGTCGGCAAAGGGGTCGCGCTCGAACACGTCTTCCACCTCGTCGAATAACAGCAGCGCGTCGTCGCGCCGCGCCAGCAGCCGTTGGCACAGATTGAAGGCGCGCAGCCGGTGCTCGCCTCGGATGGGATCGCCGTCCTCGTCGGCGTCATCGACCTCGTACAGCTTCGTCCCGATCGCCTCGGCCAGCGCGGCGGCATATTCGGTCTTGCCCACGCCGGGGGGACCGTACAGCAGCAGGTTGGTGCCGGCGATTTTGTTCGCCAGCGCGGCCCGCAGCAGGCCGACGACGGCCTCGGTGTCTCGGGTAAGGTGCGGGAAGTGGGCCAAGGTCAGGGTGCGCCGAGGCGAGCGCTTGAGGAAGTGGGCGATCAGCGCCTCGGCGTCGGCGTGCGGCGTCAACATAATATTTGCCAGATCCTTGCGCGAACCGAGCTTGTCTTCCAGATCGGCGATCCGGGACGTCATCTGGACCAAGCCGGTGGCGAGCAGGGTGCCGTCGGGACTCAAGGCCGCGCGCACGTCCGCCGTCGGCAGGCCGGTCAACCGTGCCAGCAGCTCGTGCAACAATGGGGTGCTCGCGGCCTGCGACTGCTGGGCGATGGCCTGATGGAAGGTGCGATCCCCCTCCAGGAACAGGGCGAAGCAGAGGACCGCTTGCTCGGCCTGGCTCAGGTCCAGCAATTCGGCCAGCCAGCCGATGTTGCGCGCCAGCGGCAAATCCGGATCAATCGGAATCCGCGCCAGTTCCGCGCGCCGTTGCTGGAGCAGGCGGACGAACCGATCCGGCGACCGATCACGGCGGCATCCGGCGGCGTCCTCGTCGTCTTCGTCGGGCTCGTCGTTCTCGGGTTCGGTCAAGCCGGTCAGGGCCAGGAACTCGTCATTGTCCCAACAGGGGTGGTGGTGATGAAAGCGATGGCGGCGACGTCCGGTTCGCCCCCAGCTCAGCAAAAGGGCCAGGTCGATCAGCCAGCGGCCCAGCAGCGCCTGGTAGGCGGCGGTGTCGTCGTCCAGCGGCGTGGACAACGGATCATGAGGAGAAGGCGCGAGGCAGGGAAAGCTCATGAGGCGCTCCAGAGATTGGAAAAGGTCACCGAAGCAGAATGCGCTCCGCATCCGACGAAATTCGTCGCATCCAGCGCCGATCATCGTCTGCCGAGACCCGCCGGAACCGGCGGTGTCTGCCCGAACCGTTCCATCACCTCACGGAGCCCGCCATGCCCCGCAAATCGACCCTGGATCCCAAAGTGAAAGCCCTGCTGGACAACCTCAATCTCGACGACGGCGACGACGATCTGCTCGCCGAGCCGCCCGAGGAAACCCACGAGCACTTGCGCGTGCTGCTGGAACGCTTCAACAATGGCCGCGAGCAGACGCTGCGCCCCGGCATGTTGGCTACCTGGAAGCCCGGCTTGAAAAACCGTCGCTTCCCGCGCTACGGCGAGCCGGTGGTGGTGGTCGCGCTGCTCGACACGCCGATCGTCAACCCCGACGAAGAATCCGGCTCGCCGTATTTCCAGGAGCCTCTCGATTTGTTGCTGGGCGTGGTGCGCGGGGAGGACCGCCAGTTTCTGGTTTATCATGCCGACCGCCGCCGTTTCCAGCCGTATGAGAGGGACGGCGCCGGTCACCGCTAGCGCGCTTGGACTGCGCCGGGCGTTCGGCGCGAACGCCCATTTCTCCTCCGTCCTTCAGGATTCGTGCATGAAAGAAGACGCCATCACCACCTTCAGCCGCCGCCTGCGCATCCTGGCGATGTTCAAGGGCAGGGAATCGCTCACTACCCAGATGATTTTCAAACGGTTGCAAGGCACCGCCGAGGAAATGGACGAACGCTCGGTACAGCGCGTCCTGGCGCTGCTGGGGGAGGGTGGCTTTCTGGAGACCGTGAACCCCGACGCCAAACCCTTGCAATGGCGCTGGCCCCAAGGTGGGAAATTCATGACCCTGCCCCGCATGGCGGACCAGGAGGTCCTGGCGTTTCGATTGTTGGAGCGGTTTCTGGAACCGCTGTTGCCTCCCGACAGCTATGACGCGCTGCGGCCCTATTTCGAGATGGCCCGGCGCGAGCTCGGGCGAATGCCAAGTTGGGCGTCGGTCAGGAACTGGGAAACCAAGGTGCGAGTGGTGCCGCCAGCCCAGCCGCTGTTGCCGCCGGAACCACCGCCCACGCTCTCCACCGAGATCTCCCGCAACGATTGGGAACCCCAACAGGAACAGATTCGAGTGGCAATCCTGGAGGCCTTGTTCGAGAACCGGCAGTGTCAAATTGAATACCAGCAGAGGTGGCGGGACGAACCAGCGCGCTGGACGATCCATCCCCTCGCGTACCTGCAACGTGGGCCGGCTTTCTACCTGCTCTGCACCATCGACGAGTACGCCGACGTGCGGCAACTGGCCGTGCATCGAATGCTGTCGGCCACGATGCTGGGCCCGAAGGCAAGCAAGCCGGCCGGTTTCGACCTGGATCGGGAAGTGGAGCGCAGCCAGGGCATGGGCGGCAGCGGCGAACCGTTGCGGCTGGTCGCTCGATTCTGGAAACGCGCTGGGCTTCATTTGCTGGAAACGCGCCTGTCCGCCGATCAGGTGGCGGAGGACGAGGGCGACGACCATTTCCGGTTGACCGCCACGGTCAACGATACCGCGCAACTGCGCTGGTGGCTGCTGTCGTTCGGCTCCAAGGTGGAGGTGTTGGAACCGGCGGGCTTGCGGGAGGAGATGGCGAACCAGGCGTATTGGATGAATCGGTTGTACGCGAGGCCAAATCCGCCACAGGACAACGCCCCCGATACGGATTGCTCGTAAGCCGCCCGATGAAAATGGGTGATTAGCCGATGGAATCCGGTAAATCGACTTTGTGGTAAACGTCGCCAAGGCGCAGGCTACAGCCGATGGAGTCGATCTTGACTGTCGCATCCAGCCCATGAAATTCCGCATAAAGCCACGTTCCATCTTCACGCCGGGTAAACACCTCAATTCGGGGTGTATCCTGGGAAATGAGCAGATAGTCGATCAGCGAATCGAGATGCTGGTAATGGAGGAACTTGCGACCCCGATCATAGGCTTCCGTGGAGTCGGACAGAATTTCGAGGATGACGACGGGATTCAACAAGACATCCCGATGTTCGTCCTCGAAGCGTTCCGTTTGGCAGGCGATCACGAGATCGGGATAGGTGTATTTTCGGGCTTTCTCGATCCTGACTTTCATGTCTCTGGAATAGACGCTGCACGGCTTGTCCAGCAATTGATTCCCCAACACCCTGACCAGATTCGCCGAAATCTGGTTGTGTTCGCGGCTGGCACCGGCCATGGCGAAAATTTCACCGTCGAAATATTCGCTTTTGGTATCGGATTGCCTTTCCGCAAACAGGTATTGATCGGCAGTTAAGCGGATCAGTGGCTGAGGTTGCATTAGCTCCATCCTTTAACAAATTTATCAAGAGCTTCTACGATTGCAACAAGCTCATTGTAGAAGAAATCGAGAATTTCAGCGGGTTGTTCTCCTTTAATGACTTGGCGCATCGAAATGATTGCATCTTCTTTATACCAATTGCTAAACCTAAAATAATGTCTATTAGAAATGAAATAAAAAGGCCAATATTGACTATTTAAACCTTGCCTAATTCTCTGGTTCATTTCATTAAAAACATCATTTCTCATTGCGTCGTGTTGAGACTCCCAAATTACTCCATAAGTAATAATCGTGCCTGATTTACTAGCCTCAACTCCAACCCGCAGTTTTGATTGCCACGAGTTCTTTCTGATGGATAAATTTGGATAACCTTTCAGCGGGTCAGTTATAAGCGTTCTTTCATGAATCTCCCATCCATCGCTCGCAGGAAATTTATCTCTAAGCTTCTGCTCAAGTTTTGTTGAAAAAGAGGAAATAAGATCTTTATGAAATTCTCCAAAAGATTGCGCCGCACGTACAAAAACGACGAGATTATCTTCGGTTTCCATTGCGCACTCATGAATTTTTTGAGTGAAAGCATCATACATTGTTTATCTCCTCATTAAAGAAACCACTTCGGAATTCTTGCTCGATGTAGTCAATAAAATCGCGCAAAAAGCAACGAATTTTCTCGGCTTCCACGCGCTCAAGACAAATTTTAAGCCAACGGATTAAAAAATAAGTGTAATCCGTATTAAAGAAGTTGCCATCCTTTTCCAGCTTTCGTAGCTTCTTTTTGGAAATCGTATATTCATCCACGGCTTTGCCAGTACCATGCAAATAAATGAGAACCCAGCAATCGGAAAATCGTCTTGCAGCTTCGTCTGCGTAATCTCCAAGCGCATCTTTCTGGTCGTTTGCCCACGGCTTGTTTTCGATTACAATTCCATTTTTCCCGCCAATGTTCACCACGATATCCATGCGTCTACGATCCAATGTCGGCTCTTCGGATCGAACTTCAAAAAAATAATTATCATCCCGTACCGTTTTTTGAAGCTTGATTAATGTTTTCCGTAAAGGCTGTTCTTCGGATGTTTGTTCTATCATCGCCTCGACAAACGCTTCGAGGCATATTCTCCGCTGCCCATGAGAGCCTTTAGGGTCGAGCAGATCGGCAATGATACGAGACAATTTCAACTCGTCTGGTTGAATATAATCGAAAACATTAAAATCCGAAGCGAGACGCAGATCATCTATTCTTTTTTGTTTGAGGAGAGACACGAGTTTCTCGAAAAATGGATGAATATTTGTCATGTTTTGCTCTCGACCGCCCCGGAGTAGCCTAGTGGCATTGGCAAAAAAATCGGATATCGATGACAAGGATGGATTGGGTGTCATAGCAATATTTCCATCAAATTGTTTCGAGCTTAATTGCGATTAACGATAGATTATCCTTCGCCCCTTTTCGCCAAACCGCATCCCACCAGACCTTGGCCTGCGCCGCCACGTCCAGCGCCGGATCGAACAAATTCCAGAGTGTTTCTTCCCCGATTTCGTCGTGGATGCCGTCGCTGCATAGCACCAGTGTATCCCCCGGTTCCAGCGTCACCCAAACCCAATGAATAGCGAAATCACCTTCCTCGTGGTCAGCGCACAGCACATGGGCCAGCATCCCGTATAAGCTGGCGTATTCCGTATCGGGCGACGCTTCACCTCGGTCGAGCAAATCCTGCAAGACCGTGTGATCCTTGGATAGTCGCCACCATTGTCCTTCCTGGTTCACCTGATACACTCGCGAATCGCCCACGTTGAGGATAGCGGCCCTGTGGCCCCGGACATGCGCGACCACGATGGTCGAAGCCGCCCCGTATGTTTTGGGATTATCTGCCAGCTTGTCGGAAAGTCGAGCTTGCACCAGTCGCACATGCCGGTTGGCGACGAAGCCCTCCCGAAGCCATTCCGGGCGTTCCCGCACCGCTTTCGCCAGTTCCTCCAGCACGATCCGGCTGGCCTGCTGCGGCGCGATTCGGCGGTCGCCACCGCTGGCCGCTACCCCATCGGCCACTGCCAGCAACGCCTCGTCCGTCGCCAAGGTCAAGGCGGTGATCGGCAATACCGGCACCTGGTGGATTGCGCCGTCGACCAAGATGCAATCCTGCTGCTGGCGGCACACTTTGCCTCGGTGCATGGTGTAGGCGATCTGTAACATTTCCTTCGACTGTTGTCTTCGCGTTGCTCGGAGCCAGTCCCCGGAGGGGCTTCACCTCAAGCGCTTGGTGGTAAACGAATTCTGGATAGGTCGTGGGTCGTGGGTCGTGGTTCAACCTCCAAGATACGCTTCGGGATGGCGCATGATCCAACGGCTTGGCGACGTTTTGCGTCTTATCCCGATGGGCAGGATGCCCGACGATATGCCCGATGCGGATTCCTCACGAACCCATCGAATCCAGCCAATTTTCCACAGTCAGGCCCGGAACCCGGCCAAATTGGCGGACGTTGTTGGTCGCCACGATTGCCCCCAGCGCCAGAGCATGGGCTGCGATCAGCGTATCCAAAGGTTCAATCGGCGTATCCAGCGCTTTTAAACGGGCGCGCAGCGAACCGTAGGCGGTGGCGGCGGGTGCGTCGAAGGGTGCGATTTCGAAGACGGCCAGAAACAGTTCCAGCTTGGCGAGATTGACATCGCGGCGTTGGCTGGCGGCGATGCCAAAGCGCAATTCGGCCAGCGTGATGGCGGACAGCGCGACCTCGCCTTGTTGCCGACCGTCCAATCGTCGCAGAATCGCCTTGAAGCCCGGGCGCTGGTTCAACAGGTCGATGCAGATATTGGTGTCGAGTAACACCATCTTCAGCGAAAGTCTCGTGGTTGATCGGTTTCCGGTTGCTGGCGCTCCAGGTCAAGCGGACCGATCTCGTCGAGCAGGGCGTTCAAATCGCGAGAAGCGTAGACTTTTGGCAGCAGAATGACGGCGCTACCGACCTTTTTGATGATGACCTCGTCGCCTTCAAAACGAAACTCCTTGGGCAAGCGCACGGCTTGACTGTTGCCGTTGGTAAACAGGCGGGCGGTTTGCATGGCAGGTTCTCGGGCTGGAGTACATCCCGAGTATATACTTTCTTTGACCATTAGCGGATCGCGGTCAACAAAAGGCCCGTAAATGAACGAAACCGAACTCCTAAAGACTCTTGCCCGAGGCGAGGACAGCCGACATCAGTTCAAGGAAAACATCAGCAACGTGGATTCGCTAGCCGCCGAATTGGTGGCGTTCTCCAATTCCGGCGGTGGAATATTGATCGTGGGCGTGAACGATGCCGGCGAAGTGCTGGGGTTGACCGCCGCCGACATCGGTCGGTTGAATCAATTGCTCTCCAATGCGGCGTCCCAGTCGGTGCGTCCGCCCATCCATCCGATTTCGCTCAACGTCCAGACGGCGCGTGGCCTGCTCATGGTAATCCAAACGCCAGATGGTCTGAATCGACCCTACACCGATAATCAGGGGCGAATTTGGGTCAAGAGCGGCGCCGACAAGCGGCATGTGACCGCCCGCGAGGAAATGCAGCGGCTGTTTCAGCAGGCCGGACTGATTTATGCCGACGAAGTCCCGGTTACGGGAACCACGGTCGCGGATATCGACCATCGAGCGCTGGAGGAATACTTCGAAAGCCGCTATCTGGAACCACTAGACGACGCCGAACAATCCCTGGAGCGGTTGCTACGAAATATGGGACTGGCCCGCGATGGCGCGTTGACGCTGGCTGGTTTGTTGCTGTTCGCTAAAAAGCCGGAGCGGTTTCGGCCAGCCTTCATGATTAAAGCGGTGGCCCTTCCCGGCCGCGAGTTGCACGAAACCCGTTATCTGGACAGTGAAGATATTTTCGATCATCTGGCTGGGCAATATCAGCGCGGCCTGGCCTTCATCAAGCGCAACTTGCATTACGTGCAGGGCGATCAAGGCATCAACAGCCTGGGCATCTTGGAAATACCGGAAATCGCGTTGCAGGAATTGCTGGTCAATGCCCTGATTCACCGCGATTACTTCATCAGCGCCCCGATTCGGGTGCTGGTGTTCGCCGATCGGGTGGAAATCGACAACCCCGGCCATTTGCCCAACCATTTAAACGTCGAACAGATTCGCTACGGTCTGTCGAACATGCGTAACCCGCTACTGGCGTCGCACGCGACTCATCTTCTGCCCTATCGCGGGCTTGGCAGTGGCATTCCCCGCGCTCTCAAGGCGTGGCCGGGCATCAAGCTGGTGGATGATCGTGCTGGCAATCAGTTCAAGGCGATCATTCGTCGGCCGGTCGCGGACTGATCCACGATGTACGGATTCCATGCTTGGGCAGTCCCAAATTGCGCAAGCTGGATACGGGACACTCTGGGTTATTGGCGTTCCTGTCCAACAAATTCATCGAAGAACTCCTCTTGCCCCAGCCCGCCTTGCCATAATCGATGCCGTTCCACGGATTCCAGACGACCTTGGGGCTTGAGGCTCAAAAAACGGTGGCCTCCATGAGATCCAGTTTGTCGATCAAGGCATCGATGGCTTGGCGGATCAATTGTTCTTGGGTCAGCACGGTTTTGGTCGTCATGGTTTCTCCCACATTACCAATGCAGTGAAAAGGAACCGCATCAATCGTAAACGATGCAGTTCGTTCCTCACAGCATCCTATGGAATTTGCTATAATCAGCATGCTATTCGAGCAGCGCGAAAAACTTGCAATACTTCATTAACCCATATGGCTTCTGGCTTACCCTGAGGATGGGACGCTACAACAAAGTAATATGGGTGTCTACCATCAGTAAATGCATTTCCGTGTACCCTAACTTGGGTTAGTACTTGATTTATTGGATGTTGTATATTCCCATGAATAGCATCAATGAATGGTCCTGCCCAATCCGTATCAGTCAAAAATAATATACGCTTAGGTTGATAAGTTTCAATTTCGATCTTCATTAATTCAATACAACTCTGTTCCTGTATATTCCTTAGTATGTCTCCCGGATTTCCACCTTCCGCCGGAGCTATCTTGTATAGATTCGACCACACAAGATGAGAGGACCAAGGTACGAATTGATTATCAACATCTGCAATTCCCAATTGATCAACTACCGCTCGAATAACTCGCCAGAACGCTGATCGTGCAGTATTATATAGTGGTTCTCCAGTCTCTCTAGCCACTCTAGCCGCGTTATCCGCACCCCAGCGATCTGTCACCCATGACATAGGGCATATATCAGGGTTTCCTGAAGGATAATGTAAAGTAGACGCTTCATAAAGTCTTTCAGCATGGTCTCTTATAAAATCGCCATCACGAAGTTGACTGGGGTGAATTCCTACTGACCAACCATTAACTGCCCGACCTATAACCATTAAGTTTTTATTGTAATGATATCCTGTCATCGATAAGAATCCAGTGATTTTTTTGTTTGAAAGCTGCCTATCACGTCCAATTAATGGAAGTAATCTTTCGGCAATGAAATCTTTTTCTCGTAGCGTCGCCATATATCTTCCTCTATGCCCCTAAAATAATTCACAGCTTCGAAAATCGGGCACGTCGTCTGAAGCCGCCGGCCCGATTGGCTCGGACGCGGGGTCGTTCGACCGGGTCGTCGAACCGTGGTCGATCAGGAACGCGGACCACTTCGCCTCTTGGCCCGGAATCGACTGCAGCAGCATTCGGACGTGCTCGCAGCCCCGTCGGCCCAGGCCAATTATGGTCACATGATCGGACAGCAATGCGAATCGATGGTCGATCATCGTCATTTGAAAGTCAAACAAGGATAAAGGGTTATCGTTGTCGGGATTTCCGCCGCCGGCCGAACGGGATCGGCCTCTACCGCGCCCCACTCCCCCACAGGACGGCGTGCACCGTTTGCAGCAGGATCAGCAAATCGAAGCCGAGGCTGGCGTTCTTCAGGTAGTACAGGTCGTATTGAAGTTTCTCCCGCGAACTCTTTTCAGAATCGGCGTAGGGATAGCAAATCTGCGCCCAGCCGGTGAGACCAGGCTGGCCCAGGTGGCGCAGCCCGTAGAACGGGATCGCCGCCCGAAGCTGGGCCACATACCGCGGCTGTTCCGGGCGCGGCCCGACCAAGCTCATCTCGCCGCGCAGCACATTCACTAACTGGGGCAATTCATCGATACGAGTCTCCCGCAGCAACCGGCCCACCCGCGTGATGCGGGGATCGCCGGGCTGGGCCAGTTCGCTCCCGGCATTCGCTCGCATGGTACGGAACTTGAGGATCGAAAACGGCCGTTCGTGCTGGCCCACCCGGATTTGCCGATACAGGATCGGCTCCTGAAACCCACATTCCAGCCCAATGGTCAACGCAGCCAGCAGCATGAGCGGCCATGCCAACGCCAGCAGCAGCAGGCCGACGGCGAGATCGAGACCACGCTTCAACGGCTGTCGGTTGAACAGGGCCGGAAACCCGTCGGCGAACAAGATGTTGCTCGGTCGTAGCGCGTCCAGCGCGATCTGGCCGGTCTCGCGCTCCGCGAAGGCCAGTACCGGACCAATCCGGATGCCCGCCAGTTTGCACTCCAGCAACTCGTCCAGCGGAAATCCTCGGCGTTGGTCGTCCAGCGCCACCACGATCTCGTCGATTTGCAGCCCCGCCGCCAGATCGACCAGCCGGTGGGTGACCTGCAGCCGGCGCTCGATCGGCACGCCGGCCGATTCGTCGAGTTCGTCCTCGTGCGCCTGGACGTAGCCGAGAATCCGGCAACCCCAGGTTTCGTCCGGATGCAAACGCTCCAACCGCGCCGCCTGCGCACCCACCCCCACCACCAGCACCCGGCGCGCGAACGCCGCTCGACCGGTCGCCCGCAGAAATCCGAACCGCAATGCCAGTACGGCCACGCCGGCGAAGCCGAACGCCAGGCTCGACTCGCCCCGGCCCGACGCCAGCGCGGGAACCAGCCAACCGACAACGGCCAGCGCGAATACGCCGAACAGGAAGCCCAAGACGATCCGCAGTAGCATATCGGCCCGGCCGCGCCAGAACCGGCGCTCGTACAGCCCCAGAGCCATCAGAATCGCGATCAGCACCAGTGTGCGGGCCACCGCACCGGGCAAAACCTCCACGGCATCGACACCGGCATTCGGTTCACTCCACGCTCGCCACAGCACCGGGCCAAGCGCGAACGATCCCAACGACAGCAGAGTTTCCGCGCCCAGCAATCCCAGCAGTGCGGGCGAAACGTAGTGACCGAACACACGAATCATGGGGGAGACCTTCGCCTTGGAATGGCAAGTGCGGGTCAAACCATAAAACGGGTATCCGACCGATTGCGTCGGGTTCGATCAGGGACGTTCGCGATCTTCAAAAGGCTATCGCTGGATCACGCCGGCCCACGAGAAGACACCGGGATGAGTGATCTTGTCCCGGTCACGCCTTTGCCGAACGCCCATGCTCAACCTACTGACCTAAGAATTAGGCGCTTACGTGCGTCGCCCGCTTTCTTCGCCCCCGATTAGTGGCCATCCACCTCGTGGTCGAGTCGCCATAATGGATGCGGCCAACTGGAATAACGGAACGGTTTAAAGCATTCCGTCACGGTTGATCGCGTCGTTCCGACGATTGATCGAACGGCTGTTTGTCCATCTGAAGCGGTTGCAACAAAAAACCGAGGAGATTGAGCGGAAGATCAACTGGCGGAACCTTCACACATGGTGATCCAGTAGTGTGCCCCCAAAAGGACCGCGCTAAGCTGAAATAATGAGTGCTTATGGATAACCATCCGTCGCTTTCTCCCGCTCCACTCCGGGATGAATTTCACGCACATCGAGCTCAAACGCAGCGTCCGGCGCGGCCAGCTCCTCCAATCGGTCCACCGCCACGAGAGGTAACGTGGCACGTGGACGAGGACGCGCGACGGGTGGCGGATCGGGCGTTGCCGTTGTCGCGGGCGTGGTCGAGGATTTCTTGGGAATGAGCGGCCCGATGGTCGCCGCTGGTTCGCCCGTCGGCGCGAGAAAGCCCTCGGCGTCGAAATCGCTCTCCTCCGCTTCGAGTGGCGGGATCTCCACGCCAGCCGGCGTGTCCTGTCGGACGCTTTCGGCGATGACCGCCTCCACGGTCGCCCGGATCGCTTCGTCGGACGGGGCGGGCGGGCGGACCGAACCGGCGGCGGTGAGTGGATCGACGGCGGATGCCGTCTCCTGGCTGGCCGGTTCCTCCCTCACCGCCTCCCGCTCGACCGGTTCCTCCGCCCCGGTGGCGGCCAACGCGGCATCCAACTCCGCTTGCCCCCACAAATAGTCGTCGATCAGGCAGTGGGCGAAGGTCTCCGCCACGGCGGCGCCTTCCGATGGCGTCGTGGCGATCCGATCCCACTCGGCCAACGCGGCGGGCATGGCCGGCCCTGGCGCCCTGTCCAAGGGGGTGGCCACACCGTCGGCGACCGCTGGCGTCCGCGCCGCCGGAGGGGTGGACAGGTCGGTGGTGCCCAGGGCGATAAAGCGGTTGAGGCGATATGCGGCTAACCGGAACGTCCCCGCAAAGAACAGCTTCGCGCGGACGATGGTGGTCCCGCGCAGGACATGCGCCTCGCCGGTGTGTTGGGCGCGCAGATCGAGCGGATCGATGCGGGGGCGGCGCTCATACACGGCATTCGGGGCGGCGCGGTAGAATCCGGCCAACAGGGCGTGGTCGCTTTGGGTCAACCCGCTGCCCTGCACGGCCAGCGCCTGGCCACCCAGCTTCTCGAACAGTTCCATCGTCTCCTGGGGGTCCTCGACGAACATCCCAACCTTGGTCAGGGTATTGGCGACGATGGCGGCGGCTTCTTCCCGGGATGCCTTGCCGAAGCTTTGCAGGTCCTGTCCACCGAAACACATCGAAAAGCCGAGGCTGCGCGCCTGGGCGGGCACCACCGCGAACCCCTGGACCGCGTAATAGCCGTACTCGTCGAACACGCCCAGGTAGGGCGAGGGGGCGGCGACCGGCCGGCGGTCGATCACCTCGCGATGGCTGCCTTCCAGCCGCGCGCCAAGACCGATGGCCAGCATGGTTTTCAGCGCGCCGATCAGCAGCTTGCCCAGACTGGCCAGTTCGTCGGGGCTTTTTTCCAGGGCGGGCAACATCACCACCAGGATGCGGCGCTGCAACACGATATCGGCCAGATCGATTTCGCCCTCCCCCACCCGGAAAATGTGGCCGTAGACGTCGGCCAGTTGCCCGAACATCCGGCTGAACTGGTTTTGCAGGTAGCCGTGTTGCAGGTAGGTTTGCGGATCGGGTTGCGGTGGATAGGCATGAGCACGGATCCGCTCGGCGGACAGCGCCTGACCCTGTTGGGCCAGCAGGCGCGCTGGATCTTGAAATCCGGGCACCGATTCGAGATAGGTTTGCAAGGACTCCAGCGCCGGCCCTGGCAAAGCGAAGCCATCGACCCGGTCGCGGGCGCGCAGATACACATCGATCAATCGATCCAGGGGCAGATAGGCCCGCAGCGCGCTGACATCGAGCGCAAATGGGCGATTCCGTTCGTCGCGCCCGCGATCCCGCATCGCCACCAGGGCTCGCACGTAGGCGGTCAGCAGACCGATGGCCTTGTCCTTCCAGGTGGCCGAGTCGCCACCCGCCTCGGCCATTTGCGCGATCAACAACTGGGTGATGGCGTCCGCCGAGCCGTGCAGGAACGGGTTGAAGGTGTTGGACAGCCGCGCCGCGCCCAGCCCGTGGGGATCGACGTCGGTGGAACCCGTGAGAAAGTTCAGGACCTGGACGTCATCCTCCCGCCCGCAGGCCCGCGCCATCGCCTGGATCTGGGTCCAGAGACGAGCATCGCCCTTGCCATCGACATAGGTAAACCCCGATCCCCACAGCAGGGTGTTGGCCGCCAGGCTGGTCATGGCCTCCGTCTTGCCGGCGCCGGTCCCGCCCAGGACCAGCAGATGGGTTCGCAGGTCGTCGTCCGAGAGATACAGTTCCTCGTTCGTGGTCCGGTCGTTGCCGAGAAACGCCAGGCCGCGCGCCGGCTGGGGCGTTCGCGTGCCCGGTGCCCATTCGTGCGGGTCGAGACCCCGATGGGTCGCGGGCAGTTTCAAAGGCAGCACGGGCCGCACGCGCCAGGCCCAGAGGCCGATGGCGAGGCCACCGAGGGCGCCGAGATCCACCAGCGCGGGAACGCACCACACCACGCCCGCCAACATGAAACAGGCGATGCCCAGCACGTTCGGATCGCGGCCGGCGGCGGCCAGCCGCTGCCCCACCGTCCGGGAATCGCGCTGCGCGTCGCGCGCGGTGACGGCCCGGTCGAGATCGATGCCGTACAGCGGATCTTTGTTCATGCGGGCGGCCGTTGCATCACTCCGGCGCCAGTGCGGCGGGCGCTTCCCGCACGCGTTCCACCGGATCGTCCACGAAAGCGGGACCGTCGTCGAATGGCACAGCGGTTCGCGGCGGGGTGGGCCGGGCGTTGAGCGCCGGGTCCATCGCGTCGATGGGTGGCATCCCGGTGGGACCGGACGGCACGAAGAACAAGAACCACACCAGAAACAGCAGCAACGCGGCGAGCGCCGCGCTCCCCAGCGGACGACGCCATCGCCCCGGGCTCACGCCGGCGAGGCGGCGCAACTGATGGCGGGCCTGTCGCCAGTCCGGATAGTGCGCGAGGAGCGTGGTGTGGCCCTCCTCTGTCTTCGCGAGGACCCCGTAACCGCCCTCCGGTAGCGACTCGACGGTCAGCACGGTTGCTTGCGTGGCCGAAACGGGCCACAAGGTCACCCGCTCCGCCTGGCAACGGGCCACGGCGCCGGGCACGAGAGACAGGACAGGAAGCGCGGAACGGCGCGTCAAAACGAACATGGCTCAGGTCTCCTAAAAGTCGGTGGACGGCTCGGTGTCGGATTTCGGATCGGGGGGCGCGAGCGTGAGGACCTCCCGCCACAACCCGTCCATCGCGGCGTCGATGCGGGGGGCGGCCAGCGCGAACCCGGCGGCGCGCTCGGCGCGGTAATGGGCGAGGGCACCCGCCGCCTCGACGAAGGGCATCCGCCGTCCCAGCGAATTCAAGGCGTACCACAGCGGCCGATCCACGCCTTTCAACCAGGTGAACAGGGCCGGCGGCAGCACCCCACCCTCGCGGGCCTCGGCCAGCAAGCGCAGCAACACGGTGGCCGTATAGGCGTGGCCGGCCAGCACCGGCGCCAGCGCCTCGCTCTGGAGCGCCGGCTCGGTCTCGCGCTGGATCTGGGCAAAAACCGCCGCCGGAGGGAGG
>WBZV01000108.1_pt1 | contig 19223 bp, 7 predicted proteins | sample 5204221 | NCBI WGS metagenome assembly WBZV01 (sample SAMN12344360, study PRJNA552823) | activated sludge metagenome | biome: Activated sludge suspended growth; feature: Nitrification reactor; material: Wastewater; isolation source: activated sludge from nitrification reactor of wastewater treatment...
CCAGTGAAAGTAGCCGAATTTAACCAGGTATTGTATGCTGCATCGATGGCCGACTGTGTTTGACAAGCGGCTTGGGTTTGATTGGTTGCGCAAGTCAGATTAACGGTTGGAGCATTGGTTACTATGAAAACTGCGGAGCAAGTGACAGGACTTTCACAACTAGAGGTAACAGTCCAGGTGACGGTTTTGGAACCACCGCAGGCTGGAGGAGCCGATCCACCATTATTGGAAATCATGGCATTGCATCCACCGGTGAAGGTGGCAGAATTCAGCCATGTTGTGTAAGCAACGTTGATGGCCGATTGCGTTTGACAAGCAGCTTCTGTTTGGTTGGTAGCACACGTAAGATTAACCGTTGGTGCGTTGGTTACCGTAAACACAGCCTGACAAGTTACCGGCGGTTCGCAGGTTGAAGTTACCGTCCAAGTTACCGTGGTAGAACCACCACACGCATTTGGAGCAGAACCTCCTGAATTAGTTAAATTAGAGTTACAGCCACCCGTATAACTAACAGTTGTTAGCCATGTAGCAAACGCAGCGTTGATGGCTGCTTGTGTTTGACATGGAGGTTCAGTTTGATTGGCCGGGCAATTGAGCACCACGACGGGTGCATCAGTCACCGTAAAGCTTGCAGAACAAGTTACATTGGCCTGACAACTTGATGTTACCGTCCATGTAACAGTGGTTGACCCACCGCAAGCATTAGGAGCACCCATATTGTTGTTAGTCATCGAGGCATTGCAGCCACCGGAACTATTGGCAGTGGCCAGCCAAGCCGTAAATGCTGCATCTACTGCTGCTTGTGTCTGACATGCAGCTACCGTCTGGTTGGCAGGACAATTCAAAACGACAGCAGGTGCAGCAGTTACGGTAAAGGAAGCCGAACAAGTGACTGGACCCTGACATGAAGAAGTAACGGTCCAGGTTACCGTGGTTGAACCACCGCAAGCATTGGGTGCTGATCCTGCATTGTTCGTCAGGGAGGAATTACAACCACCCGAAGTACTAACAGTTGTTAGCCATGTATTGAAAGCATTGTTGATGGCGGTTTGAGTTTGACAAGCGGCTTGAGTTTGATTAGTAGGACAAGTCAGGACAACTGCAGGGGCATCAAGCACAGTAAATACTGCAGAGCAAGTCACATCAGCTTGACAACTGGAAGTCACCGTCCAGGTTACGGTCTTAGAGCCGCCACATGCATTTGGAGCAGAGCCACCATTGTTTGAAATCATGGCATTACAACCACCGGTAAATGTGGCTGAGTTCAACCAGGTATTATATGCTGCATCAATGGCCGATTGTGTTTGACAAGCTGCTTGCGTTTGATTGGTTGCACAAGTAAGACTGACGGTTGGGGCATTGGTCACAGTAAATACTGCGGAGCAGGTAACATTGGCCTGACAGCTGGAGGTGACTGTCCAGGTAACGGTTGTGGACCCTCCACAAGCTGGAGGAGCACCTGAATTATTATTGGTCATAGTGGCATTACAACCACCAGATGAATTTGCAGTAGCAAGCCAATTGGTAAAAGCGGTATTTATGGCTGCTTGTGTTTGACATGCAGCTTCTGTTTGATTTCCAGGACAAGTTAGGACAACAGATGGAGCTGTGGTTACGGTAAATACGGCCGAACAGGTGACATCTGTTTGACAACTGGAAGTCACGGTCCAAACTACGGTTTTTGATCCACCACAAGCAGGAGGTGCAGAGCCACCATTATTTGATATAGCAGCATTACAACCACCAGTAAATGTGGCTGTAGCCAGCCATGCAGTATATGCCGCGTCAACCGCTGATTGGGTTTGACAGGCGGCAACAGTTTGATTGGTGGCGCAGGTCAAAACTACTGTAGGTGCAGCCGTAACGGTATAAGTAGCGGAGCAAGTAACGGGGGACTGACAAGAAGAAGTAACGGTCCAAGTGACCGTGGTTGAACCACCACATCGATTAGGTGCTCCGGTATTGTTGTTGGAAATTGCTGCATTACATCCACCAGTAAAGGTGGTAAGGGTTAACCAGTTGGTAAAGTTAGTGTTGATTTGCGTTTGTGTTTGACAGGCAGGTCGGGTTCTGTTTGGAGCACAACTGATGGTTACTGTGGGAGCTGTGGTGACGGTAAATACAGCAGAACAGGTAACATTTGCCTGACAACTTGAAGTGACCGTCCAAGTAACAGTTTTAGAACCACCACAAGCGGATGGTGCGGAGCCACCATCATTGGAAATAACGGCATTGCAACCTCCCGTAAAGCTTGCCGTGCCTAGCCATGCAGTGTAAGCTGCATCAATGGCTGCTTGTGTTTGACAGGCTGCTTGAGTATTATTGGTAGCACAAGTCAGTACTACATTCGGCGCATTGGTTACTGTAAAGGAAGCTGAACAAGTTAAATTCGCTTGGCAACTGGAAGTCACGGTCCACGTAACCGTAACCGAACCTCCACAAGCATTGGGGGCGCTACCTGCATTGTTTGAAATCGCGGCATTACATCCACCCGAAAAACTAACAGTCGTTAACCAGGTGGTATAGGCAGCATTTATGGCGGCTTGAGTTTGACAAGCTGCCTGGGTATTATTGGCAGGACAATTCAGTACCACGTTAGGGGCATTTGTCACGGTAAATACTGCAGAACAGGTAACATTGGCTTGACAGGAAGAAGTGACGGTCCACGTAACGGTTTTAGAACCTCCGCATGCAGGAGGAGCAGAGCCGCCATTGTTGGAGATAGCGGCATTACAACCTCCAGTGAAGGAGGCGGAATTTAACCAGCTCGTATAAGCTGCATCAATGGCTGCTTGTGTTTGACAGGCACTTTGCGTGTTATTGCTGGGACAGGTAAGTGTTATCGTAGGTGCGTTAGTAACGGTAAACACGGCGGAGCAGGTCACCGGAGTTTGGCAACTTGAGGTAACCGTCCAGGTTACTGTTTTTGATCCACCACATGCCGGTGGTGCTGATCCACCATTATTCGAAATTGCTGCATTACATCCCCCGGTAAAGGTGGCTGAATTCAGCCAGGCAGTATAAGCCGCATCAATTGCAGCCTGTGTCTGACAAGCACTTTGCGTGTTATTGCTTGGACATGTAATCGTTACATTGGGGGCAGTGGTAACGGTAAATACAGCGGAGCAGGTAACCGGAGTTTGGCAAGTTGAAGTCACCGTCCAGGTAACGGTTTTACTACCACCACAGGCTGGAGGAGCACTACCACCATTATTGGAAATCATAGCATTGCAGCCACCTGTAAATGTAGCTGTAGCCAACCATGTACTATAAGCAGCATCGATAGCAGCTTGGGTTTGGCACGCTGCCTGGGTATTGTTTGTTGCACAGGTCAAGGAGACTGCTGGAGCATTGGTAACCGTAAATACAGCTGAACAAGTCACATTGGCTTGACAGCTTGAAGTAACAGTCCAAGTGACCGTTTTAGATCCACCACAGGCAAGTGGCGCAGAACCGCCGTTGTTGGAAATAGCAGCATTACAACCACCTGTAAAAGTGGCTGTAGCGAGCCATGCAGAATAAGCTGCGTCGATGGCAGCCTGGGTTTGACATGCGGCTTGGGTATTGTTGGTGGCACAAGTTAATACCACAGAAGGAGCGGCGGTAACCGTAAAAACTGCAGAACAAGTTTTATCAGGTTCGCACGTAGAAGTGACCGTCCAGGTCACCGTTTTAGAACCACCGCACTTATCGGGTGCTGATCCTCCGTTATTGGAGATAACAGCATTACATCCACCTGTAAATGTTGCTGTGGCTAACCACGCGGAATAGGCAGCATCAATGGCTGATTGTGTCTGACATGAAGCTTGAGTGTTATTGGTGGCACAGGTTAATACAATAACGGGTGCGGTGGTCACCGTGAAAACTGCAGAACAAGTTTTATCGGGTTCGCAAGTTGAAGTAACTGTCCAAGTGACTGTTTTGCTTCCACCACATGCAGGTGGGGCAGAACCCCCATTGTTGGAGATCATCGCGTTACATCCACCGGAAGTTGTTGCTGAATTGAGCCATGCTGAATAGGCTGCATCAATAGCCGCTTGTGTTTGGCAGGCAGCCTGAGTGGAATTAACCGCACAGTTGAGAACAACTGGTGGTGCAGTGGTTACTGTAAATACCGCTGAGCATGTCACTGGTCCTTCACAAGAAGAAGTGACCGTCCAGGTGGTGGTTTTTGATCCTCCGCATTTATCAGGTGCGGTTCCTCCATTATTACTGATTGCAGCGTTACAACCACCCGTAAAGCTAGCAGAAGCCAACCAGGAGGCATAGGCTGCATTCACTGCGGCTTGGGTTTGGCAGGCTGCAATGGTGTTATTCGTTGCACAGTTTAAAACTACCGTAGGTGCATTGGTAACGGTGAAAGATGCTGAACAAGTTACTGGAGATTCACAAGTGGAAGTGACCGTCCATGTCACCGTTTTTGATCCACCACATGCTAAAGGCGCTCCGGAACTATTGTTGGAAATGCTGGTGTTGCATCCACCTGTAAAACTAACAGTTGTTAGCCATGTTGCATATGCAGCATCTATGGCTGCCTGTGTTTGACATGCAGCTTGTGTATTGTTTGCAGGACAGGTTAAGACTACGGGTGGAGCATTGGTCACTGTGAAAACTGCCGAACAAGTTTTATTTGGTTCGCAGGAAGAAGTTACAGTCCAGGTTACGGTTTTTGAACCACCGCAAGCCATTGGTGCAGACCCTCCGTTATTCGAAATGGCAGCATTGCAACCTCCAGTAAATGAAGCAGTGGCCAGCCAAGCACTATAGGCTGCATCGATGGCAGCTTGCGTCTGGCAAGCCGCTTGTGTATTATTGGTCGCACAGGTAAGGATTACTGTGGGAGCAGTTGTTACAGTAAAGACCGCTGAGCAGGTTTTATCGGGTTCGCAGGTTGAAGTAACGGTCCAGGTCACAGTTTTGGAACCACCGCATGCCATAGGGGCTGATCCACCGTTATTGGACATGGCTGCATTGCAGCCCCCAGTAAATGAAGCAGTAGCAAGCCATGCGCTATACGCAGCATCTATAGCGGATTGAGTCTGGCAAGCTGCTTGGTTATTGTTGGTTGCACAAGTCAAAGTAATTGGAGTAGAGGCGGTAACCGTAAAGACCCTTGTGCAGGTCACGGGTGCGGAACAGTCGCTGGTGACTGTCCAGGTAACCGTTTTTGCACCACCACAGGCAGATGGAGCAGAACCTCCGTTGTTGGAAATTTCAGCATCACAACCGCCGGTGAAAGTAGCACTTGCTAACCAGGCTGCGTATGCAGCATCAATGGCCGCTTGAGTTTGACAGGCTGCTTCTGTTTGATTGCTTGGACAATTGATATTCGGTCCAGGCAATGGGTCAACATTAATGGTCTGAACACAACTCACCATATTGTTGCACGAATCGGTAGCGGTCCATGTACGTTGAATGGTATAATCACCGGGACAACTTCCGGGGATAATGTTGTCAGAATAGGTAATGTTGGTAACCTCCTCATTACATAAGTCTGTTGCAGTTGCTTCTCCCGTTGCACTTGGGTCCGTATTGGCTTCACAGTCTATGGTAAGAATATCATCCGGACATGTAATGACCGGTTTGGAAGTATCCAGTATCGTGATTAATTGTATTTCGGTTCTTGTATTGTTGCAGTTGTCAAAGGCAATCCAATTTCGTTCAATGGTGTAATTGTCAGGACATGATCCCGGGATGATTTCATCAAGGTAAGTGAGTGATGGAATGGTATCACAGTTGTCTTCCAAATCAGTGGGATAACCAGTAATGTCTGGTGATGGATTCACGCTACAAGAATCATATTGTATAATTCCTCGGAGTTGGAAGTTGTCTAACAAGAGTACTGATGGCTCAGGACCTGTTGTATCCGAATAACTAACCCGTATAAACAATTTGGAGATCGCTTGTGTAATAGGAAGTTTTGCTGTGTCTTGAACCCAGGTATCAAGTTGTGTGGTATATTGGTGAAACTTGTTCCATACCACACTATCTATACTATAATAATAATAAATAGTGTCTGAGCTCGAAGTATCTTTTTTGTAAGTCTGCGTGTATAATTCAAAATCTGTACAAATTGGCAGTGTATTTCCTTTAATGTTGAATTGCCAATATCCAGGATTATTTGAAGTATCTACCCGTAAGGCCCATCGTGCTATTGGGTTGTTGGTAAATGCCAGATTGCCTGTTATTGTACCGCTATCTAATTTAAATTTGTTAGAACTGGTATCAATTTTTGAAGTAATTCCATAATGTAATTTGGGCGAAAGGTTGGAGTAACTCGTGCCATTGTTAAAATCATAATTTACCAAAGTAAATGTGTCGATGGTAGCAGTACCCTGGTATATGGTTACATTGGGAGGTAGCACAAAACTAGGACGGGAAGTATCACTAATGGTGATTATTTGAATCTGCTCCGGCGCGGTATTTCCACAGCTGTCCTGTAAAGACCAGGTTCGGTAAATGACATGTGATCCTTCGCAGGGTGTGTTTACGATAGAATCGCAATAAGTTGCTTGAATATTAGGATTACATGAATCAAATTCATCCGTGACATCTCCCGTTACATCTGGAGATGCATCAAATGTGCAACAAACATTCGCTCTAACCTGGAAGTTATCCACCAACAAAGATTTAGGATTGGACCCGGTATTTCCTCCTGAATAAGTCACTCTCAAATACAGTGAATCAGGATTGGCAACGCCTGGTATACTGGCTGTGTCCTGTAACCAACTACCAACTGTTAGTGCCTTTGTCCGAAACGTTGTCCATGTGGTTCCATTCAGACTGTATTGAAGTTTTAAAGTATCTGCACTATTGGTTCCACTTTTCTTGGCTTGAAGGTAAACCGCCAGATCAGTGGCTTTTGGTAAATTCTCACCGGTTAAATTAAATTGCCAATGTCCGGTAACATGTGATGAATCAACAATCAATGCACTACCACCAATGGTGTTGGGCGAATATGCAAGTGTTCCGGAAGCAACCCCAATATCCGTTTTGAAGGAATTTGAGCTACCATCCACTTCACTGGAAATTCCAGCAAATAGTTCTGGACAAAGTGCATCATAACTGCTTCCCGAATTGAAACTATAATTCACCAGAACGGCGGTATCGGGATTGGTATTTCCCTTGTAAATGGTGATGTTAGCAGGTTTTGTAAAGGTGGGTACAATGGTATCAAATTCAACGGTAAACGATGCTGAACAAGTTACCGGAGATTCGCACGAGCTGGTTACCGTCCAGGTAACGGTTTTTCCACCTCCACAGGGTGGAAAATCTCCAGAGTTGTTATTGGATATGCTTGCATTGCAACCACCACTGAATGAAACAGAATTTAACCAGGTATTGAATTTAGTTTCAATGACGGCCTTGGATTGGCAAGCAGGTTCCGATTGATTCATTGGACAAGTCAAAACCACTGTAGGAGCATTGGTTACCGTAAATACGGCTGAGCAGGTTTTGTTGGCTTCACAAGTAGAGGTCACTGTCCAGGTAACTGTTTTAGAGCCCCCACATGCCGGTGGAGCAGAACCTCCGTTGTTTGAAATAGCAGCATTACATCCTCCTGAAAAAGTCGCTGAGGTAAGCCATGAAGCATAAGCGGCATCAATCGCTGCTTGAGTTTGACACGCTGCCTGGGTATTGTTTGAAGGACAACTTAAACTCACGCTTTGTGCTGTGGAAACGATAAATATAGCGGAACAAGTTTTATTGGCTTCACATGAAGAAGTGACGGTCCAGGTGACGGTTTTAGATCCACCGCATGCAGGAGGTGCTGAACCACCATTATTGGAAATAGCAGCATTACAGCCACCCGTGAAAGAGGCTGTGGCTAACCAGCTTGCATATGCCGCATCAATGGCTGCTTGTGTTTGGCAAGCTGCCTGAGTTTGAGAATTTGCACAAGTTAGTGTCACCGTTGGTGCCGCATTGACGGTAAATACCGCTGAACAAGTCTTATCAGGTTCGCAGCTTGAAGTGACGGTCCAGGTGACGGTTTTAGATCCACCACAAGCGGGAGGTGCAGAGCCACCGTTGTTGGAGATTACAGCATTGCAGCCTCCTGTAAATGTAGTACTGGCCAACCATGCGGTATACGCTGCGTCAATTGCAGATTGGGTTTGGCAGGAAGCTTGGGTGTTGTTGGTTGCACAAGTCAAGTTAATGACGGGTGCTGCAGTTACAGTAAACACAGCAGAGCAGGTGACATCGGTTTGACAGGAAGAAGTTATGGTCCAGGTGACCGTCTTCGAACCTCCGCATTTATCTGGTGCGGATCCGCCATTGTTTGAAATGGATGCATTACATCCTCCTGAAAAGTTAGTAGAAGCCAACCAAGTAGAATAAGCTGCATTAATGGCAGCTTGCGATTGACAGGAAGCTTGGGTGTTGTTTGTAGCACAAGTTATTGAAACTGTGGGAGCTGTTGCAACTGTAAAAACTGCAGAACAGGTTTTGTTTACATCACAAGTTGAGGTTACAGTCCAGGTGACGGTTTTAGATCCGCCACAAGCGGAAGGGGCAGATCCACCATTATTGGAAATCATGGCATTGCATCCACCGGTGAACGTGGCTGAATTCAACCAAGTTGTGTAAGCTGCATTAATCGTTGCTTGTGATTGGCAAGCAGCTTGTGTGTTTGAACTGGGGCAGGTTAAACTTACAGAGCTGGCGGTCGCTACAGTAAAGGAAGCAGTGCAAGTTTTAGGTGCTTCACAACTACTGGTTGCGGTGAAAGTTACTGTGGTAGTGCCGCCACAGGCATTAGGAGCTCCACCATTGTTATTGCTGATGCTCACATTGCAACCACCCATACTACTGACTGTATTCAGCCAGTTTGAAAATTTAGTATTGATTGAAGCTTGAGTTTGACATGCAGCTTCCGTAACATTAATTGGACAAATGAGGGTTAACAAGGGTGCTGCGGCCACAGTAAAAACGGCAGAACAAGTTTTGTTTGCTTCACAGGTGGAAGTTACCGTCCAGGTAACGGTTTTAGATCCACCACAGGCTGACGGAGCAGAACCTCCATTGTTAGAAATTACACCATTACAACCGCCGGTAAAACTGGCAGAATTTAACCAAGTAGCATAAGCTGCATCAATTGCGGATTGTGTTTGGCAAGCAGTCTGTGTATTGCTGGTAGCACAAGTCAGCACAACTGTGGGTGCTGCCGTCACCGTAAAAACAGCAGAACAGGTAATGGTGTCACAGGTTGATGTAGCCGTCCAGGTAACTGTTTTTGAACCTCCACAGGCAGCTGGTGCAGAACCTCCATTATTCGAAAGAACAGCTCCTGGACAGCCGCCACTCATTGTAGCACTATTTAACCAGGAGGTGTATGCGGCATCTATGGCGGATTGATTTTGACAGGAGCCCTGAGTATTATTGGATGGACACGTAAGGGTTAAGGTAGGAGCAGCAGCTACGGTGAAACTTGCAGAACAGGTAACGGGTGGTTCACATCCCGAATTCACTGTAAAAATAACGGTTTTAGATCCACCGCAATGGTCTGGTGCACCATTGTTATTGTTGGTGAGTACCGTATTACATCCTCCTGAAACCATGGCGGTAGCCAACCAAGTATTGAAGGCTGCATTTATTGCGGCTTGTGTTTGACAGGATGCAGATGTGGTGTTGGTAGGACAGGTCAACATAACATCAGAAACTGTTGTATCCACTAGGATGGAATAAGTGGATGTACAGGTGGTTGTATCGGGTGCGCAAGTACTTACGTAATAAAAAGTAACCACCGAGGTATCACCGCAATAGTTAGGGGCTCCTGGATCATTGTTGGTCAGGACCCCATCGCAGCCACCTCCTCCGGTTGCAGTCAATAACCAGGCGGCATAATGTGCGTTAATGGTATCCTGAGCCGTACAGGCTGAATCAAATCCTGGAGCAGGGCAATTTAACTCCACAAGACTGTAATCTTCAACTTCACCATTTGTGGCAGCAATGTATGCCCGCTCATCCCTCGGAGAACTTACGTTATCCAATAAGTTATTAGTGGTCAAACGAATACGTAAATATTTATTGGTGTCTGGGCCACTTACGGTAACTCCACTCCAAGTAAGAGTTACAGGTCCACTATGGTTATTGGCAATGGTGGCCGTACGCATTTCTGCAGCTTCAAAACCGAACATATTGTCTCCATTCAAGTTGATCCATGCATATAAGTTGGCGGTAGTTCCAGTGGTGTTTACGATTGAATCAATGGTGACACTGATGGTCTTACCCGTACCGGCACTCAGGGATGGAGGATTGGAAACACAATCTTCGTCATCCATTCCTAAAATATCATCTCCATCTGCATCCTTGGTGTGCTGAGAAGCAGATTCAGAATCTAATTTCGATCCAAGTCGTAATCCATCGCACAAGATGGTATGAAGAGGTTTTCCCAGCCATAGCGGTGCATCACTAAAGTCAGATTCTACGATGGATGCGATCTCGATTTCAAATATGACGTGAGAATCATTGGTCGTATTGGACTTGGTGCCGTCAAAACCACTTTGAATATAGGTAGGAGCATTGCTTCCATTGGAGTGTACGGTGGTTCCCACATAAATATTACTACCGTAAACAAACAAATGATTGGCCCCTCGCGGATCACCAATATTACCTAGATAGTCGTTGTTATTACCACCTACATATGTGCCATATACGAGGGTATCTAAAGTATTCTTAAATCCGGCAAAAAACATATCCACACCTCCATTGGTTCCCAAACTGTCGAAGAAACTCTCGTTATTTAGGTTTTTAGTGGGCAGACTATCCCCACTGACAGTACCCCAGACCAGGATGAACGTTTGAGAACCCCCTCCACCGCAGCCTCCCGTGGTGACTTGTTTAATACCGTTACCCAATTCATTGGAATGCGCATTATTGGTCGTACCGGCTCCAGGGGCACCGTAATAGGTAGCCTTATAGCCTGTTGAGCCCCCGGTATCGTTCACACGACCGATTATCGCGTCGCAAGGGGTCACGTTAAAACCTAACTGTTGGGCATTACCCCCATTGTAAGTCGTATCATATCGTGTTCCTGTTCCGGTGGGAAAACCTGTTCCTACAGCTCCTGTAAAGTACAATACCCCATTGTACAATTCAACATCAAATATTCGGTCTCTTCCCGAGCCTCCCAGACGATCCAGGTAGTTCATTGCGGTACCGCTAGAATTTAAAATTCCAATAATTCCATCTGTCCCACTTCCACTACCTCCGGCACCGTTGACTTCAGTAATGTCTGTACTTGTACCCCAACCAGCGAAAATGATTCGACCATCAGATAAGACTTCTAGGTCATTCAATGTGTCGCCTCCGGTTCCACCAATGTAGGTTCCCCAGGCCATGGTATTTAATGTGTTAAATTTGGCGATGTACATGTCAAAAACTCCATTTGTTCCATTAGAACCGAAAACTGTGTCGTATGCAACCACTGGAGTATAATCCGGTGCACCTCCGGCTGGCAATGCATCATCCGGCGTAAAGCCTAATACATAAGAATCATCGGTTAATGCCTGAATGGAAGTAGTACCAAAAGTTTCATTCCCTGTACTTCCCAGATAGGAAGCATAAATAAAATTATCTAAATCCTTGTTAAATACGGCTACATAGGCGTCCTGGTTATTTCTGGTGGCATCAAATGGGGTTCCCGTCATGGGTAAGTCAAAATTGGTATAGCCCCCGACAAACACCCGGTTGGGCGATAAGCTCAGGGAGTGAGCTCGGCTGTTTTGGTTTGTCGATATGGTTGTATTGCCATACAAGGTAAGGTCAAGCAGGTCATTACCCGTAGAGTTGATCCGGTAGATTACCGTAATCCATTCATTGTTGTTTGAACCTCCATTCAAACCGGTTATGATATTTCGCCAACCATTTGCATCATAAGGGGCACTACCCGTTGGAATGTTCAAATTGGTGGCTCCGGCGCAATACATAATGTTGGTTGTGGTGTCCAATTGTACTGCATATAAATATTGATCAAAAGTGGCAGCACCACCACCGTTTCCATTCGTACCATTGCCGTCCATATAAGTACCCCAAACCAAAACCGGATCGATGATCAGTGGCAAGTTTTCTTGCAATCGCGTCAAAGATTTGAATCCAATTTGGTCCTTGTCTGTTTTTTGAAAAGCAAATTGTACAGGAATTTTTCCCTTAGGTCCTACCTGGTAGGCCTCCGGGATATTGAAATTTACCTCAGAGAACCTTAATTGAACTCCCAGATTTCCATTTTTGTCGATTTTGAGTTTATCCTGACCATCAAATTCCATTTGAATTTTTTCAAAGGACTTCGGATTTTCGACTATCCAGTCGAATTCCATAGAACCATCCGCATTACTGTAAATCCTCAAATCGACGCCATCATATAAATCTTCAATGGTGATTTCCTTTGCCGCCTGAACACCAGTCACCCATTCCTTAGGATTCTGAGACATAAAATAATTGAAGCGGGTAGTAAATTTCTCCCCTAAACGAATGGTAGGACTTTGGTTAGGGTTCTTAAATTTCATGGTGAAAGAGTGCTCTGCGGCCAGAATGGGGTTTTCTTCACCAATCACACCATCGGGTAAATCCTGAGCAGGAGAGGGTATGTATTTTTTAGCAACAAACTTGATCTGGTCTTTTTCAATGAATACTGTACCTTGACGGCTATCCAAATAATATAAAACAGAATCCACCGGAAATTGGCCTTTGTTTTGGATAAATTGCAGCACTTCCGCATTTTCCTTTAAAGTCTTTTTAACCAATACCGCCAATTCCGGATCTATACTTTTTGGTCCTTGAGCATGCAATTGGCCAGTGAAGTTCAGAGCAACTGTTAAAACCAGTAGCACTAAAGCAAAATTTCTTGAAGCGTAATTTGTAACCATTGATTTTCGGTTTAAACAATTTGGGAGAAATTGCCTTTTCGATGTTTTGAATAAGCGATATAACTTATGCGTCAAATGATGACCAGTTGAATTATGGATATGCGATTCTTTTCTTGAGCAAGCGATCATAAGACGAATAGATTAAATGGAGAATAGGCCTTTAAAGGGTTTAAAAGCGAATGGCTAAATGGCCAAATCATGGCCCATAGCTTATTGAACAAAAAATTTGTAGAATTTAATTTAGAAAAAGTGCGCCATACCCCAATCCCAATGGAACTTGGAATGGGAGAACGGGCCGGAAATACCCGTTGGAATGCCAGACAATATGGTCTTGCAGCCATTTAACTCAGGTTAGCCATAAAAATCAAGACCTCTTGAATGTCTTACAAAGTTCTATAAAAGTTTTTTCTATTTATAAATTATTGTAAACGAATTCAATAAGCCTACTACTGTCACAATAAATACTAATCAAAGATAACACATTCCTAATGAATCTTAAAAAATTTTAACATTTTACCGCTTGGGCACTCCATAAATTCGACTCAATTAGGATAATGCTTGAGGGAATTATCAAGTGAAATGTCGAATCACCATGAACCAACATTATATTTGTTTGCTCAAGCATTATTCGGCACCCATGTCTGTAAATCTTTTATTCCATACGTATCATCTATTGTGGGCGTTGCTTGCCGTATGGTTTTTTGATGGAAAACCAATCAGCGTTTGTGCAACCGTAAAACCAAGTAAGGTTCAGTCTTACCAGGAGCTATACCAACAGCGATTGATGGCATTTGAAGAGAGTGTCGCTGTTTTAGTTTCAGACCTTGAAGTTGGCGAACGATCGGTTAACCACAAGGGAGTTCTCCTTGAAAAGATACATGAGCTTCGCCAACTCCTTAAATCGGCTGATTTTTGGATTCGCTATTTGGATCCAATTCAATACCGCAAAGTCAATGGGGTGTTGCCGGTTGAATGGGAAGTTGAGGTTTTTGAAAAATGGGAACCACCTTACCGCAGAATTGGAGGCGGTTTATTTTTAGCCGAATCGTATTTAGCAGAACAAGACTGGAAATTTGACTCTTTAAAGCAATTGCTTAGGCTTGCCACTGATGGCTTAAAGGCTTTTCACGCAGACACCAATGCATTGCAATTAATGGAACCATCCCACTTGTATTTTGCCAATAGGTTGTTTTTACTAAATCTGGGCAGTATCTATACGACTGGTTTTGAGTGTCCTTCTTCAGAAAGAATTCTTCCGGAACTTTTGCACATGCTCAATAAAACCCGTGATATTTACGTGGCCTTTAATCTCAATTACCCTGAATGGGCTATTCCACAGGAATACTTGAATCATTATTATAAATTGTTGTTTTTTGTTAACTCAAACCTTGGCGATTACCATTCATTTGACCATTTTAAGTTAATAAAAGACTACCTGACTCCATTGTATCGAATGAATGCTCAATGCATACGTCAACGGAATATGATTTCTAAGAGTATGGTGGATTACTCCATTAATGCTCAAGTGGATTTTATTTTTTCTAAGGAGTTGGTCAAAGCTCAAGAACCCAATGCGTTATATAAAAGGGCATCCCCAATAGTTTGGAATGAGGTTCAAACTTTAGGAGAAAAACTCTTTCATGAGCCCATGTTATCGGGCAATCTTCAGCGGTCATGCGCCTCTTGTCATAAGCCAACTCAGTTTTTTACCGACACCAGCATACGTACTCCCTTGGCTTTTGATGGGCGGGGATTGATTGCGCGGAATGCCCCCTCATTAATCAATGCGCAATACAACCATCTGATCATGATGGATGGACAACATTTAAGTTTAAAAGATCAAATTCGCTCAGTGCACAAAAAGGAAGATGAAATGAATGGGAATGAAGATGTCAGTATGGATCGAATGATGTCTTGTCCTAATTATAAAAAGTCCTTGACGAGTTTGGCGCTTAAAAGTGGGAATAAGAACTTATCGATTGAACATGTATTTGCAGCAATTATAGCTTACTATACATCATTTGATACTGCCAAATCCGTTTTTGACCTTGCCCTTGAAGGAAAAGCACAACTTGATGCTCAGGCATACAAAGGATTTAATCTATTTATGGGCAAAGCGCAATGTGCTACATGCCATTTTCCACCTTTGTTCGGTGGTATCAAACCTCCTTACAGCAGCAACGAATTTGAAAGTCTGGGAGTTCCAATTGACAGTACTTTCAAAGAGTTGAGCCATGACTTAGGCCGATTTCTTCAACATCCTGTACCGGAAATGTATAGAGCTTTTCGAACGGGATCATTGCGTAATGTAGCTCGAACAAAACCTTATATGCACAATGGTTCGTTGAATAATCTGGAAGAGGTTATTGAATTTTACAATCAGGGTGGTGGAAAGGGAAGGGGACTTCAAATGGACAATCAAACGCTAAATGATGAAAAACTTAATTTGACTGAAGAAGAAAAAAAGCAATTGGTTAAGTTTTTAGAGTCGTTGAACGAAGATGTACAAATTGCTTCCAAGCGACCAATACTCCCTAAGTCTTCGAAAAAAGAATTTAATGTTCGCGAAAGCGGTGGAATTTATTGACTTGATGAAATCACTTTTATTGGCCGGAGCATTCGTATGTTTAATCCTTGCATGTAATCGCAAATCTTCACGTTATGTAATTCCTGCTGATTTGGACAAGGATACAAGATCCAGTTTCACAGAATATCTGGATCATGGTCACGAGCTATACAAAGAATTTTGCGCGAGTTGTCATGGGATACATGGGAAAGGCAAGGAAAACATTCCTAATTTTACGAATGCCCAGTTGGATATGTACGCGGCAAAGTTTAAGATTCAAACGACTCCAGTTCACGGATTTGTGAACCAACTCAGTTACGATGAACTAGAAAATATTTTAAATTTTCTGAGATATCGTTCAAAGCAATAATAAAAATTACCGGAAATTAATCTGTAATGATATTACTATAGAGCTTGGTATTATCAAAACATTTCAGTGCCGGCAAAATGAAAACATCCTTCAATTTTGGCGTTTTCATCTGAATCAGATCCATGAACGGCATTTTCGCCGACATTTTTAGCATACAGAGCGCGAATAGTGCCTGGTTCAGCCTTAGCCGGGTCAGTCGCGCCGATCAATTTTCTAAAATCTTCAACGGCATTTTCTTTTTCGAGGATAGCAGCAACAATTGGACCTCTGGACATGAATGCAACCAATTCCCCATAGAATGGCCTTTCTTTATGCACTGCATAAAATTCGCCGGCTTTTTCAGAGGAAAGTTTGGTGTACTTCATGGCTACAATTCTGAAGCCTGATTTTAAAATATGTTCTAAAATGCTTCCGATATAACCTGATTCAACAGCATCCGGTTTAATCATCATAAAGGTCCTGTTTCCTGACATGCGATTTAAAATTTGCGGGGCAAAGTTAGAGTCGGACACTAGATATACATTCACAAAGTTTATTGTTTGAATTCTCATTAACAAAAAATAAGGAAAAATAACGCCATTTTAGGGCAATTTTGCAGTCCTAATGGAAGGCCTTCAGGAACTAAAAGCCCATATTCAGATCCCTAAGAATTGTGTGATCCTCTCACACCGCAATCCGGATGGGGATGCCTTAGGTTCCTGTCTGGCGCTTAGCTTGTATCTTCAAGCCAATAACCATAGGGTGCGTGTTTTATTTCCGAGTGAATATCCAGTGAATTTTGAATGGATGCCCTTGACGAAGGAAATCATCATCGCTGACTTACAACCCAAAATAGCGGAGCAGGAAATTGGAGGGGCGGATTTAATTTTTTGTCTTGACTTCAATTCGCTCGAACGCATTGACAAAATGGGCGTCTGGGTAGCCAATCGCAGAGTACCTGTCATCATGATCGACCATCATATGGATCCTGAGCCATTTGCAAATCTTCAGTTTTCTTATGAGACTGCAAGTTCGACTTCGGAAATCGTATATGAAATCCTGTTGCAATTGGACTCTTCCAAACTTTCGGATTCGGATATAATGGATTGTTTGTACACAGGAATTATGACCGATACGGGATCATTTCATCATGCTACCAGTTCAAACGTGTTTGCCATTCTTTCAGCTTTTAAGAAGAATGGATTGAATGATACTCGAATTCAGGAACTGGTTAATAATAGTCAACCTGATAAATATTTGAAATTACTTGGTCACTGTTTGCACAATCGTATGGAATTATTTCCTGAATTGGGATATGGTTTGATCTGGTTAAGTAAGGAAGATTATCGGAACTTTGACATAAAACGAGGCGATACAGAGGGGATTATCAATTATTTAATGATGCTTAAATCTGTCCGTGTCGGTGCATTGATCATGAATCAACCCAGTATAGTAAAATTGTCATTAAGATCAAAAGGGGAATATTCTGTTCAACAATTGTGTAAACAATATTTTAATGGTGGAGGTCACAGGAATGCGTCAGGTGGTTATTCTAAACTTACCCTTGAAGAAACCTTACAAAAACTTAAAGATGCTTTAAGAGAGCATCCGGTCTTATAAAATTATTTATCATTTGAAATATTCTAACTAATGAAAAAGTATTTATTAAACATTTCAATTTTAGTTTTTGCAACTGTTTTGATTACCGCTTGCAATAAAACGGGCGGAATTCAAAAAACCTTAAATGGATTTGATTTTAGTTTCATCCAAAACGAATCGGGAGATCCGGTTAAGGAAGGAGATTATGTGTATTTTCGTTACTATGTTAAGGGAAATGATTCTTTGTTGTTTTCATCAACAATGCAATCGGATATGATCCGGTACAAGTTGCCAAAAGTAGAAAAGCAAGACCCAAAGAATGCACAACCTATGCTGGAAGCCTTATATCTCATGTCAAAAGGAGATAGTGGCGTAGTCTATCAGGTGGTTACTGAAGAAATGAAAAAGAACCTTGGTGTGCCAAATGTGGATAAGCTTTCATTTTATATTTCACTACTTGATGTAAAGGATGATGCTGGCTTTAAAGCTGATATGGAAGCTGAGCAAAAAGCAATGGAAGAAAAACGTCAGGCATTGTCTGGTGAAGCGCAAGCGGTTGCTGAAAAAACAAAAACCATACTTGCTGATTATAAAGCCGGAAAATTGCAATCGAGTTTAATTCAAACTGCCAGTGGACTGAAGTATTTGGTTCACGAGGCAGGCAATGGACCGAAAACTAAAGTGGGTTCAGATGTTTCAGTGCATTATTACGGCATGTTAATGGATGGAACCCGTTTTGACGATTCATGGTCAAGAGGTGAAGCGTTTAAGTTTCTACTCGGACAAGGACGTGTTATACCAGGATGGGATGAAGGGGTGGCTAACCTTAATCAGGGCGCAAAGGCAACTTTGTTCGTGCCAGCTGCATTGGGTTATGGAGCAGAAGGAGCTCCACCTGCAATTCCAGGTAATGCTGAGTTGATGTTTTACATCGAAGTTCAATAAGTTCTTTCAAGTAGTTCAATTCATAGTAATTTCATTTGTTCATTTTAAATCCTGTTGCCATGACCATTGAGCAATTAAAAGATTTGAAGAAAAGGCTCGGTGAGCTAAGGGGGTTTCTTTGACGTCGATAAGAAGTATCGCGATATAGAAGATAAAGAACAGCAAGCCATGGATCCTGATTTCTGGAGTAAGCCGGAAAGGGCTGAAGAAATCATGCGAGAAATCAAGAGTGCAAAAAAGTGGTTATCGTCATTTGAAAACGCCTCGTCTGCAGTAGCTGATCTGGAAGTATTGCAAGAATTTTTTGATGCTGGAGAAGCTTCTGAGTCTGAAGTTGAATCCAAGTATCAGGAATGCACTCAACTGATTGATGATATGGAATTCAGGTCGACATTAAACAAACCAGAAGATGAATTGAGTTGTGTCGTAGAAATTAATGCAGGAGCTGGTGGAACGGAATCCTGTGATTGGTCTTCCATGTTATTTCGCATGTACCAAATGTGGGCAGAACGCAATGATTACAAAGTCAGTGTACTTAATTACCAGGCAGGAGATGTTGCAGGTATTAAGACAGTTGAATTGGAAATCGACGGGGAATATGCATATGGTTTGCTGAAAGGCGAGAATGGAGTTCATCGCTTGGTTCGTGTGAGTCCATTCAATGCACAAGGGAAAAGGATGACTTCTTTTTCATCGGTATTTGTTCACCCACTGGTAGATGATCGCGTTGAAGTCCAGGTAAATCCTTCAGATTTGGATTGGGATACCTTTCGGTCGAGTGGAGCGGGTGGACAGCACGTTAATAAAACGGAATCTGCTGTTAGGGTCAGACACTTGCCCAGTGGAATTGTCGTTGAATGCCAGCAGGAAAGATCACAGCATCAAAACAGAGAAA
>WBZV01000639.1_pt1 | contig 19193 bp, 16 predicted proteins | sample 5204221 | NCBI WGS metagenome assembly WBZV01 (sample SAMN12344360, study PRJNA552823) | activated sludge metagenome | biome: Activated sludge suspended growth; feature: Nitrification reactor; material: Wastewater; isolation source: activated sludge from nitrification reactor of wastewater...
TGGCGCCGCGCGCCTCGAGATCCTCGAGGGTGCTGGTCACGACATCCCGGCGCCACTCTGGGCGACGGTCGCCGAGCAGGTGCGGGCGAAGAAGGCGGACCGCGTCCGCCTCGTGAAGATGAAGGCGGTGGTGGAGGCTCCGGCCCCGGCCGCCCCCGCGGGAGGAGAGAGCAAATGATCGGCCCAGTCACCCTCGGCCACTACCTCACCCTCGGCGCGATGCTGTTCGCGCTGTCGGTGATCGGCATCTTCCTGAACCGCAAGAACCTGATCGTGCTGCTGATGGCCATCGAGCTGATGCTGCTGGCGGTCAACCTGAACTTCGTGGCCTTCTCGCACTACCTGCCCGCCACCGCCGATCGCATGGCCGGCCAGGTGTTCGTGTTCTTCATCCTCACGGTGGCCGCGGCCGAATCGGCCATCGGCCTGGCGATCCTGGTGGTGCTGTTCCGCAACCGGGCCACGATCAACGTCGACGAGCTCGACTCGCTGAAGGGTTGAGGCCGACATGTCCGCATCTCTGAACCCCAACCTCCTGCTGGCCGTGCCGCTGGCGCCGCTGGCCGGCGCGGTGATCGCCGGCCTGTTCGGCAAGACCGTCGGCCGCCGCGGCGCGCACACGGTCACCATCCTCGGCGTGCTGGTCGCCTTCATCCTCTCGGCGATGGTGCTGAAGTCGGTCGCCGTCGACGGCGCGCGCTTCAACGCCACCGTCTACGAGTGGATGGCGCTGGGCGGCCTGAAGATGGAAATCGGCTTCCTCGTCGACGGCCTGACCGCGATGATGATGTGCGTGGTGACCTTCGTCTCGCTGATGGTGCACATCTACACCATCGGCTACATGGAGGAGGACCCGGGCTACCAGCGCTTCTTCAGCTACATCTCGCTGTTCACCTTCTCGATGTTGATGCTCGTGATGAGCAACAACTTCCTGCAGCTGTTCTTCGGCTGGGAGGCGGTCGGCCTGGTGAGCTACCTGCTGATCGGCTTCTGGTACACCAAGCCGACGGCGATCTTCGCCAACATGAAGGCCTTCCTGGTCAACCGCGTCGGCGACTTCGGCTTCATCCTCGGCATCGGCCTGATCGTCACCTACGCCGGCACGCTCAACTACGCCGAGGCCTTCGCCAGGGCGCCGGAGCTGACGAAGTGGACGCTGCCGGGCACCGACTGGCTGCTCATCACCGTCACCTGCATCTGCCTGTTCATCGGCGCGATGGGCAAGAGTGCGCAGTTCCCGCTGCACGTCTGGCTGCCCGATTCGATGGAAGGTCCGACGCCGATCTCCGCGCTGATCCACGCGGCGACCATGGTGACGGCCGGCATCTTCATGGTGGCGCGCATGTCGCCGCTGTTCGAGCTGTCCGACACCGCGCTCAGCTTCATCCTCGTGATCGGCGCGATCACGGCCCTCTTCATGGGCTTCCTGGGCGTCATCCAGAACGACATCAAGCGCGTCGTCGCCTACTCGACGCTCTCGCAGCTCGGCTACATGACGGTGGCGCTGGGCGCCTCGGCCTACTCGGTGGCGGTGTTCCACCTGATGACGCACGCCTTCTTCAAGGCGCTGCTGTTCCTCGCCGCCGGCAGCGTGATCATCGGCATGCACCACGACCAGGACATCCGCAACATGGGCGGCCTGCGCAAGTACATGCCCATCACCTGGATCACCTCGCTGCTGGGCTCGCTGGCGCTGATCGGCACGCCGCTGTTCGCCGGCTTCTACTCGAAGGACAGCATCATCGAGGCGGTGCACGCCTCGCACCTGCCGGGCGCGGGCTTCGCCTACTTCGCGGTGATCGCCGGCGTGTTCGTCACGGCCTTCTACTCGTTCCGCATGTACTTCCTCGTCTTCCACGGCGAGGAGCGCTTCCGCCACAAGCCCTTCCCGGGCGAGCACGACCATCACGACGACCACGGCGATCACGGCCATGCCCACGAGCCGCACGAGTCGCCCTGGGTGGTGACGGCGCCGCTGCTGCTGCTGGCGCTGCCCTCGGTGGTGATCGGCTACCTGACCATCGCCCCGATGCTGTTCGGCGACTTCTTCAAGGATTCGATCGTCGTCGACGCCGCCAAGCACCCGGCGATGGCCGAGCTGGCCGAGGAGTTCCATGGCGCGCTGGCGATGGCGCTGCACGGCCTGTCGACGCTGCCGTTCTGGCTGGCGCTGGCCGGCGTCGTGACGGCCTACGTCTTCTACATGGTCAAGCCGGGCATCCCGGCGGCGATCGCGAAGACCTTCAGCCCGATCGTGACGATCCTCGAGAACAAGTACTACATGGACTGGATCAACGAGAACATCGTCGCCCCCGCGGCGCGCGGCCTCGGCCGCGGCCTGTGGAAGGGCGGTGACGTGGGCCTGATCGACGGGCTGATCAACGGCTCGGCCAATGCGGTCGGCGTGCTGGCGTCGGTGGTCCGGCGGGCGCAGACGGGCATGCTCTACCTGTACGCGCTGGTGATGCTGCTCGGCGTGATCGGCCTGATGACCTGGCAGCTGTGGCCCTACCTGGGCGGCAAGTAGCGGACGGGACGGAGAACAAGAACATGGGTTTGCTCAGCTTGGCCATCTGGCTGCCGATCGCCTGCGGCGTGCTGCTGCTGGCGCTCGGCCGCGATTCGAACGCGGGCGCGGTGCGCTGGATGGCGCTCGTCGGCGCCTTCGCCAGCTTCCTCGTCACGCTGCCGCTGATCGGCGGCTTCGACACCTCCACCGCGGCGATGCAGTTCGGCGAATCGCTGCCCTGGATCGAGCGCTTCAACGTCAGGTACGCGCTCGGCGTCGATGGCCTGTCGCTGTGGTTCGTGCCGCTGACCGCCTTCATCACCGTGATCGTCGTGATCTCGGCCTGGGAGGTGATCACCGAGCGCGTCAACCAGTACATGGGCGCGTTCCTGATCCTCTCCGGCCTGATGGTCGGCGTATTCAGCGCCGTCGACGGCCTGCTGTTCTACGTCTTCTTCGAGGCGACGCTGATCCCGATGTACATCATCATCGGCGTCTGGGGCGGCCCGCGGCGCGTCTACGCGGCCTTCAAGTTCTTCCTCTACACGCTGGCCGGCTCGCTGCTGATGCTGGTGGCGCTGACCTACCTGTACTTCAAGTCGGGCGGCAGCTTCGACATCCTGACCTGGCACAAGCTGCCGCTGTCGGCCACCGCGCAGACGCTGCTGTTCTTCGCCTTCTTCATGGCCTTCGCCGTGAAGGTGCCGATGTGGCCGGTGCACACCTGGCTGCCCGACGCCCACGTCGAGGCGCCCACCGGCGGCTCGGTGGTGCTGGCGGCCATCATGCTGAAGCTCGGCGCCTACGGCTTCCTGCGCTTCTCGCTGCCGATCGCGCCCGACGCCAGCCGCGAGTGGGCCTGGTTCATCATCGCGCTGAGCCTGATCGCGGTGATCTACATCGGCCTGGTCGCACTGGTGCAGCAGGACATGAAGAAGCTGGTGGCCTACTCGTCGATCGCGCACATGGGCTTCTGCACGCTGGGCTTCTTCATCTTCAGCGAGCTGGGCGTGTCCGGCGGCATCGTGCAGATGGTCTCGCACGGCTTCGTCTCCGGCGCGATGTTCCTGTGCATCGGCGTGCTCTACGACCGCGTTCACTCGCGCGAGATCGCTTCCTACGGCGGCGTGGTCAACACCATGCCCAAGTTTGCGGCCTTCGCGGTCTTCTTCGCGATGGCCAACAGCGGCCTGCCGGGCACCAGCGGCTTCATCGGCGAGTGGATGGTGATCCTGGGCACGGTGAAGGCCGGCTTCGCCCTCGCGCTGCTGGCCGCCACGGCGCTGATCTTCGGCGCCGCCTACAACCTGTGGATGGTCAAGCGCGTCTACTTCGGCGCGGTGGCCAACGACCACGTCAAGGCGCTCACCGACCTGAACAGCCGCGAGTTCCTGATGATGGCCATCCTGGCCATCGCCGTGCTGTGGATGGGCGTCTACCCGAAGCCGTTCACCGACGTGATGCACGTCTCGGTGACCAAGCTGCTCGAGCACGTCGCGCAATCCAAGCTGGTGCCCTGAGCCGGACGAGATCAACATGAATCAGATGAACTGGCTCGCCATCGCCCCCGAGGTCGTGCTGCTGGTCATGGCCCTGGTGGTGGCCATGGTCGACCTGTGGGTCAAGCACCCGCGCCGCACGCCCACCTACCTGCTGGCCCAGGTCTCGCTCGCCGTGGTGGCGCTGATGCACCTGCTGCGCTTCGACGCCGGCGAGACCTTCTACGCCGTGCAGCGCATGGTGGTGGCCGACCCGATGGGCCACCTGCTGGCCTTCTTCGCCACGCTCGCGACCATGGTCTCGCTGGCCTACGCGCGCCCCTACGCCGCCGAGCGCGAGATGCTCAAGGGCGAGCTGATCACGCTGGCGATGCTCTCGCTGCTGGGCATCAGCGTGATGGTCTCGGCGAACAACTTCCTGGTCGTCTACCTCGGCCTCGAGCTGATGTCGCTCAGCCTCTACGCGCTCGTCGCGCTGCGCCGCGACCACGCGCCGGCCACCGAAGCGGCGATGAAGTACTTCGTGCTCGGCGCGCTGGCCAGCGGCTTCCTGCTCTACGGCATGTCGATGATGTACGGCGCCACCGGTTCGCTGGACATTGGCGAGGTGTTCAAGGAGATCTCCAGCGGCACGGCCAAGCCGGCGGTGCTGGCACTAGGCGTCGTGTTCATCGTCGCCGGCCTGGCCTTCAAGCTCGGCGCGGTGCCCTTCCACATGTGGATCCCCGACGTCTACCAGGGCGCGCCCACCGCGGTGACGCTGCTGATCGCCGGCGCGCCCAAGCTGGCCGCCTTCGCGATCACCATCCGCCTGCTGGTCGAGGGCCTGATCGGCATCGCGCCCGACTGGCAGCAGATGCTCATCGTGCTGTCGGTGGCCTCGATGGCCCTGGGCAACATCGCCGCCATCGCGCAGAGCAACCTCAAGCGCATGCTGGCCTACTCGACCATCGGCCAGATCGGCTTCATGCTGCTGGGCCTGACGCCGACGGTGGTGTCCGGCAACACGCTGTCGGCCGCCAACGGCTACAGCTCGTCGATGTTCTACGTGCTCAGCTACGTGTTCACCACGCTGGGCACCTTCGGCATCGTGATGCTGCTCTCGCGCGCCGGCCACGAGGCCGAGCAGGTCGACGACCTCAAGGGCCTGGGCCGGCGCAGCCCCTGGTACGCCGCGGTGATGGCGATCTTCATGTTCTCGCTGGCCGGCATCCCGCCGACGGTGGGCTTCTACGCCAAGCTGGCGGTGCTGCAGGCCATCGTGTCGACCAACGTGTCGCTCTACATCGGGCTGGCCATCGTCGCCGTGCTGCTGTCGCTGGTGGCGGCGTTCTACTACCTGCGCGTCATCAAGGTGATGTACTTCGACGAGCCGGTCGATGCCCACCCGATCGCCAGCACCGGCGAGGTGCGCACCATCCTCTCGCTCAACGGCGCCGCGATCCTGCTGTTCGGCCTCCTGCCCGGCGGCCTGATGGCGATGTGCGCGCAGGCGATCGTCAAGGCGCTGAGCTCCTGACGCTGCGCGCGTGAGCGACAGCGATCGCCACCTGCGCGAGGAAACCGTCTCGCGCGAGACGGTCTTCAGCGGCCGGCTGCTCGAGGTGCGGCGCGACCGCATCCGCCTGCCCGATGGGGGCGACGCCACGCGCGAGTTCATCGTGCACCCCGGTGCGGTGATGATCGTGCCGCTGCTCGATGACGGCCGCCTCGTGATGGAGCGCCAGTGGCGCTATCCGCTCGAGCGCGTGATGCTCGAGTTCCCGGCCGGCAAGCTCGAAGCCGGCGAGCCCACGCTGGAGTGCGCGCAGCGCGAACTGCTCGAGGAAACCGGCTACGAAGCCGCCGAATGGGCGCTGGCCGGCGTGCTGCACAACGCCATCGCCTATTCGAACGAGCGCATCGAGATCTGGTTCGCACGCGGCCTCAGCGCCGGCGAGCGCCGCCTCGACGAGGGCGAGTTTCTCGATCTGGAACTGGTCGACGAAGCCGAGCTCGACCGCCTGTGCGCCGCCGGCGCGGTGACCGACGCCAAGACGTTGATCGGCCTGCAGTGGTTGCAGAATTGGCGCGCCGGGCGCTGGACCCTCCCGGGTTTCGCGCCGCGCTGAGGCGGCGCGGGCCGATAATCGGCGCCATGAAGGTCCTGAACCTGCGTTGCGCGCACGACCATCGCTTCGAGGGCTGGTTCGGCTCCGACGAGGATTTCGAGTCGCAGCTCGGGCGTGGCCTGGTGACCTGTCCCGCCTGCGGCGCTGCGACGATCGACAAGCTGCCCTCGGCGCCGCGCCTGAACGTCTCCGGCCTCAAGCAGGAGGAGGCCGCGGCGGCGCCCGGCGAGCGTGTCGCCGCCCTGCAAGCCGCGATGCTGAACGCCGTGCAGCAGATGATGGCCAACACCGAGGACGTCGGCGCCCGTTTCCCCGAGGAGGCGCGGCGCATCCACTACGGCGAAGTCGAGGCGCGCGGCATCCGCGGCCAGGCCAGCCGCGAGGATGCGCAGGCCTTGCGCGAAGAGGGCATCGAGGTCGTTGCGCTGCCGCTGCCGGCCGCGGCGAAGGGCCCGGTCCAGTAGCCCTGGGGTCCGGCCTCAGACCACGCGGCCCGGGTTCATGCGGCCGTGCGGATCGAGCGCCTGCTTGATGGCGCGCATCAGCTTCAAGGCCACCGGCGACTTGCGCTGCGCCAGCTCGTCGCGCTTGAGCGCGCCGATGCCGTGCTCGGCCGAGATCGAGCCGCCATGCGCCATCACCGCGTCGTAGACGATGCGGTTCACCTCGTCCTCGCGCTCGATCAGGAACAGGTCGGCCGGCTCGCCCTCGGGCGCCTGCACGTTGTAGTGCAGATTGCCGTCGCCGAGGTGGCCGAAGTCGACCAGGCGCACGCCGGGGATGGCGCGTGCCAGCGCCTCGTCGGTGGCGCGCACGAAGGCCGGGATGCGCGAGATCGGCAGCGCGATGTCGTGCTTGATATTCAGGCCCTCGAGGCTCTGCGCCAGCGGGATGGATTCGCGCAGGTGCCACAGCGTCTTGGCCTGCTCGAAGCTGGCGGCCACGGCCGCGTCGGCGATAAGCCCCTTCTCGAAGGCGGCCGCGAGCAGATCCTCGAAACGCTGGGCGGCCTCCTCGGTGCCGTCGCTGGAGGATTGTTCGAGCAGCACCGTCCAGGCCGCGCCCGGCAGCGGCTGCTGCAGTTGCGGGAAGTGGCGCCGCACCAGCTCGAGCGAGAAGCGGTTCATCACCTCGAAGCCGGTGAGCGCCGCGCCCAGGCGCGAGCGTGCCAGCTCGAGAAAGCCCACCGCCTCGTCGAGCCACTCGAGCGTGGCCAGCGCCGTGCTCACCGTGCCGGGTTGCGGGTAGAGCTCGAGCGTGGCCGCGGTGATCACGCCCAGCGTGCCTTCGCTGCCGATGAAGAGGTCGCGCAGGTCGTAGCCGGTGTTGTCCTTGCGCAGGCCCGACAGGCCGCTCCACACCTCGCCGTCGGCCGTCACCACCTCCAGGCCGAGGCACAGCTCGCGCGCATTGCCGTAGCGCACCACCTGCGTGCCGCCGGCGTTGGTGGCGAGGTTGCCGCCGATGGTGCAGCTGCCTTCGGCCGCGAGGCTGAGCGGGAACAGCAGGCCTTGTGCGGCGGCCGCGTCCTGCACCGCCTGCAGCAGGCAGCCGGCCTCGACCGTCATGGTCAGGTTCGCCGCATCGATCTCGCGCACACGGTTGAGGCGGCCGAGGTGCAGCAGCACCTGCGCGCCGCTGTCGTCGGGCACCGAGGCGCCCACCAGGCCGGTGTTGCCGCCCTGGGGAACGATGCTGGCGCCGAACTCGGCGCAGGCGCGCACCACGGCGGCCACTTCCTCGGTCGAGCCGGGGCGCACGACGAGGCGGGCGCGGCCGCGCCAGCGCTTGCGCCAGTCGACCTCGTAGGCGGAGAGATCGCCGCCTTGCAGCACCTGCGCGCTGCCGACGATGCCGCGCAACCGGGCCTCCAGCGTCATGCCAGCGCCTCCTTGGCGTTGCGCAGGCGCGCGCGCACGTGCAGTGCGCAGGCGGCGAACAGGGTGAGCGTCAGCGTGAGCTCGAGCAGCGCGAGTTGCGCCGAGAGCCCGCGGTCGCCGCTCGCGCGCACCACGCCTTCGATGAAGTAGAGCCACACCAGCAGCGACATCCAGCGGTAGGTATAGAGCCTGCGCCGCAGCAGGCCGGGCAGGGCCAGCGTCAGCGGCAGCACCTTGAGCGCCAGCATGCCGCTGCCGGTGGGCGCGAGCCGCAATTCCCAGAGCAATCCGAGGAGGATGAGGCCGAGCAGGCTGGCCACCGCCACGCGCTGCGTCCAGGCCACGGCGGGCGTTAGAGCGTGCTGCATCGCTGGCTATCATGCCAGCAATGAATCTCCCGACCCATCTGAAGGCGCGCCTTTCCGCGGGCTGGCGCGAGCGCGTCGCGCTGCTGCTCGAGACGCTGCAGCACTGGCCCTGGCTGGAGACCTTGCGCACGCTGCGGCTGCGCTTCCGCGAAGACCACCTGGGCCTGACCGCCAGCAGCCTGACCTTCACCACGCTGATCTCGCTGGTGCCGCTGGTCACGGTCACGCTGGCGATCTTCTCGGCCTTCCCGATGTTCGCCTCGTTCCAGGAAGCGCTGCAGAAGTATTTCCTGCAGAGCCTGGTGCCCGACAACATCGCCAAGCCGGTGATGGCCGCGCTGACGCAGTTTGCCGCCAAGGCCAACCGGCTCGGCAGCGTCGGCCTGGTGTTCCTCGTGCTTGCGGCGCTGGCGCTGATGCTCACGATCGATCGCACGCTCAACGCCATCTGGCGCGTGCGCAACCCGCGGCCGATCGCGCAGCGCGTGCTCGTGTACTGGGCCGCCGCCACGCTCGGGCCGCTGGTGCTGGGCGTGAGCCTGAGCCTGACCTCCTATGTGCTGTCGGCCTCCAAGGGCATCGTCTCCGAGCTGCCCGGCGGCCTGAGCCTGCTGCTCAACACCATCGAGTTTCTGCTGCTGGCCGCCGGCATGGCCTCGCTGTTCCACTACGTGCCCAACACCTACGTGCAGTGGCGCCACGCCATCGCCGGCGGCGTGTTCGTGTCGGTGGGCTTCGAGGTCGCGAAGAAGGGCCTGGCCTGGTACATCACCCAGGTGCCGACCTTCGCGGTGGTGTACGGCGCCTTCGCCACGCTGCCCATCCTGCTGGTCTGGATCTACCTCGGCTGGGTGATCGTGCTGCTCGGCGCGGTGATCGCCGCCTACGCGCCCAGCCTGCAGATGCACGTGGCGCGCTGGCCGGATCGTCCCGGCTCGCGCTTCGGTCTCGCGCTGGCGCTGCTGCACGAGCTCGAGCGGGCGCGCCGCGGCGAGGCGCGCGGCCTCGGCCTGGCCGAGCTGTCGCAGGCGCTGCGCGTCGATCCGCTGCAGGCCGAGCCCATCGTCGACGCGCTGGTGGAGATGGACTGGCTGGCGCGCCTGGACGAACCCGGCTCGGCGCGCTACGTGCTGCTGGTCGATCCGGCGGCCACGCCGGCCGCGCCTCTGCTGGCGCAGATGCTGCTCGAACCCACGCCCATGCTGCGCGCCTTCCGCGAGCGCGCCGGCTTCGACCGGCTCACTCTGGCCGAACTGCTGCAGGGTTGACCGGGCTGGGCTCGTCGCGCGCCGGGCCGTGCTGCACACGGTCCTTGCCGAGCCGCTTGGCGGCATACATCGCATCGTCGGCGGCCTGCAGCAGCTTGAGCGGATGCTGCGTGTCGGTCGGCGCGATCGCGTAGCCGATGCTCGCGCTGACGCCGCCGCCGCTGACCTCGGCGCCGACCTTGCGCACCGCCTCGAGCATGTGCAGCGCCAGCGCGCGCGCACCGGCCGGGCTGCGCACGCTGGCCAGCACGAGGAACTCGTCGCCGCCGAAGCGGCCCACCGCATCGTCGGCGCGCACGCTCTTCTGCAGCGCCTGCGCCACCTTGACGAGCAGGGCATCGCCCTCGCGGTGGCCGAGGCGGTCGTTCACGGCCTTGAAGCCGTCGAGGTCGACGAAGAACAGCGCCACCGGCTCGTGCACCGCGGCGACCATCGCCGCGTCGATGCGGTCCATCATCGTGCGGCGGCTGAACACGTCGGTGAGCATGTCGCGCTCGACGCTGCGGCGCAGCTGCTCCTGCGCGACGGTGAGGTCGTGCACGTCGATGGTGACGGTGTAGAGCCCGACCACCTTGCCGTCGCCATCGAAGTCGGGCACGTAGCTGGTGCGCAGCCAGCGCGGGTTGCCCGGGCTGTTCGCCAGGTGGTCGACCAGGCGCGTGTACTGCACCGTCTTGCCCTCCAGCGCGCGGCGGAAGTGCGGCTCGTGCTCGGCCCAGCGCCGCCCGCCGCGCACCGCGCCGATGTGGCGGCCGAGCAGCTGGTCGGCCGGCTTGCCGGTGACCTCGCAGTAGGCCTTGTTGACGAAGCGCAGCACGAAGTCGCTGTCGACGTAGGTGAGCGGGTAGGGGATGTTCTCGGTGAAGCGGTCCAGCCGCACGCGCGCGGCGATCAGCGCTTCGCGCGCGGTCACGTCCTCGTGGATGTCGGTGGCGATGGTGAAGACCGAGTGCACCTCGCCGTTGGCGTCGGTGTCGGGGAAGACCTGCACGCGCGCCCAGCGGCCGGCCAGCGTGCCGTGGCGCAGCAGACGCTCGTAGCTGGTGGTGGCGCCGCGGAAGGCGCGCTCGAAGGCCGGGCGGGCGCGCTCCCAGGCTTCGTCGCCGTAGAGCTCGGTGAGGGTGTGGCCGAACAGCTCGTCGCGCGTGCGGCCCGACCAGCGCAGATAGGGCGGGTTGCAGAAGACCAGCCGTGCCTCACGATCCCAGCGGCCGATCGGCAGGGCGACGACGTTGACCAGCCGTTCGATGGTGCCGGCAGTCGGGTCGTCGCGGGAGGGGTCGGGCATGGTCAGCGCGGAGGGCGGCCGGAGAGCGCCTGCCTCACCGCATTCAACACGCCGTCGGGCGCCTCGGTCATCAGGGAATGCCCGGCGGGCAGTGTGACGATATTGGCGTTCAGCGCGGCGGCGATGTCGCGCGTCGCTTTCGGCGACGTCATCTGATCACGCTCGCCGAGCACGAAGGTCACCGGGCAGCGCACCTGCGCGGCCGCCTGCAGGCCGTTGGCGTAGGCGTCGCAGACGCGGAAGTCGTGCTCGAAGAGGTTGCGCCCGGCGAGGCCGCTGGCGCCGGCGAGCATGCGCCGCATCAGCGCGCGGTTGCTGCCGTGCAGCCACATGCCCGGGCCGGGGAAGGAGGGCTTGCTGGCGATGCCGGCGTGCGAGAAGGCGTTGACCATGTCGATGGCCTGCAGCGGCCGCTCGCGTGCGCTGGCGAGCAGCGCCTCGGACACCTTCATCGGGTAGGCCGTGCCGATCATCGCCAGCGCGCTGATGCGATCGGGCGCGCGTGCCGCCATCTCGAGCGCGATCAGCGAGCCCATGCTGTGGCCCACCAGCGCGGCGCGTGGCGCGCCGGCGGCGGTGAGCAGTGCGAGCGTCCAGTCGGCGAGTGCCTCGACGCTTTCCAGCGGCGGGCCGTCGCTGCGGCCGTGGCCGGGCTGGTCGAGTGCGAGCACGGCGTGGCCGTGGTGCGCGAACCAGCGCGCCAGCAGGTTCCAGGCGCTGTGGTCGTGCAGCGCGCCGTGGATGAAGACGATGCAGGGCAGCGCGGCATCGAAGGGCTTGCCGCCGGTGTAGGCGTAGGCCTTGCGGCCGTTCACGGTGAGGTCCATCTCAGTGGCGCCCGGCCGTTCCGAAGCCACTGAGCGCCCCCTCGGGGGGCAGCGAACGAAGTGAGCTTGGGGGTCTCATTTCGCCCCCGCTTTCTCGGCCGCCTTGAGCGCACGCTTCAGGTCGTCGATCAGGTCGTCGGCCTCTTCCAGTCCGATCGACAGGCGGATGGTGCCCGGCGCGATGCCGGCCTGCGCCAGCGCGGCGTCGTCCATGCGGAAATGCGTGGTCGAGGCGGGGTGGATCACCAGCGAGCGGCAGTCGCCGACGTTGGCCAGGTGCGAGAAGATCTTCAGCGCCTCGATGAAGGCGCGGCCCTGGGCACGATTGCCCTTCAGCTCGAAGCTGAATACCGAGCCGCAGCCGCGCGGCAGCAACTTCTTCGCCAGCGCATGGCTGGCGTGGCCCTCCAGCTCCGGGTAGCCGACCGCGGCCACCAGCGGATGGCCGGCGAGAAACTGCACGACCTTGCGCGTATTCTCGACGTGGCGCGCCATGCGCAGCGGCAGCGTCTCGATGCCCTGCAGGATCAGCCAGGCGGTGTGCGGGCTCATGCAGGCGCCGAAGTCGCGCAGGCCCTCGCGGCGCGCGCGCAGCAGGAAGGCGCCGACGGTGCTCTCCTCGCTGAACACCATGCCGTGAAAGCCCTCGTAGGGCTGCGTCAGCTCGGGGAAGCGACCCGAGGCATCCCAGTCGAACATGCCCGAGTCGACCAGCACGCCGCCGATCACCGTGCCGTGGCCGGAGAGGAACTTGGTGGCGGAGTGGAAGATCAGGTCCGCGCCGTGTTCGAAGGGCTTCATCAGCCAGGGCGTGGTGAAGGTCGAATCCACCAGCAGCGGCAGGCCATGCTCGTGCGCGATGGAAGCGACGGCCGGAATGTCCAGCACCTCCAGGCCTGGGTTGCCGAGCGTCTCGCCGAACAGCAGCTTCGTATTCGGGCGGATCGCCGCGCGCCAGGCGTCGACGTCGCCCGGCTTGACGAAGCTGGTCGTGATGCCGAAGCGCGCCAGCGTGTAGTGCAGCAGGTTGTGCGAGCCGCCGTACAGCGCGCTGGAGGCAACGATGTGCGAGCCCGCGCCGGCCAGCGTGGCGATGGCCAGATGCAGCGCCGCCTGGCCGCTGGCCGTGGCGATGGCGCCCACGCCGCCTTCCAGCGCCGCCACGCGCTCCTCGAGCACCGCGTTGGTCGGGTTGGAGATGCGGCTGTAGACATGCCCCGAGCGCTCGAGGTTGAACAGCGAGGCGGCGTGTTCGCTCGATTCGAAGACGAACGAGGTGCTCAGGTGGATGGGCACCGCGCGCGCGCCGGTGGCCGGGTCGGGCGCCGCGCCCGCGTGCAGCGCGAGGGTGTCGAAGCCGGGGTCCGAAACGCCGGGCATGGAATCTCCTCCGGGGTGCTCTGGGGTGTCGTGGCCCGGAATTGTGGGCTATATTGGGCCGCGGCTTGCGACGAGGAGACGATCATGAAGGTCAGCGACATCCTGCGCGTCAAGGGGGGCACGCTCTACACCGTCAGCCCGGAGGAGAGCCTGGCCACGGGGCTCAAGACGATGTCCGAGCGCGACATCGGCTCCCTGGTCGTGATGGATCACGGCGAACTGGTGGGCATGCTCAGCTTCCGCGAGGTGATCCAGGCGGTGGTCAAGAACGGCGGCAGCGTCGGCAGCTCGACGATCCGCGGCGTGATGGACGACCATCCGCTCACCTGCACGCCCGAAACCGAGCTCGACGAGGTGCGCCGCATGATGCTCGAGCGCCACGCGCGCTACATGCCGGTGATGGATCAGCGCACCCTGATGGGCGTGATCTCCTTCTACGACGTCGCCAAGGCGGTGGTGGAAAGCCAGGACTTCGAGAACCGCATGCTCAAGGCCTACATCCGCGACTGGCCGGTGGACGAGGCCGGCGCGCAGCCCGCCGCGAACTGAGCCGCGCCAGGCGGCCGCCTAGAATCGCCGCATGGCAGGCAGCAGCTTCGGCGAACTCTTCCGCATCACCAACTTCGGCGAATCGCACGGGCCGGCCATCGGCTGCGTGATCGACGGCTGCCCGCCGGGCATGGCCCTGTCCGAAGCCGACATCCAGCCCGAGCTCGACCGGCGCCGCCCCGGCACCAGCCGCCACGTCACCCAGCGCAACGAAGCCGACACGGTGGAGATCCTCTCCGGCGTGTACGAGGGCAAGACCACCGGCACGCCGATCTGCCTGCTGATCCGCAACACCGACCAGCGCAGCAAGGACTACGGCAACATCGTCCAGACCTTCCGGCCGGGCCATGCCGACTACACCTACTTCCAGAAATACGGCCTGCGCGATCCGCGCGGCGGCGGCCGCTCCTCGGCGCGCCTGACCGCGCCCATGGTGGGCGCCGGCGCGGTGGCGAAGAAGTGGCTGAACGAGAAGTTCGGCACCCGCTTCACCGGCTGGATGACGCAGATCGGCGACATCGAGATTCCCTTCGAGGGCGAGCAGCACATCGCCGGCAACCCCTTCTTCGCCGCCAACGCGAGCGACGTCGCCCGCCTCGAGGCTTACATGGACGAGCTGCGCAAGGCCGGCGACAGCTGCGGCGCGCGCCTCTTCGTGGCGGCGCGCAACGTGCCGGTGGGCCTGGGCGAGCCGCTGTTCGACAAGCTCGACGCCGACATCGCCTACGCGATGATGGGCATCAACGCGGTCAAGGGCGTCGAGATCGGCGCCGGCTTCGCCAGCGTCGCCCAGCGCGGCACCCAGCATGGCGACGAGCTCACACCGCAGGGCTTCGCCAGCAACAACGCCGGCGGCGTGCTCGGCGGCATCTCCACCGGGCAGGACATCACGGTGAGCATCGCCATCAAGCCGACCAGTTCGATCCGCAGCCCCAAGCGCTCGATCGACCTGAACGGCCAGCCGTCCACGGTGGAAACCTTCGGCCGCCACGACCCCTGCGTCGGCATTCGCGCCACGCCGATCGCCGAAGCCATGCTGGCGCTGGTGCTGATGGACCACGCGCTGCGGCATCGCGCCCAGTGCGGCGACGTGCGGGCGTCGCTGGCGCCGATCCCGGGGCGGATCGCCTGATCCCTCGCGATCGCGCGGCCCGGCGTGCGGCCGGGCTCAAGTTGTGCCCGGATCTGCCGAAAAGGGGGGTGCCTGCGAAGAAGTGACGAACACCCACGTCGCATGACTTGCGCGGGTATGCAGTCACGAGGATTTCATGCAGTTGACCCCGAGCCCGGCAGCGGCTGCGTCGCGCGAGAGCGCGAGCGGCCTGATCGAATTCTTCCGCCACCACGGTGCCTGGGCACCCGGCGTCAAACTGTTCCGGCGCCTGCAGTTCCGCGCCAAGGCGGCAATCATCCTGACCGCGCTCCTGATTCCCCTGCTGACCCTGCTCGGCTTCCAGTGGACCAGCAGCCAGGAGCGCATCGAGGTGGCGCGTGCCGAACGCGACGGCGTCCGCTACATCCGCGCGCTGAACGCCGTGGAGATCGCCGCGATCGCCTGGCGCGACGCGGTGACGCTCAATGCCGGTGACGCCAGCGAGCGCCGCCGGCAGGTGGCCGCCTCGTTGTCCGCGCTGGATTCGGTGCACAAAGAGCTCGGTGAGGCCTTCGGCACGCAGAAGGCCTTCGAGGCCGTTCACGCCGGGTTCGATCGACTGAAGGACATGCCGGCGACCGGTACGCCGGACGCGGTGTTCTTCGCGCACAGCGAGTTCGGCGAACGCATCGTCGAGCTGGCGGATGCCGTGACCGACGCGTCGCAGCTCAGCCTCGATCCGGATCTCGACACCTACCACATGATGCGCGTGTCGATCGCGGCGGGGCCGAGGCAGAACGAGAATACCGCCCGCCTGGTCACGATGGGCAGCCTGGTGCTGCAGAGCCAGAGCCTCGACGTCGCCCGCCACGAGCCCCTGCTGCGCTGGAGCGCGGTGCAGAAGATCCTCGACGACGACGTCGAGCGGTCCTACGGCGCGGGCATCGAAAGCGACCCGACCGCCGCGACGCTGTTCGACATGAAGGGCACCGACGACGCGTTCGACGCCTTCATGGCGGCGGTCCAGTCGCAAGTGCTCGGCCCGGCGCTCGGCGGCGACCTGCAGGCGTACCGGCAGGCCGGTGCGCGAATCCTGGCCAAGCAGCAGGAGTTGAACGGCAAGGTCCTGGAGGAACTCGACCGCCGCCTGGCCTTGCGGGCCGAGCGCGCCGCGAACCGCCTGGCGGCCGAATTCGTCTTCGTCGGCGTGTTCGTGGCGGTGGCGGTCTACCTCTTCTATTCCTTCTACCTCGTCACCCACGGCGGCTTGCGCGAGGTGCAGAAGCACCTCGAGGCCATGACCGACGGCGACCTCACCACCCATCCGCGCCCCTGGGGGCATGACGAGGCGGCGCGCCTGATGGGCTCGCTCGCGGCCATGCAGCACTCGCTGCGCGGCATCGTCGGCAAGGTGCGCGGCTCCTCGGAGAGCATCGTGCACTCCACGGCCGAGATCTCCGACGGCGCGATGGACCTGTCCTCGCGCACCGAGCAGGCCGCCGCAAGCCTGCAGGAATCGGCCGCCGCGATGGACGAGATCTCGGCCACCGTGAAGGCGACCTCCGAGCAGGCCCGCGAGGCCGCCGCCATCGCCGAGCGCAACGCCGCGCAGGCCGAGAGCGGCGGCGAGATCATCGGCACCATGGTCGAGACCATGCACGGCATCCACGCCTCGTCGAGCAAGATCGGCGACATCATCGGCGTGATCGACGGCATCGCCTTCCAGACCAACATCCTGGCGCTCAACGCCGCCGTCGAGGCGGCCCGCGCCGGCGAGGCAGGCCGCGGTTTCGCGGTGGTGGCCTCCGAGGTGCGTGCGCTGGCGCAGCGTTCGGCGTCGGCGGCACGCGAGATCAAGTCGCTGATCACCACCAGCGTCGAGCAGGTCGACCAGGGCGCGAAGATCGTGCGCCGCGCCGGCGACACGGTGGGCACCATCGTGAGCAGCGCGCACGAGGTGAGCCGGCTGCTCGCCGCAATCGCCAACGGCGCCGACGAGCAGGCCAGCGGTGTCGGCCAGACCAGCCAGGCCGTGCAGGATCTCGACGGCATGACGCAGCAGAACGCCGCGCTGGTGGAGCAGTCGGCCGCCGCCGCGACCTCGCTGAAGGAGCAGGCGCTGCGTCTGGCCGAGGAAGTGGCGCGCTTCCGCATGCCCGCCTGACGGGCCCTCGCGCCGGCGCCGCCGGTCGCGCCGCGGCGCAGTTCATCGCCTGCCAATCGCAGGCTGTCGCAAGGGGGATGGTGAAATCCCGATTCGTTCCTACACTGGCGGCCGCTTCACGAGAGCGGAACCAGGGGACGACAGATGCGAAGAGCGTGGTGGCTGGGGGGCGGGGCGGTATTGCTGGTGATGGCGGCGTTCGGCGCCGCCAAGGTGACGGGCCAGGGTGACGGGCCCGACAAGAAGAAGGCACCCGAGCCGGTGCTCGAATTCACGCCGCGCGAAGTCGTGCGGCCCGTGCTGGCCGGCCTGCCGCTGACGCTGGAATTCTCCGGCGCGCTGGTGGCGCCGCGCACCGCGGTGCTGCGTGCCAAGACGGCCGGCGCGCTCGTCGAGCTGGCGGTTGCCGAAGGCAGCCGGGTCCGCGCCGGCCAGGTGCTCGGCCGCATCGATCTCTCCGATGTCGACAGCCGCGTCGCCGAGCGCGCCGCGGCGGTGGAGTCGGCGCGCGCGCAGTTTCTGCAGGCCGAGCGCGTGCAGGCCTCGAACCAGCGCCTGGCCGACCAGCAGTTCATCTCGCCCAACGCGCTCGATGCCTCGCGCTCCGCGCTCGACGCCGCGCGCGCCGGGCTGGACGCCGCGCAGGCGCAGCTCACCACCGCCCGGCTGGCGCGGCGCGACGGCACGCTGCTGGCGCCGATCGGCGCTCTGGTGTCCAAGCGCCATGCGCTGCCGGGCGAGAAGCTGGCCGTCGAGCAGCCGGTGCTGACGCTGGTCGATCTCGCCCAGCTCGAACTCGCCGGCAGCGTCGGCACGCACGAGGTGGCGCGCTTCGCGCCGGGGCAGAAGGTGCGCGTGCGCGTCGAGGGGCTGGAAACGCCGGTCGACGGCACCATCGACCGCATCGCCCCGGCCGCCGAGCCCGGCACACGCGCCATCGGCGTCACCGTCGTCGTGCCCAACCGCGAGGAGAAGCTGCGCGCCGGCCAGTTCGCCGTGGCCACCCTGGTGCTGCCCGACGCTACGCCGCGCCTCACGCTGCCGCTGGCCGCCGTGCAGGGGCCGGACGGCGCCGCGCAGGTCTGGGCGATCGAGGGTGGCGCGCTGGCGCGCCGCTCGGTGACGCTGGGCCGGCGCAGCGAGACGCAGGGACGCGTCGAGATCGTCTCCGGCCTGACGCCCGAGGCGCAGGTGCTGGCGGCGCGCTTCGACGGTCTGCGCGAAGGGCGCCAGGCCAAGGTGGCCGAAGCCGGCGCGGCGGTGGCCTCGGCGGCCGCCAGCGCCCCGCTGCGCTGAGGAGCGGGCCATGTGGATCACGCGAGTCTCGATCGCGAACCCGGTGTTCGCGACCATGGTGATGGTGGCGCTGTGCGTGCTGGGCCTGTTCTCCTACGCCCGCCTCGGCGTGGAGCAGCTGCCCGACGTGCAGCCGCCGGTGGCCTTCATCGACGTGGCCTACCCGGGCGCTTCGCCGGAAGCGGTGGAGCGCGAGGTCAGCAAGCCCATCGAGGAGGGCCTGAACAGCATCGCCGGCATCAAGCACATCACTTCGCGCAGCTTCGAGGGGCGCAGCCAGACCAGCGTCGAGTTCACGCTCGACGCCGACATGGCGCGCGCCATGCAGGACGTGCGCGACCGCATGGCGGTGGTGCAGGGCGTATTCCCCAGGGACGCGAAGACGCCCACCGTGGCGCGCTTCAACAACGACAACAGCAGCCCGGTGGTGGTGGCGGCGCTGCTCTCCGCCGCGCGCAGCCCGCGCGAGCTCTCCATCCTCGCCGACCAGACGGTGGCGCGCCGCCTGCAGCGCGTCGAGGGCGTGGCCTCGGTGGAGGTCAACGGCCTGGCGCGGCGCGAGGTGCGCATCGACCTCGACCCCGACCGCCTGCGCGCCTACGCGATCACGCCGGCGCAGGTGGCCGCAGGGCTGCGCGAGGCGCATTCCGACCAGCCGGTGGGCCTGCTGTCCGATGCGACGCAGGACGCCATCCTGCGCGTCGAGGGCCGCGTGGCCGATCCGCGCCAGTTCGCCGACATGGTGGTGGCGCAGCGCAACGGCCTGCCGTTGCGCCTGGCCGACCTGGGCACGGTGGTCGAGCGCGAGCGCGAGCCGGAATCGGTGGCGCGGGTGAACGGCCAGCGCGCCGTCAACTTCAACGTCTTCAAGCAGCAGGACGCCAACACCGTGGCCACCGGCGAGGCGGTCAAGGGGGCGCTCGACGAGGTCCGCAAGGCCCTGCCGGCGGGCGTGGAGCTG
>WBZV01000643.1_pt1 | contig 19159 bp, 19 predicted proteins | sample 5204221 | NCBI WGS metagenome assembly WBZV01 (sample SAMN12344360, study PRJNA552823) | activated sludge metagenome | biome: Activated sludge suspended growth; feature: Nitrification reactor; material: Wastewater; isolation source: activated sludge from nitrification reactor of wastewater...
GGCGCAGACCATCATCCACCGCAACATACGCCGAGGCGTCATTCGCCCAGGCGTCTTGACCGAACACTTCTTCCCGTTGGCGCTCGCGCCCGCAGTGCTGTGGCTGAGTTCCTCGATGCTGTCCAAGGGGAATCCTTCCATCTCGCTGGTGCAGTTACGGGATGCGCACCGGCAACTGTTGCTTGAGCTTTTGCAGCCTCAATGAGCGGAGTGATGCACATAGTCCTGCGCGCCCTTGCAGGCTTGGCGATCGGCTTTGTGGTACTGCTGCTGACTGTGTGGGGTGCGCTGGCTCTGTGGCATCAGATGCCGGGACCTTCGGTGGTGCGATGGTTTGTCATTGCCATGTGGTCCACATTGGGTGTGACCGTTGTCTTGTCGCGGGCGGGCTTGCTTGGGCGGCGCAATCGCAACATCGCCGGATTCGCATTTGTGATCGCAGCCGCCTCCCTGCTCATGTGGTGGGGGACGCTGCAGCCGTCACACCAGCGTGTATGGGCTGACGATGTCGCTCAGTTGCTGGAGGCCAGGATCGACGGCAACCATGTTCACCTGAATAATGTGCGCAACTTCCAGTGGCGCAGCGAAACCGACTACACCCCGCAGTGGGAGAGCCGCACATACGACCTGGATCGTCTGCGCAGCGCCGACTTGGTGCTTTCCTACTGGATGGGGCCGCACATCGCCCACACCCTGGTGTCGTTCGGCTTCGATGGCGGTGAACGCGTGGTGTTCTCGCTGGAAATTCGCAAGGAACGCCATGAGTCCTTCTCGGCGGTAGGAGGATTCTTCCGTCAGTTCGAGCAGATCCTGGTAGCCGCCGATGAGCGAGACATTGTGCGTACGCGCAGCAACGCGCGAGGCGAAGATGTTTATCTCTATCGCTTGCAGATGAATCAGGCGAGTGCCCGCGCGTTGTTTCTGGAGTTTCTGAACGCGGCCAATGAACTGCGGCAGAAACCGCGCTTTTACAACACGTTAACCAGTAACTGCACGACCATCGTATTCGAGCTGGCCCGGGTCATTGCGCCCGCATTGCCAATGGACTATCGCCTGCTGCTGTCTGGATATTTTGCGCGGTACGTCTACGACATGCATGGATTGACGCCTGGCTATCGTTACGATGAATTGCAGGCACTGGGGCATATCAACGAACGTGCCCTTGCTTCCGATGTGTCAGAGGATGACTTCTCGATGTCGATTCGACAAGGCGTGCCAGGCATCCCTGCCAACGAGGTGAATCCATGAGGTTCCCGCAGGCCTGCCTTCTCATTACATGCGCCGCTCTTGCTCCGCTGCTGCTGGGGGGCTGCTCGATCCTGCGCGAGTTCGGCCCAGTGGTTGAAGTTCATACGCTACCTACCAGGGAGGCCATCGAACTCAAGCGCGGCGACATCCTGACACGTGGCAAGCTCAGCGATGCGACTGTCCAGACCATCAGGGTGGCGGCATTGGATGAGCAGGCATGCGCAAAGCCGATCTCCTCGGAGTGCGCGGAGGCCTTGGCTACCGTGACGGGGGTTGCCACGGATAGACGCCTGGCTGCACTGTCCGAACTATGGCTGGCGCAGGCTCAGGCCATGAAGCCCGGTTCAGCGCAGCAAGCCGCCTGGCTTGAGACGATTCGCTATGCCTATGCTTATCTGTTCCTTGGTGACCATACTCCGGGAGAGCGGGCCTTCGAGGATCGCCAGACCCAAGTGCGGGATTGGTATAACTATGCCGTCGAGCATGCGGCCACCGGCATGTTCGAAGTTCGGCAACAAATGCCGACGCAGTTGTCCGACCAGACCAGTTGGAACATTGCAGGCTGGGAACTGAAGCTGGATATGCGCGGCGCGCGCTTACCGGGCAGTACGGCGGTGCCAGCCGAACTCCTGCCAGCCTCGTCCCTGTCTTTCCGTGGATTGCGTAGCCTCTACCGGCGCGACGGCTTTGGCGCCGAGCTTGTGGCGGTCATTCCGGACGAGTCCCTGAGCGCCGCCCCAACTCGGGGTGGTCGCCCAGCGGCAAAACATGATCAGCAACCGCTGCCCTGGAGCGAGATGCCCGCGCCGTCCATGACGGTTCTGCTGCATCCCGACGGAGACAACTTGGACAGCGTGCTGCATGCTCGTACAGCCCGTCTGACGGTGCATGACCCCTATGTGGAATCGGCCATTATGCTGCGCGGCCAACGTGTGCCGCTGGCGGCCAATTTCACGGCCGGCTATGGCGTATGGCTGGCCCGTGCCAATTTCAACCGCCAGTCGCTGCGCAGCCTGCTCGGGCGCGAGGGTGGCATCGACCGCCCGCACGTCTACTTGATGCAGCCCTACGATCCGAACAGGCGGATCATCGTCATGCTGCACGGACTGGCCAGCAGCCCTGAAGCCTGGGTGGAACTCGCCAACGAAATCCTGGGCGATGAGGCCCTGCGCCAGCATTACCAGATCTGGCAGGTCTACTACCCGACCAACATGCCAGTCGCGTTGAACCACGCCATGATTCGCAGGGCGCTCGGGGATACGCTGACGCATTTCGACCCATCCGGCCAAGCGCCGGCGTCGTCCGACCTCGTGCTGGTGGGGCATAGCATGGGCGGGGTCATCGCGCGGTTGATGGTGTCGTCAACCGATCAATCGCTGGTGCAATTGGCTGCGGATCACAGTCGGTTGACGCCGCAGCAGATCAGGCGCATTGATCCCATGTTGCGCTTCGAGCCCTTCCCGAATGTCAGCAGTGCCATCTTCATCGCGGCGCCTCATCGGGGCACATCGGTCGCGGGTGGACGCCTGGGGCGCTGGATGGCGGGATTTATCCGCTTTCCCATTACGGTGCTCGAAGAACTCGCCCATACACTGACACCCAATGCGGCCGCCAGCAGCCGTGAAAGCCTGGCAACCATTCCCAATAGCGTGAACAATCTCGACGAAAACGATCCGTTCGTGCGTACGGCGGCGGGCTTTCCCATCTCATCCCAGGTGCGCTATCACTCGATCGTGGCCCAAGCCAATTCCGAAGTGGCCCTCGATGATTCCGATGACGGTCTTGTGCCTTATCGCAGCGCACATCTTCCCGGCGCACAGTCCGAGAAAGTCATTATTTCGGGGCACAGCGTGCAACAGAGCGCGGCCGCGATACTGGAGATCCAGCGTATTCTGAGAGAGGACATGGCTCTGCGGGAAGCGCATTTACAGCCATAGACAACTGCCATCTGCTGTGCGCGGCCGAGCTGATTTCGGATTTCGTATGGGCGTAATGCATTCATCTGAATGCGCAAAGAGCATCAGACTTACTGTTGCCCGCTCGACGCTGGCACAGTGGGTCGGTGCGTGCGGCGCGCAACTGCAGCCGATGGTAAAGGCGCTGGATGACGAACTGCGTCGCCACGTGGTGCTGCACGCCCACGAGACGCCGATGCTCAAGCCCAAGCATCTTGGCGACGGCAAGGCGTACCCAACGTGATCCGCCGTCTGGCGGCGACCCAGCCCATGCTCGACAAGATCGTCGGCCACCAACGCCACATCGCTCAGGCCTACGGCATATCGATGGAGCATGCGCGCTGGCTGTTGACCACCGTGGCGTTCCACTGCCTTGCCGTGGCCGACACGGTGTACTCGGTCGCCGAACGGGAACCCGTCGTGGATGCAGACCGTGCGACGGAGGAAGCCGAGATGGAGGCCGAACTCAACAGGGCATGCACGCACTCATTGTTGGCATGCTGGCCTTGATGGATGCTGATGGCCTTTCAGGAGATAGTTGATCGTCGTTCTCGTTTGTGGGGGTTGAATGGAAATCCAGGGATGCCGTAATTGAGGAGCCTGGACGGCGTATCGTTCAGGAACAAACACGCACGGGCGGCCAGGCCCTGCCGTGGCTCGACATGACGGCCTTCCTGCGCGGGGCCATCGACCTTGCGCTAGACAACCATGCCAATGCGCCACGCAGCAATACGCAATGGGTGTTCTTCGACCGTGGCCTGATCGACGCGGCGGCAGCACCCCAGGCACTGGACGGCACTACTATTCTGGACACGATTGCCCAGTCGCATCGCTACCACTCGCGCATCTTTCTGGCCCCGCCGTGGCCTGAAATCTATGTGCAGGACGAAGAACGCCGTCACAGCATGGATGAAGCGCGGGCTGAATTCGAGCGGCTTCAGCGCACCTATCCAGCGCTGGGCTATGCGGTATCGCGGTTGCCCAAGATCAGAGTGGCGCAACGCGCTGACTTTGTGCTGGACACCTTGGCTAGCCGCTAACCTACCAAGGCGAACTCTACCGTATCTCACCGCCACGTAGGACTCCATGCTCAAATCTCTTGCGTAACTCTGAGATAAGGATTGTTGGGTGGTACTGCATCGAACAACCAATTCGCATCGATCAGCAAATACCCATGCAGCTTCCGGGACTTGCGCGGCCCGGTGACTTCACAGATCCAGATGTTCAAGCCGCTGTCGTGCTTTCGATGCAACCCCAGTTTCTCAAAGCGCTTCTGCACCCACTGCCAATCCGGCATCTTGTCCTGCCGTGCCAGCGTGCCGACATGAGGGTGCTCCTGGACGTAGCGCTGGAACACACCTGGGCTGACCAAGTAGGCCGTGTCATTCACGGAATGCACGAGCGCTTTTGCGTCGTTGATGATGAGCCGGCGCGAAGCAATTCCCTGTTTCAGCCACATCATGAAATGTTCGCCTGACGGGGGCGCTGCTGTTAGGGGTGGTTTAGCAGTAGATGGTGGTGGCGAAGGAAGCACTGCGGCAGTCGCTGGCATAGGAGTGCTGGGGTCTGCGGGGTAGCTTCTCTGTGCAACCGGCTCCACATCCTGCTCGGCACCAGGCGAGCCGCTCGTGCTCACCATTGCCAGCATGTCCTCCATGACATCGGACACGGGCTGGGCCTTAGGCGGTGAGGCGGTGACGGTACTACTGCCTTCCCAAGATGGAAGTTTCTGACCGTTCGGGGCTGCCTTCGCCATGGCCGCAGGCGGCATTTTCGGCGCCTCGGCGTCGTTTTCGGCGACTGCCGCGTCGATCGCTACCGTGCCTGCAAAAGGCGTCGGTCGCTCGCCAGATTCCCAGATCAGCGCAGGAGCGAGGCGCAACAGGGTGAACGAGTGGGACCAGCCGGTGGAACTGGTTATGGTCGCGCGCCAAATAGCCTTGCCGTCGGGCGCCGGCTGCAACATGCCGTGATCCTGGAGGACGTTGAACACCGCGGTGTTGTTCGCAGGGATGCCATCGACGCCTTGGGACAGCAGGTGCGCACGCAGTTTGTCCGAGACCGTTTTGCTCACCAGCCACAGGGCATCGTCGGTGAGCCAGCCATCGGAGGCTTCCGGCTGGTTCAGTTTCAACTGTTCCTTGAGCAGGTAGCGCAACCCGTCGAGCAGCTTGCGCTGCAGCGCGTGCTTGGGCGCAGCCATGGCGCGGGCCGGATCGCCGCCCAGCTCCTGGGCCACCGAGGCCCGGTCTGCCTGCACGACAAGTTCGCCCAGTACGCCGGCGTGCTCGTACTGCCCGGCCAGGACGTAGAGCAGTGGTGCCCACAGGGACGGATAGCCGCTGAGCCAGTCCAGGGCCTCACGGTCGAGCAGTTGGTGGTAGAGCAAACCTGTCGCGGCGCTGTGCAGGCGGTACTCGCGATCGTCGCGGTAGCGGAATCGGTATGGCTGGCGCAGCGGGCCGTGCCAAGGGTGCCAGATGCTGCCGTCGGCCAGCTCGACGTGCAGATCGACGGCGATCTTGCCGATGTCGTGCAGCAGCGCGGCGTAGGCGACGGCGGCGGTCCAGGCTTCGGACTGTGCCGCTTGGTCTTCGGGGCTGGCGCCGATGGGCAGCAGATGGGACTGCCGCAGTTTCAGACTGTAGGCGACGATTTCGAGGCCGTGGTCGAGCATGCCGCCCAGATAGGCATGGTGATGCGCCTCGGAGGCCGGGAAGGCCTGGACCAGCTCGGCGTAGCGTTCCAGGGGCGCTCGGTACAGCGTGGCGAATTGCCTGCGCGACAGCGAGGTGCGCTGCCAAATGTGCTCCAGCAGCTTCTGCCGGCGCGGGGTGGCCAGCAGCGATGCGGCCGACTCGGGCCGCATCAACCCTTTCGGGAGGACGGTGGCGGGTGCTGGCGGTGGCGCGCCGGCGACCGGGGGCCGTTTTCGCTGGAACAGGGAGAGCATGCGGGTGTCCTGTGGCGGGCCGACCGGGAGGCCTTTTTGCCTTTTCGAGGTAGGGCCTTTCCCCTTGCACCCCATTCCCTTGCCGTTTCGGCCCTTTGGCCTTTAACCGTTTCGGTATAGCGGGGCCTGGGTTGCGGTTCCAGCGTCAATGTGGAACCCGCACGAATGGATTGCGCGGCGACCAGCCGCTGGCCTCGGCCTATGCTGCGGAGACGCTGTTTTCGCCAGGTAGGTTGCTCTCTAGGCGTCAAAGTTGACAAATGCGACAAAGGCGACTAGAGTAAGTCCTGTCTCAAACCTACCTGGGAGATGACCATGCCCACCGCCATTGAATTCATTGCCGACCGTCTGCCGCGTGTCACCGTGGAGGATGTGCGCCGCTTCGCGGATACCGTCGAAATCCGGGATGCGCCGGCTTTCGCGGCCGAGTTGCAGGCGTTCATTCACGAGCGCGTGGAGGCGGTAAAGCTGCCAGCCAACCTCGAAGGTGAAACGGTGGAGCACGCCTTGAAGCGTAAGACGGCTGCGCTGCGCGCTGAGACGCGCTGGGCGCCGACTGAAACCGACGTCCAGCGAGGCCGCGCCGTGCTGCTGGAAACCTTCAACCAGCCGCACAACCTGCCGCCCGCGGAGTACGCCAAGCTGGCGGACAAGTCGCGCCAGCAGATCTACAAGGACATCCTCGCCCGTCGGCTGCTGGCGCTGAACGTGGGGCCGCGAGGCCAGAAACTGCCCGACTGGCAGCTCGACCCGGTGAAGCAGCAGTTGACCCAAACCGTGCTTCAGGAGGTCGAGGGCATCGACCCTTGGACGATCTACCGCGCACTGTCCGAACCGCTCGAAGGTTTGGGCGGCCGCTCGCCAGTGGATGCGGTGACGCATGGCACGATCGACGACGTGGCCGAGGCCGTGTTCAACGTGCTGGGCGTTCAGGTGCATTGAAGCGAGATCGCCATGAGCCACGAGCTGCCTTCGTTCCTGATCGATGCCGGTGAGCTGCTCCAGCATGTGAGCCGCGTCGTCTATCGGGGCAGCCCGCTGTACTATGGCCGCAGCAGCACCAATCGCTACGATGACCCGGCCCAGGCCTACGGGGTGCTCTACCTGGGGCGCGACCTGCCCACGGCGCTGATGGAGTCGGTGTTTCATAAGCACCAGTGGCTTGCGGACACGAAGCGCTCGATCGCGCTGAAAGAAGTCCAGAGCCGGATGGTGCGCGCAGTGGGCGTGATGGACGACGTGCTTCTGGCCGACCTCACGGCGCCGGGCGTCATGGCGGGCTACTTCGGCCTGAACCTGGAGCAGTTGGCCAGCCGCGACTACACGCACACGCAGCAGGTGTCGGCCCAGGTGCATGCGATGCTTGGAGATGACGGCCAGGTGCTGTTCGACGGGGTGCTCTATCCGTCGCGCAACAACTATCCCGCCAAGAGCATCGCGCTGTTCGAGCGTGCCAGCGCGAAGGTCAGTGTCATCGAGGACATCGATCTCGTTGACCATGTGGACTGGCCGCGTTTCGTTGCTACATACCGCATCGGCGTGGAGCCCGACCCTGGCCCGTTGGAACCGGATGACGAAGCGTCCTGAAGCAGCAAGAGAACACATTGAAGCCCTAAACAGAATGAAATGGACCAAACTGAAATAGGCATCCCTCAGCAGTAGGAGACGACCATGAACACCACGACTCGCACCAGCACCGCAGAACGCCTCGGCCGCGCCTTTGGCCGCGGATGGCGTGCCTACGCGCGCTGTGAACGGCGGGCGTCGAACTGGTTGGTTTCCAAGGGCATGCCGACGGCTGGAGCCACCGCGCTCGTGTGGATGGTTAAGCTGGCTGCGCTCGGGGTGCTGCTGTACACCACCTTCTGGCTGGCCCTGGTGATGGTGTGCGTCATGGTGGTTGCCTGGATGGCCCGCAACACCGACTTGGGCGAGGAGTTGCCCGAGCCAGAGTGGCGAAACGGACCAGCAGGATTCGGCCTATACACCTACGACGGTTTCCGCATTGATCCTCATGTCGAGGACGACTAGCAGCGATCACTTCTTCGACACTGCATTGATCGCAATGCTTCCTCCCCTTCCGCCAGCAGCCTTGGCATCTCCGGTGGCTCCTGCGAGGCCTTGCAACACGTTGCCGGCACGAACGCCCGCCCAAGCCAAGGCCATGATCCAGAACGTAGGCAGTACGATGAACATCGTGCCCGTGACAAACATCAGGAGCATGTCTCCGAAGGCGTTGTTCAGCCCCACCAGCGGGTCGAAGTTGGTGTGCGGCCGATTCCAGCCGAACCCCCAGCCATAGAGCGCATCCAGGATCGTCGAATCGATCCAGCGCGCAAGCTGAAACCAGAAGTCCGTGAAGAAGAGCGCGAACTGCACGACGCTGACGGTAACGACCGTCTTCAGATCGTAGGTGCCTACGACCAGCACAAGCGGGATGCAGATGACCAGCGCCATCTTGAGCAAGGCGAGGACCATGGGCAGAGACTGTCTCACGACGTCCATGGCGGGAAACGCGGCAATCGCGCCGACGGCCATCCCAACGTCTCCCGTGGCCCGCGTCACGATGTTCGGCAAGGTCTTGTCGATCTGGCCGCCATAGTCCGTATAGACGCTACCCTGGTTCAATTTCTGTTGCCGCGGTGACGCGATGGCGCGGATCACCGAGTCGTCCACCTCGGCCCTGCTCAGGAACCCGGCCCAGCCTGCCAGGCGATTCAACAGGTTCGGGTCCACCTGTCCCAGCAGGCGTGCCCGCAGGCCATTGCCGCCATCGGCCCACCACTGCCTGCAGGTCGGGTAGCCGCCACCGCTGCCCACCTGTGCAAGCCCCGCATCGCGGGTGCTGTCGTAGGGCCAGTCGTCGCGCGGCGTGCTTGAGCGGTAGGTGTCGTAGTAGCCGCCCGTGCCCGTGAAAAACCTCGACCCTATCCAGGTCACGTCGTGCATCTGCTGCTCATCAAGCTGAGGGCGCTGCATGAACAATTTGGCCCGCGCAGGCCCATAGCAATCCCGCGAGAAATCCGCTACTTCCTGAGCCAGTACCGGGTCGTCAATGCGGGTCGCGTCGATCTCCATGCGCATCTGCCGCAGGTCCGTGCCGCATGGGATCGCCGCCACCGAGGCGCTCGTGACGGCGCGCGAGAGCGCGTGCATGAAAGCCCATAGACCCACTCGACAGCCTGCCAGAAGGCGGGATGGCCGCCGGCTTCGCCCGCGCATTCCACCAAGCGCGCTTCGGCGGACGCGGCCGGCTCATGCGCGGCCAACGGCAGGTGGTGCCATTGCAAGGCCACGTCCGCATTGCCGGCTACCCAACGCTTGAGGACAGGGAAATAGGACCGGCAGAACGGGCATTCGAGGTCCGCGTAGAGCGTCAGCGTGAAACGACCTGCCGGGTTGCCCATCTGCCAAGGAGGCCCGGCCACCTGCGTCTCGCTGACAGGCGCCGAGGTTTGGGGCGTGGACTCGCCTGGCGAACGGGACACGAGCCAGATCAGCAGCAGCGCAACCAGCACTGCGCCTAACGCCCATGGCCAGCGGGCCCGCCAGCGCCGACGGCGGAACGCCTGGACCTGCATCGGAATGGATGAGCGTTTCTGTTCCATGGCGTTCTCCGGTGCACGGCAGATTCAGGGCAGGGCCAGGGCCGGCGACTCGATGCCGCGTGCCCGGTCGATCTTCTCGGCCACCTTGAAGGCGGCATCCAACTCGCTGACGCCGTGCTGCTGCATGAGCTGGTAGCGCTCGGCCTTCTCTTCGGGTTCGGTCTGCGCGAGCGCGAGATACAGGCTCGGCGGCACGGCGCGGAAGAGCACCTCCATGCTCTTGGAGAGGATGACGCCCTCGGTGAGGGGCACATAGCTCGGTGTCCAGAAACATCGAGCCCTCACCATCGCCGCTCGGGCCACGAGCGGCAGCAAACAATGCGAACCAGGCAGCGCCCGATTTGCTAGGAGCGACAAAAGATGGTCGGTGACGAGTCCCTGGGGAAACTCGCCAGGGAATCAAAACGTTATATTTGGCACACTACTTCCGCTCAGTTTGCAGAGCGGAGATTTCATGGGCTAGGAACCATATAAGAGCGGCGCAGTAGAAAGCTAAGCGCGCTGTATCGGAGTCGATTACCAATGACGGCCAGCTCATTCTGTTCATCAAAACGCGCTCGATCGCTGCGTCAGAACCGAGGAATGCACAGCAGAGTCCCGGTTTGAAAGTCAGATCTCGTGGCTCGTCGGCTATCTGTCTGGCTGATAAAACCAACAACGAGAGACAAGCCTTAATCGCACTTCTTGAGGAACCGGATGTTACCGTCAACGATGCCTGTCCGTTTGGCACCTCATGACCCGCGCTGGGCGAACCAAGCGGCGAACGAAGCAGAGCGACTTAAACAGGGCGTGGACTCGATCCTCCAAGTCCATCATATCGGCTCAACTTCTATTCCGGGAATCGCCGCTAAGCCCATCCTCGACCTTATGCCGGTCGTTCTGAACTTGGCCGCATTGGATAGCGAACGATCTGCCGTTGAAGCCCTTGGCTACGTATGGCACGGAGCCAACGGCATCGAGGGAAGGCGCTATTGCACCCTACATGATCCTGAAACGGGTGAGCGCCTCATTCAAATTCACTGCTTCGCGGATGGAGACGCCGCTATCCGCAGACACCTCGCTTTCCGCGATCTTCTGCGTAGTTCGCCGAGCCTCGCAGATCAGTACGAACGGGAGAAGTGCCGATGTGCAGCGCTACATCCCGAAAACAGTCGTGCGTACTCTGATTGCAAGGACGCTTGGATTAAGCGAATCGAAGCGGAAGCATTGTCTCGCTTTTCCTAGCCTCAACTTCAATGTCCGCTTTCGCGCGGCTGTACCGGCGTACGGTCGCGGCAAGCATGGCCCATCAGCATAGCTTCGGGGGCGCGACTTGGCCCGCGCCTAACTTCTTGAATCCCCGTCCTTGATAAACCTGCTGTGGCGGGCTTAGGCGAAATCCAGCGCAACGCCGAGCTGGAGCCATCGTGAGACAAAAAAACGGCCCCGAAGGGCCGTAAGTGGAAGGCATCACGCGGCGACAAGCTGCCGGGCCAGTGCGACCTCGACGGAATCACCGTCCTGGTTCAGGACATCAAGCCCGGATTCGGGCACGTCGCCCGAGGTGGACTGCGAGACCATGATCTTCTTGGCCATCAGCTCCAGGCAGGTCATCTGCGAGGAACCGGCGTAGCCGAGGTAGATCACGCGCACGGGCTGCTTCTGCCCGATGCGCCAGGAGCGGCGTGCCGCCTGTTGGAGGCTATATACGTTGTAGCCCGACTGCATGAACACGATCGTCGGAAACTCCAACAGGTCCAACCCCGTCTTGACAAGTTCGGGATTGGTGATGAGCACGTCGATGCCACGGTCCAGTTGCTCGGCGATCCAGTCTTCGCGACGGCTGGCATCCACGCTTGCGCGCAGCACCGCCACCCGAAAACCTTCCTGTTCCAGCAGTACCTTCAGGCGTGACGTCGTGTCGCGCGTGCCGGTATAGACCGTGTAGGCCAGGACCTTGCGGCCCTGTGCCTTCTCCTCTTTGCAGATGTCGATCAGCTCACGCTCCTTGGGGCTGATCTCGAACTCGTTGAACTGAGCCGGGACAAACGCCAGGGTGTCGCGCGTGCGCGGATGCACCACCGTCTCCGACCGGAAGCAGCAATCCGGCCAGGCCAGCAGCACGTTGAGGACCACACCCAGCAGCGTCGTATCGCGTCGCGCCAGAGCCTGTTTCAGCTCCGCGGTCAGCCGACCCGCCAGGTCGCGGTAGGCCGCGGCTTGCGCCGTGTCCATCGCGACTTCGCGGAACTCCTCGTCATACGGCGGAAGCACATTGCCGCCGATGTCCTTGAGCTTGAGGAAGATCGTGAACGGCAGGATGCAGCGCAACACGCCCTTGGGGCCGAAGCCCGGGGCCTTGACCGTTCTGACACTGACTTTCGTGCCCTTCGCGGTCTTGTGCGCCGTGCCGGTGCTCTCGGAATAGATGTCCTTGAGGACTCCGTGGTCCCTCATGAACGCCATCGCGGCCGACGTCATGCTGCCGCTCGTGGTCGGCCGGTAGCCGTCTTCGAGCATCCGCCCAGGCAAGGCGCGGAACAGCAGATAAAAGAGATCGTCGCCGTAGCCGCCCATCAACGTGCCGGTCAGCCGCGACGGCAAGGTGCGGCCGGACAGCAGCGGGTCGTCCGCGATCTCCTTCAAGGTGTTCAGGCCCACGACCTGCACGGCCTTGGCCGAGTGGCCGAGGGCCTGGCTGACCAACTCCAGGTAGTCGGCGTCCAACTGCATCGCCTCGAACGGGGTCAGGGGCTCGTCATGCAGCACGTAGAGGTTGCCGAGGATGCGGCCGGTCTTGGGGTCGCGTCGCCGGCGCACCAGGCTCAGCCAGCGCGTCAGGCGCAGCAGCGTCAGCGCCCGTGCCACGGTTTCATGCGAAGCCGATCCTGCGCAGGGCATCGACGCCAGCCAGGGGCGTAGCTGCTCATAGGTGGGGAACGCGGTCACCCCGTCCTGGTTGAGCATCAGCCGGAACACCTGCCAGGCATTGCGTTCCAGCGGCGTCAGCCGACGATCGAGGAACAGTCGCCTGGGCACGCTCTCGTGCCGGTTGCCGCTGAAGAGGAAGCCGTCGCTGGGTGCGGTCGCGGGTGCGCTGGAACGGGGCGCGAGTTCCTTCAGGGCGCCCGCGAACAGATCGGCGAGGGCGACGGGGCCTTGGCGCGGTGCGCGTGGTGCGGGGTCGTCCACGGCCATCGCTTAACCCAGTCCCTGATCGACCCAGTTCTTGATCGCGGCCCAGACCACCGACAGCGGCAGTGACATGCCTTCGGCCAGGTCCATTGCCGCATCGAGAATCGAGGTTTCATCCTCCAGATCGACGTTTCTGCTGCTGGTCACGGCCTTCCATTGCCGCCACAGTTCCGTATCTTGGGTCTCGTCCAAGACAGGGTGGCGCCCCTTGCGCTTAGGCAGGCCGAGGATCTCGCGCCGCAGCGCAACTTCCTGGTGGGTGAGGCCGTAAAAGCGGCTCACCATTTCCGTGCTGGCACCCAGGCGCAACATGCGATCGACCGTGGCGATCTCCTTCTCCACGTCCTGCGCCTGTTTGAGCAGCCGCCGGAGCACTTCGCGATTGACCGTCACCGAACACCACGACACATTGGCGTTGGCCAGCACGCTGATCAGCGCAGGGTGCTTGAGCGCGTCCAGTTCTTCCTCTCCGAACCCCATCAGCTTGCAGCGCCGCAGTTGCCCATTGCGCAGGTCATACAGCGCCTGGGCAATGACGGCCTGGTTGAGGGGGTGCGGTGCAGACATGCTGGACTCCCTCGCTCAGGTCCCGGAAGCCGTGGTGCTGGCTTCCAAATCCAGCAGGCGCCGAGCCAGACGCAGCAGCCGAAAGAGCTTGACCACTGCGGTGTCGCTCAAGCACGTGGCGTCGTGGCTTTGACCCTGGCCGTGCAGCAGTGCCGGCAGATCAAGGGCGAGTTGCCCGTTGTCCAGGCCAAGCTCGGCGAGGCTCTGGCCCGCAAGGCACGCCAGCAGCGCCAGCACGGCGCGGCCCGCCGGTGATGGGGCCTGGCCACGGCATGCGAAGCCGATGCCATCGGGACGGTCATCGATGCACCCGTCCAGGTCCGCTTCGGCCGCGATCTCGCGCGCGAACTGAGCAATGTGAATGCGCAGCCGGTCCGGTGTGTCCAAGCCGGGATCGATGTACCAGACGTCCGAGATGGGATAGAGGCCACCGGCCTGCACCGGGATGGACTGCAGCACGTTGGCCGAGAAATCGGGCGGGAGCGCATCCCCCAACTGGTCGGCGACCATGCGCTGGATGGATTGGAGTCGCTCCGTCGTCGGTGCCGGCGAGACGATGTGCCCCTGCAGCAGATCGCCCGACGCTGCCACTGGGTTGCCCGAAGACGCCTCGCCAGCCGCGTTGTCCTGGCGTGGGGGCACGGCGCCTGGCCGTCCCACAGGGGATGCCACGGTCGGCGCGGGCGTTGACGCATCACGTGGCGGCCGCGCCAGGGGCACGGGATCGGGCAAGGTCGGTTGTGCCGGGGACGGCGTCGGGTCGCTGACCAATGCACGGTGACGGCTTTCCGATTCGGTCAGGTCCAGCGCCAGCACGTCGTAGTCGATGCCCAGCAACTCGGACATCTGGCCGATCAGCTCGTCCTGCACGCGCTGCGGCGAGAACTCGTCGGCCTGCGTGTCGAACTGCGACAGCACTTCCTGAAAGAACCCCTCGAAGTCCAAAGGAAGCGACTTGGCTTTGGCGTACTGCTCCCAGGTGCGCTCGCAGGCCTTGCGCATGACCGACAGCCGCTCGACCTGGTGGCGGCCGAGCCCTCCATAGAGCACGGTCGGGATCGCGGGCAGCAGGTAGCGCACCGCATCGGCCATGCGGCTGATGTGTGACTGCTGCACGGGGTAGCCATCGGCGCCCAGACGGCGGGCCAGTTCGGACTGGCTTAGCGTGGCGCCGCTTTCCGCTTCATAGAACTCGCGAGCTTTCTCGACGCCCAAGGCGCGTTCGATGAACGTGAGGCCGCCGCGCAACTCGTTCTCCGCAAGGTGGCCGGTCAACGCGACGATTTCGCCCCGCGCGGGCCAGGGCCGAAACAGGCACGATATGCGGAAGAAGCGCTCGTCCCGCGTTTCCGACCAGAGTTCACGCAGGATCGCCAGGCGCGTGTTGCCGCCGTTGCGGATGATGTAGTGATCTTCGCCTGGTCGGCGGGTGATGGCCGGCGCCGCATCCAGGCCCCGTTCGCGAATGGATGCCTTGATCTCCTCGTAGGCGGGATTGCGCTTCTTGCGCGGGTCGTGGTCGTAAGGGCGCAACTGGTCCAGCGTCACGACCATCGGCGTGTCGGCGATCGGATCGCTCAAGGCCGTGGCCGATGGACCGCTGCGCTCGAACCCGGCGGCAAGCAGCTTGCCGGCCATGTCCTGGGAGGTCATCTCAGCCATGGCCGCATCCCTTCGTGCTGGCGGCCTGGGCCAAGCGAGCCTCGCGCTCGGCACGGCGGATCTGCGCGCGGGCATTGAGGGCCGCCCGGTGGTCGCTCGCGGTCGAGCTGGTATAGATCGCAGCGCAACCGGCTTTGGTGAACTTAAGGTGCCCGCTCGGTGTGCGCTTGACGTGCCAACCTTCGCCGATCGCGAATTCGATCAGGGCGCGCAGCCGCTTGTGGCCGCGCGCCAGTTCATGTGCGTTCGCCATGGGGCCTCCCCATCTCAGAGGGGCGCTGCGGGCGGCCGGACACGCGGGCCAGTTGCTCCTGCCATTGCGGGAACAATTCGCCGGCAAGGGCGCGCATGGTGTCGAGCGCGGCGGGCGCGACTCTGCCCAGCGGCTGTCGGTATTCGACCCGATGCACAGGCAGGCCACGGGTCGCAGCGCGTGGATAGGCTTCGATGGCCGGCACGTCGGTGTCGAGCACGCGGATGCCGGCGTGGTCCTGGAACAGGTCGCGCAGGGCCTGCTGGATCAGCCGCGCGTTGGCGGACACGGGGTGGACGCGGTTGATCAGCAGATGCAACGGCGGCGGTTCGATGCCGAGGTGGCGATACGGCGCGATGTCTTCCAGCAACTGCATGGTGCCGCGTCGCAGTTCGCGGGCTGCGAGGATTTCCGGGGTCACGGGCGACAGCGCAAGATCGGAGGCGAGCACCGCCATCTCCAGCAGCACGCTGCGCGCCCCCTGGGTGTCGATCAGCAGCAGGTCGTAGAGGGGTGCCAGCACCGGCAACAGGTGGCGCAGCCGCAAGCGCCCGTCTGGCGCATGCAGCAGCAAGGTGTTCAGTTCGCCCCGGTGATCGTTGGAGACCACCAGGTCCAGCCCCGCGATGATCGTGCGGGACACGAGCCGGCCGAGGTCGCGCTCGTTGAAGGCCAGCAGCTCGTAGATGCCGCCGGGCGCGCGGTGGGCCAGCTCGTAGTAGGAGGACAGCGTGGGCTGCACGTCGAGGTCGAGCAGCAGCACGCGTAGGCCCGCATCGGAAACGAGTCCGCCGAGGTTGGCGGCGGTGGTGGTCTTGCCGACGCCGCCCTTGGTCGAGATGATGGATACAACCTGCATGGCGCTCTCCGTCTGGGAATGGGAAGTCCAAGGGAGAGCGGATCAGGTCCGGTTGTTGAGGCGTTCGGCGATCCACTGGTCGATTTCGATCGAATCCCAGCCGACGGCGCGAATGCCGAGGCGCAGCGCCTGGGGGAACTGGCGCTTCTTCATCAGGCTGTAGATGTGGGCGCGCTTGAAGCCCGACTTGGCTTCGACTTCATCGAGCCGCAAGATGCGGCGCTCGTTCGGTGGCAGGACAGGTGCTTGCGACATGTCGGTCACTCCTGAACGCTCGGTGGCGTTTGTTGGCGTGACCTCTATTCAATAGACATCGCTACGAAAAGACATTGCAAATGCAATCTCCGCGACTGCACATACAAGCTGGAAAACCTCATGCGCTTGCGCTACGGACGTACTTCCTGGCGTTGGCGAACTTGCCGTTCAAGGTTCGCTCCGTGATGCCCATGGTGCCGCCGTAGTGGGCGACCAATGCCGAGACAAGGGCCTCCTGCGTTTTGAAGCTGGAGTAAGGCACGCCCGAGGGGGACTGGCCCAGCATCAGCGTCAGCATCCCGCCGATGATGTTGAGATACGTCGTCTCCGCCCGTTCGCTGATCTCGCACTGGCTGGCAGCCAGCAGCACGGTGGACTGCTTGAGCAGGGTGTCGTGCTGCTCCTGCAGTTCTCGTATCTGGCGCCCGGCTTGCTCCAGCGCTGCCTGAAGGGCCAGCCGCTCCACCAGGATCGCCTGTCCTGTTTCCATGGTGATGAAAGGATGCGCCATGCGTTCGCCACGGCTGAACAGGAATCCTGGCCGGTGCTCAGGATAGTGGGTGCGCATCCAACGTTTCAGATCAACATGGCGAACGGTCAAATCCGGCGACTGCAGTAGCTTCGGGTCATTGAGCGTGATCCCGTCCGTGCCGTAGGGCAGGTCTCCGTTGAGGATGCCGTCATAGATGCGCTCCGAGTACAGCCGGCACTCGTTCCACCGCGGGCAGTTCAGCGACGGTGGCAGGAAGCGCGGTGATGCGATCGCGGCCAGGATCATCGGCAGGTACCGCAGCAACCCGGCCCATCGGATGGCCGCTTCGATGGGTCGATAGAACACCTTTGATGTTGAAATGTCCTTGTGCATGTCTTCGTCTCCTTTCGGAAGCGCTACATCACCGGCTCCTTTCTTGCCCTGCCAAGGGCTGTCGTGTCGTTATGGCCTGCAGCGGATGCCTGGGACGATGCCCTGAACGTAGGCGGGCGAGATGATTGGCATCCGCCGCAGGTGGCCTCGTCTTGTTCGATGTGCAAGAATTGACCGGTTGCCGGCCCATCGAGCGATGAGGACGCAAGCTCGATATTGGCGCTCACGGTATCAGCGTCATGCGCTGCGCTATCCCTCGCAAAACCGGTTCGGTATGGTCTGATACGCCGACGGTTTCACAAAGCCGTGAGCAGCGCCATTTATGCCTGTAGGTGTTGATGTCCCAGGAAGTGGTGTAAGTCCTTCAGTGCGCGGCAGGTCGCGGAGGGCGTAGCCCGTAGCGAGCTGCCGCGCGGCGGCGGCCTTCCCGGTGGGGGTGGCCATCGTGATTCCGGATAGGGTTGAGGTGCGAATACCAACCTTGATCCTTGGAAGGAGACCACGATGACCACCTCCACTATGGCATTGGCTGAACTCGCCGAGAAGGGAGCCGACATCGACGTGCTGCGCCAGATGGTGCAGTTCATGGCCCAGCGCTTGATGGAACTCGACGTCGAAGGGCGTTGCGGCGCCGGCTACGACGAGAAGAGCCCCGAGCGGCTGAACAGCCGCAACGGCTACCGCGAGCGCACCTGGGAGACACGCGCCGGCACCGTCGAGCTGAAGATCCCCAAGCTGCGTCAGGGCAGCTACTTCCCCGAGTTCCTGGAGCCCCGGCGCACGGCCGAGAAGGCGCTCACCGCCGTGATCCAGGAAGCCTACGTCCAGGGCATCTCCACACGCTCGGTGGACGACTTGGTCAAGGCGCTGGGCATGAGCGGCGTCTCCAAGAGCCAGGTCAGCCGGCTGTGCAGCGAACTCGACGAGCGCGTGGGCGCGTTCCTGAGCCGCCAGATCGAAGGCGACTGGCCGTACCTGTGGATCGACGCGACCTACGTGAAGACGCGCGAGGCCGGGCGCATCGTGAGCGTGGCGGTGATAGTGGCGGTGGGCGTGAACACCGACGGCCAGCGCGAGGTGCTGGGCCTGAAGGTCGGCGCAAGCGAGGCCGAGCCGTTCTGGACGGAGTTCCTGCGCAGCCTGAACCGCCGCGGCCTTCGCGGCGTGAAGCTGGTCATCAGCGACAGCCACGAAGGCATCAAGGCCGCCGCTGCCAAGGTCCTGAAGGCCACCTGGCAGCGTTGCCGCGTGCACTTCATGCGCAACGCCCTGGCGCACGCCGGCAAGACGCAGCGGCGCATGGTCAGCGCGGCCATCGGCACCGTCTTCGTGCAGGACTCGCCCGACAACGCACGAGCTCAGTGGCGCACCGTGGCCGATCAGCTTCGAGGCAAGTTCCCCAAGCTCGGCGCGCTGATGGACGAGGCCGAGAACGACGTGCTCGCGTTCATGACCTTCCCGCGAGCACACTGGACGCAGATCTACAGCACCAACCCGTTGGAACGCCTGAACGCCGAGATCAAGCGGCGAACCAACGTTGTTGGCATCTTCCCCAACGACGCATCGATCGTCCGCCTGGTCGGCGCCATGATGCTCGAGCAGAACGACGAGTGGTCGCTCAACCGGCGCTACATGCAGCTTGAGGGCCTGCAGACCGTCAGCGATACTGTCCCGACTCGGCTGTCCGCTGTGGCTCGCTGAGTAGCGCGCATCCAGCCCGTCCGGGCTGTGGACCTACACCACGCGCTGGGACGCGACCC
>WBZV01000645.1_pt1 | contig 19132 bp, 14 predicted proteins | sample 5204221 | NCBI WGS metagenome assembly WBZV01 (sample SAMN12344360, study PRJNA552823) | activated sludge metagenome | biome: Activated sludge suspended growth; feature: Nitrification reactor; material: Wastewater; isolation source: activated sludge from nitrification reactor of wastewater...
TGGATTAAGCCATATAGAGCTTAACAATAGACCAACAATCCCCACACCATAAAACGCCAGAACTCCTTTTAATAGGGAGCTTTTATGTAAATTTCTGAAAACGTCAGGTAATGAAAGAATCGCTATAAAAATTATCGAGCAATCAAGCGGCAACAAAGAAACTGTAGGAGAAATCTGAAATCGAAAAAGATTCCCAAAGGGAAACAAACACAGTGAAAGAATCAAGATAAAGCGAATTAATTGAGTTCGTGAAAGCTGCATCATACACGTAGGTATTGATACATTATAATACAACCATGCACATTCGAGCGTTGCTGATAATCTTCGTTTTTACCTGTTTATTGATGCTCTCAATCATTTTTAATCCACTCCTGGATAGGGCGTCAGATCTTGATGGAAATATAACTCAAATTATCTATATTAAAGATTCTTTGATTAAACACCATATATTTCCTCAGTGGAATCCATACATTAATCAAGGTATCCCCGTGAGTGCAGATCCACTTCATAGCACTTTTCATCCTCTTGTATTACCTGCTTTTATACTTTTCTCGCCTGATGCTGCTGTCAAGCTTTTATATTTCATATCATTATTTTTTGGAGGAGTAGGGCTGTATGTTTTTCTCCATCGTTTGAAGGTGTTTCCTGTCATAAGCATTTTGCTCTCCTGCACACTTGTTTCATGTGGGTATGTTGCATCTCATCTTGTAGCCGGCCATTTTGAAAAAGTTTTGAGCTTTGGTATATTACCCTGGTTTTTTTTGAGTCTTTACGAGTCATATAAAAAAACGCGTTCAAACAGTGAATTGCTTACTGCGATCTCTATGAGTCTGATCCTTTTTTCAGGTGATCTCTACAATGCTTTATATGCAGGAATACTTGTGTTTACAGTAGGAACAATCAAACGCACAAATATGACTATAAGAATTCTTGCTTACTTCCTCTTTCTCAGCAGTGTTAAGCTCTTACCCCTTATCGAACTCCAAAACTATATTGGCAAACTGAAAGAGCCATTCGCTGGTTCACAAAATCCAATCAGCTTGCTCTATTATCTCTTTTTGCCGATCAAACCGCTATTTGGACTACTCGGAGTAGAGAAATATTTGGATACCGGATTTGCCTGGTGGGAAAAAATCGCATTTGTTGGCCCCCTCACACTTATTGGAGTGACACTTTTTTTTGCTCGTCGTACAATCTTTTCACACATGCAGTCTGTATTCTTCCTTACAACTGGAACTGTACTTATTTTTCTTTCTATGCCGGCAGCATCCTGGAACCCTTATCATTGGATTCTCAACGTTGTGCCAAGCTTGCAGTTTTTCCATGTTCCATCACGAGTTTTTGGCATGCTCACAGTCATTCTTCTCGTTATATGTGCATTGGGATATCAAAAGTGGTACGCACAACGCAATGCATTTCTTCGAGGCACAATAATAGCCACATTAACAATGAATCTGTTTTTCACGTTTCTATTTTTCCTCTACATCGTGCAATTTAGAAACATGGAAATCAAGCATTCAGAAACAAGCACTCAGCTCATCTCTGACATTAAACGACGTGATAGGAGAGTGTTCTATATCGCACAATATCTCCAGGAAAAACCTTTACTACAACATAGGTTAGTTTCAATGGAACAAAAAATCTTCAATAGCAATTATGGTCTTCAGTTAAAAGATAGCCCAGCGGCAGCTTTTACTCGCTTTGATTTCTCAACAACCACAGTATATTCTGACGTACAACCCGCTTACATTTTAGGAGGGGAAACGATTCGCGTACCCCAAGACACTCAACCCGAGGGTATTCTCAGAAAAGATGATGTAGTTCTTTATGAGAATTTCACTGCAGATCCATACGCCGCATTAGTAAAATCAAAAGAGGGCCTTGATCATGTGAAAATTGGACCAAACAATATTTCTGTTGATGTTTCCTCAACTTCTGACGACTCATTGTTGCTTTTAGAAAGCTTTTATCCAGGATGGCGGGTGTATGAGGATGGGAAACAGATTAACCTCCTGAAGGACAGATTTTTGCACGTTCCTATCAGCGATGGCCATCATGCGTATAATTTTGTATTCACTTCCTACACTTTTCTTGCTGGTTTAGGAATTAGCATTGTCTCTTGGATGGTGGCACTAGGAACGTTAGTCAGAAACAGAAACTCTTTCGATTTCTAACTGACCATCTTTTTCATAGATCTCATATGTTTTTACTGGATTTTCTTTGACTGGGGCATGACCGAGCCAGCCTGCAATATACTCAAAATACATACCCGTTGATGAAAACTGTTCACCAGGACCAACCACCTTGATAGCATAAGAAGAACCCTGAGTATCAGAGATCACGTTCTCGACAAGCTTAATGCGAGCTGACAGTGGCGCTCCATACCCTCCAGGAATGCCCATGAGGTAATTACTGTTAACAATATAAGCGCAGTTTATAATACCAATGATACACATCATACATACAAACCATCTGTAATGAGCCACTACTTGAGCGCACAGCATAATAATCAGAGGGAAAAGTGTATAGACATACGCGTCCGACGGTGTTTTACCCGCTATAACAATTCCAAACATACCTATCATCCACATGAGCGTATACGTAAGTGGATCTTTGTACGATGATTTCCTGATTCTCAATGCAGAAATAAGCACACCAATGAATATCCCGGAACTTACAAGCCATGACGGAAGATAAAGTAGCCTTTGGACTGTCTGGATGAGAAATTTCACAATTGGAGTAACTGGTGTATCTTGAAAAGATAGGAAACGAATCGGCTCAAGAATCATCCATCCATAAAAAATGATTGTTTGATGAAAGCCATGAGTCATGTCGTAGATGAAATAAGGCATCATGAACATCATCCATACCAAAAATGCATGAAAGAGATTTTTTTTTGATAGGGTAAAGGCCCATGAATGGTTTAAAAATCTTCCCAATGCAAAAAAAACTGCGACAATGTAAACAACTGGAAATCCAGCAAGATTTACGTTTTGCATAATCGCCACTAAACCTGCCAGGGCAATCCAAAACCGCTGATCATTTTGAATGATTTTCCAAAGAGCATAGAATATGCCAATCATCAGAAGGGGAGTCAGACTTGTGTGGTAGGGCATTCTATCACTCATAACAATCAGTGGGGATGTAGCATATAAGAATGCTCCAATCAAAGCCGTCTTTTTATCAGTCATGCTACCTAAAACTTTATACAAGATGATGACGGTGCATGTTCCAAGAAATGCTGTAAAATAAGCCGGTGCAGCAGGATGTGCACTCATTTTTAGTATTGGCATAAGCACATATGTCCAGAATGCTCCCTGATGAAGCCATGTTCGACTTGCTGTAATACCAACGAGTGGAAGTTTTTCACTACTCAATGCATCTTGCGCAGATAGGTAAAACCATGCTTGATCACCGATAAATGGCATTAAATCCACAAGTTTATATAAGCGGATAGTGATAGATAGAATAGTAATTAATACTATGGGGATACTGAAAGTGTCTAATAGTTTTATTCGCATAAGGCTGTTCTAAAGCTCTCAATCATTTTGGTTGCACTTTTGTCTATGGAGAATGATGCTTTCGCTCGTTCGTAACCGTTCTTCTGAAATGATTTTTGGAGAGTGGGATTTTTCAGAAGCGTTTTGAGCTGCTTTGAAAGTTCTTTTACATTTCCAGGTTCATACACAAGCGCGGCGTCTCCAACAACCTCCGAAACAGGACCAATGGTAGAAGCAATTACAGGTACCCCATGAGCCATTGCCTCGATTAAAACAATTCCGAATCCCTCCAGCTCCCATTTCGATGGAAAGACTGCAATATCAATCTGTTTATACATCTCGTTGATGTCCTTTACAAAACCTTTGAAATGAACTCTCTCCTCAATGCCAAGCTTACGCGCAGCATCCTTCAGATGATCTTCATCAGGTCCCTTGCCAACAATCCAGAGCTCAGCCGCATGAACTTTTAGGACATCTTTCATGGCATGCAAAAGATCTTCCTGGCCTTTCTCTGGCGCAAGGCGAGATATACATCCAATAACTGGAATGCTACTGCGCTTTTTTAGCATCCGACGAGGAATTATTGCTGTCCCACAAGGGATAATATCTATATTTGATAAGGAAACCCGCCCATCAGTCATCAGAGATTGTTGAACAAATTTTGTAGGGGTGATGATCCGAGCAGGGAAGCCCTTCACAAGTCTAAACAAAATTTTTGACCAAGGGAACATTCGTTTGAAAGTATCGTGCGGACGCCCATATTCAATCCATACCGTTTTAAAGCCAAGCAACCAAGCGAGAGGCGCCAAAATAAGTCTTTCTGAAAACTCAGACATAACAAGAATATCCACTCTATGTTTCTTAAACGAGCTAAGTAATACAAAGTATGTACCATATGAAAAAGGGAGAGTTGCAATAGTTTTCAGAAGGCCTTTCCAATCTCCAATGACATCCACAATCGAGGTGTGCGTTTGGACTGTAGAGGCAATCTTTTTGCTAGCTGTCTCGAACAGACCAGGGGTGGTGACAACATGGATCGAATGACCATCCTTTTTCCATTGTTCCATCAGACTAAGCATGTACACTTCCGCACCACCATAATCAGCGGATTGTTGAACAATTCCAATAGTCAGCTTCTCCTTGAATAAGGTTTTGCTTTTTACTGCCTCAACAAGATAATTCGTATCTTCATCTTCAATCGTAATAGATGAAAAACCTTGAAGAGTAAGAAGCTTCAGAAGCGATCTTTCAGTATATCCAGCTTTATGAGCACCAAAGACACCTGTCTCTGCAGTATCTCCATACAGAAAGTGTGCCATGACCTCCGGCTCGCTTCGATACTTGTCAATTATGGAAAACATGCTTGGAACCCTGATGTGGAGCTTTCCACCAATCTTTAGAGCACGATAGCATTCAGCAATAAACTTCGGTGCCTGTTGCTTTGTCACATGTTCAAGAATATCGAAAGCCTTAATCTCAGATGCCGAATCAGCTTTAAAGGGTAATGGTTGAGTTATATCTGCAAGAACATCGGGATGGTATTGTTCCTCAATATCAACATTGATCCATCCATCAATATAGTCATTTCCGGAGCCGAGATTGAGCTTTATTGATTTCATTTTGATGTGTTACCTTTTTGAAATATGCCACTGAGCATCCCAGTATCATACACTATCTTAAATAGAATATAGCTTAGTGGCGCCCCATGTATTACTTTCCTCACAGCATTTCGCAATGAGTTTACAATGCTATACCGGAGAATGTTTGCCATTGATTTCTTAATCTGTGGGCTCTTACCAATCCACCGAGCTGAATAAAACACCTCTAAAAGAGAAGATGGATTGTAATGATAAGCAATTGGTTCATAGACAACAAGTGATGTAGCTCCTAACTTTTGAGAAAGGGTAGAGTCATCGAAATAGCCTTTGTGAGGATCGAAACCTCCAACTTTCAGGAAATCTTTTTTGAGAAGTGCACGAAATATATCTAGTCTCTGAGGAAGATCTCTTGGCGTTCTTTTTCCTTCCACATGTCCGGCATTAATAGACCAACCCTTTGACCAGATGTTATCGGGATTAGCCACTCGCTCGTCTATATGAGTTGTTCCAATGGCTTTGCCATTCAGGATTGGATCAATCAAAAGAGCCACATAGTCAGGGTCATACGTCATATCAGCATCAGCAAATACTACAATCTCACCCTTCGCATGAGAAACACCAAGATTTCGAGCATTACCAGGCCCTGAATGGACTTGCTTGAACAGATGTACGTCTGAAAATTCGAGCACCTTTTTTACACTCCCATCAGTGGATCCATCATCAACTGCGATAATCTCCAGTGAGGTATATGTCTGCTGCAGTAATGAACTCAAACACTCCGAAATATACTTTTGTTCATTATAAAAGGGGACAATAACAGAAACGCGTACCTTACCCATGTTGTTTATGTAAAACTTGCCACGCAGCATATGCATTTCCACCCATAATTATGCTTTGGGTTATCACAGTGGTCCAACTAGTTGCGATATACGAACTTTGAGGAACCCACAAGATATTTAACACTATGTTCACAATAAGTGCGCATGCTCCATACCAGGCTAACTTTTTCTCCTTGCCTCCAGCCAAAGCTATGGCTCCAAAATATCCAGATATAATGGTAACACCAGCCGCAAGTGCTAAAATTCTAATTGGGTTTACAGATAAAGCATATTCGGCACCTCCAAGGAGCATCACAAAATATGGCGCTCCGAAGTATAAAAACATTGCTGCACCAACTGCCATAACACATGAATACATTAAATACTTGGTATTCTCTTTCACCAAAATTGCTGAAGAGATCAAAGGGACAAACAGTGGATAAAGAGTCTGGGCCATATAGCCACCTACTACGATAACAACTTCGAAGGGTTTGTATGCCAAAGAGTAGAGACCAACATCAGGAAAGTTTTGAGGATCAAAGTAATATCCTAAAATAAGTGTGTCTACTCTGAAATATGCCACACTGACTAAAAGCCCCATGGCAAATGGCAAACCCCGTCGTAGTGTTGTTTTTAATGCTAGAAGTTGAAAATTAAACTCAATTGGCTTTGCAATCAGATGCCGCGCTCCAATCCAGGACAGAACAGTACTTACTATAACCGTTACCGTATGAGCGTAGGCAAAAAACAAAAATGGTGCCTTTAGGATAATACCTGTCATAATAAGCGATGCCTGAATAACGCTAGTCATAATCATAATCACCGTTAATTTTCCAAAAGCCACTTTACCTTGAAATACACCATGAAAAACACCGTTCAGAATATTGATAAACTCAGCTATTCCAATGATGAGAAGAGCATGCTTTACACTGCTAGAATAGGGTGAGAGCATTGTTGCAAGCACCAAGAGTGTGAAAACAATACCAGAAAGAATCAGACGAACTGAAAGAAAAGTTCCAACAGCTTTCGCCACATTCTCACGTGAGGCAATATCTCGAACAATGAGTGTCTGGAGACCATAATCTGAAAACAAAAAGGAAAAATAGGCAATCGTCAATAGAAGGTTAAAAGTGCCAAAATCATTGACGCCCAAATATCGCGACAAAAATGCTGTTACAAAGACTCCTAGTGTCGCCATAATAATGCGACCGCTTATCTGATATCCAATTTGAGAAACAAGATGCTTAAACATATCTTCGTATTACTCCAACAACCATTCCAGTCAGTACTGCGAAATCGGACAAAACTTGTAATACCGGCAGATAATAAAGCGCGCGAACATCTGGAACATAGCGCCAGTTCTTCGACACAGCAAATGCAAGGTATAGCACTATGTAAAGGGCTAAAATCTTCTCACCAGGCTCTGGGACTTCAATTGCAAACCATACCAAATAAATTCCCATTACAATTCGTAAGACGAGAAGGGGAGTCTGCGGTCTAAAATATAAAGCCTTCCCATCACCCTGAGCATACCTAAAGAACTGCCTAAACACACTTTTCCACGTAGATCTCTGCTCCCAATAGACACGTGCATCCTGTGCAGTGACAAAAGTTAATCCTGATCTTTTCATAGACCGTGCAAATACTAAGTCTTCTGCTGTGTCTAAATGCTCTGGATACCCGCCAACTTTTTTCCAGGAACTCTTTTTGAAAGCAATAGAGCGTGAAGATGGAAGGAAATTATCAACATCAAGCACATCGGGCATAACACTCATATATACCCCTACGCATTTTTGAAAGAATGTATCGCCGGTGGGCGTGTAATACCCAGCAACCACATCAACATCAGTATCCTCAAATGGTTTAATAAGGCTTTCTAACCAATGTTTATCCATAATGCATCCTGCATCAGTGACAGCCACATGCGGATATCGAGCAGCTTGAATACCCACATTCCGACAATGTGCAATATTTCCTGGCTCGAGCAAAATACGAATGGGGAACTCAGGGCGCTCTTGGCCAAATAATCCAACAACCGAAACTGTTTTGTCAGTGCTCCCACCATCAACAATTATCAATTCATCAGGCAGTTTCGTCATCATACTCACTGACCGTAGTAGTGCTTCTATTGTTGATTCTTCATTTCGGACTGTTATAACAAGGCTTATTTTAACCATAGCTGTAGGTATATATTAGTAATGGCATGCCATGATATTGAGGCAATATAGGCTTCTACATGATCTTTTTCTGTTTTTGGAAATGGTCTTTTGCCCTGAGTAGCAATATATTCAACTGCTTCATCAACACTGTCTGTGATACATATCCACTTGGCAAATGGTGACATGCGTAAATAATCCTTTTTCATTGGATGATCATAGACTGCAACAACACGCTTTCCATGTGAAAGTGCCTCAAGAATTGCAAGATACGATGAACAAAAAACCACATCTGCTTGCGAAAGATACATATCAACATCATCGACAAATCCATGAACCTTTCCGTATGTGGAAAGCTCAGACTTCAGCTTCCCATCTCCACAAGCTTCAAATATATATGACGTCTTCTTTGTATTAAGTCGCTCCAGAATATCACAATATTTTAGTATAGAAATGTCTGGATCCAATCGACCGAGCAGAAGAATTCTCAATGCATTATTCTCCTGCTTAGGATGTATCTCTTGATGTTCAACTGCACCCCAGATTGTTAGATCAGCTTTGGTACCATACCATTTTTGCAAGTATGAGCCAACATTAATAGATCCGCATGCCAGAGCTGCACTGATCTTGCGGAGTAAAATAGCGGGTTGAGCTGGGGGAAAGACCTTTTCATCACCATGAAATGTTGTGTAAACTGGCTTCCAAAAGAGAAGAAATCGAAGAGGGAAATACCAAAAAAAGACATCATGCGCATGAATCACATCAAACGCCAAAAATAAACGTACATTGGCAATCATCCAAAGCCAAATGCGAAATTTCTTCCACTTTGATTCTTTCCCAAAATTAACAAAATATACAGGAATGTTTTTTTGAGTCGTCCATCCAACTTTCACAAGAGACGGAACATGATTTTCAGCAATAATGGACACAGTATGGCCTTCCCTAACAAGCTCAGAGCTAATTTTTTCTATGTGCTTTTCTACACCACCAACGTGAGGGTAAAATCTGCGAGTCAAAAACAGGATCTTCACCGTTTATGATAAACTTCTAGTTAGCTATGAACCAACGTTCGTCAGCATCATCATTATACCTCATTTTCATACTTGCAGTCGGACTTATAGCTCGACTTATCGCTTTAAATCAATCTTTCTGGTTAGACGAAGCAGCTCAAGCGATCATTTCTCAAAATCCATTTGAACCAGGTCATTTCAATGGAGATTTCCAACCACCTCTTTCATATTATCTCAGTCACATATGGATGCAACTTGGCATTGCATTAGGCACACAAGCAGAATGGTTTTTACGTCTTCCTTCAGTAGCATGGGGCATCGCAACAATCTGGGCTTTATATAAGCTTATCGAATCACTTTTCAACAGAAAAGCAGCAAGCGTTGCTGCACTTTTACTTGCACTCGCGCCATTTCATATATATTACTCCCAAGAATTTCGAATGTATTCAATGCTCTCTGCACTGACACTATTCAGTTGGTTTACACTTCACAAGCAAAAGTTTCGATGGACAGCTGTAATAAACGGCCTATCAATATTTACACACTACTTTGCCTTTGTCACCATCCTCAGTCAAGGATTGTATCTCATAGTAGTTAGCCGCTCCCAGTTAAAAAAAGTTGTACATAACCATCTCATCACACTTGCCCCATTCATCTTTTGGCTACCAACATTACAAGAACAGATGAAAACATCAGCCGCTTTGATTTCAGCATGGCCACGATGGGAGACACTCAGTAATAGCGGCTTTTTCCGATTCCCCGGGCTTACTCTTGCAAAATTCACCGTGGGCATGATAACTCCTGAGCCACGAAGCCTGTACATTGCTGCAGTTGGTGTTTTCTCGTGTATTGTCGGCGTTGCATCTTTGTATCTCCTGCGTACAGCCTGGAACACATCAAAAGCTCGCTGTTCTCTTTGGTTTCTTGCATCACTGTCAGTACTTCCACTAATCCTTGTTTGGATTGCTGGCATTTGGATTCCTGCAGCTTCACCATGGAGAATCCAATTTGCATTACCGGGCTTGTATGCTGTAATTGCAGTGGCATATGCACAACTGGAAAAAGGGATACGCATGACAGCATATCTTGCCAGAGCTATCATCATACTCCTCGTCATACAGAATAGCTTTTTCTCATATCAATACCTTGTAAAAACTAAAAATCATAGGGAAGAATGGCGTTCTGCAGTTGCTTATACTGATTCACTCGCCAATAAGAATACTCTCATACTTTCAGAATATATCGAACCATTCGCTCCAATGCAGTGGTATACAACACAATCACTTTCATACTTTGGAGCAAGCTCTCAGATGAGAATTACAGAAGAATCAGTTGAGGATAAAATTAGGCCATATCTTGATAAACACTCTGAGGTCGTTGTCTACTCATATCTTTTCGAAATCTCCGATCCCGAAAGAATAGTAGAACAAACGCTCCGATCACATGCATTTCAGCTCAAAAGTGAAAGGGATTTTAGAGGGGTGGGTATAGTGAGAATCTATAAAAGATAATCTGCGTGTAAATAATTCAAGCCCCACAGACAAGACATATTCATTTCACACTTGTATTTCAAGATAAAGATTTTATAATATAACTTTTGTACGTATGGAAGGCCACGTCTTGATTGAACTCATTATATTCATAACTTTATTCCTTGTAGGGATTGCATTTCTCACGCCCTTGACACGAAAGACATCGTTTCCCTATACAGTTGCACTTCTATTGATTGGATTTTGTGCTCAATTTCTAACACATATCCTGCATCTTGAATCGCATGTTGAGCTTTCACCAGATGTTATATTTACAGTTCTCTTACCAATTTTGCTTTTTGAAGGAGCATTTCATATTAACTTTCATCAGTTCCGTCTGCAATTTAAAACAATAACAGCTTTCGCAACTTTTGGGCTGCTGGTTTCGATATTTGTGGTGGCATTTGGACTTTCATATTTCACTGGATTTGATTTTCGAGCTGCATTGCTTTTTGGTGCAATCATATCCTCAACCGACCCGATAGCAGTTCTTGCCCTTTTTAAGCATCTAGGTGGACCTAAGAGACTGGCGCTTTTGGCAGATGGAGAAAGCATGTTTAATGATGCCACAGGAGTTGTTGCCTTCAAGGTTATTTCCGTGTTCATTCTTGCCAATCAGGCATTCACCACAGAAGCCGTGCTGAATGGATTTGGGAACTTTGTCTACATCTTCACGGGAAGCATTATCTTTGGACTCATATTAGGATATGTCACATCGATATTTATTGCGAAAGTTAAGAATGATCCACTAGTAGAGTCTACACTGACAGTAGCACTTGCAATTGGATCGTTTATTTTTGCCGAACATTTCTTCCATCTTTCAGGAGTGATTTCAACAGTCATGGCAGGTATCACCTTAAGTCATGTCGGCAGAACACGCATATCCCGATCAGTGATTCATTTTATTGAGGAACTATGGGGATTCCTTGGTTTTATATCAGTCTCATTGGTCTTTTTCTTTGCAGCATACAACCTAGATCTTTCAATTTTTGCTGATAACATCTATCTCGTTGCAGCAGCAATTGCTATGGTCCTTGTAGCTCGTGCAATATCAATCTATGGGACAGCTTTGATAACGAATAATATTGCTTTCTTTAGAGATGAGCCAAATATTCCATTCAATTGGCTACATATTCTTAACTGGGGAGGATTACGAGGTGTTATTCCACTCGTCCTTGTCTACTCTTTACCTGAAAGTTATGAATATAGAGATGAGATGCTGGCATTCACATTAGGGTCACTTTTGTTTACTTTAATAATCAATGGTCTCTCAATCAAAACGTTATTGCTGAGACTCGGGCTCAATAAGCCAACAAAGGAGGAGGAAATCGTTCAGAACGAAGTAGAAATTTTTGAAACTGAGAAAAAAATTCACCAACTCGAGGCATTGGACAAAAAAGAGTTTGAAAAGAAGGCTATTGCTGACACTATTAAAAACTTACGACTTGAGCAAAAAAATCGAGTTAAGACCCTAAACAAACTCGGAACATCTGATAACGTCTTAAAAAGCATGCGACTTCAAGCAATCCAAATCCAGAGAGATACCATAGAAGGTCTATTCGAGAAAGATTATATCAATGAAAATGTCTATTACGAATATGATGCTCAGCTTGATTTACAGCAAGACGCATTGGAATATCCTATTACATATGGACAACACTATGGTATGGAACAGCTTGGTGTCATGTCATCAAGAATTTCATATAGAAACAAGCTAAAAAAAATGAGGGAGATTGTTAAACCTCTTCCGCTTTTAAGAAAGTTGTTAAAGAAATCAGAGGATGAAGCTTCTATTGAAAGATTCTCTCTAACTAAGGCCCGAGTTATTGCAAATAATGAAGTCATGAGCTATCTTCATAGATGTAAGAATGTTTTTGCAAAAAACCCAGAATTCCTTGAGTCAATCAAAACAGTTGAAAAGATGTACCATCACTTCTTGGAGCAGAATGCACTAGAACTAGAAAAACTTCTCAAAAAAAACCCTCGACTTCTTGCCAAATACCAGAGCACATTGCTCAATTCTCTTGTCCTTCGCTCTCACTCATCAAGCAATAGTCACTAAACTGTGCACGTCATTAAAAAAGACTATGGGTTGAAAGTTGTAGCAATCCGCGATATAATATTCTTTCAAAATAGTATGGCGTATTGCCTTTGCATGCAATTCTGTTCATATTATGTGATCTTTCACAACACGGCGTAATATATTGATTTCCAAATAATATAGGCTTGCTTTTTAAGCCCTCCCACCTTAAGAGTGTTTAAAAAACCGCAACTATGTGTTGACCATACAATATAAACATTCAACTCATACTTGCGGTTTTTTAGGCACGCTCTCGAAAAACTTTGATTGGGGATAACACCTCATATCAAGTTCGTGCATATGACGAAAGTCATTGCACCTCAGCACAGCTGAGATGGCCAGCTACCCACTCCAGGGTAGGAATAAGGATCGTCTACCTTATCTGGCAAGAGGCACGGTTGAGGTACATGTATGGAGCTACTTTAACGGGTAGCTTATGAGCAGGCTTGTCACCTGCACAAACCATACATCCAACTCCACCACAATAAGCGAGAAAGGAGGGTATAGAAATAACAACCGCAAAACGCTTCCGGCCTGAAGTGCTCTACCTGTCAGTACTTTTTTGGTCGCTCTTCATCGCGACCATGATTGGAATCGACGGGTATCACAACATCGAAGGAACAAAAGCCTGGGCACTAGCCCTAGAGGCACTAGTTGCCGTGACAATCATTCCAGAGGCATATGCAACCGGATTCCGGTCTGCATGGCAGTTCTGGTCGTCACGGAGGGCAATCGCGCTTATGTTCTGGCTGACGCTGGGTCTTGCAGTTACAGGGGTAGCGGTTGGAATCACCGCTCACTACCTGGGCTTTCATAACCCTCGAGCAGTCGCTGCCGGACTCCTTGCAACTGATCCCGCTGCGGTGGGACTGGCGCTTGGACTGGTCGAAGGTAAGTATCTCCTCGGCCTGTTCTGGCAAATGACCGTTGAATCCATTCTCAATGATGCCGTTGGCATCAGCGTCTATGGATGGGCAACCGGTCAGACCATAGGTGAAGCGATGCACGTGGTCGGAAACACAGTAGTTGCAGGTCTCTTGCTGGCTACCTCTCAGGTTGTAGTCCAGCTTGTGAGCAGAAAGTTGCGACTTTCTGCCATCATGGAGCTAAACCTCGTTGTGGCAACAAACGTTGTTTTCGTCACATACGGGATGAGGCACCATATGAGCCTGATCTTGCTCACCGGAGTGGGGTCACTCGTCACGAATGCACTCGGTGCATTCCTGCAAACGGTTTCAAACCACCGTGCAGAGGAATTGCGTCACTACTGGGAACGCCTCAACCAGTTTGGCCTCGCAGCCATCCTGGTTATGGTGACGTTTCTGGCACCTGTCAGAACAATCTTCACCAGTCTTGATGTCATTCTTGCGGGCGCTGCACTACTAGCAGCAGTCAGTTTCTCGAGAGCGATCGTTGACTTTGGCCACAAGTCAGTGCTCAAGGCACTGCTTGCTCGAAAAGGCCATACGTTTGCAATCGAAGAAGCAACTGTTAACTGGTTGTGTGGTTCAACACGGCTAGGTGTACCAGCGATTGTTGCAATGCATCTGGCATCGCATGGCGACATGCATGCGGCGGATGCAATGTTTGCAACAATTATCCTTTCAGGCGCATTTGTGCCTCTAGGTGTCTGGGTCATCCAGCATGTTGAGAAGCATCACAATGCTGAAAACCCCGGGGCTTGGCCTCCAATCGGCCGCAAAGCATAGGACGAACATCCGATGCTTAGCAAAAATTCACTGGAATATCAGGGACCCCTCTTGTAGGGTGAAATGCACCTCAAAATGTGCAGAACCTGATCTGGAGATGACAATCCAGAATATGGTGAGATTCCATATGTGCTTCAGTGGAACCGACAAATCCGAAAAGATGGCGATAGTGAGGAGCACTTCCGATGGAAGCTCTGTCATTCAAGAGATAACTTGAATGATAAACTTTCTGACAAGAAGGATGCTGTTACTTCACGAGTCGCATGCCTAAAACATCTTTTCGATCAGCCATAAACAACGAGGGAAATCATCTTTGTGAAAAATTGTTCCAGAGTTTACTCTGAGAATAATTTTTCGACAAAGTACGCCGTGTTTTCCCTTTTCTCACCTAATAGAAGTCGAGGATACCTAAGTAAGTAGATATTAAGCAGTTTTCTTTGATTGAGATCCTGGTTTCATTTTCATCAATGATTTCTTTGCAGCAGTCAGTTTCTTTACTGTTTTCTTAACACCAGGGGTTACAACAAGTTTTTTCGCATCTTCTTCCAAAAAGGCGCTCAATTTTTTCATGGCGTCTTCAGGCATTGAACCTTCATTTTTTATTGTTGTAATAACATTTTCAACGGCTTCTTTGTATTTCTCCTTATCAATTTTTGAATATCTTTTCTTAAGCCCCACCAGTTCGATTGAGAGGTCCTCATATGCCTTTTTTACTAATCTTTGTGATTCTTCTGAAATATCACCAAAAACCTTTTTTGCGAGAACTTTAGGATCTTGAGTATGCAGTTTCTTGTATAGTTTCATGGCGTCCTGACGAAGTTCTTTGCCAGCCTTAGGAGCCAAAAAGACACCGGCAACAGCTCCAGCAACTGCCCCAATTACCATGCCCAGTCCCAAACGTGATTTCTTATCTGCCATATACACTTAAGTATAGCATAGCTTCATATTCTGTAAAGCGATATCAATTTTCTCGACGAAGAAGGAGCTCAGGAAGATAGATGGGGAAGTATGTTCCCAATAATTGACCAATCGGAGAGCGACTCAGTAATTGATCAATTCTCATATCAGGAACACGATCTCCAGTTACACTAGTCGCATCACCTGCAGTACGCCTAAAAAGTTCCATAGCATCATCAGATGTCATTTCAGGTACTACTGAGTGGAAGAGTCCATAAAGTGCTGCTGCAGATGGAGATGCATATGACGTTCCACTTGTTGTTCGTTTCGCACCATTGAGACCCTGGATAAGAACTCCCTCTCCCATAGCAGATAAAACGCGTGGATTTCTATATCCAGCAAAAGAGGGAATTGTACCATCAAATCTGACAGTTGTTATTGGATACATTCCATCAATATCAGCACACCCTGGCCAATTAACCTCTTCACCATTATTACCCGTACTTACAAACACGGGAACATCTCGAAGGTGTGCAGCTGCTACAGCCACATTATATGCGGGATAATAATCAGTACAGGCCCCCGCAGACGCTTCAGCTGTGACCAGACTTTGCACGATACTGTCTGCATTCAAAGCTAGCGCAATGTCAATTGCACGCACCATCTCACTTGCATAAAACGCAAGTTGATCACCACCTGGAGATCTTAAAACAGTTGCAAGCGCAATATGAACAATTTCAGCTTGGGGTGCAATGTAGTGAGCAACTTGACCTTCTGTATCGCCATGATCTGCACCAATAAAATGTGCTGGAACGACTTTTCCAGCATACTCTCCAATCACAGTATCTGCACCATCTTCACACAGTGATTCAAGATTATGTGGGGGATAGTTCACGCCAATACAAGCTGTTTCAACAGCAAGCGACTCACGATATGAATCATCTGGACTATCAAAGTTTCCTCCAGTATCAGTAATAGCAATACGCTGCCCTTTCCCTTCAATCCCTTTGTGATGTGCTTTATCAGCACCAGTATGACTCAAAAGAGCGCCTCCTATAGCCGTCATCTCATGATGCATAATGTGAACTTGAATGTCCTCACGGACTGAGGTAACATCAGGCGCATTCTCAACTGCTTGGCGGCCCATAGTTGTGACCTCAGCAGTCAAACAAGGAATATAGTCTAGTGGGCGTGAATCAAAGACAACATCGATTTTCTCTGAGGATCCATCACTAAGATCTGAATTGCCCTTTTGAGCCAGAGCCAAATCTGCAAGCTGGTCTTGAACTTGATCAACAAATTTCTGCCTTCGTGTGCCAATATCAGGAGAATCACCGTCAAAGCAAGCAATTACACGCTCAGTTTTTACTTCTTCTGAGAAAGTTTGAGGCTCAAAATAAGCGGTAGTATGGTCAGACTTGAGCGAATCCTTGGCAAAAGTAGGAGCTGCATGAGATGAAAGAAGCGTTGATCCCATTACAGCAATTGCAGCAAGCCGTGCAAAAACAAAGCGAGATGTACGACGAACATCTGGCATGCGTATCCACATTCGTTGCTCGTGCTGAAATTCTTTCATATCAGTGGGCATATTATACCATATAAGACCCATAGTAGTATCCAGAGTGCTCATATTTCACTTTTGCACTAAATCGAGTATACTATGCACTGAAATGTTCCCGTAGCTCAATGGATAGAGCGTTGGTTTGCGGAACCAAAGGTTGGAGGTTCGATTCCTCTCGGGAACACAGAAGCAATATATATTTTTAGCAATAAACACCTATGTCTCATACAGAAACATCAAGGAGAAAAGTAGATGGAAAAACACAAGATTTTGTAGAGAAGTTGATTACAGAAGCTGGAAATTCAGGACAACAAGCTGATAATGAGATGCCAGATCTGTCTGATCTTCTAGAAGATGGAAGTGTCGGTCATGAAATACTTTTGCAGAGAAGCAAGATGCATTGGAGATGCCGAGAAGTTGCATGGGTGAGATTCGGCTATAAAGATCGATTAGCAGACGCACGTCAGTATCCATATGAAGCCCTTTTCAAACGGTTTAAGGTTCCTGTTGGAGCTGGTCTACGTATCACGTCATATCGCAATTTTCATGAAAGAGACTCAGAATTTGAATTGCGTGACTATGATTTAATCGTTATTCATGCAGAAAAGCGTCCTGCTGTCTTTCCATACGATACCCACGAGGCAATGCTTGAGGCAAACGCGACAGCTCAAGAAGCAGCTCGAAATGAACAGACTCAATTTGAGAAATTCATTTTTGGTGATGAGACTTTTGAATCTTTATTGAATGATGAGTTTCCTGAAGATGATGATCTAAAACCAGAAGGCGCTAAGGTAAAGGAACAAATTGAAGACTAAGACACTGGGAGTGTCGTTCAACGGTAGGACAGCGGTCTCCAAAACCGCCAATGGGGGTTCGATTCCCTCCACTCCCGCTCCAACCCCGGGAGTTGGGGAGAGCCTCCTAGGAAGCAAAAATGATACCGCCCTTCCTATCGCATTGATATAGGCTCAAGAACATACTAGCTATGTTTACTTATAGGAAGGCTCAATACTCGATTACAAATCAATTCATTAAACGCAAAAGGCGTGGGTTCCGGACCGAAGTCCTTTCCCCACGCCAGTTGCACCTTGAAACCTAGGAGGGCCAGTTGTCGACGGTGATACTGGCCATCCCACTCTTCGAGCGGCGTGGGCAATTGGTCACCCACGCCACATCGATTCTGCCCATGCCACTCACCGACAAATCGGCATCCTGAGCACTGCCATCAAAGCGGACAGTACCCATGCCACTGAGGTTGATGTCCAGCTGACTCGCCAGACCACCATGGATGATGATGCTGCCGGAACCACTGACATCGATGTTGACGTCCCCAATGACATGTCTGATCTCCATGTTGCTCGAGCCAGAGAGACGAGCACGCAGCTTGCCAATCCGACCCACACAGATGTTCGACACGCCGCCCATACTGAGCCGAAGTGCTCCTTCAGTATCTCCGATATTGATCCTGCCGTCCACGTCGGTAAGATCGACCGCCGTGCCCTTGGGCACCTTGACGGTGATCTTCACCTCGTTTTGACCACTGCTACCCCCACCGATTGTGATGTTGCCCCCTTGGAAGGACACGCCGCCATCGCCGATGATCATCGAGCGAGTACTGATACGACCTGCTCGAATGGACGAACCACCACCGGAGATGATTGTCACGCCACTTCCACCTGAGCTTTCGCCCTCGATGACAAGTATTCCACCACGCTCGTTAACCTCGATTGCCTCGAGCTGGCCCTGGGGACCGGTCATGGTGAACTCGCAGAACGGCACGTCATGGACAATGATCACGAGGTCTGCTTGAACACCTCGGACCTCCAGGGCTCTAGTGTTGTACCGCGTCGGTCCGACCGTTATCTTCCCAGTCTGACCAGCAGGTTTGCCGATGCTGATGACACCATAGCCGTTGTTCACGACCTCACCGGTATCCACGTTGCACCAGCTCCCATCTATGAATGTAACCACGGAGCCAACAATCGATACGAGCACTTTGTCCGAAATCACGCTCTGGCCGTTGACTGTCGCCACTAGCCTGCTCATCTGAGTCCTCCTGTTTGAATTGGATGAGGTGGACGGTTATCCTCTCAGGTTCGTATTCGCTCCGTCCAGCGTACCAACATAACATGTCAGTACAGCGAAGGTAACAAGAACAAGTAATTTTATTCTCAACACCCTCGCCTGGACGAAGAAATAGTTTCAAAGTACAAAGAATAGCTTCAACTCCAACATACTACAAAGCATGTACTCATCAAAGCTATCATTATTAGT
>WBZV01000646.1_pt1 | contig 19126 bp, 34 predicted proteins | sample 5204221 | NCBI WGS metagenome assembly WBZV01 (sample SAMN12344360, study PRJNA552823) | activated sludge metagenome | biome: Activated sludge suspended growth; feature: Nitrification reactor; material: Wastewater; isolation source: activated sludge from nitrification reactor of wastewater...
GTACGGGCGACCGGCAGGTCGCCCATGCCGATCGGCCAAGTAGGGGCGACCGGCAGGTCGCCCCTGCCGATCGGCCATGTATGCGCGACCGGCAGGTCGCCCCTGCCGATCGGCCACGTATGCGCGACCGACCAATCGCCCCCACCCGCGACCAAGGGCGACCTGCCGGTCGCCCCAACCATCAGCGCCCCAGCAAACCACACGCATGCGCCACCGCCGCTGAACCCAACCCCGCCAGGTTGTACCCCCCCTCCAGGACCGACACCACCCTCCCCCCCGCGTGCCGGTCGGCGATGCCGCAGACCATCTCCGTGAGGTCGTGGAAGTCCGTATCCGTCAGCCGGAGGTCGCCCAGAGGATCACCGGCCCGGGCGTCGAAGCCGGCCGAGATCAGGACCAGGTCCGGCGCGAAGGCCTCGGCGGCGGGCAGGAGGCCGGTGGTGAAGGCTTCCATGACCTCCGCCCGCCCGGCGCCTGCCCGGAGAGGCCAGTTGAGGGTGCAGCCCAGGCCCGAGCCGCGGCCCCGCTCATGGGGCTGGCCGGTGCCCGGGTAGAGCGGCGACTGGTGCGTGCTGAAGTAGAAGACCGAGCCGTCCTCGTAGAAGATGTCCTGCGTCCCGTTGCCGTGGTGCAGGTCCCAATCGACGATCAGCACCCGCGCCAGGCCGTGCCGCGCCTGGGCATGGCGGGCCGCCACGGCCACGTTGTTCAAGATGCAGAAGCCCATGCCGCGGTCGGAGGTGGCGTGGTGTCCGGGTGGGCGGATCACGCAGAAGGCTCGCCGTGCCTGGCCTTCCACCACGGCGTCCACCGCCGCCATCGCCGTCCCTGCCGCCCAGAGCGCCGTCTCCCAGCTCTCAGGGCAGACCTGGACGTCGCCCGTGCTCAACTCCACGGCGCCATCCCGGATCTCCGCCTCGGCCAGGTCCAGGTAGGAGGGCCTGTGCACCCGCTCCAACGCCTCTCGCGATGCCCCGCGACCCGGCAGCACCGCCGCCTCCAGCAGCAGGCCGGCCTCGGTCAAGGCGCCCATGACCGCCGCGTAGCGCTCCGGCGCCTCCGGATGGCCCGTGCCGGGGCGATGGCGAACGCAGGCAGGGTCATGGAGGATGGCGAAGGGGGCGGGGAGGTCGGGGGACGGCATGGGATCCTCCTGAAAGCGATCGGCTCCGCCCCAAGGACGCCTGGCGAAGGGGCCAGAGAGGTCGCCAGCGAGGGCGGCCCACCGGAAGCTGCCGACCCGGAAGCCCAGGCGCCGCAAGGGTTGTAGAAGTGCCCCCGCCAGGATTCGAACCTGGGACCAGCGGATTAGAAGGCCGCTGCTCTATCCCCTGAGCTACGGGGGCAGGGGATCGGTCGGCGGACCGATACCCGCGATTATAGACCGTCGCCCCCGGGCGCCGCCTGCAACGTGCCGTCTCCCTGGGCCCTGCTGCGCCGGCGCAGGATCCGCAAGGCCCCGTAGGCCGCCGCGGCTGCTGCCGTGAGGCTGCTGGGGACCAGGAGGGCCCGGTAGCCCAGGCGCCCGTAGGCCAAGGTGCCCAGGACGCCCCCCACCATGAAGCCCGAGATGACCAGGCCGCAGAGTCGGAGGCGGAGCCTGTCCACCGGCAGCCCGCGCAAGGCATGCCCCAGGAAGATGCCCATGTCCGTGAACATGCCCGACAGGTGGGTGGTGCGGACCACGGCGCCGCTGTAGGTGCTGACCATGGCGTTCTGGAGCCCGCAGGCGCAGGTGGCCGCGTAGATGCCCCAGGGGCTCTTGGCCGCCAGGAGGGGCACCGCCGCCGCGAGCAGGAATGACTCCAGCAGGAGGCCCACGCCGTAGCGCCGCCCCAGGCGCAGGGTGCTGTCCTGAATGATCACCCCGCTGACCACCGTCCCCGCCATGAAGGCGGCGATGATCGTCGTGTAATGCCACGCGGCACCCAGTTCGGCCCGCCCCAGGGCGGCCGCCACCATCGAAGTGGTCCCCGTCAGATGGGTCACCGCCTGGTGCTCGAAGCCCAGGAGCCCGATCACGTTGATCCAACCTCCCACGAGGGCCAGGCCCCAGGCCCCCGCCCATACCCATCGTGGAAATCGCGAGACGATCATCGCCCGACGCTCAGCCCGCCCTAGCCAAGGTAGATGATCGCCGTCAGCGTCAGCAGCCAGGCCAGCACGTCCAGGAGAAGCAGGCGGTCCTTGAGCAGCATGTCTTCCGGGGCACCGCCCAGGCCCTTGACATGGATGAGGTAGAGGTAACGGAAGATGGCGTAGAGCACGAAGGGCACCGTCAGGAGAAGCAGGTTGGGCGACACGTTCTGAGGCCGGTGGGGTGTGTTGACCGCGTAGAGGGCATAGCAGACCGTGGTGGCCGTGGCCGTGATGGTCAGGAAGGTATCCAGCAAGCCGATGGAGTATTCTTCAAGAATGGGTCGATGGCCTGCCGCTTCGCCGGGCATGGAGAGAAGCTCGTGGCGGCGCTTGGCAAAGCCCTGGAAGGTGGCCAGGAAGATCGTGGACAGGTACAAGTATTCAGAGATCTTGACGTCGACCGCCGCGCCCCCCGCGAGTACCCGCAGGACGAAGCCGCCGGCGATGGACATGACGTCGATGATGACCAGGCGCTTCAGGAAGAAGGTGTAGGCCACTTGGAGCAGCAGATAGGCCACCAGGATGTTGCCCACCAGGTGCGGCGACGTGGCCGGCCTGACCCACAGGTAGGCAGCCCCAGTGCCGAGCATGGTCAATCCGGCCGCCAGCAACCATCCCAGACCCAGGGGGATCTCACCTGCCGCCAGGGGCCGGAAACGCTTGACCGGGTGGCGGCGATCACCTTCCAGGTCACGCAGATCGTTGAGCAGGTAGACGCCGCTCGAGACCGCGCAGAAGAGCAGAGCCGTCAGGAAGGCGGCCTCGGCCTTGGGGCCGTCGCGCAGGCCGCCGGTCAGGAGGAGGGCTGCGAGGACAAAGGCGTTCTTCGTCCACTGGCGCGGTCTGAGGGCGGCGACGATGGCGCGGGCCTTGCTGCGGCGCCGGGGCTGGTTCTCCATGCTGCAGGCGATTGTAGGCAGCGCGTTTGAGCGGGTCAACGATGAGCCCGGCGCCCCCGGAGACAGCGCCGCGCGGCAGGCGCCGCCTGGACCAGGCCCTCCTGGATCTGGGCCTGGTGGACACCCGCAGCCGCGCCCAGGCGCTCATCCGCGCCGGTGAGGTGACGGTCGATGGCCGGCGCGAGGACAAGCCCGGCCACCTGGTCCGGCTGGATGCCATGATCCAGCTGCGGGCTCGTCCACGCTACGTTGGGCGCGGCGGCCTGAAGCTGGCCGGAGCCTTGGAGCGCTTTGCCATCACCGTGGCCGAGCGCGTCTGCTTGGACGTGGGCGCCTCTACCGGGGGCTTCACCGACTGTCTCCTGCAGCAGGGTGCCGGCCTGGTCTATGCCGTGGACGTGGGTCGGGCGCAGCTCGCCTGGTCTCTGCGCCAGGACCCGCGGGTGGTCTGCATGGAGCGGCAGGACATCCGCAGCCTCTCTCCCCTGCCGCAGACCCCTTCGCTCGCGGTGGTCGACGTGAGCTTCATCTCCTTGCGCCTGGTCCTCGGCGCCGTCGCGACCCTGCTCAGCCCCGGCGGCGACCTGCTCGTGCTCGTGAAGCCACAGTTCGAAGCGGGGCGCGAACAGGTGGGGAAGGGAGGCATCGTGCGTTCTCCCGAGGTTCATCGGACGGTGCTCCGCGCGATCGCCACCTGGTGCCTGGCGCAGGGCTGGTCCCTGCAGGGCGCCTGTCCGTCACCGATCCAGGGCGGCGACGGGAACCAGGAGTTCTTCCTGTGGGTCAGCACGGCGGGGCAGGCGGGCCCGGCCGAGCGCGGGACCGAAGGCCCCACCTTGGACGACCTTGAACCGGCCCTTGAAGCCATGCTGCGGGCCTGCGGGCTGGACCTCGATCAGGCAGGCGACGCGGCGCTTCCCATCTGAAGCCGGCGCCGGGTAAGAACAAACACAAGGCCGCCCGCGAGGTCCACGTGGACCTCGCGGGCGGCATCGGTGTCGCTGGTACAGCTCGGCGACCCTCCGCACCCAGAGCCTGGGTGCCAGAGGACCAGACCGAAGGGGCGCGGCGGCCCCGAACCCGGTCGGCTCAGCGCTTGGTGTACTGCGGAGCCTTGCGGGCGCGCTTGAGGCCGGGCTTCTTGCGCTCCTTCTCCCGCGGGTCGCGCGTGAGGAAGCCACCCTGGCGCAGCGCCGAGCGCAGTTCGGGATCGAAATTCACCAGGGCGCGGGCCAGGCCCTGCATGACCGCGCCGGCCTGGCCGGTCACGCCGCCCCCCTCTACCCGGGCACTCATGCCGCCCTGGGCGCCGACGGCCTGCAGCGGGCCCAGCACCGCCTCCCGGTCGCGACGGCGGGTGAAGTACTGGTCAAAGGCCAGGCCGTTGACCGTGAGTTCCACCCCCGATGCCGGGTAGAAGCGCACCTGGGCGCTGGAGGTCTTGCGCCGTCCGACGCCGTAATGGTACTGACCGTCTAGGCTCATCGTCCTGTCTCCTTGCTCTGTTCCCGATCGTCCCAAGCTCAGTCCGCCGCCTGCACCTTCGGCCAGACCTGCAGGTCCAGGGCCTTGGGCGTCTGCCCGCCGTGCGGATGCTCGGTGCCCGGGTAGACCTTCAGCTTGTCCAACATCTGCCGACCCAAGCGATTGCGCGGCAGCATGCCGCGGACGGCCAGGCGGATCACCCGCTCCGGCTGCCGCTTGAGCAGGTCCTGCAAGGACTCCTCGGCGAGGCCGCCGGGGAAGCCCGAGTAGCGGTAGTACATCTTCTCCGTCATGCGCTGGCCGGTCACCGCCACCTTGTCGGCGTTGAGCACCACCACATAGTCACCCGTGTCCAGGTAAGGCGTGAACTGGGGCTTGTGCTTGCCGCGCAGGAGGGTGGCGATCTTGGTGGCCAAGCGGCCCAGGACCAGGTCCTGGGCATCGATGGTCCACCACTGGGCCACCACGTCACCCGCCTTCGGCGTATAGGTCTTCGTCGTCATCGTCATCTCCCGTCGGAACGCGGCCTGAAGCGGCTGCGATCACTTCGTCGTTCGGATAGTCCACCGTCATCAGCACCAAGCCCTGGGGCGGCACCCGCCGCGGCCTGAGCCTGCTGGGCAGGCCCCGGAGGGCCTGGTCCAGGTCTTCCAGGGAAGCCTGGCCGCGCCCCAGATCGATCAAGGCTCCCACCATTCGCCGCACCTGATGCCTGAGGAAGGCGTTGGCCGTCAGGCTCAGGATCCACTCATCTCCGTCGGCATCGAAACGGCAGGCCATCACCTGGCGGATCGTCGACCCACCCGGTCGCATGGGTCGTCCGAAGCCGGCGAAGTCGTGGCTTCCCACCATGCAGGCCGCCGCTGCCTGCATCCGGTCCAGGTCGAGAGGCTTCTGGACCAGCAGGCTGTAGCGCCGCCGCAGAGGATCCCGCTCGGCCCTGAGGACCAGACGGTAGCTGTAGCTCCGGGACAAGGCGCTGAAGCGGGCATGGAAGCCCGGCGGCGCCTCATCCACGGCCAGAACGGCCACGTCGCGGGGAAGGACGGCATTCCAGGCCCGCCGCAGAGCGGCTGTGTCCGGGAACCATCGGCTGTCAAAGTGCAGAACCTGACCCTTGGCGTGAACCCCGGCATCCGTGCGGCCTGCGCCCGTCACCGTGGTCGACTCCCCGGTCAGCTTGAGGAGCCCTTCTTGCAGCAAGCCCTGCACCGTTCGACGGCCGGGCTGCCATTGGAAACCGGCGATCTCCGTGCCGTCGTAGGCGACGACGGCACGAAAGCGCCTCAGATCATGCCGACTCGACAAGCTCGACGAAGACCATCGGGGCCGCATCGCCGAGGCGAGGCCCCAGCTTGATGACCCGCGTGTAGCCGCCGGGCCGCCCAGCCATGTCCGGCCCGATGACGTGAATCAGCTTCTCCACCACCGCGCGGTCCTGGATGACCCGCATGATCTGGCGCCTCGCATGGAGGTCGCCCTTGGTGGCCAGGCGGATGAGACCTTCGGCGTCGCGGCGGATGGCGCGGGCCTTGGCCTCGGTGGTCTTGATGCGCTCATGCTTGAAGAGCTGCGTCATCAGGGTGCGAATCAGCATCTTGCGATGGGCATTGGTGCGCCCCAGCTTGACGCCGGATTTTCCGTGCCTCACGGTATCCTACTCCTTGCTTCCGGTGCCGGCCGCCGCGAGGGCTGCCTGAAGGTGCTCGTCGAAGCCCTTGGCGACCAGGGCCACCATCAGCTCGTCCAGCGACTTCTGGCCGAAGTTGCGGATGACCAGCATCTCGTCCGGCCCTTGGGCCATGCGGTCGAGGATCTCGCCGACGCGGGTCAAGCCGGCGCGCTTCAGACAGTTGTAAGCCCTGACCGACAGGTCCAGCTCCTCGATCGGGGTCTCGTAGACCTGGGGCGGGATGTTGCCCTGATCGCTGGCCAAGGGCCGCAGCGCCTCGTTGCCGTAGCCGGCGATGAAGCCGAACTTGCCGGCCAGGATCGCCGCCGCATCCGACAGGGCGTCGCGCGGGCTGACCGAGCCATCGGTCCAGATCTCCAGGATCAGGCTGTCGTAGTTGGAAAGGCGCCCCACCCGGGTCTTGAACACCTCGAAGGCCACCCGGCGGATCGGGCTGAAGATGGCGTCCACCGGCAGCTCGCCGATGGCCAGGCGCCCACGCTCGTCGGCCGGCGAGTAGCCGCGGCCCGTGTGCACCACCAACTCCATCTGGAGTTCGGCGTCATGCGAATCCAAGGTGAGGATCGCCTGCTCCGGGTTGACCACCTCCAGGTCCGAAGGCACCTGCAGGTCGGCCGCCGTGACCAGACCCTCACCCGATGCCAGCAGGCCCAGACGCCACTCGTGATCGCCATCGACCAAGGGCCGGAAGCGTACCTGCTTGAGGTTGAGCAGCAGCCGCGAGGTGTCCTCCCGCGCGTGGGGAATGACCGAGAACTCGTGGTAGACATCGGCGATCTTCACCGAGGTGATGGCCGCGCCGTTGATGCTGGAGATCAGCGTGCGGCGCAGCGCGTTGCCCAAGGTGGTGCCATAGCCGCCCTCGAGAGGGCCGATGACCATCCGGGCGTAGTTCTCCGTGGCGCGGTCGACCGAGATCTGCGGTTGTTCCGTGCTGTGCGTGACGTCCAAGGTTGTTCCCCTGATCTGGATCAGACGCGGCGCTTCTTGCGCGGGCGGCATCCGTTGTGCGGAATGGGCGTCACATCGGTGATCGCCTTCACGGTCAGGCCGCCCTGCTGGATGGAGCGGATGGCGGCATCGCGGCCGGGGCCGGGCCCCTTGACGAAGACCTCCACCTCGCGCATGCCCTGGTCGGTGGCCGAGCGCGCGGCATTCTCCGCGGCCAACTGCGCCGCGTAGGGTGTGCTCTTGCGCGAGCCCTTGAAGCCGGACGTCCCCGCGCTGGCCCAAGCAATGGCGTTGCCGCTGGGGTCGGTGATGGTGACGATGGTGTTGTTGAAGGTGGCGCTGATATGCGCCTGCCCGAAGGGGATGTTCCGCTTGACCACCCGCCGCGCACCGCGGCGGGTGGGCGTGACCTTCCGTCGCGCCATGCTAGACCGCTCCTTGTCCTCGCTGGATGATGTTCGCTTCGGCCCGGACCGGCATCACTTGCCGGCCTTCCGGCGACCGGGCACGGTCTTGCGCGGACCGCGCATGGTACGCGCATTGGTCCGTGTGCGCTGGCCCCTGGCCGGCAGGCGGCGGCGGTGCCGAAGCCCCCGGTAGCAGCCAATCTCGGTGAGGCGCTTGATGGCCTGCTGCAACTCGCGCCGCAGGTCACCCTCCACCTTGTAGGTCTGCTCGATGTGGTTGCGCAGGCGGCGCACCTCTTCATCGGTCAGTTGGTTGATCCGCGTGGAGGCGTCGATCCCCGTCGCCGCCAGGATCTCCCGGCTGCGCGTCGGACCGATGCCGAAGATGTAGGTGAGTGCCACCACTGAGCGCTTGTCGCGCGGCAGGTCGACGCCTGCGATACGTGCCATGTTCGCTGCTCCTCTAGCCCTGCCGCTGCTTGTGCTTCGGGTTGTCGCAGATGACGATCACCCGGCCGTGGCGGCGGATCACCTTGCACTTTTCGCAGCGTCGCTTGACGCTGGGTCGTACCTTCATCGTCCTACTCCGTGGAGCGTTGGCCGGGGGTCTGGCCCAGAGGGCAAAACCTGATGATAGCAGATGGATTCCTCGGGTCAAAAGAGCCCGGGTCAGTCGCGGATGAAGCCCTCGTAATGGCGCATGGAAAGCTGGGCCTCCAACTGCTTGATGGTGTCCAGCACCACGCCGACCACGATCAGGAGCCCCGAGGCACTGATCAGCATCGAGATGTTGGTGTTGAGCCCGGTGACCTTGGCCACCAGGAAGGGCAGGATGGCGACCAGGCCCAGGAAGACGGCTCCGGCAAAGGTGATGTGGCGCATGACCAGCACGAGGTAGTCCTCGGTCTGCTTTCCGGGGCGGATACCGGGAATGAAGCCCCCGTTGCGCTGGAGGTTCTCATGCAGGGACTGCTGCCGGAAGACCACATCGGTGTAGAAGAAGGTGAAGAGGACCACGAAGACGAAGTAGGTGATCCACCAGAGGGCGGAGTCCTGGCCGAAGAGCGTTTGCAACTGCGTGCCGACGTTCTTGAGCATGGGCTGCTCGAGGTTCGCGAGCGCCTGACCCAGCAGCTGCGGGAACACCATCAGGGCGGATGCGAAGATCAGGGGGATCATGCCCGCCGAATTGACCCTGAGCGGGATGAAGCTGCTCTGGCCCCCGTAGACCTGGGCCCCCCGCATCCGCCTACCGTACTGCACGGGGATTCGGCGGTGCGCCTCCTGGATGAAGACGATGAGGGCCACCGTGGCCACGGTGATCGCCGCGACGATCATCAGAGCCAGGAACTCCCGCGAGGTCAGAAGCTGCAGCAGGGTCTGGGGAATCTGGGTGATGATGCCCCCGAAGATCATGATCGAGATGCCGTTGCCGATGCCCTTCTCGGTGATCCGCTCTCCCAACCAGAGGGCGAACATCGTGCCGCCGAGAAGCGCCAGCAGCACGGTGGCCGTGTTGAGGGGCTGGCTGGCTCCGAAGGCGACGATCTGACCGCTCCCAGCGGTCACCTGGCTGTTGACCAGGCCGATGTTGGCAACACCTTGGAGAAGGGCCAGCGGAATCGTCAACCAGTAGGTCAGCCGGTTGATCTTGTTCCGTCCCGACTCGCCCTCCTTCTGCAACTCCTCGAGACTGGGCACAAGCGGCGCCAGGAGGGAGATGATGATGGAGGCGGTGATGTAGGGGTAGACGCCCAAGGTCATCACCGAGAACTGCTCCAGGGCCCCGCCGGTCAGGAAGTTGATGAAGCGCGCCGCCTGAGAGCCGGCTCCGGTGGCATCCGGGTTGAGCAAGGCATCCAGCTGCAGCTTGTTGAGACCCGGAACGGGGACGTGGGCCGCGAAGCGGAAGACCAGCAGCACCCCCAGGGTGAACAACAGGCGCCGTCGCAGGTCAGGCAGACCATAGGCGCGTTTGAAGGTGTCAAGCATCGTGGATCTCCTTGTCGACCAGGTGGATCCGCCGGCTGGCGGAACCCGATCGAGGGTGGCTGCTGGTCAGGACAGGCCTTGGATCACTGGCGGCGCCGGCGATGGCGCAGGATGGCTCGGCGGTCGGGGGCCGGCGTCGCCAGGCACTCGCCGCCGGCGGCCTCGATGGCCTGGCGCGCCGCCGCGGCAAAGCGCGGCGCATGCACCTTGAGCGCCTTGCTCAGGCTGCCCTCGCCGAGGATCTTGTAGGGCTCGCGCCGGCCGCTCAGGATGCCACCCGCCACCAGCTGCTCGACGGTCACGTCGCTGCCGGCCGCAAAGCGCTGGTCCAGATCGGCGATGTTCACGGCCGTGTAGCGAATGCGGAAGGGCGACTTGAAGCCCCGCCGAAAGGGCAGACGGCGGACAAAGGGCAGCTGGCCGCCCTCGAAGTAGGCCTTCTTGCCGCCGCCCTCGCGGGCCCATTGGCCCTTGCGGCCGCGGCCACCATAGGTACCCCCCTTGCCGGCATTGCCCAGGCCCACCCGCTTGCGCGGACGGCTGGACCCCGGATCGGGAGCGAGATCGTGTAGCTTCACCGTTGCTCTCCCATGCACGAAGGGCGCCCGATCAGGCGCCGGGCTCCGAAACCACGTCCACCTGGTCGATCGGTTCGGCCTTGACCAGATGCTGCACGGCCTGCACCATGCCCCGGATGGGGGGGCTGTCGGCATGGACCACCGTATCACCCAGGCGCCTGAGGCCCAGGGAGCGCACCGTGTCCTTCTGCCGCTGGTTGTAGCCGATGGAACTCTTCACGTAGGTGACCTTGATCAGGCCGCTGGATTCACTGGCCATGGGGACGGCTCCAGAAAGGCATCATCTCGGCCACCGACTTGCCGCGCCGGCGCGCCTCTTCGGCGGGATCCTTGAGTCCGCGCAGGGCCATGAAGGTCCCCACGGTCACATTGAGGATGTTGTTGCTGCCATGGCGCTTGGAGAGGATGTCGCGGATGCCCGCGGCCTCCAGCACGTCGCGGGCCCCCGTGCCAGCGATGACACCGGTACCGGGAACGGCGGGACGCAGGGTCACCTTGGAGGCGGCGTGCCGCGTGGACACCTCGTGCGGGATGGTGTGTTCGATGATGGGCACCTTGATCATGCCGCGCTTGGCACGCTCGATGCCCTTGCGGATGGCGTCGGGCACCTCGTTGGCCTTGCCGATGGCAACGCCGACCTTGCCCTTGTTGTCGCCCACCACCACCAAGGCGCGGAAGCCGAAGCGGCGGCCACCCTTGAGCACCTTGGCGGTCCGGTTGATGTCGATCACCCGCTCGTCGAACTCCGGCTCCTCGCGCTCGCGACGGGCACGCCTATCGCGCGGCTGCTTGGCCTTGGCGGACTTGGCCTGGGATTCGCTCATCGTGCTCTTTCCTTAAAACTGCAGGCCGGCTTCGCGAGCCGCGTCGGCCAGGGCCTTGATCCGGCCATGGTAGAGAAAGCCGCCGCGGTCGAAGACCACGCTGGTGATGCCGGCCTTCAGCGCGCGTTCGGCCAGGCTGCGGCCCACCAGAGCCGCCTGCTCGCGCCTGGGCTTGCCGGCGACGGCCGAGGCCAACTCAGCATCCTTGGTGGACGCAGAGACCAGGGTGTGGCCACGCTCATCGTCGATGACCTGAGCGTAGATCTGGAGGTTGCTGCGGAAGACCGCCAGGCGAGGCCGATCGGCCACACCGGCGATGTGCCGACGAACCCGCTGGTGACGGCGGACCCGCGCCTCCCGCCGCACCCCTGCGATATTGCGTCCCATCATGCACCTGCCTTTCCGGACTTGCCAGCCTTGCGGCGGACCGTCTCGGTCTCGTAGCGGATGCCCTTGCCCTTGTAGGGCTCCGGCGGACGGACCATGCGGATGTTGTGCGCCGCCTGGCCCACCTGCTCCTTGTCGATACCGCTGACCGTGACCTTCTTGCCGCGGTCGTCGGCCACGATGCTGATCCCCGGGCTGGGCTCCATCCGCACGGGATGCGAGTAGCCGACGTTGAGCACCAGCGTGTTACCCTGGTTCTCGGCGCGGTAGCCGGTCCCCTCGATCAGCAGGACCTTGCTGAAGCCGTCGGTGACCCCGGTGACCATGTTGGCCACCAGAGCACGCGTCAGCCCGTGCAAGGCCCGGTCCTGCATGGCGTCGCTCTGGCGCTGCACCAGCAGTTGATCGCCCTCGCGGACCACGCGAATGGCCGGATGGAGGCTGCGCTCCAACTGGCCCTTCTTGCTCTTCACCGTCAGCCGATGGCCGTCGATGTTGATCTCAACCCCGGCCGGCACCGGCACCGGCTGTTTGCCTATGCGTGACATCGTTCCACTTCCTTAGCCGTATGCGTCCGGTGCTCCCCGCCAGGCGGTCCGCACCGTCCGCGCCTTTCGCTCTCGAGATCGCCTGATCTCCCCCGGCTACCAGACGTAGCAGAGGACTTCGCCGCCCACCTTCGCGCGGCGCGCATCGGTGCCGGTCATCACCCCCTTGGGCGTGGTCAGGATGGCCACGCCCATGCCGGAGAGAATCCAGGGCACCTCAGCGTACTTGGTGTAAACCCGGCGACCGGGCTTGCTCACCCGCTCCAGGTGGCTGATCACCGACTTCTTGTCCGCCGCGTACTTGAGGCGGATCCTGATATTGCGATGGGCACCCGCCTCGACGACGTCGAAGCCGTCGATGTAGCCTTCGCGCTGCAGGATGTCGGCAATCGACCGCTTGATCGTGGACGAGGGGACCAACACCGTCGCATGCCGGCGCTCGGCCGCGTTGCGGATGCGGGTCAACATGTCCGCGATGGGATCTGACATACTCATCGTCGTACTCCGCTCCTTGGGCTGCCGTTCACCAGCTGGACTTCACGACCCCGGGGACCTTGCCCTCCAGAGCCAGTTCTCTAAAGCAGATCCGGCAGAGCCGGAACTTGCGCATGTAGCCACGAGGACGGCCACACTTGCCACAGCGGTTGCGCACCTGAACGGGGTACTTGCGCCGCTGCTCACGGTAGGTCATACAGGTCTTGGCCATGAGGCTCCTCCTCTAGCGCCGGAAGGGCATGCCCATGAGGCTGAGCAGGCGCCGGGCTTCGTCGTCGGTCTGGGCGGTGGTCACGATTGAGAGCTCCAAACCCCGGACCCGGTCGATCTTGTCGTACTCGATCTCCGGGAAGATCAGCTGCTCGCGGATCCCCAGGGTGTAGTTGCCCCGACCGTCGAACGCGTTGGGGTTGACGCCGCGGAAGTCACGCGTTCGCGGAAGGGCCACCAGGAGCAGACGCTCCAGGAAATGCCACATCTGCTTGCCGCGCAAGGTCACACGGGCGCCGATCGGATTGCCCTCGCGCAGCTTGAAGCTGGCGATGCTCTTCTTCGCCTTGGTGATCACCGGCTTCTGGCCGGTGATCAGGGCCAGGTCGTTGGCCGCAAACTCGAGAGCCTTGGCATTGGTCAAGGCCTCACCGAGGCCGATGTTGACCACCACCTTGTCGAGCTGCGGCACCTGCATCACCGACGCGTAGCCGAACTCGGCCATCATCGCCGGCACGATTTCCTTGCTGTAACGGTCCTTGAGACCCATCGCTTGCTCCGTCAATCCAGTGGCTGACCGCAGCGCCGGCAGATGCGCACCTTGCGCTCGCCGGCGTCGCTGTAGCCCACGCGCGTCCACTTGTCGCAATGCCCGCAGACCGGGGCGACATTGGACAGGTCGATGGGCGCCTCGAACTCGATGATGCCCGATTGTGTGGCGACGGCCCCCGAGCGGCGCTGGTGCTTCTTCACCAGGTTGACTCCATGGACCACCACGCGATTCTTCTTGGGCAGGACCGAGTTGACCTCACCGCGCCGACCCTTGTCGTCGCCGCTGAGCACCTCGATCGTGTCGCCCTTCTTGACCCGTTGCATCGTCCTCCTCCTAGAGCACTTCTGGCGAGAGGCTGACGATCTTCATGAAACGCCGCTCCCGAAGCTCGCGCGCCACCGGGCCGAAGATACGGGTCCCGCGCGGGTTGCCGTCCTTGTCGATGATCACGGCCGCGTTCTCGTCGAAGCGGATGTAGCTTCCGTCAGGCCGACCGTAGGACTTGGTGGTCCGCACGATGACCGCACGCACCACGTCGCCCTTCTTGACCATGCCGTGGGGGGCCGCCGCCTTGATGCTGCAGACGATGATGTCACCCACGCCAGCATAGCGTCGCTTGGAGCCGCCCAGCACCTTGATGCACATCAGCTCCTTGGCGCCGGTGTTGTCCGCCGACCGAAGGCGGGTCTGCATCTGAATCATCGGAGCTCTCCCCGTGTGAGCCAGCTGACGATCCGCCAGTGCTTGTTCTTGCTGAGCGGACGGCACTCCTCGATGATGACCACATCACCGGGGCGCGCCTGGTTCTCCTCGTCATGCGCCATGTACTTCTTGCGACGGCGGATGACCTTGTGGTAGAGCGGATGCGCCTTGATGCGCTCCACCTGGACCACTGCCGTCCGCTCCATCTTGTTGCTGAGCACCGTCCCCTTGAGTTGACGCCGCGGCATCTTAGACCTCACCTTCCATGCTGGCCTCGTAGGCCGCCCAGATCTGCTGTTCCCGCTGCACGGTCAGAAGACGGGCCAGGCCGCGCCGGGCGGCGCGGATGCGGCTGGCGTCCGCCAACTGGCCGGTGGCCTTGCGGAAGCGCAGGTTGAAGATCTCCTTGCGGGCGTTGTCGATGGCCTCGGAGAGGCCCGAAGCGTTCAGGGCGCGGATCTCTTCGGGATGCATCAGGCCCCTCCTTCCCCAAGGGTGAACTGCGATCGCATGACGAATTGGGTGGGAACCGGCAGCTTGTGCGATGCCAGGCGAAGGGCCTCGCGAGCCTGCTCCTCGGTGACCCCGCTCATCTCGAAGAGCACCGAGCCCGGGCGAACGACCGCCACCCAGAACTCCACCGCTCCCTTGCCGCTACCCATGCGCGTCTCGGCGGCACGCTTGGTCACGGGCTTGTCCGGGAAGATGCGGATGGTGATCTTGCCGCCACGCTTGACATAGCGGACGATGGCGCGGCGGGCAGCCTCGATCTGGCGGCTGGTGATCCAGCCGGGACCCAGGCTCTGGAGGCCGAACTCCCCGAAGGCAACCGTGTTGCCCCGGGAGGCCAGGCCGCGCATGCGACCGCGCATCTGCTTGCGGTACTTGGTCCGCTTTGGCATCAACATGGTGTTCCCTGCTCTTTGGTCAAGGCGCGGCCTGCCGCTTCACAGCGGCAGGCACGTCCTCTGTCAGCTGCTGAAGTTCTGCGAGTCCCCGTCCAGGCGCTCTTCGCCCGGCAGGACCTCGCCCTTGTAGATCCACACCTTGACCCCGATCACGGAGAAGGTGGTGACGCCCTCGAAGCGGGCGTAGTCGATGTCGGCCCGCAAGGTCTGGCGCGGCACACGGCCCATCAGAACCTGGTCCGTGCGCGACATGTCCGAGCCGCCCAAGCGGCCACTGCAGACGATCTTGACGCCCTTGGCACCGGCCCGCATGGCCTTGGTGGCCGCCTGCTTCATCGCCCGCTTGTGGCTGATGCGCCGCTCCAGCTGACCGGCCACCGACTGCGCGATGACCATGGCGTTGGCGTCGGGCTGGCCGACCTCCACCACGTCCACCTTCGCCGTCTTGCCAGTGAAGGCCTTGACCTGGTCGCGCAGGAGGTTCACCGCCGCCCCCTTGCGCCCGATGATGATGCCGGGCTTGGCGGCGTGGATCGTCACGTTCACCTGGCGCGGGAAGCGCTCGATGGTGACATCGGCGATGCCGGCTGCCGCCGCTTCCTTCGAGACCATCTTGCGCAGGGCGATGTCCTCGAGCAGCAGCTCACCGTATTCCGCGCCCTCGGCGTACCAGCGCGCGCGCCAGGGCTTGATGATGCCCAGGCGGAACCCGTATGGATGTACCTTGCGTCCCATCGGCTCTTCCCTCCTATCAGGCCTCGGCCGCCTCGGCCGCGGTGAGCGGTTGCGGGTTGATTTCCCGCAGGGCCACCGAGACGTGACAGCTGCGGCTGACTTCGGGCTTGAAGCGCCCACGGGCGCCAAAGCGACCTTTCTTGCGGCGACGGCCCTCGCCGGCCATGATCTCGGCCACGAAGAGCTCATCGGCCATCAGACCGAAGTTCTCCTCGGCGTTGGCAGCGGCAGAGGCCACCAGCTTGCGCGCCGGTGCCGCGGCGCTGTTGGGTGTGAACTGCAGGATGGCCAGGGCCTCCTGCACCGGCTTGCCCCGCACCAGGTCGATGACCAGCCGCATCTTGCGGGCGGACATCGGGAGCTGGCGCAGGTGGGCGCGTATCGAAAAATCCATCGTCAGGTGTCCTTTCCTCGGCCTAGGCTCAGCGGCGAACCTTGGCGGCCTTCTCCTTGAAGCTGTGGCCGCGGAAGGTACGGGTGGGGGCGAACTCGCCCAGCTTGTGGCCCACCATGTTCTCGGTGATGTAGACCGGCACATGCTGCCGCCCGTTGTGGACGGCGATGGTATGGCCCAGCATCTGCGGGAAGACCGTGCTGGCGCGCGACCAGGTCTTGATGACCTTCTTGTCGCCGGCGGCGTTCATCGCCTCCACCCGGCCCAGGAGCTTGGCCTCGCAGAAGGGACCCTTCTTCAGTGAGCGTGACATGTCTCAGACCTCTCTGCTAGCCGCGCTTCTTCGAGCGGTGGCGGACGATGAAGCGTTCCGTGGCCTTGTTCGTACGGGTCTTGAAGCCCAGGGCCGGCTTGCCCCAGGGCGTCTTCGGACCCTTCAGACCGATGGGTGAGCGGGCCTCACCGCCACCATGCGGGTGGCTGCTGGGATCCATCACCGAACCGCGCACCGTGGGGCGACGGCCCATCCAGCGCTTGCGTCCGGCCTTGCCGATCGAGATGTTGCCGTGGTCGAGGTTGCCCACCTGGCCGATGGTCGCCCCGTTCTCCAGGCGGACCATGCGCACCTCGCCGGAAGGCATGCGAAGCTGGGCGTAATCGCCTTCCTTGGCCAGGAGCTGGGCAGCCGTGCCCGCGCTCCGCACCAACTGCCCGCCGCGACCGGCGTACAGCTCCACGTTGTGCACCATGGTGCCCAAGGGGATGTTGCGGAGCGGCATCGCGTTGCCGGGCCGGACCTCGGACTTGGGACCGTTGGAAACCGTGTCACCCACCGCCAGGCCCACCGGCGCCAGGATGTAGCGCTTCTCGCCATCCGCGTAGTGGATGAGGGCGATGCGGGCCGTGCGGTTGGGATCGTACTCGATGCTGGCGACCTTGCCCGGCACATCCAGCTTGTCGCGCCGGAAGTCGATGACGCGGTAGCGGCGCTTGTGGCCACCCCCGCGGTGACGGACGGTCACCCGGCCCTTGGAACGCCCGGCCTTGCTCTTGAGCGGCGCCAGGAGCGAGCGCTCGGGCGTGGATCGGGTGATTTCCTCGAAACCGTAACCGCTCATGCCGCGGCGTCCGGCGGAGGTTGGCTTGTAGATCTTGATGGCCATCGCTTCTAGCTACCTCTCGCTCAAGCGCCGAAGACGTCGAGCGTGTCGCCCGGTCGGAGGGTGACCAGGGCCTTCTTGAACTTGGCGGCCCGGCGGACCGTCTTGCGGCCCCAGCGCCGGTCCTTGCCCGGCATCGTCGCGGTGCGGACATCCGTGACCTTGACGTTGAAGATGGCCTCCACCGCCTCGCGGATCTCCACCTTGGTGGCCGTGGGGGCCACCTCAAAGGCGTACTGGTTGAGGCTGCCCAGGGCCTGCGTCTTCTCGCTGAGCAGGGGGCGCCTCAGGACGTCATAGCGATGCATGGTCGGCACCTTCCTCGGTCTCGGCCCGGCCCAGGTGCGCGACCACCGCGTCCAGGGCCTCCAAGGGCAGGACCAGGCGCTCGAAGCCCAGAAGGTCCCGCACGTTCAGATAGCCGGCGCGCAGGTAGCGCACATCGGCCAGGTTGCGGATGGATCGCTCGACGTTGTGGTCGCCGGCGGCCAGGAGAACGAGCGTGCTGGCTCCGCCGCAGGCCTGATCCACGAAGCGGCGGAAGGCCTGGGTCTTGGGAGCGTCCATGCGCAGGCCGTCCACCAGGATGATGGCACCCTCGGCCGCCTTGGCGGAGAGAGCCGACCGCAAGGCCAGGCGCCGCATCTTGAGGGGCATGTTCTTGCGGTAGCTGCGCAGCTTCGGGCCGTGAGCGATGCCACCGCCGACGAAGAGGTTGGCCGTGCGGTCGCCGTGGCGGGCACGACCGGTTCCCTTCTGCTTGTACCACTTCTTGCCCGTGCGGTTGATCTCCGAGCGGGTCTTGACCTTGTGGGTTCCCTGGCGGCGATTGGCGAGTTGGCGCACGAGGGCCTGGTGCATCACGCCGCGATGCGGCTCGATACCGAAGACATCCTCGGGCAGCTCCACCGAGCGCAGGCGCTCGCCGGCCATGTTGTAGACTGGTGCTTGCATCTGGGTTCTCCCTCAGCCGCGCACGGCGCGGACGATGACCAGGTCGCCATCGTGACCCGGCACCGCTCCGTTGAGCGCCAGCAGATTGCGGGAGGGATCGACGGCCACCACCTTGAGGTTGCGGACCGTCACCCGCTCGCCGCCCATGCGGCCGGCCATGCGCAGCCCCTTGATCGTCTTGCCCGGCGTGGTGCCGGCGCCGACCGAGCCGGGAGCCCGCTCGCGGTCAGACTGACCATGGGTCTTGCGCTGCCGATTGAAATGGTGCCGCTTGATGGTGCCCGCCATCCCCAGACCGCGGCTGACGCCGGCCACGTCCACCCGGCTGCCGGCCTCGAAGATGCCGCAGTCCACCGTGGCGCCCAGCTTCAGGCCGTCGGTCGAGTCCACGCGGAACTCCTTCAGGTGCCTGAGGGGACGCCCGCCGGCACGCTTCAGGTGCCCGCGCTCGGCCTGACTGAGGCGGCTGGGCTTGGTCTCCCCAAAGCCCAGTTGGACAGCGGCATAGCCGTCCTTGGCCTGGCGCTTGATCTGGGTGATCGTGCAGGGCCCGGCTTCGATGACGGTGACGGGTACCGCGACACCATCGGTGCCGTAGATGCGCGTCATCCCGCGCTTGAAGCCCATGATTCCGTTGATCATCACTGCTCCTTGGTCCGAGGGTCCCAGATCTTCCGACGGAAGACCCGTGGCCCCGCTGTGGACATGAGCCCGATCCGCGCAAGGCGGATCAGCTCGACTTGATCTCGATGTCGACGCCGGCCGGCAGGTTGAGGCGGGTCAGCGAGTCCAGCGTCTTGGCGCTGGGCTCGATGATGTCGATCATGCGCTTGTGGGTGCGAATCTCGAACTGCTCGCGGGAGTCCTTGTCGATGAAGGCCGCGCGCTGCACCACGAAACGCTCCAAGCGGGTGGGCAAGGGAACCGGTCCCACGCATTGAGCACCCGTGCGCTCGGCTTCGCTCACGATCTTGCGCGCCGACTGGTCCAGCACGCGATGATCGAAGGCCTTGAGCCGGATGCGAATCCGCTGGCGGTTGGCTGTAGCCATTGCCCTCTCCTCTTGATCCTTGCTTACTTGATGATGGAGGTGATGATGCCGGCGCCGACGG
>WBZV01000647.1_pt1 | contig 19125 bp, 17 predicted proteins | sample 5204221 | NCBI WGS metagenome assembly WBZV01 (sample SAMN12344360, study PRJNA552823) | activated sludge metagenome | biome: Activated sludge suspended growth; feature: Nitrification reactor; material: Wastewater; isolation source: activated sludge from nitrification reactor of wastewater...
CCCGCTGTTCGAGGACGTGTACGACTACTGCGAGAAGATGGAGCTGAACGTCGACACGCTCATCCACGAGGTGGGCGCGGGGCAGATGGAGATCAACTTCTTCCACGCCCACCCGCTGGGGCTGGCCGACGAGGTGTTCCTGTTCAAGCGCACGGTGCGCGAGGCCGCGCTGCGCCACGACATGTTCGCCACCTTCATGGCCAAGCCGATCGCCGGCGAGCCGGGCAGCGCGATGCACATCCACCAGAGCATCGTGCGCCAGGGCGAGGGCAGCAACCTGTTCAGCAACGCCGACGGCTCACCCAGCCGGGAGTTCTTCTGGTTCATCGGCGGCCTGCAGAAGTACGTGCCGGCGGCCATGGCCTTGTTCGCGCCCTACGTCAACAGCTACCGCCGGCTGGCCCGCTTCACGGCCGCGCCGATCAACATCCAGTGGGGCACCGACAACCGCACGGTGGGCATCCGCTCGCCGGTGGCCACGCCGGCGGCGCGCCGCGTCGAGAACCGCGTCATCGGCGCCGACGCCAACCCCTACGTCGCGCTGGCCGCCACGCTGGCCTGCGGCTACCTGGGCATCAAGAACCGCATCGAGCCGACGCCCGAATGCAAAGGCGACGCCTACCTGTCGGAATACCAGCTGCCGCGCTCGCTCAACGAGGCGCTCGGCTGGCTGGCCGACGAGAAGGACCTGCACGACGTGCTGGGCAAGGAGTTCATCACCGTGTACTCGGAAGTCAAGGACACCGAGTACGGCGAGTTCATGAAGGTGATCTCGCCCTGGGAGCGTGAGCACCTCCTGCTCCACGTCTGAACCGAACCCGAGATTGGAGACAAGCGCATGAACGCCGTTCTCAACACCCCGCACACCCGCAGCACCGCCGAATGGCAGGCCGCCGACGCCGCCCACTACCTGCACCCCTTCACCGACTTCAAGGGCCTGGCCAACAAGGGCTCGCGCGTGATCACGCGCGCCGAGAACATCTACCTCTGGGACAGCGAGGGCAAGAAGATCCTCGATGCGATGTCGGGGCTGTGGTGCGTCAACGTCGGCTACGGCCGCCAGGAGCTGATCGACGCGGCGACGCGCCAGCTGAAGGAGCTGCCCTTCTACAACAGCTTCTTCCAGACCGCGACGCCGCCGGCCATCGAGCTCGCCGAGCTGCTCGCCGAGGTGACGCCGCCGCAGTTCCAGCACGTGTTCTTCTCCGGCTCCGGCTCGGAAGGCAACGACACGGTGGTGCGCATGGTGCGCCGCTACTGGGACATCCTCGGCCAGCCGCAGCGCAAGGTCATCATCAGCCGCAAGAACGCCTACCACGGCTCGACCATGGCCGGCGCCTCGCTGGGCGGCATGAGCGGCATGCACGAACAAGGCGGCCTGCCGATCCCCGATATCGTGCACATCGAGCAGCCGTTCTGGTTCGAACTGGGGCGCGCGCAGTCGCGTGAAGACTTCGGCCTCACCGCCGCGCGCTGGCTGGAGGCGAAGATCCTCGAGATCGGCGCCGACAAGGTGGCTGCCTTCATCGGCGAGCCGATCCAGGGCGCCGGCGGCGTGATCGTGCCGCCCTCGACCTACTGGCCCGAGATCCAGAGGATCTGCGACAAGTACGGGATCCTGCTCGTCAGCGACGAGGTCATCACCGGCTTCGGCCGCACCGGCCAGTGGTTCGGCTGCGAGACCATGGGCACCAAGCCCGACCTGATGACCTTCGCCAAGGGCGTGACCTCGGGCTACATCCCGCTGGGCGGCGTGATGGTCGGCGAGCGCATTGCCAAGGTGCTGATCGACCAGGGCGGCGAGTTCAACCACGGCTACACCTACAGCGGCCACCCGGTGGCCTGCGCGGTGGCCATCGCCAACATCCGCCTGATCCGCCGCGAGGGGCTGGTCGAGCGCGTGCGCGAAGACGTCGGCCCCTACCTTGCGCAGCACTTCGCCGAGCTGGCCAAGCATCCGCTGGTCGGCGAGGCGCAGACCTGCGGGCTGATGGGCGCGCTGCAGCTCGTGAAGGACAAGGCCTCGGGCACGACCTTCGACTCCGCGCTGGAAGTCGGCATGGTCTGCCGCGGCCACTGCTTCGGCAACGGTCTGATCATGCGCGCCGTGGGCGATCGCATGATCATCGCGCCGCCGATGGTCATGACGCGCGCGCAGATCGACGAGATGGTCGCGTTGATCCGCCGCTGCCTCGATCTCACGCTCGCCGACGTCCAGGCGCGCGGCTGGCTGTGAGCCCCTCGATGCGGCACGGGGTTTGCCTCTAACGCCCCATCGACACGGCTGGCTAGACTGCCCGGCAGCTTGTTGCTACCCCGTCCCTCGACACATTCGAAAACCTCGACACGAAGGAAGTCCACCATGAAGCGGATGTTCAGCACCCTCAGCTCCCTCTCCGCGGCCGCACTGGCCGCCACGGCCGCGCTGTGGGGTCCGCCGGCAGCGGCACAGGAAGAGGAGAAGGTGCTCAACGTCTACAACTGGTCGGACTACATCGCCGAAGACACGCTGAAGAACTTCGAGAAAGAGACCGGCATCAAGGTCCGCTACGACAACTTCGACAACAACGAGATCGTCCACGCCAAGCTGGTGGCGGGCAAGACCGGCTACGACGTGGTCGTGCCCTCGTCGTACTGGGCCAAGATCCAGGCCGACGGCGGCCTGCTGATGAAGCTCGACAAGAGCAAGATGCCGAACTACAAGAACCTCGACCCGACGCTTCAGGAGCAGCTCGCCAAGCTCGACCCGGGCAACCAGTACCAGGTGAACTGGCTGTGGGGCTACACCACGATCGGCATCAACGTCGAGAAGGTCAAGGCGGCGCTGGGCGGCATGCCCATGCCCGACAACGCCTGGGATCTGGTCTTCAAGCCCGAGTACATCTCCAAGCTGAAGAGCTGCGGCGTCAGCTTCCTCGACTCCGCCACCGAGGTGATCCCGGCCGCACTGCACTACCTCGGCAAGCCGGCCTACTCGAAGACCCAGGCCGATTACGCCGGCGTCGCCCCGCTGCTGAAGTCGGTGCGGCCCTACGTGACGCTGTTCAGCTCCTCGGGCTACATCAACGACATGGCCAACGGCTCGATCTGCGTGGCGCTGGGCTGGTCGGGTGACATCAACATCGCGCGCCAGCGCGCCATCGAAGGCAAGACCGGCCAGAACATCCAGGCGCTGATTCCCAAGACCGGCGGCATCCTGTTCTTCGACGTGATGGTGATCCCGGCCGACGCGCCGCACCCGAACAACGCGTACAAGTTCATCGACTACATCCTGCGCCCCGAGGTGCACGCGAGCCTGACCAACAAGGTCTTCTACGCCAACCCGAACAAGGAATCGCGCAAGTTCATCAAGCCCGAGGTGGCGAGCAACCCGACGGTGTTCCCGAGCGCCGAGGACATGAAGAAGATGCAGGCGCCGGATGCGCTGTCGAACGACATCCGCCGCACCATGACCCGGCTCTACACGAGCTTCAAGACGGGCCTGTAATGAAGCACCTGAATCACCCGCGGGCCGAGCGCCGGGCCGCTCCCAAGCCGGCCCGCATCCCCTCGGGGGATCGGCCGACGTACCCGTCGGACGAGGGGCTGTCATGAACGCGCCCGCGTACCTCCAGATCAAGGATGTGGTGAAAGACTTCGGCGGCGGTGCCGTCGCGGTCAACCACGTCTCGATCGACATCGCCAAGGGCGAGATCTTCGCCCTGCTCGGTTCCTCGGGCTGCGGCAAGACCACGCTGCTGCGCATGCTCGCCGGCTTCGAGACGCCGACCTCCGGGCGCATCGTGCTCGACGGAAAGGATCTCGCCGGCCTGCCGCCCTACGAGCGGCCGATCAACATGATGTTCCAGAGCTACGCGCTCTTCCCGCACCTGACGGTGTGGGAGAACATCGCCTTCGGCCTCAAGCGCGACGGCATGCCGGCCGACCAGATCGCGCAGCGCGTCGAGGCCATGCTCAAGCTGGTGCAGCTCGGCAAGTACGCCAAGCGCAAGCCGCACCAGCTCTCCGGTGGCCAGCAGCAGCGCGTGGCGCTGGCGCGCAGCCTGGCCAAGCGGCCGCAGCTGCTGCTGCTCGACGAGCCGCTGGGCGCGCTCGACAAGAAGCTGCGCGAGGAGACGCAGATCGAGCTCGTGAACATCATCGAGGAGGTCGGCGTGACCTGCGTGATGGTGACGCACGACCAGGAAGAAGCCATGACCATGGCCTCGCGCATCGCCATCATGAGCGAGGGCCACGTGCTGCAGGTCGGCGCGCCGGCCGACATCTACGAGACGCCGGCCACGCGCTTCGTTGCCGACTTCATCGGCAACGTCAACCTGATGGACGGCACGCTCGCCGCGGACGAGGTCGACCACTGCGTGATCGACTGCGAGGACCTCAAGCACTACGTCGGCCACGGCATCACCGGCACGCGCGGCATGCCGGTGTCGGTGGCGGTGCGGCCGGAGAAGATCCACCTCTCGGCGCATGCGCCGGCCAACGAAGACCACAACCGCGGCTTCAACAGCGCCAAGGGCGTGGTGAAGAACCTCTCCTACTTCGGCAGCTACACCGTCTACCACCTCGAGCTGCCCTCGGGGCGGACGCTGAAGGTCAGCCAGAACAACACCCAACGCCACCGCGAGCACGAGCTGACCTGGGGCAGCGAGGCCTGGGCGCACTGGTCACGCCTGTCGCAGGTGGTGTTGACGCAATGAGCATCGCATGAACGCCCTGCGCAAGTTCGCCGCCTGGCTGGTTCGCGGCCGCACCGCCGTGATCGGCGTGCCCTACCTGTGGCTGCTGGCCTTCTTCCTGTTCCCGTTCCTGATCGTCTTCAAGATCAGCGTGTCGGAGATGGAAGGCGTGGTCTTCAAGAACGTGCTCACGCTCACCGACGGCGTGCTCGCGCTCACGGTCAAGCTGTCGAACTACGTGTTCATCACGCAGGACGATCTCTACTTCCTCACCTACCTCTCGAGCATCAAGTACGCGGCCATCACCACGGCGCTGTGCCTGCTGATCGGCTACCCCTTCGCCTACTTCATGGCGCGCGCCAAGGCGACCATCCAGCCGGCGCTGCTGATGCTGGTGATGCTGCCCTTCTGGACCTCCTTCCTGCTGCGCGTCTATGCCTGGAAGGGCCTGCTCAGCGAACATGGCTGGGTCTCCGAGCTGCTGATCGCGCTGCGCATCGACCACGTGCTGCTCGCCATGGGCGTGATCCCGGCGCTCGGCAAGTTCATGAACTCGCCCTTCTCGCTGGTGCTGGGCATGGTCTACACCTACCTGCCCTTCATGATCCTGCCGCTGTACGGCAACCTCGCCAAGCTCGACCTGCGCCTGCTCGAGGCCGCCGCCGATCTCGGCGCGACGCCCTGGGTGGCGTTCTGGAAGGTCACGGTGCCGCTGTCCAAGGCCGGCATCATCGCCGGCGCGATGCTGGTGTTCATTCCCTGCATCGGCGAGTTCGTCATCCCCGAACTGCTCGGCGGCCCGCAGACGCTGATGATCGGCCGCGTGCTGTGGGACGAGTTCTTCAGCAACAACGACTGGCCGATGGCCTCCAGCGTGGCGGTGGTGATGATCCTGCTGATCATCGTGCCGCTGGCCATCTTCAACCGCTACCAGGCACAGGCGCAGGAGGCACGCAAGTGAGCGGCAAGGCAGTGTTCGGGCCGGCGTTCGCGCGCGGCTTCTCCAAGGCCTGGCTGGCCGGCGGTTATGTCTTCCTGTACCTGCCGATCTTCGCGCTGGTCATCTACTCCTTCAACGATTCGCCGATCCCGAACCTATGGGCCGGCTTCACGCTGAAGTGGTACGCCGCGCTGCCCAACGACCGCGAGATGATCGCCGGCCTCTGGCTCAGCCTGAAGACGGCCTTCTTCACCGCCAGCGGCTCGGTGCTGCTGGGCACGCTGGCCGCCTTCGCGCTCGTCAAGTACAAGCGCTTCACCGGCCGCACGGCTTTCAGCGGCATGGTCAACGCGCCGCTGGTGATGCCCGAGGTGATCATCGGCCTGTCGCTGCTGCTGATGCTGGTATCGGTGCAGCGCGTGCTCGGCTTCCCCGAGCGCGGCATGCTGACCATCTGGCTCGGCCACCTGCTGCTGGGCATGGCCTATGCCACGGTGGTGGTGCAGGCGCGCCTGCAGGATCTCAACCCGCAGCTCGAAGAGGCGGCGATGGACCTGGGCGCCAAGCCGCACCAGGTGTTCTATCTCGTCACCCTGCCGATGATCGCGCAGTCGATGCTGTCGGCCTGGCTGCTCACCTTCACGCTGTCGCTCGACGACGTCGTGCTCTCCGCCTTCCTGTCGGGCCCCGGCGCGACGACCATGCCGCTGGTGATCTTCTCGCGCGCACGCCTGGGCCTGAACCCGAGCGTGAACGCGGTGGCCACCATCATCGTGCTGGTGGTCTCGACGGGCGTGGTGCTGGCGAGCCTCGCCATCGCCCGCGCCGAGCGACGCCGCAGCCAGGAACTCGCCGCCGCCGCGCGCGGCGCATGACACGCCCCGATCCGAACCGTCCAACGCAACGATTGACCACACGAGGAGAACCCGAAATGAAACTCTGGCAACCCACCGTCCTCGCCCAGGCCGCCTTGCTCGCGCTCGGCGCCAGCTTCGCGGGCGGCGCCGCGGCGCAGTCGAGCGCCGACCTGGTCAAGGAGATCCAGGAGCTCAAGAAGCGTGTGGCCGAACTCGAAGGCAAGCAGAAGGCCGGCGATGCCGCCAAGCCCGCGGCCGGCCAATGGGGCATGACGCCCGAGCAGGCCTCCGAGTTCAACCGCATCGCCGTGAAGACCGAGGCGATGGAGGACGCGCGCGACGCCATGGGCCTGAAGAACCTGAAGATCTCGGGCTACATGGACCCGACCTTCATCTACAACAAGAAGCAGGACACGGCCGGCTTCCAGTTCCTCAACCGCGTCGAGTCCGACGGCTACAACTACGACAACTCCTACTTCGGCGCCGCGGTGCTCGACTTCACCAAGGAGACCGACTCCGGCACGCGCTGGCGCCTGACGCTGGCGCCGAACCGCGGCGTCGGCGCCGTATTCGACGGCAACTCGCCGATCCACGAGGCCAGCGTGTCGGTGCCTCTCACCGATCTGCAGACGCGCTTCATCGCCGGCCAGATTCCCGACTGGTCGGGCTACGAGTACCTGCAGCCCACGCTCAACAAGCTGATCACCCACAACCTGCTGTTCGACTTCACGCTGCCCACCGCCTACACCGGCGCCGGCATGGAGATCACCAGCGGCAAGTGGATCGTCAAGGGCCTGCTGGCGAACCTGAACACCAGCAAGAAGAGCTCGGGCAACAAGGCCCCGGTGATTGCCTACCGCGTCGACTACGCCAAGGGCGAGTTCCAGGGCTTCGGCTTCGCCGGTGTGCATGGCAAGGCAGCCAACTTCCGCGCCGACGACGGCGTGGGCAATCCCGTCAGCGGCCTGCCCTACGACCTGAAGGACACGCGCGTCGACCTGCTCGAAGGCGATGCCTACTTCATCCGCGGCGACTGGACGGTGCAAGGCCAGCTGAGCTACGGCCAGCAGAAGCGTGCTGCCATCACCGCCGACCCGACCACGGGCGATCTGCGCACCGCCAAGTGGTGGGGCCTGTCGACCCTGGCCGCCTACAAGTGGGATCCGCGCTTCGAAACCACCGTTCGCTTCGACTACATCGACAACAAGAAGAACGGCGGCGGCCTGCTCGGCTACAACTTCGCCGACGACCGCAACGGCATCGGCCCCGATGCGGCCGGCGATCCGGAAGTCGGCGCCAAGCGCACCGCCCTCACGCTGGGCGCCAGCTACAACTTCAACCTGAACACCACGTTCAAGGTCGAGTACCGCATCGACCGCGCCAACCTGCCCGTCTTCGTGGATGTGAAGGATGGCAGCACCAGCAAGACCAACCAGCTGTTCGGCGCCTCGGTGCTGGTCTTCTTCTGACCCCGTGCCTGCCGCAGCCGCGGCAGGCGTTCCGTCGACGCGCCTCCCGCAGCTCCACGAGGGCTGCGGGCGTGCTGTCGTCTGCATCACCGACAAGGACTTCTCATGAACAAGCCCGCAACCGACTGGCACGCCGCCGCATCGGCGCTGCGCATCGACGGCCGCGCCTTCATCGGCGGCCAGCGTGTCGCCACTGCCAGCGGCGAGACCTTCGCCAAGACCTCGCCGATCGACGGCCGAGCGCTCGGTGACATCGCCCGCGGCCGCAACGAAGACGTCGACGCCGCGGTGGCCTCGGCGCGCGCCGCCTTCGCCGATGCGCGCTGGGCCGGCAAGGCACCCGCCGCGCGCAAGAAGGTGCTGCAGCGCTTCGCCGAGAAGATCCTCGCCGCCCGCGACGAACTCGCCCTGCTCGAGACGCTGGACATGGGCAAGCCCATCCAGTACAGCCTCGCGGTCGACGTGGGCGCCACGGCGCGCACCATCGCCTGGTATGCCGAGGCGGTGGACAAGATCTACGACGAGATCGCGCCGACGGCGGCCTCGGCGCTGGCCCTGATCACGCGCGAGCCGATGGGCGTGATCGGCGTGGTGGTGCCCTGGAACTACCCGATGATCATGGCCTCCTGGAAGCTCGGCCCCGCGCTCGCCGCCGGCAACAGCGTGGTGCTCAAGCCCAGCGAGAAGAGCCCGCTCACCGCCTTGCGCCTGGCCGAGCTGGCCATCGAGGCCGGCCTGCCGGAAGGCGTATTCAACGTCGTGCCCGGCTACGGCCACGAGGCCGGCGAGGCGCTGGCGCTGCACATGGATGTCGACGCCATCGGCTTCACCGGCAGCACGCGCGTGGGCCGCAAGATGCTCGAATACGCCGGCCGCAGCAACCTCAAGCGCGTCTACAACGAGCTCGGCGGCAAGTCGGCCTTCGTGGTGTTCGACGACTTCGCCCATGTCGAGCGTGCCGCCAAGACGGTGGCCGGCAGCATGTTCTTCAACCAGGGCGAGAGCTGCAACGCGCCCTCGCGCGTGCTGGTGCACGAGAAGGTGGCTGATCGTTTCCTCGAGGTCGTCGCCGCCGAAGCGCCCAAGTATGCGCCGGGCGATCCGCTCTCGGGCCACGCCGAGATGGGCGCGCTGGTCGACGAGACACAGATGAAGACGGTGCTCGGCTACATCGAGGCCGGCAACAGCGAAGGCGCGAAGCTGGTCACCGGCGGCCAGCGCGCGCGCGCCGAGAGCGGCGGCTTCTACGTGCAGCCCACGGTGTTCGAGCGCGTGCGCAACGACATGCGCATCGCCCGCGAAGAGATCTTCGGCCCGGTGATGAGCGTGATCCGCTTTGCGAACGAAGCCGAGGCGATCGCGCTGGCCAACGACTCCAGCTACGGCCTGCAGGCCAGCGTGTGGAGCGACAACGTCAACCGCGCACACCGCGTGGCGCGCGCGCTGCGCGCCGGAACCGTGCACGTCAACCAGTACGACGAGGACGACATCACCGTGCCCTTCGGCGGCTACAAGCAGAGCGGCAACGGCCGCGACAAGAGCCTGCACGCCTTCGACAAGTACACCGAACTGAAGACGACGTGGCTGCGCATCGACGCGGCCTGAGGAGATAACGATGAACCATTCCCTGAACGAACAACTGATGGCCCGCAAGGCCGCCGCCACCGCGCGCGGCGTGGGCGTGATGGGCACCTTTTTCGCCGACCGCGCCGACAACGCCGAACTGTGGGACGTGGAAGGACAGCGCTTCATCGACTTCGCCGGCGGCATCGCCGTGATGAACAGCGGCCACGGCCACCCCAAGGTGGTTGCGGCCATCGAGGCGCAGCTGAAGAAATTCACCCACACCTGCTACCAGGTCGTGCCCTACGAGAGCTACATCGCGCTGGCCGAGAAACTCAATGCGTTGACGCCGGGCTCGCACGCCAAGAAGTCGGCGCTGTTTTCCACCGGCGCGGAAGCGATCGAGAACGCCATCAAGATCGCGCGCTCGTACACCAAGCGCTCGGGCGTGATCGCCTTCAGCGGCGCCTTCCACGGCCGCAGCCTGTTCGCCGTGTCGCTGACCGGCAAGGTGGCGCCCTACAAGCTCGGCTTCGGGCCCTTCCCGCCCGAGATCTACCACGCGCCCTATCCCGACGCGCACACCCCGCTGGCCGAGGTGAAGAAGGCGGTGCACCACATCTTCAAGGCCGACATCGAGCCCAGCCGCGTCGCCGCGATCGTCTTCGAGCCGGTGCAGGGCGAAGGCGGCTTCAACGTCATCCAGGCCGAGGCCGTGCGGTGGCTGCGCCAGCTGTGCGACGAGCACGGCATCGTGCTGATCGCCGACGAGATCCAGACCGGCTTCGGCCGCACCGGCACGATGTTCGCGATGGAGCACTTCGGCGTCGTGCCGGATCTGATGACCATCGCCAAGTCGCTCGCCGGCGGCGTGCCGCTGTCGGCCGTGTGTGGCAAGGCCGAGATCATGGACGCGCCCGCGCCGGGTGGCCTGGGCGGCACCTACGCCGGCAACCCGCTGGCCATCGCCGCGGCGCACGCCATCATCGACGTGATGCGCGACGAGAAGCTGCCCGAACGCGGCCAGAAGCTCGGCGATCAGCTCAAGGGCGTGCTCGACGGCATGCGCAAGGAAGTGCCGCAGATCGCCGACGTGCGCGGCCTGGGCGCGATGGTGGCAGCGCAGTTCAACAAGCCCGGCAGCGGCGAGCCCGACGCCGACTTCACGAAGAAGGTGCAGGCCGAGGCGCTCAAGCGCAAGCTCATCCTGCTGACCTGCGGCGTCGATGCCAACGTGGTGCGCTTCCTGTTCCCGCTGACCATCCAGCAGCCGGTGTTCGACGAGGCGATGGGCATCCTGCGCGATTCGCTGAAAGCCGCTGCCGCGTGAGCGCCGACGCGGCCGACGCCATCGACGCCCTGCGCGAGCGCCTCGCCGCGCAGGGCGTGCACACCCTGGTCGCGCAGTTCACCGACCTGAACGGCGTCGCCAAGGGCAAATATCTTCCGCTCGCTCAATTGCGCACGCTGGTCGAGACGGGCGCGGGCTTCTCGGGGCCGTCGATCGCCGGCACCGGCCTGCCGCGCATGGGGCCGCGCTCGGAGTACTACGGCCGCGGCGACATCGCCACCGCGCGCGCCCTGCCCTGGATGCCGGGCTATGCGCGCCTCGTGTGCGACGGCTTCGTCGCCGGCCAGCCTTTCGACGCCTGCCCGCGCCAGGTGCTGCGCCGCCAGCTCGCGCGCCTGGCCGAACGCGGCTGGTCGCTGCAGACCGGCATCGAGCCGGAGTTCTTCCTGCTCAAGCACGGTGAGCGCGGCTTCGAGCCGGCGGACGCGCAGGATCGTCTCGCCAAGCCTTCCTACGACCTCAAGAGCCTGCCGCGCCAGGCCGCGTTCCTGCACGAACTGGCGAGCGCGCTGACGGCCTGTGGCCTGCAGGTCTTCCAGATCGACCACGAGGACGCGCAGGGCCAGTACGAGCTCAACTTCCTGCACGACGACGCGCTGGCCAGTGCCGACCACCTGATGCTCTTCAAGCTCGCCGCGCATGCGCTGGCGGAGCGGCACGGCATGGTGTTCTCGATGATGCCCAAGCCCTTCGCCAACCAGCCGGGCAGCAGCATGCACTTCCACGTCTCGCTGTGGGAGGGCGAGCGTTGTCTGTTCGACGATGAGAACACGCTGCGCCACTTCATCGGCGGCGTGCTGGCGCATTCGGCCGGGCTCGCGGCGCTCGCCGCGCCGACGGTGAATTCCTACAAGCGCCTGGTCGTCGGTGAATCGCTTTCCGGCACGAGCTGGGCGCCGGCCTATGTCGCGCACGGACCGAACAACCGCACGGCGCTGGTGCGCACGCTGGCGGGCCGCTTCGAGTGGCGTCTGCCGGATGCCGCCGCCAACCCCTACCTCGCCACGGCCGGGCTCATCGCCGCCGGCCTGGACGGCATCGCCCGCAAGATCGACCCGGGCCCGGCCTGCGACGACGATCTCTTCGAGCAGCCGCTCGCCGCGCTGCGCGCGCGCGGCATCGGCGTGCTGCCGCAGAGCCTGGCCGAAGCGATCGATGCACTCGAAGCCGACGCCGTGCTGTGCGAGGCGCTGGGCGCCACGCTGGCGCACGAGTTCATCGCCGCGCGGCGCAGCGAGTGGCTCTCGTTCGCGCGCCACGTCAGCGAGTGGGAGATGCAGCGCTACGGCGATCGCTTCTGATGATCGTGCACCCGGTTCCCTGGCTCTCCTACCTGTGCCTCGCCTCCGGCATGGCGCTGGTGGGCAGCTATGTGGGCCTGTCCAAGATCCTGGTGCTGGTGCTGCCGATCTTCCTGCTCGCCTGGCTGCGTTTCGGCATCGCCGCCATCGCGATGGCCGGCTGGGTGAAGCGCCAGCCGGGCGAAGCGCCCTTGAGCCGGCATGACCGCTGGCTGCTCTTCCTCGAATCCTTCTTCGGCAACTTCCTGTTCTCGGTGTGCATGCTGTTCGGCGTGGCGCGCACCTCGGCGCTGGCGGCCGGCGTGATCATGGCGGCGATTCCGGCGGTGGTGGCGATCCTCTCGCGCTTCATCCTCGACGAGCGCATCGCGCCGCGCGTGGCCATCGGCATCGCCTGCGCGGTGGGCGGCATCGCGCTGGTGTCCTTCGGCAAGCATGCCGGCGGCGCGGGTGCCGATGCCGGCGGGCTGGTCGGCAACCTGCTGCTGCTCGGCGCGGTGAGCTGCGAGGCGATCTACGTCGTGCTCGGCAAGAAGCTCACCGGCCAGGTCTCGCCCAAGCGCATCAGCGCGTTGATCAACCTCTGGGGCCTGCTGCTGGTGACGCCGCTGGGGCTGTGGCAGGCGCTGGCCTTCGACTTCGGCAGCGTGAGCGCCGCGCACTGGTGGCTGCTGCTGTTCTATTCGCTGGCGGCCAGCATGGTCACGGTGTGGCTGTGGATGACCGGCCTGAAGCACGTGCCGGCCTCGCAGGCGGGCGTATTCACCGTGATGCTGCCGGTGGCGGCGGCCGCCGTCGGCGTGGTGTTCCTCGGCGAGCGCTTCTCGCCGGCTCAGGCCGCCGCATTCGCGCTCGCGCTGGCGGGGGTGGTGCTGGCCACCTGGCCGGCGCGCCGCGCCTGATTCGCGAGCCCGGCGACCGCCGCGGGCGCGAGGGTCTTCAGCCTGTGGTCCGACCACACCTGGCGCCAGCGGCGCGCGCCGGGCTTGCCGTTCCACAGCCCCAGCATGTGGCGCGCGATGCGCGACCAGGGCTCGCCTTCGCGCGCTTCGCGCTCCATGTAGTCGACCATCGCGGCCTCGACCTGCTCGCGCGTGCGCTCCACGGCTTCCGCGCCGAGGAAGCGCGCATCCCATTCGGCCAGCAGCCAGGGATGGTGGTAGGCCTCGCGGCCGACCATCACGCCCTGCATGCCGGCCCCGAACAGCGATTCGATCTGCGCATTGGTCGTGACGCCGCCGTTGAGCGCGAAGCGCAGCGCCGGAAAGTCGTTCTGCAGCCGCGTCACGAACTCGTAGCGCAGCGGCGGCACTTCGCGGTTCTCCTTGGGGCTCAGGCCCTGCAGCCAGGCATTGCGGGCGTGCACGATGAACACCTCGCAGCCGGCCGCGGCCACCGTGCCGACGAAATCGCGCACGAACTCGTAGCTCTCGATGCGGTCGATGCCGATGCGGTGCTTGACGGTCACGGGGATGCCCACCGCATCGCGCATCGCCTTCACGCAGTCGGCCACCAGCTGCGGCTCGGCCATCAGGCAGGCCCCGAAGGCGCCGCGCTGCACGCGCTCGCTGGGGCAGCCGCAGTTGAGGTTGATCTCGTCGTAGCCCCACTGCGCCGCCAGCTTCGCGCAGCGCGCCAGGTCGTCGAGCTCGCTGCCGCCCAGCTGCAGCGCGAGCGGGTGCTCCTCCTCGTTGTAGTCGAGGTGGCGCGGCACGTCGCCATGCAGCAGCGCGCCGCTGGTCACCATCTCGGTGTACAGGCGCGTGCGGTGGGTCAGCAGGCGGTGGAAGAAGCGGCAGTGCCGGTCCGTCCAGTCCATCATCGGCGCCACGCTGAGGCGCCAGGGCGAGGTCATCGGGAGAGTCTGCGGGCCAGGTGAGGCCCGCATTCTCTCAGGCTCGCGCCTTCATCAGCGCTCTAGCGATCCCAATGCCCGGGGCGCTCGCGCCAGCCGTGGCCGTCACGGTGCCACTCGTGCGGCACCCAGCGGTAGCCGGGGCGCGGCGCTTCCCAGTGCCCGCCGATCCAGACATGGCGGTTGGCGCGCCAGGTCCAGTAGCCGCCGATCCACAGCCAGCCCACCACCGGCGCCGGCGGCGCGTATTCGACCTGCGGCGGCGGCGGCGCGACGGCCACCGGCTCGCCGTAGTAGCCATAGGGCGCCGGCGCGACCACGCAGCCGGCCAGCGTGAGGCTCGCGGCGCAGGCCGCACCGAGAACCAGGGAACGGAAGGAAGCGGCCTTCATGGCGGGCTCCTCGGCAGTGGATTCACCACCGCAACGCGGCAGCGTGCCGCGTCGTGCACGCGCCGCGGCGCGCTTTACGTCGGCGACACAGTCGTGTCCGAGGCGTAAGCGCCGCGGTCGCGCCCGGCGATGCGCGCGATGTCGTCGGCGAAGCGCGGCCACAGCGGCTGCGGCAGGTCGTGGCCCATGCCGGGAATCAGGTCGAGCGTGGCGGCCGGGATCAGCCGCGCCAGCTCGCGCCCCGCCTCCACCGGCACGAGCGGATCGGCCAGGCCGTGGATCACCATGGTCGGCGCGCGGATGCCGGCCAGCAGCGCCGTGCGGTCGCTGTCGGCGAGGATGGCGGCCAGCTGGCGCGCGGTGGCGGCCGGCCGGTAGGCGCGCCGCACCGAGGCCGAGAGCCGCTCGCGCAGCACCTCGTTCTCGGTCGGGTAGCCGGGGCTGCCGATCACGCCGTAGATGTGCATGAAGTGGTCGACGATGCGCTCGTGGCTGTGCGGATCCTGCGGGCGCGAGAGCAGCGCCATGCGCACCTTCCAGCCCGGCTGCGGCAGGTGACGCGCGCCGCTGGTGGTCATCATCAGCGTCAGGCTGCGCACGCGCTGCGGATGCCGCGCCGCGAGGTGCTGCGCCACCATGCCGCCCATCGAGGCGCCGCACACATGCGCGCTCTCGAGCCCGAGCGCCGCGATCAGCGCCGCGCAATCCTCGGCGAGCTCGGCCAGCCGGTACGGGCTCGTCACCGGCAGGCCCATGGTGTGGCGCAGCGCGGCGGCGGCGAGGTTGGGCACGCCCAGCGCATCGAAGCGCTGCGACAGGCCGACGTCGCGGTTGTCGAAGCGGATGACGCGAAAGCCGCGCGCCACCAGCAGATCGACCAGCCCCTCGGGCCAGGCCACCAGCTGCATGCCCAGGCCCATGATCATCAGCAGCGGCTCGCCGTCGGGCGGGCCGCGGTCGTCGACTTCCAGGGCGATGCCGTTGGCGCTGACCTGCATCAGGCGGCGTGTTTCGCTTCGGCCTGCGGCGTGCGGAAGAACCAGCGCCGCGCGCCGTGCGGCTCGAAGGGCTTCCAGTGGCCGGCGGGCTGGGCCAGCCGGTCGGCGATGGCGTAGAGCGCCAGCGGGTTCATGCCCATGCCGACGTGGCTCGCATGCAGCTCGATGTTCTCCGCCTGCGGCCCCGGCGCGACCACGCTGCAGCGCCAGGCGACGATGCCGTCGCTGCGCGACCAGATCGAGGTCGTCGGCACCGGTGGCTCGCGGCGCAGTTGCGCCAGCACGTGAGGGTCGTGCACCGACTGGCCGCTGACCAGCTCGAAGAAGCGCCAGGCGTTGGTGGCACGCGGGTGGCCCGTGAAGGGCGTGCCCAGCGTGATCACGCAGCGCACGTGGTCGGGCAGTTCCTTGGCGAGCTCGCGCGCATAGAGGCCGCCCAGGCTCCAGCCGATCAGGCTGACCTTGCGCTCGTGCGCGTTGAACAGGCGCCGCACGTCGTGCGTGCAGCGCTCCAGCACGCCCTGGCGCGGGCCGAAGTTGAAGCCCTGGCCCCAGGGGTGGGTGACGTAGCCGAGGCCGTCGAGGAAGCGTCGCAGCGGCGCGGTGGTGAAGTCGTTCGCACCGAGGCCGGGGAATACCAGCACCGGGTGGCCGTCGCCGCGCGGCAGCTTGCGCAGCCAGGGCATGCTGGCCAGCAGCGCGGCGTATTCCCACGGCGCGCGGCCTTCGAGCGCGAGCAGCAGCGCGTTGGGCGCGCGCAGATCCTCGAAGTGGAAATGATGGCCGTGGTGCGGGCTCGGATCGGTCTTGAGTCGCAGCATCCGGGGCATGTTAGCGGCTGGCCCGCTTCGCCATTGGAGCGTTGGCCCTAGGCGTGCGTGTCGCCTTGGGGACAGACTTCTTCTTCGCCGGCGCGGTGGCCTTTCTTGCCGGCGGCGCGGCTGCTGCAGCGGGTGCTGACGCCGGCAGCGCCTTGAACTCCTCGAAAGCCGTCTCGATCTGCGCGGCGAACTCCGCCACTTCGGGCATGGCCTTGCCGCAGGCGATGATGCCCAGGTCGAGCGACTGGTCGTAGGTCTGCACCGTGACGTTGAGCGCCACGCCGTGCACCACGATCGACACCGGGTAATTGGCGACCATGCGCGCGCCGGCGAGGTACAGCGGCACGGTCGGCCCGGGCACGTTGGAGACCACCAGGTTGGCCAGCGTCGGCAGGCGGTCGGCCAGGCCGGCGCGGCCGTACACCGCGGTCAAGGCCTCCATCAGCCAGGGCACGCCCATCGAGGGGAAGTCGGTCGGCAGCAGGCTGCGCACGCTGCCGAGCGTCGCCTTCAGCGCGGCGCTGGCGGCCAGCACATGGGCCAGCCGCGCGGCCGGATCGGCCAGGTGCGTGCCGAGGCTGAACTGCATCAGCGAGGCCTGGTTGTTGGCCTCGGTGTCGCCCTTGTCGCGCAGCGAGATCGGCACCGCCGCCAGCAGCGACTTGCGCGGCAGCGGCCCGTGCTTGGCGAAGTGCCGGCGCAGCGCGCCGCCGATCACGAACAGCAGCGCGTCGTTCAGGCTCGCGCCATGGCGGCGGCGCACCGCATTGAGCTCGGCCAGCGGCAGGCTGACGCCGGCGAAGGCGCGCGTGTCGGAGATCGTCGCATTCAGCCGCGTGCGCGGCGCGAGGCCGAGGTTGCCGACGCTCTTCTTCGGCGCTGCGCCGCCGCTCAGGCGCGCCCACAGCGCGGCGCCGGTTTCGGCGAGGCTGCCGCCGGCGCTGCGCGCGGTCACCTGCGAGAGCGCCCCCACCGCAGCGGGCAAGGCCTTGACCAGGCTGCCGAGCTGCTCGAGCTGATGGGCGAGCGCGCCGCGCAGCATCGCCGTGGTGCCGAGCTGCCCCTTGCGGCGCCGCGTGGCGCGCGCCTCGATCGTGCGCGGCTGCGGGCCGAGGTCGAGGATTGCCTGCGCCAGCGCCACCGCCGCCTGGCCATCGACCGCCGCATGGTGCAGCTGGGAATACACCGCCACGCGCTTGCCGCCTTCCGGACCGGGCGCGAGGCCGTCGAAGACGTGGAACTTCCACAGCGGCCGGCTGCGGTCGAGCAGCACGGGGTGCAGTTCGCCGACGCGCTTCTCCAGTTCGGCCACGCCGCTGTCCGGCGGCATGCGGATCGCGACGATGTGTTCCTCGAGGTCGGGCTCGGCGTCGACCCAGGCCGGCGCCGCGAGGTTCAGCGGCATCCACGCCAGCTTGCGGCGCAGCGCCGGCACCAGCGGCAGGCGCGACGCGATGTGCGCTCGCAGCTCGGTGGCGAAATCACCGCGGTGCTCGCGCGGCAGCTCGTAGACGCTCAGTGCGCCGACGTGCATCGGCATCTCGGCGGTCTCCAGGTACAGGAAACTCGCGTCCAGCCCCGACAACTGCCTCATCGCTCCTCCGTGCTCTTCTCGCGGCGATGCTAAAGCCCGCGGCCGCAGGCTGCGGCGAGGGAAAGCCCGCTGAAGCCGTCAGAGCCTGCGCTCGCGCAAGGCCAGCAGTTCGTTGCCAGCCAGCGCCGCCAGCACCAGCGCGCCGCCCGCGAGCACGCTGGCACTCGGTGCCTCGTTCGCGCCCAGCCAGGCCCACAGCACGCCGAAGATCACCTCGAGCAGGCCGAGCAGCGAGATCTCGGGCGCGGGCAGCGAACGCGCCACCACCACGGCGAGCAGGCAGGGAATCGCCAGCTGCACGACGCCGAGCAGCGCGAGCAGGCCCAGATCGGCGGTCGTCGCCGCGAAGGGCAAAGCCGGCACGACGGTGGCGAGCGCGGAGAGCAACGCGCCGATCAGCACCGCCGGCAGCATGTCCTGCTGCGCGGCGCCGCGGTTGTGCTGCATCAGCGTCCAGTTCAGCGCCGCGGCGAGCGGCACGGCCAGGCCGATCGCCATGCCCAGCAGCTGGCGCGCATCGGCGCCGCTGACTTCGCGTGCATACATCCAGACGATGCCCGCGCCGGCCAGCACGATCGCGCCCCAGGTGCGCGCGGCGAGCCGGTGGCCGAGCGCGAAGCGCGCCGCCAGCGCGGTGATCAGCGGCGTGAGCGCGATCAGCACCAGCACGTTGGCCACCGTGGTCAGCGTCAGCGCCAGCATGAAGGCGGTGTACATCACGCCCCAGCACAGGCCCGACAGCCACAGCGTGCGGCCGCCCTCGCGCAGCGAGCGCGCGAGCTGCGCCGGGCCACGCAGCACGCCCAGCAGCAGCACCATCGCGACGGCGTTGAAGAAGCTGCGCCAGAACGTGACCTCGAAGCCGCGCGCGGCCTCGATGTGGCGCGACACCACGCCGGCGATGCTCCACATGAGCGTCACCGCCACCATGGTCAGCACCGCGCGGCGGTGCGTCATCGGCATCGCCGAGGCCTCAGGCGGCCTCGCGGCTGGCACGCTTGCGGTCGTGTTCCTTCAGGTGCCGCTTGCGGATGCGGATGCTCTTGGGCGTGATCTCGACCAGCTCGTCGTCGGCGATGAACTCGACCGCGTACTCCAGCGTCAGCAGGATGGGCGGCGTGATCTTGATCGCGTCTTCCTTGCCGGAGACGCGGAAGTTGGTCAGCTGCTTGCCACGCACCGCGTTGACGACCAGGTCGTTGTCGCGGCTGTGGATGCCGATCACCATGCCTTCGTACAGCGGGTCGCCGGCCTTGACGAACATGCGGCCGCGGTCGTCGAGCTTGCCCAGCGAGTAGGTCACCGCCT
>WBZV01000650.1_pt1 | contig 19017 bp, 19 predicted proteins | sample 5204221 | NCBI WGS metagenome assembly WBZV01 (sample SAMN12344360, study PRJNA552823) | activated sludge metagenome | biome: Activated sludge suspended growth; feature: Nitrification reactor; material: Wastewater; isolation source: activated sludge from nitrification reactor of wastewater...
TCAAGGTCGACGTAGCTGAACAGCGATCCCGCTCTCTCGTCCGTGCCGCGCATCGAACCCCTCCGTCCTCTCAAGAAGACGGAATCACGCCAACACGCTGATGGAAAGCACCTTTTTCAACAGCCTGTTAACGGTCACGACCGGGTCCTTTATCAGCCGGCTTGGTTCGGGGCCGGGCGAACCACTGCGACATCGTTCTTGCTTGACGGCAGCCCCCAGCCTTTGACCAAGCCGTAGATGGCAGGAATGACGATCAGGGTCAGCACGGTGGAGGAGACCATGCCGCCGATCATCGGCACCGCGATGCGGCGCATCACCTCCGATCCGGTTCCGGTGGACCAAAGAATCGGCAGGAGGCCGGCCATGATCGCGATCACCGTCATCATTTTCGGCCGCACCCGCTCCACGGCGCCGATCATGATCGCTTCATAGAGATCAGCGCGCGTGGGCGCGAGCGCTGCAGCCGCACACTGCGCCCTGATCTCGCTCCAGGCGTGATCGAGGTAGATCAGCATGATCACGCCCGTCTCGGCAGCGACTCCGGCCAACGCAATAAATCCCACGACGACGGCGACGCTGAGGTTAAAGCCCAGGAACCAGACGAACCACAGCCCGCCGATCAGCGCGAACGGCAGGCTGAGCATGACGATCAGGGTTTCGGTCAGCCGCCGGAAGTTGAGGTACAGCAGCAGGAAGATGATCAGCAGCGTGACCGGAACGACGACGCGCATCCTCGCCTCGGCCCGCTGCAGATACTCGAACTGGCCGCTCCAGGTGATGTAGTAACCCTGCGGGAAGGTCACCTGTTGCGCGACAGCCTGCTTGGCGTCGGCGACATAGCCACCGATGTCGCGATCTCGGAAGTCGACGTAGATATAGACGACCAGTTGCGCGTTCTCGGTGCGCACGCTGGGGGGGCCCTTGGCGAGGGTTACCTTAGCGACCTGGCCGAGCGGGATGTAGCTGCGGTTGGGCAGCGGGATCAGCACGTTCTCGGCGATCGCCTGTGGGTCGGAGCGGAAGGCCTGCGGGTAGCGGACGTTGACGGTGTACCGCTCGCGCCCTTCGACCGTTGTCGTCACCGCTTGGGCGCCAAGTCCGCTGCGGACCACCTCCTGCACGTCGCCAACCATCAGTCCGTAGCGGGCGAGCGCCGGCCGGTCGGGCTCAATGTTGACGTAATAGCCGCCCATCACCCGCTCGGCATAGACGCTGGTGGTCGCCGGTACCGTCCGCACCGCCTGCTCGATTTTGCGTGCGACCTTCTCCAGGCCCTCCAGGTCGGGCCCGAACAGCTTGATACCCACGGGCGTGCGGATGCCGGTGGACAGCATGTCAATCCGCGCCTTGATCGGCATTGTCCAGGCATTGCTGACGCCGGGGAACTGGAGAGCCCGGTCCATCTCGGCGATCAACCCGTCGACGGTCATGCCGTCACGCCACTCGCTTTCCGGTTTCAGGTTGATCACAGTTTCGAACATCTCGGTTGGTGCCGGGTCGGTGGCCGTCGCGGCTCGGCCGGCCTTGCCGTAGACCGACGCCACCTCCGGAAACGACTTGATGATCTTGTCCTGGGTCTGCAGCAGCTCCGCAGCCTTGGTGACAGAGAGCCCCGGCAGCGTCACCGGCATGTAGAACAGCGTGCCTTCGTTCAGCGTCGGCATGAATTCGGTGCCGAGACGCGTCACCGGCCATACCGAGGCGACGAGCACCAGCAGCGCCACGACCACGGTCAACAGCTTCGCCCGCATCACCAGCGCGATCATCGGGCGGTAGATCCAGATCAGGAACCGGTTGATCGGGTTCTTGTTCTCCGGGATGATCCGGCCGCGAATAAAAAGCACCATCAGCGCCGGCACCAGCGTCACCGACAACAGGGCGGCGGCCGCCATGGCGAAAGTCTTGGTGTAGGCGAGCGGCTTGAACAGCCGACCCTCCTGCGCTTCCAGCGCGAAGATCGGCAGGAACGAGACGGTGATGATCAGCAGCGAGAAGAACAGAGAGGGTCCCACCTCCACCGCTGCGTCTACCAGGGACTTGATGCGCGACGAGCCCGGGGCGGCTCGCTCAAGATGCTTGTGCGCGTTCTCGATCATGACGATCGCAGCGTCGATCATCGCGCCGATGGCAATCGCAATGCCGCCGAGCGACATGATGGTCGAGTTGATGCCGAGAATGTGCATGGCGATGAACGCCATCAGCACGCCAACCGGCAGCATGATGATCGCCACCAGCGCGCTGCGCACGTGAAGCAGGAAGACAACGCAGACAAGGGCGACAATGATGCTTTCCTCGATCAGCGTTCCTTTCAGCGTCTCGATCGCCCGATGGATCAGATCAGAGCGGTCGTAGACGGTCTCGATCGTCACGTCTTCGGGGAGACTGGGGGCGATTTCGTCGATCTTGTCCTTGACATTGGCTATGACGTCCAACGCGTTGCCGCCATAGCGCTGCACCGCAATGCCACTCACCACCTCGCCTTCGCCGTTGAGCTCGGTCAGACCGCGCCGTTCGTCCGGCCCCAGTTCGACCCGGGCGACATCCCGCAAGAGAACGGGCGTCAGGCTGTCGGATTTCAGGACGACGTTCTCGAGGTCGGCAATGCCCCGCAGGTAGCCTTCACCCCGCACCAGGTATTCGGTCTCGGTCATCTCGATGACGCGGCCACCGACGTCCATGTTGTTTTCGCGAATGGCATCGATGAGCCGCGGCAGCGGGATGTCGAAGGATTTCAGCCTGAGCGGATCGACGGTGACGGCGTAAGTCTTGACGAAGCCGCCGACGCTGGCGATTTCGGAGACGCCCTGGGCCTTGGTCAGCCCGAACCGGATGTACCAGTCCTGCAGCGTCCGTAACTCGGCCAGCGTCCGCCTGGCGCTGGTGACGACGTATTGGTAGACCCAGCCGACGCCGGTGGCATCCGGACCGAGAGTCGGCGTCACGCCCTGCGGCAACTGCTTCGAGGCGAAGTTCAGGTATTCGAGGACTCGCGAGCGCGCCCAGTAGATGTCCGTGCCGTCCTCAAAGATGATGTAGACGAAGGACGCGCCGAAGATCGAGAGACCCCGCACCACCTTCGAGTGCGGCACCGCCAGCATCGCCGTCGTCAACGGAAACGTCACCTGGTCCTCGACCACCTGGGGTGCCTGGCCCGGATATTCGGTGAAGACAATGACCTGGACGTCCGACAGGTCGGGGATGGCATCGAGCGGGGTCTTCGCCACCGCGTAGATGCCGGCGGCGATGATGAACACCGTGCCGATCAGCACGAGGATGAGATTGTGCGCCGACCACCGGATGACCGCGCTGATCATTGGTGCTGGTCTTCGCCCGCGGTGAAGGCGCCGAGCGCGGCCTTCAGGTTGCTTTCGGCGTCGATGAGGAAGTTGGCGCTGACCACCACCTCCTCCCCCTCTTTCACACCCTCGCGGATCTCGGTGTAGCCGCCGGTTCGGGCGCCAACCTTGACTGGGCGAGGCTCGAACCGGCCCGCACCGCGCTCGATCAGCACCACCTGGCGGACGCCGTTGTCGATCACCGCCGAGTCTGGAACCGTCAGCACCTTCCCGCCGGCGTCCGCGTCGAGCTCGACGCTGGCATACATGTCAGCCTTGAGCTCGCCGTCGGGATTGGGAATCTCGATGCGCACCGTTCCCGTGCGGGTCTCCTCGCCGACGGTGGGATAGATGAACGCCACGCGGCCGCGGAAGCTCTTGCCGGGATACGCCTTCACCGTGATCCTGGCCGGCTGGCCGACCGCGACGTGGGCGAGGTCCTGCTCGAAGACCTCGGCGATCACCCAGATTGGCGAAATGCCGGCAATCTTGTAGAGCGGCTCGCCCGGCATGAAGCGCATGCCCTCGAACGCCATCTTCTCCAGTACGATGCCGGAGAACGGCGAAGGCCAGTCGACCGTCCGGCTGGCCCGGCGCTCCCGCTGCAGCCGCCGCAGCTCGGTCTCCGGGAAGTCGAGATAGCGCAGCCGCTGCACCGCACCTTCGACCAGACGGGCCGCCGCCCTTTCGCTTTCGGGATCGGCGCCGGAAAGCGATTCCGCCATTGCCGCGGCATCGACGAATTCCTGCTGGGTTTGCACCAGAAGCGGGCTGTACACCCGCATCAGCGGTCCTCCCTGACGGACCGGCTCCCCCGTGGCATTGACGTAGAGCTTTTCGATCCAGCCCTCGAACTTGGTCGAGACCACGGTGAGCTGCCGTTCGCTGAACCGGACCGTACCGACAGCCCGCACCGGGCGGCTCAGGATCCGAAAGCCGGCCGGCTCGGTGCGGACGCCCAGCATCTGCACGCGTGCGGGACTGACCTTGACGATGGAGCCGTCGTCTCCGGCTTCGCCGGCGTAAACGGGAATGTAGTCCATTCCCATCGAGTCCTTTTTCGGGACCGGAGACGTGTCCGGCAACCCCATGGGATTGCGGTAGTAAAGGATCTCGCGATCCTTCCCTGCCGAACCAGGGGACTGACCGGCAGGACCATGCTGGTGCGCCGTCGTTGACCCCGATGGGGTTGATTCGAGCGGTGCCTCCTCGTCCTCGTAGACGGGAAGGTAATCCACCCCCCTGTCGTCCTTCTTCGGCACCGGCGAGAAGTCGGGTTTCCCCGTCGGATCTTCGTAATAAAGGATCTTCCGCTCGCGCGCAGCTGCCGGCGGCGGAGGTGGCGATCCGGATGGATATGCCGGGACTTCGGCCACCCGGCCGCTGGATGTCCCCGAAGGTGCCGGTGCGAGCTGGACTTGCGCGAACCAATAGCCACCCAGCGCAGCCGCAATGGCAACGCCGAGAACCATCGCGGCAACGGCAGCAGGTCTCATAGGTCGCCGCCGATCAAGCGCTCAATGTCGGCGAGCCGCACCTGCTGCTCGACCTCAACGGCGAGCAGGCGCAGCATCGTCTCGAACACCCGCTGTTCGGTGTCGAGGACAGTGTTCAGAGTCGTGCGGCCCTGTTCGTAGCCGCGAACGGCGCCCTGCAGGGCCAGTCGCGTCTCCGGCAGTTGGACATTCTTCAGCAGCGTTCCGACCTGCCGCAGCCCCTGCAGGGCGTAGTACGCATCGGCCAAGTCGCCACGCACCCGGGCATCGGCGGCATCCCGGCGGCGACGGGCAGCGGCGACATTTGCGGCGGCTTCGCGCTCCCAGGCCTCGCGCAATCCCCACTGCAGCGGAATCGTCGTTCCGATCATCGCCTCGTAGCCCGGCGAGCGGCGGTCCTGATCCACAAACTGCTGAAAGGTGACCCCAAGAGTAACGTCGGGGTACCAGCTCTTGCGGACCAGCGCCTGATCCCCCTCCGCGGCGCTGATCTGCGATTGCGCAGCGCCGACGGTCGGGTTGGCGATGCGTGCGCGTTCGAGGAGATCGGCGACCCCCAAAGACGGGTCCGGTAGGGGCCGGAGCGCTTCGGGAGCAGCAAGCGGCGTATCCTCGGGCCGGTCGATGAGGGCATTGAGCTGCACCGCCATCTGCCGCTGATTCGCTTCGAAGCGCACAAGTTCGGTCCGCAGACGCGTTTTTTCCACCTCGGCGCGAACAGAATCCTCCTGTTCACCCAGTCCCTGCGCATAGCGGCTCTGGGTGACTTCGGCCAATGTGGCAACCGTTCCGTAGAGATCCCGGGTCAGGCGCCAGTTCTCGAAGGCCGCGTAATACGCGGCGAACACGGTCTTGATGCGCGTGGCGATCTCCAGCTCGGTCGCCCGCTGGGTTTCACGCACCGCCCCCGCGCGAGCCCGTGCGACACCCTCCTGCAGGCCGAGCTTTCCCCATAGCGGAAATTCCTGCTGGATCTTGTATTCGACACGCCCAAGCTGCTCCGGCAGCGCGTTCTGCCGCTCGCGGTCTATGTCCTTGAACTCTGTCTGAAAGCTTGGGTCGGGCAGGCGACCGGCCGCATCCACGCGGGCCAGAGCGGCCTCGGTCTCCAGAGCCGTCGCCGCGACCTCGGGGTTCATTCGTTTCGCCAGGATGAGCAGCTCGTCGACGGTCGCGCCGGGCATCGCCGCGGTCGCCAAAGGCGGCGCGGCATTGGCGGCAGAGACGAGAGCAAGCGAGAGAATAACGCCCGCCGCCCTGCACCGTGCACGCGCCCTCGGGCAGCAAACACGCTCGGATTTCACGGTTCACCAGCGCCCGGAGCGTCCGTGGAAAACTTCATTTCGCCGCGATGACCAGCACCTCGCCTCGAACTGTTTCCTGTTCGCCTGGCACCTTGGCCGCCAGTTTGAGCGCCCACCGTCCGGCCATATCGAGATCCGCCTTGAAGCGGTAGATGCCGGGCTCGCTGGCGGGCAGCGGCGCCACCGCAGTGGCCATTTCCGGCATTTGCTCCGGCGACATATCAAGCCGCGTCTGAAAGATAACGGCGTCCGATACCGCCTCGCCGGTCGCCTTGTTGACCAGGCGAACATCGATGATCGCACCGTCGGCGGGCGGGACCCTGGCGGTCACGGCTTCGAAGGCGAAATCCGCCGCTGCCGCAAGCGCACCGTGGCTGCTGCCAAAAGCCAGGACAGTAGCTACGAGAAACGCGCCGATGAGTCCTTGCATAAGACCCTCTCTCTCAGGTTGGGGGTTGCGACTAATGCTCGTGATGGCTATGCGCTGCCTCGGTAAAGCGGGCGAATGGTGCGAGCCGCATTTGCCCCTCCTCCGGACTGACCACGCCCTGCCCCGCCGCTGCCACCCCGGCACCGTGGCCGTAAACCAGTTCCCCGCCGAACCAACCCTGGAACGCCAGCAGGACGAACACGAGACCGGCCGAGAACAGGTACCCATAGCTGGGTCGGTTGAGAGGCGCTGGCTGGCGTCGGATGCTCCAGCGCCAGGCTGCGATCAGCACCAGGGCGCCAACCAGCACAAACCCGACATCTCGATGCAAATGCACGAAACGATGCGTCGCCGACGCCAGATCGGCGCGGTACATGTCGATGACGCCGGCCGTTACCGCTGCCACCGCGCCGGCAACGGCCAGAATCAGGCACCAGAAGCCGAGCGTACCCGCCTCGGTACTCGGACGCCCCCGACCGAAAAGATCGGCGGCAAGCGAAACGGTAAAAAGGGCGACTGGAAAATGCACGATGATGGGATGGATCGGCAGCATTGCGTGCCTCAACCATAGAACAGGTCGACAATGCGACCCTGGGCATCCACGCGGATGGTAACGCGGTCTTGGATGAACTCCCCCGAGACGACGTCGCCCGGCCCGACGATCCGCACCAACTTTCCCTTTAGATCGAGTATGGTGCGCGGCGCGTGGTCGTGCCCTTCGTGGGCATCTGCGACGGCCGCGGGAAGCACCCCGGTCAGCAACGCAGTGGCAAGGAGGCCGCCGCTGCGGAGGGCTCGCCGACGGGTTGGGTTCGGGATACGGCCTCCGCGGTTGTCTTTCATATTGCGGTTCCCTACGGTCAAGCGCCAACCTCGTTGCGGCCCCTCCATAGAGGAAGCAGGTATCCGGACGTTTTCTCGCGTGTATCAAATTGTTGCTGCAAACCAGGTAGGCCGCGCACGAGCGAAGAGGTCAGGGTGCCGGAGCGGAGCCGAGTTTGTTGTTTTGCTTCCTCAACTCGGTTCCGAACGTGGCGGTTTGCGTTTCGCTTATCGAGTTCAACCTTGTTTAAAGATATCAATAGGTTGCGAATAGGAAGGTGGTTACCGGGAATCATGGTCCGCAAACTTAATAAAGACTGTCGTCCCGACCGGCAGCTGCTGCGGAAACTCGATCTTGAATGATGCGACTGGGTAAATTGTGCGAAAGTTTCTCGGCCGCGGCGTACTGGTCAATATCCTGTCTGATGCGACGAGCGTCGCTCCGTCCGGAAGGACCGCTTTCGCCACGACCTCCTTTCCGGTGAAAGGATTATTGTAAACTCCGCGTCTGTGGACCCGACCATAGACGACTGTCTCTCGCTGATCCGCCAACACCATCACGCCATCAATACTGGTCTTTGGCGTATCTTCAACTCGTACGTCTACCGCATCATTGTCGGTAAGGTTCGTCCGTCCCTGAGCGCACGCCGACAGGGATGCAGCAAAGCCCATCAGGATGAAGAAGCCCGCAAGTCTGAACGTAAACATCGATTTTCGTCCCCGTCCCGCGCCAGAGTGGGACCGTGCCGCCGGCCGCGCGCCTGCAGCCCGGCGGCAGAGACCGCCCACTCCCGCTATTGGCCGGCCTTGAAGGTCGCAGTGGCCTCGATGAATTGCGCCTCGCCCGGGATTTTCGCGATGAGATCGAATTTCCACGTTGCCGGCATGGCTACATCAGACCGCAAGCAGGAAGGCGCTCAGCGCTCCCGCCATCGGCGATGGCAGGACATTTGGACTTAAACGAAGGAATCGCATCGAACTCTCCTCGAGGGGTGCGCCGCGTTGCGGCAACCGATGCGAAAGAGAATAAGGGTGGCCGGTTTCCCCCGATTTTCAGCATTGTAAAATAATGTTACCGGCTGATCATTGAGCCGCGGTCTTTGGCAATGTGACGACGACGCGCAGCCCTCTGGTCGCGCGGTTCGCCAGCGTGATGTCTCCGCCATGCGCTCGCACGGCCATCCGGGCGACAGTGAGGCCGAGACCGGTGCCACCCGTCTCGCGGTTGCGACTGTCCTCAAGCCGGCAAAATGGCTCAAACACCCGATCGTGCTCGCTCTCGAGAATGCCGGGCCCCTCGTCTTCGATCGAGACCACCAGTTCCTGCGGATTATCTTCCAGCGAGACGCGCGCCCGCTTGCCATACTTGACGGCGTTGTCGACCAGGTTCGACAGCGCCCGCTTGATCGCGAGAGGCCGGCAACGGAGGGGCGCGCGTTCGGCTCCGCTCAACACGACGTCGCGGCCGGCATCCGTCGCCTGATCGCAAATCGTCTTCAGAATGGAGGCGATATCCACCGTCCTGCTTTCCTCCTGGCTTGCGTCCCCGCGGAGGAAGGCGAGCGTCTGATCGAGCATCCGCTCCATCTCGTCGAGATCGGCCTCTACCATCTCGCGCATCTCGCCATCATAAACGAATTCCGCGCGCAGGCGCAGTCGGGTCAGCGGCGTCTTGAGGTCATGGGACACCGCTGCCAACGTTTGCGTCTGATCGGCAATCAGCCGCCGGATCCGCGTCTGCATTGTATTGAACGCCCTGGCGACAAGGCGGATTTCACGCGGTCCGGTCTCCGGTGCGCCCGCTGCACTAATATCGGTGCCGATGCGATCCGCCGCGCTGGCCAGATCGCGCAGCGGGGCGGTGATCGAGCGGACGAGAAGAATCGAAACGATCAGGATCCCCGCTGCCATGGCCGTCAGCGAACCGACGACATCATGTTCAACCGGAGCCCCATGGGCGAAGGCGCTCAGTCCGAACGTCACCCAACTGCCGTCGTCCAGCTGCAGTGAGGCAAGCAGCAAATGGCGAGAGGTTTTTGTATCGTCGGCATAGCCGAAGCGTAGCCGGGCGTCGGACAGTCCGGGTGCAAGTTGCTGAATGCTCCGCCGCAGCGCCGCGACCCGTTCATCGTCAATCTGCGGCCCCTTCACGAGGGTGACGGGGCTCCAGTGGAGTTCCAGATCGGAGGAGGACAGGGCGTGCGCCGTTGCCTCCCGCTGATCAGGCGGCAGTTCGTCGAGGACCCGCTTGGCGGCGATCAGGTGCTGGGCCAGTTCCTGTTCGCGCGCCGAACCCAGCAGGTTTTCCGTGCCGATCTGGTAGATCCAGATGCTCCACAGATGGAACAACCCGAGGCCGATCACCAAAATGATGATCGTCCGCCCGGCGAGCGTGTCGGGGAGCAGCCTCCTCACAGTCGCTTTACCGTCGGTACGAACAGGTAGCCTGCGCCACGAACCGTCTTGATCAGGGTTGGCGCGCTGGCGCCCGCCTCAAGCTTGCGGCGCAGGCGGCTCACCTGAACATCGATGCTGCGGTCAAAGGGCTCGGCGGCCCGGTTGCGCGAGAAGTCGAGCAGCTGTTCGCGCGACAGCACCCGATTGGGATGCTCGACGAAAGCAAGCAGCAGGTCATATTCGCCGCCGCTCAGGTCGATTGCCGCCCCTTCGGGTGAGATCACCTCACGCCGCTGGGTATCGAGGACATAGTCCTCGAAGGAGATCATTCGGCCACCGATCGGCTGATCCAGATCGGACTTCGCCGCGGCCCGCCGCAGGACGGCACGGATTCGTGCCAGCAGTTCGCGCGGGTTGAAGGGTTTTGGCAGATAATCGTCGGCCCCCAGTTCCAGCCCGACGATCCGGTCGGTCTCTTCCCCTTTTGCCGTCAGCATGATGATCGGAATGGACGTATTCGAGCGCAGCTCCCTGAGGAGATCCAGCCCGGTCGCCCCCGGCAGCATCACGTCGAGCACGACCAGATCGACTCGGGTGGCAGCCAGCATCTCTCGCATCTCAACGCCGTTGCGCGCGCCCGATGCGGGATAACCGTTCTCGCGCAGAAAACGAACGATCAACTGTCTGACCTGAGCGTCATCATCGACGACGAGGATGTGCGTTTCGAGTATCAGCGAATTACGCCCGCTAGGGGCGCCCCAAATCGTTCATACGTTTCGCCGTTATAGGGCCGGTGGCAAGGTGTCTGAAGGGGGTTGGAGAGTGCCGCAGTACGGCAAGGTATAAGGCGTTCGGAGCGAGATCATAAGACGTTGGACGTCGAGCGGGGCGGCAAAGCCGATCCCCGTCGCCACCGTCCGAATACTGGCACGGCTTTCGTACAACCCGGCGGCGAGAGTCAGGAGCGCCGATCCCGACAACGTCGCCGTCGTAAGCAACCCGACCTGCAAGGCATCAAAGCCGAGCCCGAGCAGGTAAGCGGGCAACAGCACGCTGACGCAGCCGTCGGCAAGCGAACGCATTCCGCGCGTGATCAGGACCAGCTTCGCCGTCGGCGTTGCCGAGGAGGGAAGAAAGCGCATCGTCAGCCAGAGAGGTTGGTCGTGCCGCCATTTAGCGCGAACCGCTTGGGCCGTCGCGTCACGGGCTCAGGCGCGCTGTCGGGAAGCATGCAGCCGAAGCGTTGATTTGACCATGAACCTGGCTCGCACGATGCCCGGATAGAGATGCTTAAGGAACGGCGGCTAGTCTCGGGACGAGATCACGTTCCCGAGGATGCTGCGAGACATCTGTTCCGGCTTCGCCCTGGCCGTCCTGACCGGCGCGCTTTATGCGCTCGGGATGCAGTAGCTGGCGTTGGCAAGGTCGCCCTCGGCGCGGCGCAGATGCGCGTGCACCCAGGCCTCGTCGGCGTCCTCCTGCGCCTGGGTAGTTGCCTTTGCCTTGATGCCAGAGCGCGTGCAAGGCAGGGGACCAGCCGGCAGGTGGGACCTCGTGCCGCAGCGCTTCGTTGAACGTCTCGATCGTCATGTCCGATGGAGTCGCGCAGGACGACCGACGCCAACGACATACAGGACAGGCGTGCCGCGGCGCTAGTACGGCAGCACCAGGTTCGTCTCGCCGGTGTCGAGGACAAAAACCGCCAGGAGGCGCGCCTGCTCGCTCGAGCTTGCCTTCCTGCTGACAGCATGACGATCGCCGGGGAGCTCGGACCAGCTCTCGCCAGCCCGATACACCGTCTCCGGCCCTTCGTTGACCTTGCTGACGATCGCGCCTTCGAGGACGGTCGCGTAAATGAACGCGGACGCGGGCATTGTCATGTGCGGACGGCCCCGGATCTGCAAGGGTTGATTTGGGATGGCGAGATTTCGATGGGTTGCGGTCATGTGTCCGGCCTGTTTGCGCGGTACGATGACCGCTGGCCCTGATGACGTCCGCGTGCCGGGGCCCGATCAGACCAACGGGCTGTGACGCCCTGACAATGCCTCGGGGTGTCCCGGCAGTGGCCCTGTTCGATCATCATCAGCCACGTTTGCCCTTGCCATTCGATGCGGAGACGCTCGGCTGCCGCTCCGAGGGAGTTCAGGCGGCGCACACGACGCGGTAGCTTTCGTCCCGCGCCATCAGCGCCCAGGCGATGCGCGCCGTCTTGTTGGCGACAGCCACCGTGACCAGGCGGGCGGGTTTTCGTTGGAGCAGTGCGCGACCCCATGCCCCGGTGGTCCAACGGCGCCGCAATAAGCGTGCTGCACTTAAATTTCTTTGCAAGTTGTTGAAAACGCAGGGGATGAGTCCCGACGTCATCGTAACGGACAAGCTGAGATCCTATGGGGCAGCACTTCGCACGCTCGGCATGCAGCGACGACACGTAACGGGTGGCCGTTCGAACAATCGCGCCGAGAATTCACACCAGCCTGTGCGACGACGAGAGCGAACATGGCTGAGGTTCAAGAACCCGGGGTCGACCCAGCGCTTTCTGTCCGCTCACGCGGCCGTCTACAACACGTTCAACGTCCAACGCCATCTGATCTCGCGCCGAACCCTGCGTATCTTCCGTGCCACCGCCTTTGCTCAATGGAGCACCGTTACGGGCGTCGCGTGAACACACGCGAGCAGCCTTACCCAGTTCGAGCGTCTCGGGAAGATGTGACAATGCCGCTCGCGGCGTTCTTTGCCGTGCTCGATCGATATACGCTGGCCGACCTGGTCGGTGCGCCGGAGCAATTAACGCCGCTGCTCGGTCTCGATCAGCAATGAGGTCGACCCTGGCGTCTCCACTTACCAGTAGCATCCGCCGGCGCCGGGTCCTGGTCCCCGACCCTGGCCACGACCAGCTCCCATGCCCGGTCCGCCGCCGCGGCCACCTCGGGCGACAATCGCCCAGTTCGCACGCAAGCTGTCGTCGCGCAACTCGCACGTCGTGTCGCCCGCCGCCAAGGACTTGGCCACGTAGGCGTCTTGCGGCATGGCGTCCGTGCGGAAGGCTTCGAACGTGATTTGCTGACCCGCAGAGAGCTGGTCGAGGACATCCTCGAGAGCGGCTGCTGGCCCCGGGTGGAGATCGATCGTCTGACGAGGTCGTCGGAAGCCCTGAGCAGGTCAGTCTCGACGCTGGATTCGAATGCGGCTACCGCTGTTTTCAGCTCGTGGCTAAAGGCGGGTCTGCTGGCCGTTGCAGATTGCGATACTTACTTGCCGCAAGACGATTGTAGGAATTCAGCAGAGCGCGCCACAAGCGCACCTGTCCCTCGGGAGCATCGGCCGATATCCTTGCCAGCCGATTGCAAGCGGCGTCCTCCCGGTTTGTCCACGAGAACGTGCCGAGCAGGACATCACCTATTGGGACAAGAGCATCGTCGCGAGGGCTTTCCAGTAGTCGTTTGTCTATGAGCATCCTGCTCGAAATCATGTCGAGCGCACCTCCTGCTTGCTCATACCCAGACTATCCAGCATGTCGACGACTCTACCCATGTTGACCAGGATCGTATCCTCACGGTGACTAGAGAACCATTCAAGATAGAGCTTTACCGGTCTGGCCGTTACTATTTTGAATAGCATTTGACCATCGGTGATATGGCCGGTCGCTCCTCCGCGTCAAAATCAATTATAGAGCCGAACTGGGCGCAATAAACTGGAAACTCCTTGCAAATTGTACTTATTATTAATCGCAGCTCCCAGTTGATAATTATCATCTTCATTATCATCATGCGCCTTTATTGAATATGGTAGACATTGCGCAAGTTTGTCTTCCTCGTTAATGTTGATCGAGGACACATCTTCGCTGAAGTCGACTCCGCTGACGTGGTTGTCGAGGTTGTGGTCTCTACGGCTAGGTTCGGCATGAAGGCGCTTGAGGCGAGGCGGAGCGGCGTTCGGTTTAGCGCAGGGCTGCGGCCATTGGTGGCGCTGATCGAAAGCAATGCAAGGTTGCGATGAGTGGTGCTGAAGCGGGCAATTTCGGCCTTGGCGCAAGGGCGCTGCTACAGCGCGCAGACTTTCAGACGCTCATTGATACTCTGGTCGGTCGCGGCTTCGACGTGCTCGGGCCAACGGTCCGCAACGGAGCCGTCGTGTATGAAGGTATCCGCACGGTCGAGGATCTGCCGGCTGGGCTGCGCGATGAGCAGGCCGGCGGATACTACCGGCTCGAACCGCGGGGCGATGCCTCCCTGTTCGGCTACACCAACGGGGTGCAGTCGTGGCGACGGCATTTCTTTCCCCCGAGGCGGCGGGTGTGGCGCGCGGAGCGGACGGAGAACGGTTTTGCAGTTCATGCCGAACGGGCCGATCCGCCGAAGGTGGCCTTGCTTGGCGTGCGTCCCTGTGAGCTTCGTGCGATCGCGATCCAGGATCAGGTGTTTCTCGGCTCCGATTGCGGGGATCCGGACTATGCAGGGCGACGTGCAAATGCGTTTGTGATTGCGGTCAACTGCGGGAACGCGGGAGACACGTGCTTTTGTGTGTCGATGGAGACCGGGCCGAGCGCCGATCACGGGTTCGATCTTGCGCTCACCGAGCTTCTGAACGACGAACGACACGCGTTTCTCGTCGAGACGGGGAGCGCGGCGGGCGTCGATGTGGCGCGGGCCTTGCCGCTCGCTCCGGCGAGCGCCGCCGATGAAAGCCGGGCCGAACAAGTCATTGCGCAAGCCGCGGCAAGCATGGGTCGTCGGCTGGAGACCGATGGGCTCAAGGAGCTGCTGCATGGCAATGCGGAACATCCGCGTTGGCGGGACGTGGCGGAGCGCTGCCTCGCCTGCGGCAACTGCACGCTGGTCTGCCCCACCTGCTTCTGCTTCGCCATCGATGATGTCACCGACCTCACCGGCCGGAGCGCTGAACGCATCCAGCGCTGGGACTCCTGCTTCACGCTCGGCCATTCCTACATTCACGGCGGTAGCGTGCGCCGGGAGATCGGCTCGCGCTATCGCCAGTGGATGACCCATAAGCTCGCGCACTGGATCGACCAGTTCGGCGTCTCCGGCTGCGTCGGCTGCGGGCGGTGCATCACGTGGTGCCCCGTCGGCATCGACATTACCGAAGAAGCGGCGGCGATTCGTGCCAGTGATCGCAGGCAGTGAGATGGTCATGGTGGAGGATCTGGAGCGCATTCTCCGGGAGCACCCCATTTTTCGAGACCTTCCGGGTTGGTGCCACAGCCTGGTCACCGGCTGCGCAAAAAACGTCGTGTTCGAGCCTGGCGAGCACGTTTTTCGCGAAGGCAGTGATGCCGATCACTTCTATTTGCTTCGCGAGGGCCGGGTCGCACTCGAACTCACCAGTGGCGAAGGTCCGGTGATCACCTTTCAGACGATCGGAGCTGGGGAAATCCTGGGCGCGTCGTGGCTGATTCCTCCGTTCCGGTGGGCCTACGACGCGCGGGCACTCGATCGCGCGCGCCTCATCGCTCTCGATGCCGTCTGCCTGCGGGCTAAGTGTGAAGAGAACCCTGAGCTTGGCTGGAACCTGATGAAACGAATTGCACCGGTGCTGATCGAGCGCATGCAAGCGGCCCGGCTGCAGATGCTGGATGTGTATGGACGCAAGAGCTGACGAGGAGACAACCTCTCCGACCGTCGCGAGCCACCCGATGCTTCCGCGGCTGTTCCGTGTGGTCGGCAGACAGGAGGAGACGGCCGACACCGCGACGATCGGTGTCGCGCCGGTCGACGGAGGGCCGGCGGGGCGCTTCGTGCCGGGCCAGTTCAACATGCTCTATCTGTTCGGCCGGGGCGAGGTGCCGATCAGCCTGTCCGGCGACCCGGGAGAAACCTTCGAGCTCGCGCACACCATCCGCGCCGTCGGGAACGTCACGCAAGGCTTGGCGGACCTGAGCTGCGGCGAAGTCATCGGCCTGCGGGGCCCCTTCGGCAGTGGCTGGCCGATGCCGGCCTGCCGCGACAAAGACGTCCTTATCATTGCCGGCGGTCTCGGCTTCGCGCCGTTGCGACCGGTCATCTGTCACCTGCTGGCCGATCGCCAGCGTTACCGCCGAATTGCCATTCTTTACGGGGCCCGCGGCCCCGCCGATCTGCTCTTTCGTTCCGATCTCTTGCGCTGGCGCCAACGTCCCGACGTTCATGTCGAGATCACCGTCGACCATGCGGATCCGAGCTGGGACGGTCAGGTCGGCGTGATCACGCCGCTGGTTGCGCGCACCGAGTTCGATCCGGCTTGCGCGGTGGCCCTGGTCTGCGGGCCCGGCATCATGATGCGGTTGGTGGCCGGCACGCTCGAACGACGAGGGATGGCCTCCGAGCAGATCTATCTGTCCCTGGAGCGCAACATGAAGTGCGCGATCGCGCACTGTGGGCGCTGTCAATTTGGCCCTCTCTTCCTCTGCAAAGACGGACCTGTGGTGCGCTACGACCGCGTCCGCAGTGCCCTCAGCGTACCGGAGGTGTGATGACGACCACGGCTCGCCCCAGGCTCGCGGTCTGGAAATTCGCGTCGTGCGACGGTTGCCAGCTTGCGCTGCTGGATTGCGAAGACGAGTTGCTGGCGATCGCCGACCAGATCGAGGTCGCCCACTTCCTCGAAGCCAGCCGCGCGCGGACTCCAGGCCCCTACGACCTTTCGCTCGTGGAGGGCTCGATCACCACGCCCGCAGACGTCAAACGCATTCACGACGTCCGTCGGCAATCCAGGTACCTGGTGACGATCGGCGCCTGCGCCACCGCGGGCGGCATTCAGGCGTTGCGGAACTTCGATGATCTCGATGCATTCGCCCGGATTGTCTACCCTCGGCCCCAGCACATTGCCGCTTTGGCAACGTCGACCCCGATCGCCGATCACGTCGGGGTGGACTTCGAGCTTCGCGGCTGTCCGATCAACAAACACCAGCTCATCGAGGTGATCAGCGCCTTTCTGAACGGCCGCCGGCCAGTGGTGCCGACGCACAGCGTTTGTATGGAATGCAAGATGGCGGGCACGACTTGCGTCATGGTCTCGCACAGTACGCCCTGCCTGGGACCGGTGACTCAGGACGGGTGCGGCGCGCTCTGCCCGTCTTACGGGCGAGGGTGCTATGGCTGTTATGGCCCGACCGAGTCGCCCAACATGGCGGCGATGACAAGCTGGCTTCAGCGCCTTAACATGGCTCCGCGGGAGATTCAGCGAGCCCTTCGCACGTTCAACGCCAATGCGTCGCCGTTCCGCGAGGAAAGCAACCGTCATGGGCTCTAGGACGATCACGGTGAACGCCCTCGCCCGAGTAGAGGGCGAGGCGTCGCTCCACGCGACCGTGCTCGACGGCGAAGTAACCGATGTTCGTCTGGCCATCTTCGAGCCGCCCCGCTTCTTCGAAGCTCTTCTCCGGGGACGGGACTTTCGTGAGGCACCCGACATCACCGCCCGGATCTGCGGAATCTGCCCGGTGGCCTATCAGATGAGCGCCGTACACGCTATGGAGGCGGCTTGCGGGATCGCAGTTCGTGGTCCGCTGCGCGATCTGCGCCGGCTGCTCTACTGCGGCGAGTGGATCCAAAGCCATGCTCTCCACATTTACATGCTCCACGCGCCTGATTTTCTTGGCTACGCCAGCGGCATCGAGATGGCCCGCGACGATCGATCGGTCGTGGAACGCGGCTTAAAGCTCAAGAAGGTCGGCAACGAAATTATGGCTCTTGTGGGCGGCCGCGCGATCCATCCCATCAACGTGTGTATCGGCGGTTTCTACAAGGTACCGGAGAGGCAGGACCTCGAGGGCATCACCGAGCATCTCAAGTGGGCCCGTGACGCAGCTCTGGAGACGGTGCGCTGGACTTCGCGGTTCGAGTTCCCGGATGTCCACCGGGACTACGAGCTTGTGGCGTTAAGCCCTGGGCAGGAATACCCGTTCAGCGAGGGCAGGATCGTTTCCAGCGGGGGTCTCGACCTGCCGTTCGATGCCTTCGAAAGTTCATTTCGTGAGCACCAGGTGGTTCATTCCACGGCGCTCCACGCCCGGATCGAAGACGGGGGTACATACCTGGTCGGCCCGCTCGCCCGTTATGGGCTCAACTTCGCTTGCTTGTCGCCGATCGCCCAGGAGGCCGCGCGTGAAGCTGGTCTCGAAGCTGTCTGCCGGAACCCTTTCCAGAGCATCGTGGTCCGCAGTATCGAGGTGCTCCACGCCTGCGACGAAGCGTTGCGTCTGATTACGGCGTACGAGAAACCGGACGCTCCGGCCATCGGGGTCGTGCCCCGGGCGGGCATTGGATATTGGGCGACTGAAGCGCCACGGGGCCTGCTCTATCACCGCTACGAAATTTCGGAGGACGGAACGATCCTGGCCGCCCTGATTGTTCCGCCCACCTCGCAGAACCAAGACAGCATAGAAGAGGACCTCCGCGCGGTTCTCGCCGCCAGTCCCGACCTGACGGATGACGCGCTCACAGGGCGCTGCGAGCAGATGATCCGCAACTACGACCCGTGCATCTCCTGTGCGACGCATTTTTTGAAGCTGGATCTCGATCGCGTTGGCTGTTGAGCCCGCCCGGCAGGTGTGAAATTTGGATCTTTGCTTCGCGTCAAGCCGGACGGGAATCGAGCGAAATCCGAGAAGGGGCATTGCGGTGACCATTCGAAATCTGGATTTCTTGTTCAAGCCCAGGTCGGTGGCGGTGATCGGCGCGAGCAAACGACCGGGCTCGCTCGGCTTCTTCATCGCCCGCAATTTGGTTCGCTCCGGCTTTCGTGGTCAGATCCTGCCGATCAATCCGAAGTATGAGGAACTTGAAGGTTGGGTCGCCTATCCGGATATCGGCTCGCTGCCGATTGTGCCGGATTTGGCCGTGATCGCTACTCCGCCATCAACGGTTCCCGAGTTGATCGCGGCGTGTGCAGAGCGCGGCACCAAAGCCGCCGTCGTCATCACTGCGGGTTTTGGCGAGGGCAAAAGCAAGTCCGGAAGCGACCTGCAACAGGCGATGTTGGATGCCGCCCGGCCGCATCTCCTGCGCATCGTCGGCCCCAATTGCATCGGCGTGATCGCACCGGAAGTAGGCCTCAACGCTACTTTCGCCCACCTCAATCCGAATGCCGGCCATCTGGCCTTTGTGGCGCAGTCGGGAGCAATTGTCCTTTCGGTGCTGGACTGGGCCGAGCCACGCGGCATCGGTTTTTCGCACCTCGTCTCATTGGGAGATATGTGCGACGTCGATTTCGGCGACATGCTCGACTACCTGGCGAAC
>WBZV01000651.1_pt1 | contig 18981 bp, 19 predicted proteins | sample 5204221 | NCBI WGS metagenome assembly WBZV01 (sample SAMN12344360, study PRJNA552823) | activated sludge metagenome | biome: Activated sludge suspended growth; feature: Nitrification reactor; material: Wastewater; isolation source: activated sludge from nitrification reactor of wastewater...
CAGGATGGGTTTCCATGAATAAACCCGAGACACCGGCCGCCACCGCCGCCCGGGCTAGCACCGGCACAAATTCGCGCTGGCCGCCGGAAGCGTTCCCCTGCCCGCCCGGCAACTGCACGGAATGGGTAGCGTCGAATACCACCGGGCAACCGGTGGCCCGCATCACCATCAAAGCGCGCATGTCGGATATCAGGTTATTGTAACCAAAAGATGCCCCGCGTTCGCAGACCATAATGTAGTCATTGCCAACGGCTCGCGCCTTGGCGACCACGTTACCTATATCCCAAGGGGCGAGGAACTGGCCTTTCTTGATATTGACCGGCCGGCCCTGGCGGGCGACGTTCTGGATGAAATCGGTCTGCCGGCACAGGAATGCGGGGGTTTGCAGCACGTCCACTACGGCGGCGACTTCGTGCAGCGGGGTGGACTCGTGCACATCGGTCAGCACGGGTACGCCGATTTGCGATTTGACCGTTTCCAGGATCTTCAAACCTTCCGCCAATCCGGGGCCGCGAAAGCTCTGGTCGGAGGAGCGGTTCGCCTTGTCGAACGAGGACTTATAGATGAACGGGATGCCGAGGTGCTCAGTGATGTCCTTCAATTGGCCGGCAGTCTCCAGCGCCAGTTGCTCGGACTCGATCACGCAGGGGCCAGCGATCAAAAACAGTGGCCGATCCAGCCCGATCTCGAAACCACACAGATTCATCATGCCGCGATGGCCTCTCCAAGCCGTTCCCGGCGCTGGCGGCGCGCGGCTTCCACGAAACCCCGGAACAGAGGATGGCCGGCCCGCGGCGTGGAGGTAAATTCGGGATGAAACTGGCAGCCGAGAAACCAGGGGTGGCCGGGCAACTCGATCATCTCCACCAGCCGGCCATCCAGCGAATGGCCGGAACAGACCAGACCAGCGGCGCGCAGAGGTTCGCGGAAGCGGTTGTTAAATTCGTAGCGGTGGCGGTGGCGCTCCGTGACCACATCCTTGCCGTAGGTGGCGCGGGCCAGGCTGTCGGGCACCAGCCAGCAGGGTTGCGCACCCAATCGCATACTGCCACCCAAGTCACCGCCTTCTCGACGCTGTTGTAAAGCGCCATCCTCATCGGTCCATTCGGTGATCAGGGCGATAACCGGATGCGGGGTGTCCTTGCGGAATTCGGTGCTGTGCGCTCCGGCCAAGCCGGCAACGTGCCGAGCGAACTCGATCACCGCCACCTGCATCCCCAGGCAGATACCGAGGTAGGGAATCCGGTGCTCGCGAGCATAGCGAACAGCGGCGATTTTACCTTCGATCCCGCGCTTGCCGAAGCCGCCCGGCACCAGGATAGCGTCCATATTTCCCAAGCAGTCCACACCATCACGCTCGATCTGCTCGGAATCAATGTAGTGGATGTTGACCTGGGTCCGGGTGTGGATGCCGCCGTGCAGCAGGGCTTCGTTCAGGGACTTGTAGGCGTCGGTCAAGTCCACATACTTGCCGACCATCGCGATATCGATCACATCGGCCGGACTTTCGATGGCCCGCACCACCCGCTCCCAGTCGGCCAAATTGGCCGGCGGCAAGTTTTCCAGATGCAGTTTGCGGGCAACGATGTCGTCCACCCCCTGGGCATGCAGTAGCAGGGGGATGCGGTAGATCGTGTCGGCGTCCGGAACATTGATCACCGCCTTGGCCTCGACATTGGTAAACAAGGCGATCTTGCGGCGCTCCTCGGTAGGCACTTCCCGATCCGAGCGGCACAGCAGAATGTCAGGCTGGATACCGATGGATCGTAGTTCCTTGACCGAATGCTGGGTCGGCTTAGTTTTCAACTCGCCGGAGGATTGAATGTAGGGTACCAAGGTCAGGTGGATGAACAGGCACAATTCACGGCCCAGTTCCACGCCCATTTGGCGGATGGCCTCCAGAAAAGGCTGGGATTCGATATCGCCGACCGTGCCACCAATTTCGACCATTGCAATATCAGCCTCGCCGGCGCCCAACCGGATGCAGCGTTTGATTTCATCGGTAATGTGCGGAATCACCTGCACGGTGCCACCGAGGTAGTCGCCGCGCCGTTCCTTGCGGATCACGTTCTCGTAGATGCGACCGGTAGTATAGTTATTGCGCCGGGTGGCGGTCATGCACACGAAGCGCTCGTAATAACCGAGATCAAGATCGGTTTCAGCGCCATCGCTAGTGACGAAGACCTCGCCATGCTGAAAGGGGCTCATGGTGCCAGGGTCGACGTTAATGTAGGGGTCGAGCTTGATCAGGGTGACCTTAAGACCCCGAGCTTCCAGCACAGCGGCCAGCGAAGCGGCGGCGATGCCTTTACCCAGGGAAGACACCACGCCGCCGGTGATGAAAATGAATCGGGTCATGCCAGGATGGGGGATAGCCAAAGACGCTACAAGATACCAGACCCCGCCGCCGATGGCGACACGCCTGCAAGGTTTTTGCGGTCGTTCATCCCATGGAGCCAATCAAAGGAATTTCGACGATGGACTTTTGGAAATTTTTCTCGGTCCGCTCATTCGGTTAATCCTCGTTGAACACGTTGAACACTTCACCTGACAACCGCCGCTATGAACCTTGCCCCACCCGATTCCCAGCTCATCGAACTCGCCGCCGCCATCAAGATTTGGGGACGACAATGGGGATTTCAGCGGATCGGCATTGCGGATATCAACCTGAGCGAACATGAGCCGCGATTGATCGACTGGCTAGCAGCGGGCTTTCACGGCGAAATGGGCTACATGGCTCGACATGGAGTCAAACGCAGCCGGCCAACGGAATTGGTACCGGGGACGGTGCGGGTGATTTCGGCACGGATGGATTACTTGCCTCCCGAAACCGCTGGGCCGTGGAGGGTGTTGCATCGCCCAGAATTAGGCTATATCTCGCGCTACGCGCTGGGCCGGGATTATCACAAAGTCCTACGGCGTCGCCTGCAAGGGCTGGCCGAGCACATCGCCGCCGCTATCGGTCCGTTCGGTTACCGGGTGTTCACGGACAGCGCTCCAGTGCTGGAAAAGGCGCTGGCCGAAAAGGCCGGACTGGGCTGGATTGGTAAGCATAGCAACCTGCTCGACCGTCGAGCCGGATCCTGGTTTTTCCTGGGCGAAATTTACGTAGATTTGCCGCTACCGGCGGACGCGCCGACGACCACCCATTGCGGGCGCTGCACCGCCTGTCTGGAAGTTTGTCCGACCCGCGCCATCGTCGCACCCTATCAGGTGGATGCCCGTCGTTGTATTTCCTATCACACCATCGAACTGCACGGCTCGATTCCGCTGGAATTCCGCCGCGCGATCGGTAACCGCATCTACGGCTGCGACGATTGCCAATTGGTCTGTCCATGGAACCGCTTTGCTCAACCGACAGTGGAACCCGATTTCCGTGCTCGGCACGGATTGGGCGCGCCTGACCTGATTGCGCTATTCGGCTGGGACGAAGCAGAGTTTTTACGTTGCACCGAGGGCAGCGCCGTGCGTCGAATCGGCTACGAACGCTGGCTGCGCAACATCGCCGTCGCCTTGGGCAACGCGCCGCGCTCACCCAGGACAGTCGCCGCTTTGCAGGACCGCTCAACGTATCCATCGGAACTGGTGCGGGAACACGTTGTCTGGGCATTGAACGCGCAGGCAAGCCTGTCGACGGATGCAGCCGATAGCGGCATCGCGCATTCCGGCCCCGGTCTCACCGAAGCCACCCGTTCTTCATGATTGAACCGCCCCGGCTTTCTTGGAGGCTCCGACCTTTGAGAGGATGGAGCCATGAAGACATCGGCAAACTTTTCACCGGAAGTCAGGGAGCGAGCCGTTCGCATGGTGCGGGAGCATCAAGGCGAACATGAATCGCAATGGGCCGCCATTGGTTCCATCGCCCCCAAGATCGGCTGCCCGGCCGAAACGTTACGGCACTGGGTACGGCAGGCCGAGGGGATGGCGGCGAGCGGGAGGGGGTGACGACCGCCGAGCGGGAGCGGATCAAGACGTTGGAGCAAGAGGTACGGGAGCTGCGCCAAGCCAACGAAATCCTGCGAAAGGCGTCGGCGTATTGTGCCCAGGCGGAGTTCGACCGCCCGTTCAAGCGATGAAGGAGTTCATTGACCAGCACCGTGATGTCGATGGAGTCGGGCCGATCGGCAAGGTGCTGCCGATCGCCCCATCGACGTATTATTGGCATGCCGCCCGGGAACCGACCCGGCGCAAAGGTCGGTCCGAGCCCCGCGCGATGAGCGTCTGTGCGGGCAAATCCAAACAGGTCTGGGACGAGAATTTACAGTCCTACGGCGCCGACAAGGTCTGGCGGCAATCGCGGCGCGAAGGCGCGGAGGTGGCCCGCTGCACGGTGGCGCGGCTGATGCGGAGGCTTGGCCTGAAAGGCGTGCGGTATGGCAAGCCAGTCAAAACCACGGTCGGCAACCCGGAAACCGCCGGTCCTGAGGATCGGGTCAACCGCCCGTTCACGGCGGAGCATCCGAATGCGCTGTGGGTATCCGATTTCACGTCTGTGTCTACGGCACAGGGGTTTGTCTATGGGGTCTTCATCATCGACGTGTTCGCCCGGTACCTTGTCGGCTGGAAGGTGTCCTGCTCCGCCCGCACCGACTTCGTGCTGGATGCGCTGGAGCAGGCCCTATACGCGCGCCAGCCATTCGGCCGGAGCGGCTTGATCCACCCTAGCGATCGCGGGGTGCAATACGTGTCGATCCGTTATACCGAGCGCCTGGCCGAGGCGGGCATCAAGCCCTCGGTGGGTAGCGTGGGCGACTCGTACGATAATGCCTTGGCCGAGACCATCAATGGGCTATACAAGGCCGAGGTGATCCATCGGCAATCCTGGAAGAGCCTGGAGGCGGTAGAATGGGCGACCTTAGCCTGGGTCGACTGGTTCAACCATCGCAGGTTACTGGAACCGATCGGCTACCTTCCGCCCGCCGAGGCCGAAGCGGCCTATTACCGCCGAGTCATCGAGCCCGCAATGGCAGCGTGACTCACACCAACAAGCCTCCACGAAATCCAGGGCGGTTCAAAATCGGACCCTCTCAGCTAACGCAACAGAACCGAATACCTAGCTATCCCGATAATTGTTTCGGATTATCCGGAGTGCATAGCCTTTCCAGCACATCCTCGAAAAGAAAGAAATCACGCGATTTAGCAGCGTCACGGTTTTTCCATGCCTCGAATCGCTCGATTTCATCGGCCAGGGTTTGCGGATTAGGCCGATAGTCCGCAAGTTCGGCGCGCCATCCGGCGTAAGGGTCTTCAAAATTCCGCAAAATGGCCGGTATCTTGGACGGCTGCACGGTCAGCGGATAATTCAACGTACGCAGCTCAGGATAGCAGCACGCCTCCACGAATGCGATCACGTTGCCCGACAACAGTGCGTGGTAGCGGCAGAGGGACGCCGCACTGATCTCAGCCTGAACGCCGTGTGAAGAATTCCCTTCCCAGAGCCGCCCATCTCGATCACGGATTCCACCCTTAAAAGTGTCGCGCGCGAACGGCGCGATCCCCAGAAAATCGGTCAGACGGTCCAAGGTCGACCAGGGCTTGGTCACCAAATCTTCGTATCGAAACCAACAAAAACCAGGATGGCTGTCAAGATGAAGAGCGAAAGCCACGCTCTTGCGCCAGTGACGAAGGTTGAACAAGGTCGGCTTAAACGCGCCAGCAAAACGGTGGCCCTCGCTGCAGTTGAGCGAAGCCAGAACCGCGCGCGGGTCGCGCAGAATGAGGATCGCCTTGATTCCCTGATCGAGCAGGTACGGTAAAAACTCCTCGCCCAGCGTTTCCTTACCGCCGTAACAGACGGCTTCCGTTTTTGAGGACAACAACCGGTATAATTGGATTAAAGTCTCGGCCAGCGGCCCCGGTTGAAAAATCGCCAACGCGCGCTCCAATTGTGGGGATGGAAAGCGCGTGTACTGGCCGGAAAAATCGCGCATTTCCGCGAACACATTTTCAAGCCATCGCCGGTCGATGCGGAATTCCTTCAGAAACCGGTTGAGATCGTCGGGCGCGTAGCGGGTCTCCCGAAACAACGGATCAAGCGCGTAACGGGGCGGGGCGTGGCCCAACGTCTGGAAAAGGGTCCGTTTGGCCTCGATCAAAAGCAAGGGAAACGGTTGCGAAAGCAAGGAAACCGCCGGATGCTGGTCGAGCAGCTTGTCGAGCAGCGTGGTTCCCGACCGCTGCATTCCGGTCACCAACAGCGTCTGGCCGTCATTCAACATTGAAACCAATCACTCCCATCCAGCGAAATTGCACTCATGGCGATAAAGCGTCTGGCGATCCTGCAATCATCCTATATTCCGTGGAAAGGCTATTTCGACATCATCCGCGCCGTCGATCATTTTATTCTGTACGACGATGCGCAATACACCAAGAACGACTGGCGCAACCGCAACCGCATCAAAACTGCCACCGGCCTGTGCTGGCTGACGATCCCCGTGCACCTAGGAGGCCGCTTCGGCCAAGCGATCAAGGACGTTGAGGTTGCCGACCCTCGCTGGGCGGTTAAGCATTGGAAATCGCTTACCACCCATTATGCCAAGGCGCGCTTTGCCAGCGATCTGTTCGGTCTGTTGAGTAATTGTTATACTGAGGCAGCCACGCTGTCGAAACTCAGCGCGGTTAACGAACTGTTCATCCGTCGAATTTGCGGTCTGCTGGGTATCGAGACATCCATCGCGCGGTCGATGGACTATGCGCTCGACGGAGACCGCGTCGACCGCCTCATCGGTTTGTGCCGCCAGGTAGGGGCCAGCGAATACCTCTCGGGCCCAGCGGCGAAAAACTATCTCGATGAAACCCGCTTCAACGAATTTGGAATCGCGGTTCGCTGGATGGATTATGCCGGCTACCCCCCCTACCCCCAACTTCACAACCCGCCTTTCGTCCACGAAGTAACGGTGCTCGACCTGTTGCTGAATGTTGGGCTGGAGCGGGCTAGGGACTATCTGCTCGCCACCCGGAAGCCACTGTGAATTCTCTATCTGATATGCCAAGGCAACCGACAGTCGACCCGATGCTATCGGTTGTGATTCCCATCTACAACAGCACTCGTTTGTCTGAACTCACCGAACGGATCGAGCAGGCATTGGCCACCGAAAAAATCAGCTACGAAATCCTGTTGGTCGACGACGCTTCACCGAATCCATCGGTCTGGCCGCTGCTGGAAACGTTGGCCCGCACCCGCGCTTCGGTTCGAGTGTTGCAGTTGAGCCGCAATTTCGGCCAGCAGGCGGCCACGCTCTGCGGGCTGCGCGAAGCGCGGGGCGATTGGATCATCACCATGGACGACGATTTGCAGCATTGGCCCGAAGATTTGCCAAAGTTTTTGGCGCTCCGGGAGTGGGATATCGTCATCGGTCAGTTTGAGCGGAAACAGCATGGCCGGCTCAAGCGGCTGACGAGCCACCTTAAGGGCATTTTCGATCGAATCATTATCGGTAAACCGCAATCGATCCAACTGAGCGCGTACCGCATGTTGAACCGGCTGGTGGTCGACGGCATTCTGGCGATTCACACTCCGCACCCGTTTATTCCTGCCATGATGTTTCACGTCAGCAAACAAGTCACGGGCGTGATGGTGCGTCATGGATCAAGGCAAGAGGGCCGCAGCGGTTACACGTTTTGGAAGCGGCTAACGCTGTTCAGCAACCTGCTGATCAATAACTCGGCGCTGGTGCTACGCTGGGTCGGCTATTTTGGCATGTCCTGCGCCTTGATCAGCTTTACGTACGCCGCCTTAATCGTTTACAAAAAACTGGTTCACGGTAGCGCGATCCAGGGTTGGGCGTCGCTGATGGTGGCCGTGCTTCTGATCGGTGGCGTGCTGCTGTTCGGCCTCGGGATCATCGGCGAATATCTGGTGCGGATCATCGCAGTGAGCGAAGCAAAACCGATGTATTTCGTGCGCCGCCGGCTCGGCGGTCCGCTGGTGTCCACCGCCGGAGAACCATCATATCGCCACCTGGCGATCTCTGAGGAAACCGCCAGATGACAAGGATTCCCTTCAACCGGCCTTACGTCACCGGCAAGGAGTTTGCGTATATCGAGGAAGCCATCGCCAATCTCCGACTTTCCGGGGCCGGACCCTTCACGCGCCGTTGCCAGCAGCGCTTGCAAGATTTGTTGGGCTGCGGTGGGGTTTTATTGACACATTCGGGGACCGGTGCCCTGGAAATGGCGGCGCTGCTGGCCGATATCCAGCTGGGTGATGAAATCATCATGCCGTCGTTCACCTTCGTGTCGACCGCCAATGCCTTCGTCCTGCGAGGCGGCGTGCCGGTGTTCGTGGACGTCCGCCCGGACACGCTGAACCTCGACGAAAATCAGATCGAAGCCGCGATCACCTCTCGCACCCGCGCCATCGCGCCGGTGCATTACGCCGGCGTCGCCTGCGAGATGAGGGTGATATTGGAAATCGCGGACAAGCACGGCCTGTACGTCATCGAAGATGCCGCACAAGGTTTATTGTCTCGTTATCGCGAACGCGCTCTGGGCTCTTTCGGCGCGTGCGCGGCCTTGAGCTTTCACGAAACAAAGAACGTGATGTCGGGCGAAGGCGGCGCGCTGTTGGTCAATGAACCAGCATGGCTGGAGCGCGCCGAGATTCTCTGGGAAAAAGGGACCGACCGTACGAAGTTCTCCCGCGGCCAGGTAGACAAATACACTTGGGTCGATATCGGTTCCTCGTTTTTGATGAGCGACCTGGCGGCCGCCTTTTTGTACGCCCAAATCGAGCAGGCCGAGGTGATTACAGCGGCCCGGCTGGCCATTTGGGCGCGTTATCACACGGCATTCGAACCGCTTGAAGCCGAGGGCTGGGTACGTCGCCCCCGAGTGCCTCCTGATTGCGATCACAACGGCCATATTTACTATCTACTGGTGGCCAATCTTGCCACGCGGGATGCACTGATCGAGGCGCTGAAGGCAGCCGGCTCGCAGGCAGTATTTCATTACGTACCACTGCATACTTCCCCTGCCGGATGCCGATTCGGCCGGGCCGTCGGCGATTTACCCGAGACAATCCACGCCAGCGAGTGTCTGCTGCGCCTGCCGCTGTGGGTAGGGCTGAGCAAGCGAGAAATTAATACCGTTACTGAAGCGGTGAAACACTTCTTCCACACCGACGCACGGAAGAAGTGCTCACCCTCCTGGCCTGCCTGAAACCGCCCGCGTGGTGCGAGAAAGCAGAAAGATCAAACCACCCCCCAAGGCGACCAGCCAGATCAGGCACCGGTTGATCAAGGCGACCGCCAACGCGGTCGATTCCGGGGTTCCCAGAGCGAAAAGAATGCCAGCTAGGGCGCCTTCCTGAACCCCCAAACCGCCGAAGCTGACGGGCAACGCGCCGGCCAGAACCGACCCGGCAGCAGCGAGCACGCCTTCAACCGGGCCAAGAGACCCTGCCAAGGCGCGAACCAGCCAAATCAGAAACGTGGTGCGGGCAGCAAGCACGAGAAAGCTGAGACCAGTGATGCCGAATAATTGTGGAGTCCGGATTTGTTTAAGAGCATCCATCATGTTCTGCCCCAAGTCGAGCAACCGGTTCATTGGACCAGTCTGCCATGCCCAACCCAGCAAAACCGCCAGTACCGTCAGCACCACTACCAACCCGGCGGTAAGCATAGCGGGCCGACCGTTATTGGACAAGTTGGTGAACTCTAACAATGGATCGAACCGGATATCAAACAGGGTCAAAACAAGTATTGTGGTGAATGCGGTTACAGCAAGGCCGACAAACCGGAGTACCACCACCAAGACCAGTGGCTTGGCGAATCCCGCGCGAAGACGATGAGCGAAATGAACCTTGTAAATTTCCGCGCCCACCATTCCCGGCGTAAAATTACCGAAGAAAACTCCAATGAGTGTTATTTTAACAGCCATCTGATAATTGAGGCCGTAATCTTCGAACAGAATTTTAATCCTAGCCCCTTCGAGTATAACCACGGCGATCACAAAGGCACTGATTGCCTTTAAAGCCTCCAGCGGATCAAAAAAATCGAAAAAGGCGTGGATGGGCAGAGAGATGATGAAGATAATAATGAATATAGCAAAAAGGCAAATACCAATAATTCGCGGCAGATATCTGGTAAGTAATTTAAAGTTCAAATATTTACTCCTCATCGACTGCTCAGTTGAAAAACCCCAATCCCTCTCCCGCCTGCGGATAAGGGAAGTGAATGGGTAATAATGCTATGACAACATCGATCAATTCCAAAAAACATAGTTAATCGTGAGGAAAAAATTGAAAAATATCAACATTTTTTTTAAAAAACATACCGCCTCCACCACCTTGGCGACAGTGGTGTTTATTTTCTTCATAATGTTGATGATGTTTGAGCCTCGCTGGGAAACGAATGATGATTTGGCAATGTCGATGATTATCCATGGATATGGAAATAACGCCTATAGTTCTCCACAAATTGTTTTTTCCAATGTATTATGGGGCGCTTTTATTTGGCTAATGCCATCAAGCAATGGAATCCTTGCCTATTCGTGGGTTACTTTGACTTTACTCCTGTTCGTTACATGGGCTATTTATTATTTTCAAGTGCGTCTTGGTTGTCCCTATTTTATTGCTATTGGCCTTACAATACTTGTAATGTCCCGAGCTATTGTATTTCCACAATTTACTCTAAATGCAGGACTCGCCACAGTTGCAGCCATCATTGGTCTGATGGTCTACAAGCAATCCTTTTCCATTTGGATACTGGCTGTAACAAGTCTATTGGCTTTCATTGGCTTCCTGATCCGAAGCCGCGAATTTGCCTTGGTACTTTTGGTTGCGCTACCCTTAATTCCCTGGCGATCTTTGTTCTGTAATCGGCGCTTTCTTACCGCCTTAGTTTTTTTATCAATCACCATGATTTTTTCAGTTACTGTTGACAATCTTTCTTATCAATCTCCCGAATGGGATACATTCCGCGAATTAAACTCAGTCAGGTTTTATTTTACTGATTATCGAGCTGCACAGCATCTGAGAAGCCATCCGCATATTACTTCACAATTTGGCTACACTGACAATGATTTATCATTAATATCAAACTGGTTTTTCGCAGATCCTACAATAGCAAACACAGACAACTTAAAAAAAATGTTGGCACAATTACCATCTACCTCAATTTTTTATAACAATTTATCCTTAATTTCTGAAGGATTTCAACCTCTGGTGAATAAGAATTTACTTCCCATAACCTTGACAGCAGGATTGCTATTTCTTATTTTTTCTCCACGCTGCTATTTATTAATTTTAGCATGGAGTATTTTCGCATTAGTATTATTTATAATGGTCGTATCTGGTCGCCCCGGTATAATCCGCACCTATTATCCAATTCTAGGCTTACTTCTCTTAGTGCCACTAATATTACAAAACAATCTATCCAAGTGGCGCCATAAGGCTGGTGTAATCTGTATAGTCAGTGCGCTTATAATGAACTTTATAAATCTAATCGTAGATAATCGCGTATCTTCCGAGAGAATATATCAAATACAAAGTGATTTAAAATCATTGCCTGATAATGATTATTATGTCAGATGGGGTGGTGATTTTTCCACTGAGTATGTTCATCCCGTCCTGGATCAAGACCAACACCTACGAAATTTTAAGTGGTACACTTTTGGAACATTCATGTTGGCACCATTTTCTGTTTCATACCAACAAGAAAGAACGAATGGTTTGATCAAGCAACTGCTTTCGAAAAAACAAGGCGTTCCTTTTATTATGATTTCTGATAAGCCATTAGTAGAAACACTAAGAAAATATTGCTTAGAACACCATCAGCGGATACTACAGATTAAGAAAGAAATCACTCTAACTACATTTAAAGTCTACTTTCTGTCTTGCAATTAGCATAGCAACATTGATAATGGGTTTAATTCGGCTCCAATTTTACCTCGACGTTTTCCAACGAAAAAGCCAGCTCTCGAGGATCACCGTTGCCAGGCAATTCTGCCAGGGTATCAGTTTCAAAATTGATGATATTATTCTCCAAAGTCAATGGTAACTGAATTCGTATTTCAGCATCCAACTTTGCAGGATCAAGAATCAGATACCGCTCTCCTGCAAATACCAACCAGACGTGACGCTTCTTCAATGTGCGAATGCGAAACGTAAGTTCGCCCAAGGCAGTTGATTTGCTTTTAACAATTAATTGCGCATTCCCGCTGCTCCAGCTCCACCGCGTTGTTGGATTGCGTTCCTCGTGATAAAAACCCGTTCCAAATTTGAAGGTGGTTGCTTGCGGCAAGACGGGATTTCGCGCGAGTTCGAGCTGGAAGGCGATCAGGTCGCTCGATTCGGCGATAACCGGTTTTCCGACCTGCTTGATCGCTTGAACAAGGCTGCCAGCGCCATCTTTGAAACCCTTCCGATTGAGATACAGCGCGCTGAAACCGTAACTTTCCAAGGTAGCGATCATTGGGCCTGGCGACAACGCGGCAACCTCGTTCTGCCAGCTCTCATCGCCACGCCCCTTGGTGTTGCCGTAGCTGTAGCGAAGATTTTCGGTGTGTAGGTAGGGGCGGAAATGTTCGTAATCTTGCATTTTCTGGATAGGGGGAAATTCCGGATAGGGCATGACGGGCAGCTGAAACACCATGGCCCCCTTGGGCAAGCGTTCTTCCAGTCGCCGAGCGAAGGACTCATCGGCTTGAATGGCGCGGATGCCGCTAGCGGTGGCTTCCGCTGTCAATGGTGAGGGCAATTGATCCCATAAGCCCACCAAGACGATAAAGAAACCGAGTGGTGCCGCTTGCTTGAACGAAGGCAGCCGACGAGAAAGCTGCCTGACCAGGAACAACAAAGCCAAGGTCAAAATAATGATGCTGTAGCGGTTGGTGCCGCGAAATAACTGCAATCCGAAGGCGCCAATCCATAAATTGATGCCTCCCATGACACCGTACAGAATCACCCAAAGCGTTTGCCAAGCCGGCGTGGGGATCAAGCGGGGTCTGCCTTGCAAGAGCCGATAAACACTCAGTCCCATGAGCCATGCCAAACCGACGAGCCCCATCCAGCCGAGATAGGGGCTGATTCCCTCGCCGTGCGGCCTGATGACGGCGTGATAGTGATCTTGGGCGAAGGCGGCCCACCACCCCCACCGATGGGCGGGTGGAAAGAACAAATCTGGTAATTTCAAACCGTAATAAATCAGGCTCGATAAGTCGCGGACGACCGCCTGGGGATTGGCCCCGTGGAGCCAGCCGTAACTGATCGTGTCGAGGTTCATGCTGAGAAAGCCGAGCAACGTCACCGCAATGAACGCCAGCGCCCACCCGGCCACACCGCGTTGTCGGCGAATCCAGTGAAGTAAGAAGGCAAATAAAAGGAACTGGAGATAGACGAAGGAATAATAAGGGCTGAAAACACCAGCGATCAGCGAAACGACCCAACAAAATCCGTTTTTGAAGCGGTCTCTCGACACATCGCCGTTAAGAATCCATCCGACGGCCACTACCAACAGCGGTAGGTGCCAGTAATAACTCAGCGTGGGATGCTGCAAGGCATTCCTGGCGATGATATAGGGGGAAAACGCATATAGAAGGCTACCGGCCCAGACATAGGGCCAGCGATAGCGAAGCAGAAGACCCGCGCACCAAAAAGAAACGCCCGCCAGGATATGCGCCGAGAGATACATGAGATTACTAGCGACCAACAAACCCGTCCAGCGAGCGAGCAGTCCAAAAACCGCCGGAACGATTTCGACCGTCAGCGGGTAATCGTTCCAGTTGGCGGTGAAAGGCGCGTTCAGATGAGCGACGGTCTTTAGCAGCAACAGGCCGATATCGCCGTCCATGTAGGCTTTCAGATAGCCCAAAAACAGCAAATAGTCGCCGCTCGGACTGAGCGGCGCCCGCCATGCCGCCAGCGTAGTCTTACCGTAGTACCAAATCCAGATCAGGACGATGACCAACGCCAGCAGAAGCGCCTGGATAGCGGGGCGCTCGGTGCTTATCATGCACCGCCAACTTCGGCTGTACGGCGGGGCGTCAAACCGCGTGACATCCATTGTCGATGGCGATTCGGGCACGACGGACAAGGTTATTTCGCAGCCGCGCCGGCTTGCTCTAACCGGGCGATCTTGTGGCTGAGCTGATCGATGGTGCGTTGTTGCTCCTGCACCACCTTGGTGAGCACGGCGACCAGATCCATGGGACTTAAACCCTTGCGGTCCTGGGTGGCGACGGCATCCGGCACATCCTCGGCGATGAATCCCAGGTAATCCTCGCCGGGCTCGGCTTTGTATTGGAAGTGAACCGGTTGTAGTCCTGCCAAGGCCGCCGCCGCTTCCGCAGCGCTTAGTTCGTGGATTTTTTCCTTGAGTTCTCGGCTGGACGCGTTCACCCATTGACCGCCGGCGCTGAGATAGGCTCCGTTAGCGTGCTGGAGCGGCTGGCTGGGGTTGGCCACGCCCCCGAGACCGATCTTGCCATCGCCGGCCAACGTCAGCCGGTTTTGGGCGGCGGTTCCGAAAATCAGCGGTTTCGTGCCGAGGGTGCCGACGATCAGGCCGTTGCCTTGCACTTGCAGGAATTCGGCCCAACTGGCTAGGGTTTGCCCGAAGCGGGCAATCGTCCGCCCGTTGCCGTGGGCCTGGAAGTTGACCTGCGCCGCGTTGGATTGGGCCCGCAACACTCCGGCCGAACTCAATCCCGTCCCGGCGTTTTCCGCCAGGATGAAGGTGTTGGCGTTGGTGTCTTCATGGGCCGCCTGATAGGCCGCATGGATCGAAGGCTGCTGGCGGCTCACCACCTGCATCATCAACTCGAACAAGGTGGAGAACAGCAAGGTGCGCGTGTATTGCCCTTCGGCGACAGTCTCGAACCCGGCGTCCAGTTGCACCGGGTTCAGGCAGCGCTCCAGTACAGCCCGGGCCATGGTGGGAATTGGGAAATGCCCGGCAAGGCGTTGCAAGATCGGGGATAACAACGAACTCATGAAGCATCTTCCAAGAGTAAAGCGCTCAACCTACCAAGGTTGGGTCCACCTTCAAAGCCCTGCTTTCAATCCTTTTAATGAATTTAAAATTGAAATTAGGTTAAGTATAATTGAGTTTTTTCATAGCTTCTAAGCAATCGGCAAGGTCCGCTTCAACGCTGCTTGAACGAGTTTGCCGAACTCAGCCAATAACATGGAGCGGGTGTAATTGCTTTTGCCATGCAAACGGGGATGATGTTCCACCTCAACATTAACCAGCGAGTCGCGGGGCAAGGTTTCCAATATATGGGCGGAAAATGGCGCGGTAGTAATAGTTCTGCGCGCCAAAATCTTCTCCAAGCCTTGCCGGTCGAATGCCTTGAAACTGCTGATGGCCAATTCGCCGGCCCCGTAAAATCTTCGCCACAGCCGACCGGCGAGCCAACTCCCGGCGCGCCGATGCCGAGAGTGGGTTTTGTTGCGGAAACGAGCAATGGTGACTAAGAAGCCAGCGTCCAGAGGCTCCAGCAGCGCGGGAATAAACTCCGGGGCGTGTTCAAGATCGTCGTCCATGGTTACGATCCTAGCCCCTAGGCTGCGCCGCAAACCGTAAATGGTCGCATAATGCTGCCCATGGTTGGTTTCCAGACGATAGTAAGACACCCGCCCATCGTGCTTGGCAACGCCCTTCGCGACCCGCTGCGTATCGTCGGGGCTGGCATCATCAACGAGGATTAGCTCCCAGCGGGTTACCTCTCCCAAGGTATCGACAAGGCGGCGATGTAGCGTCGGCAGGCTATGCTGCGCCTTGAACATCGGCACAACAATAGAGAGGTAGATGGTTTCCGTCACCGCTGTCGTTCCGCAGCCAGTCCCAGCTTATTGCGCGTCTGCGTTATGGACGAGACGGGCCGGCCCAGCATGTCGGCGATGGCACGTATCCGTTTGACCATGTCCAGGTTGGTCGCCAAACAAGTCCGTTCGCTGTCTAGCCAGATATTGTCTTCCAACCCCACCCGGACACCGTGGCCTTCCGCAATGCCAAACAAGTTGGACTGGATTTGGTAACGCCCGATGCCGCCCACAGACCAGATCGAATCCGGGGGCATCTCGGCCACGATGGCTCCTAGATGGCTGGATTTCGCTTGGGCACCTTGGAAATTGCCTAAAAGGATATTGAAATAATAAGGCGGCTGAACCAGTCCCCGGCCAATCAGGTAATGCGCGACATTCATCATGCCTAGGTCGAAAACCTCCAACTCCGGCTTGACTTGCTGTTCGGCCATCCTCGCCGCCAAGCGTTCCACCATGTCGGGGCTGTTTAGGCTGGCTTGGTTGCGAAAATTCATCGAGCCTAAAGTTAGGCTGGCCATATCCGGCCTGCTATCGATTGGCAAACCCAGCACGTCGGCTCGTTGATCAAACGCACTATGGGTTCTGCCGCTGGTGGAAGCGATCAGCACCGCCTCGGGCATCACCTCGCGGATTCCGTCGATGATTTCCGCATAATTCGAGGCACGATAGGAGGGGGTCTCGTCCGGCTCACGCGCATGGAGGTGAAACATGCTGGCACCGGCTTCGGCGCATCCCAGCACATCCTCGACAACCTGCCGGCTCGCCAACGGTACGTGTGGCGTCATAGCGCCGGTCGGCACCATGCCTGTAGGGGCCAAGTTGATGATCAGCGGACTCATTGGTCGCGCCCTCCCGATTTAATCACGCGGGCGGGAACCCCGGCCACGGTCACGCCGACCGGAACGTCGTCAACGACCAGCGCACCCGCACCGACGAGGCTATTCGCGCCTATCTTTTTGCCTGCCATGATGGTCGCTCCCGCGCCGACAAACACGCCGTCTTCAAGCGTCACCTCGCTGCCCACAACGGTGCCCGGCCCCATGAAGACAAAATCCCGGATGTCCACATCATGGCTAATGACCACATGCAAGCGCCCGGTAAAAAACCCACCAATCTTCGTGCCGCTTCCCAGCACACAGCCTTCAGGCATGATGGCCCCGCGCCCAATCTCGACATAATTGGCGTCTATGCCGGGATGAATTAAGCTTGCGGCGGGCAATCTATTGCTGTCTAACCAAGAAGCAACAGCACGGGCGTTTTTTTCTTTGCCGCATACATTGTTGAACACAGCAACCCCTTCTATTGGATTTTCCAACAACCATTCACGCCTGCCTAACACAGGATGGTCAAAAATGCGGGCACCCTGCACTTCCAACCGATCATCTATGAATCCAAGCAGTTCCCATGTTGGCCCATGTCGGTTAATGGCGGCGATCAACTTTAATAAGTCTTTATATTGGCTACCAAAAATAATCAACGGGCGCTTCATGGGCTTTTCTCAACAGTTTACGCGGTCATGCAGATTTGGTTTTAGCGACAATAATGATGCCGGTTATGATGCTCGACTTTGGCCATTTTCAGTTCTGCTGGGAAGCCAGCTCTTGTAGCACAATAGTGGTTCGGATGGTATTGCCCCAAAAAAGACTTCCGTCGATTAAGAGAGTATAGCGGCCACCTCGTGCGCTAAGACGGTGGCGGGAATGCGATACCCTACGCTACTGTGTAATCGCTGGTCGTTATACCAACGCCGGAACGCCGGTAACAGCGCCTTTAAATCGGCCAACGTATTGACCTCCTGACGAAACACGAACTCGTGCTTGAAGGGTGCGGTTCAAGCGCTCCAGGATACCCATGCCACCGACCTGAGCCACGCGGCAGCGGATCCATTGGCCGATGTCCTGACCGACCTGTTGGAAGTGGCTGGAGGCAAAGTCCGAGCCGCCGTCACTCTGCACGAGGCGCGGCGCCGTCAACCCCAGCGCCGATAACCGCTGATGCCCTTCCAGCAGGGTGGCCGCTGCCCGTTCCTGGCTCAAGGTGGGGCAGCGCTGGCCGCCACGCACGGGCGGGTTTTCACGTCCTCCACCCCATAGACCCAAGCGACGCCATCGTCCAAGCGAAACCGGGTGGCGTCGATCTGGAGCCGACGCCCTTCGGGCCCATCGGCTTTAGCCGCCACGGGGTGGGTGGGACGCTTTGTCTTCATCGGCGGCGGCGGCCGCAAACCCAGTTTGTCCACCAACCGCCGAACCCGCTCGCGCCCGATCCAAGTGCGTTGTTGACGCAGGCGATGGTCGACCCGACGATACCCGTACGTGGGCTGTGCGCTCGCCACCCCCCAGATCGCCGTGACCGCCCGGAATTGGAGCTGACCTCGTTGCTCGCGCCGCGCGCCACCTGGCAAATAGTCCCGCAACCGCCAGTATGGTTGCCCCACTATGCGCATCAATCCATTGATCGACAGTCGGTTGCGGTATTGATGATAGAGTTTGGCGATAGCAGCCATGCTTAAATCCGCCTGAGCTTTTTTAAAATTTCGATCTCCAGCGCCTTTTCGCCCAGCAATTTCTTGAGCGGGTTATTCTCCGCTTCCCGTCGTTGGTCGGCGGTTTGGCTCTTCGCGCCGTTTATAGTCATGGGCAATAATTTCCATAATTCTTCTTTTTAAGAAGCGGTGATTTGTTGGTATATGACCTACAGTGTTGATCTTCGGAAGAAAGTTGTGGCTTTTGTGCAGGATGGCGGAGGCCAAGCGGAAGCAGCCCGCCGGTTTGGGGTCAGTCTGTGGTGTGTGCGGGACTGGCGGGCTCGAAAAGACTTGCGACCCGAGCAAAAAGGGGTTTTACGCCAGCGAAAGCTGGACCTGGAGCGGCTGCGCGCGCAGGTTCGCCATCACCCCGATGCCACCTTGCGGGAATACGCTACGTTTTGTGGAGTGGATCGCAGCGTGGTGGGCAGGGCCTTGAAGCGCATGCAGATCACCCGCAAAAAAAGACCTTCAAGTATAAAGAGCGCGATCCGGAAAAACGTCTAGCCTACTGGCGCACGTTGCGTCAGATAGGGGCTGAGCATGGCTCGGCGGATTGGGTGTACATCGACGAATCTGGGGGACTGTAAATTAGATTGTGTAAATGCTCATCTTTAGGAAAGCAAGTGACACCGAGGTGTCTGGAGAATCGACGATGAGCGTACCTTTTGGCACGGCGAACAGCATG
>WBZV01000656.1_pt1 | contig 18872 bp, 17 predicted proteins | sample 5204221 | NCBI WGS metagenome assembly WBZV01 (sample SAMN12344360, study PRJNA552823) | activated sludge metagenome | biome: Activated sludge suspended growth; feature: Nitrification reactor; material: Wastewater; isolation source: activated sludge from nitrification reactor of wastewater...
GAAAGCCTTCTGTGGCGAACATGGCGGCATCGTGTGCACCTCCACCAACGCCCCCACCATCCTCGACTGGGCCTTCGCCCAGCGCGAAAAGGTGCTGTTCTTCCCCGACCAGCACCTGGGCCGCTGGACCGGCTTCAAGAAGGGCATTCCGCTGGAAGAAATGGTGGTGTGGGACCCGGACCTGGAATACGGCGGCCTCAGCGTCGAGCAGATCCGCAATGCGAAGATCCTGCTCTGGAAGGGCCACTGCTCGGTGCACCAGATGTTCCAGCCGGCACACATCATCAAGTTCCGCAACCAGTACCCCGACGGGCTAGTCATCTCCCACCCGGAGAGCGCCCTCGAAGTGTGTCGCCAGTCCGACTACGTGGGCTCCACCGAGTACATCATCAACGTCATCAAGGCTGCCGCCCCCGGCACCCGCTGGCTGGTGGGCACCGAGCTCAACCTGGTCAATCGCCTCGCCGAAGAAGTCAAAGCCGAGGACAAGATCGTCCAGTTCATGGCGCCCACCGTGTGCATGTGCTCGACCATGCAGCGCATTGACCCCCAGCACCTGGCCTGGACCCTCGAGAACCTGGCCGACGGCAAGGTGGTCAATCGCATCAGCGTGCCTGAGCACGAGGCGACACTGGCCAAGCTGGCCCTGGAGCGCATGCTGGCAGTTTCCTGAGATCGCCTGCAGGCATTCAAGACGGCGCCCTTGGGCGCCGTTTTTCATGGACATCCCCGTGCAGCACCTGGCCGATGAAGGCAGAATGGACATGAAGGAGACCCGATGAGCAGCCTGCGCATCTGCACCTACAACATCCACAAGGGCTTTTCCCAGTTCAACCGGCGTCTGGCCATCCACGACCTGCGAGACCGTCTGCGCCTGCTCGGTGCCGATGTGGTCTTCCTGCAGGAGGTGCAGGGTATGCACCTGCGCCACGCCCGCCGTCACGTGGACTGGCCGGAGCAGCCCCAGCACGAGTTCCTGGCCCGGGATGTGTGGCAGCAGACGGCCTACGGCGGTAACGCCATCTACGACCACGGGCATCACGGCAACGCGATCCTGAGCCGCCACCCCATCCTGTCCCAGGCCAACGAAGACATCTCCGATCACCGCTTCGAGAATCGGGGCCTGCTCCACTGCGAGATCCATGTGGATGGCGTGACCCGGCCGGTGCATTGCGTCTGCGTCCACCTCGGGCTCACCGCCGGCAGCCGGCGGCGCCAGATGGCTGCCCTGGTCAAGCGCCTCGACGCCCTTGCCCCCGACGGTGCGCCCCTGATCATCGCCGGTGACTTCAACGACTGGCGCAACCACGCAGACGACTGCCTGACCGAGCAACTCGGCGTCACTGAGGCCTTCGTGTCGATCCGCGGCCGCCCGGCCCGCAGCTTTCCCAGCACCCTGCCGGTTCTGCGCCTGGACCGCATCTACGTGCGCGGCTTCTCCGTGGACAAGGCGGAAGTTCACTACGGCCAGCCGTGGAGCCGGATCTCCGACCACGCCGCCCTGACCGCCCAGTTGCGCCCCCGCTGAGCCAATGAGTATCGTCTGGTATCCGGCCAACGCCCTGACCCTGCTGGAGAACGGCGCCGAGTTCTTTCCGGCCCTGACAGCGGCCATCGACTTGGCCCGGACCGAGATCTTTCTCGAGACCTACATCTTCGCCAGCGACGAAACCGGCCAGGAGATCGCGGACGCCCTGGGACGGGCCGCAAAACGCGGCGTCACGGTGCGCGTGCTGGTGGATGGCTTCGGTGGTCGCGAGTTCGTCGCCGACATGATGTCGCCGCTGATGGATGCCGGCGTGAATGTACTCATCTACCGCCGGGAGGTCAGCACCCTGTCCCTGCGTCGCCGGCGCCTGCGCCGGCTGCATCGCAAGCTCGCCGTCATCGACGGGCGGATCGCCTTCGTCGGCGGCATCAACATCGTCAGCGACTTCGAAGATCCGCGGGTGCCCGCCCCGCGCCAGGATTACGCGGTGCGCATCGAGGGACCGCTGCTTGCGCCCATCCATGGCAGCGTCCGACGCGTGTGGGAGCTGGTCGCCTGGGCCTCCTTCCGGCGCCGCCTGCGCCTGCGCGGCACGGAGCAGGCCTTTCCACAGCCCTGTGGTGACGTGGAAGCGGCGCTGGTGATCCGCGACAACATCCGTCATCGCCACGACATCGAGAACGCCTACCTGCTCGGCATCGCCGGCTCACGGCGGGACATTCTGCTGGCCAATGCCTATTTCCTGCCCGGCCGGCGCTTCCGCCAAGCCCTGCTCGACGCAGCCCGACGCGGCGTGCGCATCACACTGCTCATCCAGGGTATCGCCGATCACCCGCTGCAGCAGCGCGCGACCCGGGCTCTTTACGGACAGCTGCTCGACGCCGGCATCCGCATCGTGGAATATCACCGCAGCTACCTGCATGCCAAGGTCGCGGTGATCGACGACCACTGGGCCACCGTCGGGTCCAGCAACATCGACCCCTTCAGCCTGCTGCTGGCCCGCGAGGCCAACGTGGTGGTACGCAATGCTGCCTTCGCCAGCGGGCTGCGTTCCCGGCTGCAGCAGGCCATCGACATTGGCGGCCACGAAATCCACGCCAGCGACTGGCAGCGGGGCTCCCGCCTGCAGCGCCTCTTCAACTGGGCCGCCTACGGTCTGGTCCGACTGATGATCGGCATTGCCGGCTACGGCAACCGGCACTGAGCGCCCCCCTAACCCAGCCCTCACCCTCCAGACACCTCCACCCATGTACCCCACCCCCAGCTTCGAAGCCCGCATCTGCCCACCCGACCAACTCCGGGCACGCATTGCCACCCTGCCCCGCCCCCTGGTGTTCACCAACGGCTGCTTCGACATCCTGCATCGCGGCCACGTGACCTACCTGGCCCAGGCCCGCGCCCTCGGTGCCGCCATGGTCGTCGCCCTCAACAGCGACGACTCGGTGCGCCGTCAGGGCAAGGGCGATGACCGCCCCATCAACACCCTGCAGGATCGCCTCGCCGTCATGGCCTCCCTGGGCTGCGTTGACCTGGTCACCTGGTTCGATGAGGACACCCCCATCGCCCGCATCCTCGAATGCCAGCCCGACGTGCTGGTCAAGGGTGGCGACTGGGCGCCGGATCGCATCGTCGGCGCCACGGAGACCCTGGCCCGGGGCGGCAGCGTTCATTCCATCCCCTTCGAACACCAGCGCTCCACCACGGCCCTGCTCGAGAAGATCCGCCGGCTCTGACACCGTCCTTTCTGCAGAACAACATTTACACTATAATTTCTGCAGAAAGGAAGACGCCATGACAGCTCTTGCCCGCCCCGCCTCACCCCAACCAGACGCTGCCGCCGTTCTCGGCAAGGCCGTGGCCCGCGCCGCCGAGCGCCTGGGCCTTTCCCGCGCCCTGCTGGCCCAGGTTCTCGGCCTCAGCCCGGCCAGCGTCAGCCGCCTGTGTTCGGGCACCTACCACCTCGACCCGAAACGCAAGGAATGGGATTTCGCCCTGCTCCTGGTGCGCCTCTTCCGGGCCCTCGACTCCATCGTCGGGGACGAAGGCAGCGCCCGCAGATGGCTTGCCAGCGACAACCTGGCCCTCAACGGCCGCCCCGTCGATCTGATCCGCAATACCGAAGGCCTGGTCCGTGTCGTTCACTACCTGGACGCCTCCCGCGCTGTCGTCTGAGGCCCGCCCCTGGCAGGCCTCCGTCTGGCGCATGGTCGAAGCCCAGCACATCGCCGCAACGATGAAGCTGGTGGACAGCCCAGCGGAACAGGACCTGCTGGAGTCCCTGCTCGAAGGCAGCAAGCCCCCCAGCCCCGGCAACACCGCCAAGCTCGACTACCTGCTCGCGGCTCCCTTCCGTTACAGCCCGCTGCGGGGTGGTTCGCGCTTCCGGGGCGCCACCGACCCGGGCGTGTTCTACGGTGCCGACACCGTGCTCACCGCCTGTGCCGAGCTCGGCTACTGGCGCTGGCGCTTCCTGCGCGACGCACCGGCCCTGGAACGCCTCGAGCCCGTCGCCCATACCGCCTTCCGCACCCGCATCGCCACCACCGCCATTGACCTGCGCCAGCCTCCTCTCGCCCGGGATGCGGCAGCCTGGACCCACCCCACCGACTACACCGCCACCCAGGCCCTCGCCCGTCAGGCCCGCGAGGCCGCCATCGGCGCCATCCTCTATACCTCGGTGCGGGCACCCACCGCAGCCTGGTGCGCCGCCATCCTCACCCCCGACGCATTCTCCTGTGCAGCACCGGAACGACCCACCCAGACTTGGTGGCTGGCCGTCAGGGGCGACGAAATCCAGTGGCGGCGGGACAAGGAGTCAGTGGTTTTCCATGCAGCCCACTGGCGGGGCAAGCCATGAAGGGCACGCGATCCATTATTTGGATATTCACTTTTCGTCTAAAAAGTGACGTTGGTCAGCACTAGAATTAATTAGCGAATCAATAACCACTTTCCCGACACGGAGAATCGCCATGCGCATCGCCAACAACGTCGCTGAACTCATCGGCAACACCCCCCTGGTCAAGCTCAACCGCCTGGCCCCGGCCAACGGCGCCACCGTGGCCCTCAAGCTGGAGTTCTTCAACCCGGCCCACAGCGTCAAGGACCGCATCGCCGCGGCCATGCTCGACGCCGCCGAGGCTGCCGGCAAGATCGGCCCCGACACCATCATCCTCGAGCCCACCTCCGGCAACACCGGCATCGGTCTGGCCATGGTGTGCGCCGCCCGCGGCTACAAGTGCGCCTTCGTGATGCCGGAAACCATGAGCCGCGAGCGCAAGCTCCTGCTCAAGGCTTACGGCGCCGACCTGATCCTCACCCCCGGCCCCGAAGGCATGCCCGGCGCCGTGAAGAAGGCCGAGGAGCTGGCCGCCGCCGACCCGCGCTACTTCATCCCCCAGCAGTTCGAGAACCCCGCCAACCCGGCCATCCACCGCAAGACCACGGCCGAGGAGATCTGGGCCGACACCGACGGCCAGGTGGACATCTTCGTCTCCGGCGTGGGCACCGGCGGCACCGTCACGGGCGTGGGTGAAGTGCTCAAGGAACGCAAGCCCGGGGTGAAGGTGGTGGCCGTGGAGCCCGCCGCCAGCCCCATCCTTTCCGGCGGCCAGCGTGGCCCCCACCCCATCCAGGGTATCGGCGCGGGCTTCGTGCCGGGCATCCTCAACACCCAGGTCTACGACGAGGTTGTGCAGGTACCCAACGATGCGGCCCTCGACACCGCCCGCCGTCTGGCCACCGAGGAAGGCCTGCTGGTCGGCATCTCCTCCGGCGCCGCCGTATGGGCCGCCCTGCAGGTGGCCGAACGCCCCGAGAACGCCGGCAAGCTGGTGGTGGTGATCATCCCGTCCTTCGGCGAGCGCTACCTGTCCACCGTGCTCTTCCAGCACCTGGAAGTCTGACATCCTGATGCCCTTCGACTTCAGCACCGCGCCGGATCGCGCCGGCTCCGACAGCATCAAGTGGCGCCGTTACGCCGGCCGCGACGTGATTCCCATGTGGGTGGCCGACATGGACTTTGCCGCGCCCCCGGCCGTGCTGGAGGCCCTCCGTGCGCGCATCGACCATGGCGTTTTCGGCTATGCCGACCCCTGGCCCTCCGTGCTCGAGGCAGTGATCGAAGGCATCGCCCGGGACCACGCCTGGCGCATCCAGCCCGAGTGGCTGGTGTGGCTGCCGGGGGTGGTCACCGGCTTCAACGTGGCGGTGCGGGCCATCGGCCAGCCCGGTGACGGCGTCTTCACCGCCACCCCGGTGTACCCGCCCTTCCTGCACGCCCCGGCCAACTTCGAGCAGCGCCTGGTCACCACGCCCCTGGTTAGCAGCGGTCAACGCTGGGAATGGGACTGGCCCGCCACCGAAGCCGCCGTGGCCGACGGGGTCCGCCTGTTCATGCTGTGCAACCCCCACAACCCGGTGGGCCGCGTCTTCAACCGGGGCGAGCTGGGCCGCATCGCCGCCCTGGCCGAGCGCCACGATCTGGTGATCTGCTCCGACGAGATCCACTGCGGCCTGGTGCTCGACCCGGCCACGCCGCACATCCCCATCGCCGCCCTGGATGAAAGCGTCGCCCGCCGCAGCATCACCCTGATGGCACCGTCCAAGACCTGGAACATCCCGGCCCTGTACTGCGCCTTTGCCATCATCCCCGACGCCAACCTTCGCGCCCGCTACAAGCGCGCCATGGCCGGCATCGTGCCCCACGTGAATGTACTGGGCCTCACCGCCACCGAAGTCGCCTACCGGGATGCCGGCCCCTGGCGCGAGGCCCTCATCGCCACCCTGCGCAGCAACACCGCCCGGGTGGTCGAAGCCATCAACACCCTGCCCGGCCTGTCCACCACGCCGGTGGAAGCCACCTACCTTGCCTGGATAGACTGCCGCGACTGGCTGGCCGCCAAGGGCATCGACAACGCCGCCCGGCACTTCGAACATGCCGGCGTGGGCCTCTCCGACGGCAAGGACTTCGGCCTGCCGGGCTTCGTGCGCCTCAACTTCGGCTGCCCGCCAGCCCGCCTCGAGGAAGGCCTGGCCCGCATCCGCCGGGCGGTCACGGGCTGAGCCACCGGGTGAAGGCCGCACTGCCCCGGGACTTCCGGCTCTACCTGCTGATCAGTGTCATGGGCGCCCTGGTCCACTTCGGCCAGGGCGTCGCCGTCGGTTGGTCGGTGTATGAGCAGACCGGCTCATCCCTGGCCCTGGGCCTGGTGGGGCTGGCCCAGTTCCTGCCCATCCTGCTGTTCTTCCTGCCCGCCGGCCAGGTTGCAGACCGCTTCGAACGACGCAGCGTGATCGTCACCAGCCTGGCACTCGGCGCCTGCGCAGCCCTGCTCCTGGCGGGTGCGGCCTGGCTGCACCTGGACGTAGCCTGGACCTACGCTGCCCTGGTGCTCTCCGGCTGCGCCCAGATCCTCAACCGGCCCGCCCGGGACGCCCTGATGCCCACCCTCGTCCCACCGGCACAACTGGCCCGGGCCATCGCCCTGGCCAGTTCCCTGCACCAGGTGGCCTCCATGGCCGCACCGGCACTGGCCGGCCTGGGCCTGGCGCTCTTCCATTCAGCCCTCCCCATCCATGCGGCCAATGCCGTCTTCACCCTCATCGCGCTGCTTGCCGCCCTCGCCATCCGGCAGCGCTCCCGTGGCACGAAGACACTGCCCGGAGGCGCCGGGCGTCTTCGCGAGATGCTGGCCGGCTTCACCCACATCCGGCGTACCCGCCTCCTCCTCGCGGTGATGTCCATCGATCTGCTGGCCGTGCTCTTTGGCGGGGCGGTAGCCCTCTTGCCCATGTACGCCAAAGACATTCTTCAGGTGGGACCGGCAGGCCTGGGCCTGCTCAGCACCGCCCCGGCAGTGGGTGCTGCGGTCGCAGGACTGGCCATCGCCCGCTTTGGTGTCGCGCTGGATGGGCGCCTGTTCCTCGCCGCGGTGGGCGGCTTCGGTCTGATGACCCTTGTCTTCGGCGCCTCGACCCATTTTCCGCTCTCCATCGCCGCCCTCACCTTGCTCGGCGGGCTGGACAGCATCAGCGTGGTGATCCGCCAGACCGTCATCCAGCAGGCCACCCCCGACGCCCTGCGGGGCCGCGTGGCCGCGGTGAACCGGGTCTTCATCAGCTCATCGAATGAACTCGGCGCCCTCGAATCCGGCCTCCTCGCCGCACTCATCGGCCCCGTACCGGCGGTTGTGGGCGGCGGCCTCATCACCCTGCTGGTGGTGGCCGCGAGCCCCCGTCTGTTTCCGGAACTGGGCCGCTGGCGCCGCGCCGCGCCCCCCTGAGCCACCGCGCACCTCTTCTGATCTAGCGCAAGTACGCATCTCCGGCCCGGCGCATACTCGCGACGTCGTCCCTGCTGGAGAAGTCCGTGCACACGCAAGCGCCCACCCCCTGCTCAGCCCTTGATGGCATCCTGCAGCACCACGGCCATCGCCCGACCGAGTTGCTGCAGATCCTCATCAATGCCCAGCAACTCGAAGGCTGGCTCCCCGCCCCAACGCTCACTTACCTTGCCCAGGCACTCCGCCTGCCCCGCGCACGGGTCGAGGGCGTGGCAGGGTTCTACAGCTTCCTGTACACCCGCCCCGCCGGACGCTTTCGGGTTCTGTTCTCCGACAACATCACCGACCGCATGCTCGGCAACGCCGAGCTGATGGATGCCCTGTGTCGCAAGCTGTGGATCGAACCCGGCAAGCTTTCCGAAGACGGCCTGGTCAGCATCGACGCCACCTCCTGCACCGGACTGTGCGACCAAGGGCCCGCGATGCTCGTCAATGGGCGCGCCATCGGCCAGCTAAACCATCGGCGCATCAATGAGATTGCCGAGCTCATCCGTCAGCAACGCCCCTTGGCCCAGTGGCCGTCGGAGTATTTCCATATCGACGACAACATCCGGCGTCGGGACGCGCTCCTCAACCTGGACATGAAGCCCGGAGCGGCCCTTGCCAGTGCCATCGCCCGTGGCCGGGCCGGCTGGCTGGCCGAGATGCAGGCGTCCAACCTGCGCGGTCGTGGCGGTGCCGGTTTCGCCACCGCCGTAAAGTGGTCCAGTGCCCGCAATGCCCCCGGCGAGCCCAAGGTGATCGTCTGCAACGCCGACGAAGGCGAACCCGGCACCTTCAAGGACCGTGTCCTTCTCAATACCTACGCCGACCTGGTTTTCGAGGGCATGACCCTCGCCGCCTGGGCAGTGGGTGCCTCGGAAGGCTTTCTCTACCTGCGTGGAGAGTACAGCCACCTGCTGCCGCAACTGGAAGCCGTGCTCGCCCGACGCCGGGCCGAGGGTCTTCTCGGCATGCGCATCCTCCACGAGCCGGGCTTCGACTTCGACATCCGCATCCACCTGGGGGCAGGCGCCTATGTGTGCGGCGAGGAATCCGCCCTCATCGAATCGCTGGAGGGCAAGCGCGGCACACCCCGCATCCGCCCGCCTTTCCCGGTGACCTGCGGTTACCTGGGTCGACCGACGGTGGTGAACAACGTGGAGACCCTGGCCAAGACCTGTCTCATCGCCCTCCAGGGCGGCGAGGCCTTTGCCGCCACCGGCACCGCCCAGTCGGCCGGCACCAAGCTGCTGTCCATCTCCGGCGACTGCGCCGCGCCCGGCATCTACGAATACCCCTTCGGCGTCTCCATCGCCCGGGTGCTGGAGGACTGCGGCGCCAGTGACACCCAGGCCGTGCAGGTGGGCGGCGCCTCCGGCATCTGCCTGGCGGGCTATGAGTTCCAGCGCCGCATCGCCTACGAAGATGTACCCACTGCCGGTGCCTTCATGATCTTTGACGGCACCCGCGACCTCTTCGAGGTGGCACGCAGCTTCGTCCATTTCTTCGCCCATGAGAGCTGCGGCTTCTGCACGCCCTGCAGGGTCGGCACCGCGCTGCTGAAGGGCTTCATGGACAAGCTGGCCGATGGTCATGGCGCCCAGGCCGACCTCGCCGACATCGACTGGCTCGACCGCCTGCTCAAGAACGCCAGCCACTGCGGCCTGGGCAGCGCCGCGCCCAACCCGGTGATCGACACCCTGCAGAAATTCCGTCCGGCCTACGAGCGGCGGCTGGTGTCCCTGGATTTCGAGCCCGCCTTCGACCTGGACGCCGCCCTGGCCGAGGCCCGTCAGCTCACCGCCCGGGATGATCCCGGCGCACACCTGCACACCCACGAGGAGGGCACATCATGAGCAAGCAGTTCCTTCTCGATGGTCAGCCGGTGCCCTTCGAGGACGGCCAGAGCATCCTCGAAGCCGCCCGCAAGGCCGGCCACTACATCCCCAGCCTGTGCTGGCACAAGGACTTTCCGGCCCACGGTAGCTGCAAGCTGTGCATCGTCAAGGCCGCCGGCCGTCACGTGTCGGCCTGCGCCACGCCGGCCAAGGAAGGTTGGGAGGTGGAAAGCAACACCCCCGAGATGAACGGCGAACGTCGCGCCCTCCTGCAGATGCTCTTCGTGGAGGGCAATCACTTCTGCCCCTCCTGCGAGAAGAGCGGCAACTGCGAGCTGCAGGCCCTGGGCTACGAGTACGAGATGCTCACCTCGCGCTTCCGCCACTTCTACCCCGACCGCCCGGTGGACGCCTCCCACCCGGACGTACTGCTCGACTTCAACCGCTGCATCTTCTGCGAGCTGTGCGTGCGCGCCAGCCGCGACGTGGACGGCAAATCGGTGTTCGCCCTCACGGGCAGAGGCATCAACAAGCACCTGGTGGTCAACGCGGAATCGGGCCGGCTGGCCGACACGGACTTCAGCAAGGACGATCTGGCCGCCCACATCTGCCCGGTGGGGGTGATCCTCCACAAGGGCCCCGGCTTTGCCGTACCCATCGGCGAGCGCACCTACGACATGGCCAGTATCCGCAGCCAGAAGCTCAAGGAGGAGGAATCATGAGCCCCGCCCGGCCGCCCGAAGGCGCTCGCACCGCAGCCCGAGAGGGCGGAGGTAGTCCAGTTAGCGCCCCCGCCCGCAAGCTGCGCGTTGCCACCACCTCCCTGGCCGGCTGCTTCGGCTGCCACATGTCCTTTCTCGACATCGACGAGCACCTCTTCGAGCTGGTGGAGCTGATCGAGTTCGACCGCTCGCCCCTCACCGATATCAAGGACGTGGGGCCCTGCGACATCGGCCTGATCGAAGGCGGCGCGTGCAACGCCGAGAACGTGCACGTGCTGCGCGCCTTCCGCCGCAACTGCAAGACCCTGATCGCCCTGGGCGCCTGCGCCGTCAATGGTGGCCTGCCGGCCCAGCGCAACCACCTGCCCCTGTCCGAATGCCTGCGCGAGGTGTATCAATTCCGCCCCGGGATCGCCAACGGCCAGATTCCCAACGACCCGGAGCTGCCCCTGCCCCTGGACAAGGTGCGGCCCATCCACGAGGTGGTGCGCATCGACTACTTCCTGCCCGGTTGCCCGCCTTCGGGGCCGGCCATCTGGAAGTTCCTCACCGATCTGATCGCCGGCCGTACCCCGCGGCTGACCGGCGGCCTGCTGCACTACGACTGAGGTTCACACCATGAGCTTCGAACTGGAAACCGCCGTCAACCGCGAAGGCCTGCGCCGGGTGGCCATCGACCCCGTTTCGCGGGTGGAAGGCCACGGCAAGGTCACCCTGCTGCTCGACGAAGCCGGCCACGTGAAAGAGGCACGGCTGCACATCGTCGAGTTCCGCGGCTTCGAGAAATTCATCCAGGGCCGGCCCTACTGGGAAGTCCCGGTGATGGTCCAGCGCCTGTGCGGCATCTGCCCGGTGAGCCACCATCTGGCCGCCGCCAAGGCCCTCGACCCGGTGGTCGGCGCCCTCACCCTCACCCCCACGGCCGAGAAGATCCGCCGCCTGATGCACTACGGGCAGATCCTCCAGTCCCACGCCCTGCACTTCTTCCATCTGTCGTCCCCCGACCTGCTCTTCGGCTTCGAGTCACCCGTCCAGCAACGCAACATCGTCGGCGTGGCGGCGGCGCATCCGGAGGTGGCGCGGCAGGGGGTGCTGCTGCGCAAGTTTGGCCAGGAGGTGATCCGCATCACCGCCGGCAAGCGGGTGCACGGCACCGGGGCGGTGCCGGGCGGTGTGAACAAGTCACTCACCGCCGCCGAACGCGACGAGCTGCTCGCCGACGCCGACCAGATGATCGCCTGGAGCCGCGACGCGGTGCATCTGGCCCGCCGCCTCCACGAAAGCGACCGCGCCCTGTATGACGAGTTCGGCCTGTTCCGCAGCCACCTGTTCAGCCTGGTGCGGGCCGACGGCGCCATGGACCTCTACGATGGGCACCTGCGCCTGCGCGATGCCCGCGGCCACATCGTCAGGGACGGCATCCCCTGCGCCGACTACGAGCAGCACATCGTCGAGGAGGTGAAGTCCTGGAGCTACATGAAGTTCCCCTTCATGAAGGATCTCGGCCCTGCCCGTGGCTGGTACAAGGTCGGCCCCCTGGCCCGGGTACAGAACTGTGATTTCATCCCCAGCGCGCTTGCCGAGATCGAGCGCCAGGCCTTCATCGCCCACGGCGAAGGCGAGCCGGTGCACGCCCCGCTGGCCTACCACTGGGCCCGCATGATCGAAATGCTCCACGCCGCCGAGGTGATCCGCAGCCTGCTCGACGATCCGGACCTGCTCTCCGACCAGCGCATGAACGAGGGCACCAAGGGGCGCGAAGGCGTCGGCATCATCGAAGCACCCCGGGGCACCCTGATCCACCACTACCGGGTGGACGACGACGATCTGGTGAGCTATTGCAACCTGATCGTGTCCACCACCCACAACAATCAGGCCATGAACGAGGCCGTGCGCCAGGTGGCGCGCCGCTACCTGGACGGGCGCCAGCTCACCGAGGGGCTGCTCAACCACATCGAGGTGGCCATCCGCGCCTTCGACCCTTGCCTGTCCTGCGCCACCCACGCCCTGGGCAAGATGCCGCTGGTGGTGGAATTGCTGACCGCCGACGGCAGCCTGGCGGACCGGGTTGCCCACGGAGGCTGAGGCCATGTCCCTGGTGATCTTCGCCGTGGGTAACCCCTCCCGGGGCGATGACGCCCTCGGCCCGCTCCTGATGGCCGAACTCGAAACACAGAGTCTGCCCGGGGTCACCCTGGTGACCGACTTTCAGCTGCAGATCGAGCATGCCCTGGACCTTGACGGCCACGATCTGGCCCTGTTCATTGACGCCGGCACCGGCACACCCGCCCCCTTCGACTTCTACGAGGTGAGCGCCTCTGCCGGCATGTCCATCACCACCCATGCCCTGACCCCATCGGCGGTGCTGCAGGTGCATGCGCAACTTCGGCCGGTCACGCCACCGGCCTTCGTGCTGTGCATCCGCGGCGATCATTTCGAGCTGGGCGAAGGCCCCGGCGAGGCGGCGCGAACACACCTCCAGGCGGCGCGCGCGCATCTGGCGGAATGCCTTGCCCTGCCTGAAGCACAAGCCTGGCGCCAACGGCAGACCCATGACGGGGCCGCCAGACCCGCGCCCGAGCGCTTGTGAGCGCATCGACTGGGCGGCCCGGCTTCACCCCTCCGACGCTCACGGCCCCCTTGTACGGCGGCGCTTTCGTCGCACGCGCTGAGGCAAGTCCAAGGGCTAGTTCTGGGCTGCGGAGGCCCGCCGGACGACATATTCCTTGAGCAGAATCGAGATAGCCTGGGCCGCCGGCTCCCGCAGGCGGGTACCCCCACGAAGCTGGGCCACCAGTACCGGGCACGGCTGGGCGCGTTCGGTCGGGCCGCCCCGCACCAGCAATAGCTGATCACAGGGCAGTTCGTGCCACGCCGGAGAGCGGGCATCGATGCCAATGCTGACGGAATCCTCCCGGGAAGCCAGCCAGATCCGCAGCTCATCACTGAAGGACGCGCACGACACCACGCGCTCCGACTCGCCGCAGCGGCCAAAGCCGCTGACCCACACGAGCTCTTCCTTGATCCTCTCGCCGTCCGGACTGAGCAGGCCGATGGCAATCCTCTCGGCATCCAGGGCACGCAGGAGCTGACGCAAGGCCCGGAGGGTGGCGAAACGCACATCGTCCAGGTGGCGAACCAGGGCAGCCCCGGTGATCGCGGCTTCAGAAACGGGATCTCCCACGTCGTCATCTCCAAGGGGCTGACCGAATTGCCGCCCCATACGCGACAAGGATTCTTGCTCAAGCTTGCAGAACATGAGGCTGGCCCTCGGGTGCATTCCAGCGCGGATGCAGTGGTAGGGGACACTTGACGGCACGCCGCACAGGCAATGTCTCAAGACATAAATTAACAGTTACGCCAAATTCTACAACAAAGGTAGATTTTGAACGGCATATTGCCAAATCGATATTTTTACTGAATTTAGCGCGAAACCGCGCCGGAGGACTGCGCAAAAATGCCTGGGGAATTCACGAAATTTTATGAAACAGTGCGAAATCCAACGCCGGAGAGGCAGATGGCATCACTGGAACGGATAAATTGAATGCGGGCTCAACCTCATTTCACAGACCGCACGCCGTGAAACGGGGAGATGGACGCAGCCCCTGCCGGCCACGCCGACGGGCAGGGGAAGGAGAATCAGCGGAAGATCGGGTTCAGCAAGACTTGCCGAACGGCAGGTGAAAAGTGTGATGCGTGTTCAGGTGGCCCGGCCGCGTCGCTGGAGAGCCATGATCTTGGCCTGGACGTAGCCCTTGAGTTCGCGGAATGGAACAGGTTTGCTGTACAGGATCACATCAGCCGGCAAGCCACCGTTCTCGACGATCTCGTCTTCAGTAAGCCCGCTAACCACCACGATGTCGAGATCCTGCAGCTGAGGATCGGCCCGCAGGCGACGGATCATCTCGAACCCGTCAATGCCCGGCATGCGCAGATCGGTGATCAGCAAGTCAGGCGGAACACGGCCGATCTCGAGGAGACCATCAATCCCGCTGGACACCATGCGCACCTGAAGAGGCAGGGCCCAGGTGGAAAAAGTGTGCTCATAAAGCTTCTGCAGGATGCGGTCGTCCTCGGCCACGAGCACCTGGAGGACACCTGCTGCAGCGCGTAGCGCGCTCTGCCCACCACCCGCCATGGAACGGGCGCGGAACTCTTCGATCGAGCTCACACGGATGCGCCGATGCCCCCCGGCAGTCTTCCATCCTTCCAGCTGGCCGTTCTCGACCATCTGCTGGACGGTGCCCAAGGAAAGCCCCAAGCGCTGGGCGGCTTCGGAGGTGCTGCAATATTCCTTTTCAGGAGATTCGGGCGTGGCGGCCATTTCAATAGGGCATAAAGAACGAGTCAGTGTTGAACGATGTTACCAGCTAAGCCGGTGGTGTCGGGGCGCTGACTTTGCCCCGGCATCTCCTTCAATTGACGACAATATCTCAAAATGGGATATCGTCGTCAAAATCACCAAAACCGCCCCCTGCAGGCTTCTTGGGGGCCGATGCACCAGCGGGAGCAGGAGCGGGGGCCGGCGCGCCGCCGTAGCCGCCATCCCGACCTCCGCCGCCCGTGGCAGGCGCAAAGCTGCCTTCGTTGCGTGACGGGGCATCAGCGCCACCCATGCCCTGGCGGCTGCCCAGCATTTTCATCTCGTCAGCACGGATTTCGGTGGTGTAGCGATCCTGACCATCCTTGTCCTGCCACTTGCGCGTGCGCAGGGAGCCTTCAACATACACCGCGCTCCCCTTGCGCAGATACTGACCGGCGATCTCGGCAAGCTTGCCGAAGAACACCACCCGGTGCCATTCGGTGGCCTCGCGCTTCTCACCGCTGGCCTTGTCGCGCCAGGTGTCGGTGGTGGCGAGGGTGATGTTGCAGATCGCGTCGCCACTCGGGGCATAGCGGGTTTCCGGGTCCTTGCCCAGGTTGCCGATAAGAATCACCTTGTTGACCGAAGCCATATGTCTCTCCTGAAAAATTCTTGGGGCGGAATCAGGCGGCAGCGGGACGCCGGATCGGCGGGGGAACCATGCCCGAGGCGAGGATCAACCAGACCAGGGCAAGACCGCCCCCCAGCAGGGATACCGCGCCCGCCCCCACGTGCTGGACCAGCCAGCCGCCCAGGGCGCCGCCCAGAAACAGCCCGACGGACTGCAATGTATTGTAGATGCCCAGAGCCGTGCCTTTGGCATGGGGAGGCGCGATCCGCGAGATCCATGAAGGCTGGGTCGCCTCAAGCACATTGAAAGCAACGAAGAACAGCGTCAGCAGGATGGCCAGCGGCCACAGCCCCGTGCTTCCCGTCAGGTACAAACCGGCCTGGACGACAATAAGCAAGCCGATGGCCGAGTTGAACACCTTCTTCATGGCCCCCTTCTTCTCGGCCATGATGATGGCGGGCACCATCACCACGAAAGACAGCAGCACCGCGGGCAGATAGACCTTCCAGTGCTCGGCCATCGGCAGCCCGGCGGCCACCAGGCCGGCCGGCACCAGCACCCACATGGCGGTCTGCATCAGATGCAGGGCGAAGACACCGAAGTTGAGCCGCATCAGCTGGCCATTGCCCAGCACCTCGGAGAAGCGCCCGACGGCCCGGGGCACCGGCGGTGCGGCGGGTACGACGAAGAGCACCGTGAACACGGCCCCGACGGCCAGTGCAGCGGTAAGCCAGAACAGGCCATCCATGCCGATCAACGCATACAGCAGCGGCGCAGCCACCATCGACAGGGCGAACACGAGGCCGATGGACGAGCCGATCATGGCCATCACCTTGGTGCGGTGCTGGTCGCGGGTGAGGTCGGCCGCCAGGGCCGTGACCGCTGCCGAGATGGCACCGGCACCCTGCAGCACCCGGCCGATGATGACCGTCTGCACGTCCTGGGCGAGGGCGGCCACGACGCTGCCGACAATGAACAGGAGCAGACCGAAGACGATCACCGGCTTGCGTCCGAAACGGTCGGAGGCGGCACCAAAGGGAATTTGCAGGAAAGCCTGGGTGAGCCCGTAGGCGCCGATGGCCATGCCGACCATCGCCACGTTGTCACCGCCCGGCATGCCGTGGGCATGCACCGCAAAGACGGGCAGGATCAGGAACAGGCCGAGCATGCGCAGGGCGAAGATCGCGGCCAGCGAAACGCCGGCGCGACGCTCGGCCGGGCTCATCTTGTCGGTGTCGGAAGAAGCCATCGAAGCTGCTGCGTGGGGAGGGGCAAGAGGCGTATATTAACAGGTTGCCCCCACCCCGAACGCCCCATGGAAGCCATCCGAATCCGCGGTGCCCGCACCCATAACCTGAAGAACATCGCGCTCGACATTCCGCGCAACAAACTCACCGTGATCACCGGGCTTTCCGGCTCCGGCAAGAGCTCGCTGGCCTTCGACACGCTCTACGCTGAGGGCCAGCGTCGCTATGTGGAGAGCCTGTCGGCCTACGCGCGGCAGTTCCTGCAGTTGATGGAGAAACCCGATGTGGACCTGATCGAGGGCCTGTCGCCGGCCATCTCCATCGAACAGAAAGCCACCAGCCACAACCCGCGCTCCACGGTGGGCACCGTCACCGAGATCCACGACTACCTGCGCCTGCTCTACGCCCGCGCTGGCACGCCCCACTGCCCCGACCACCCGGAGCACGCCCTGGAGGCCCAGAGCATTTCCCAGATGGTGGACGCGGTGCTGGCCCTGCCCGAAGAGACCAAGCTAATGATCGTCGCCCCGGTGGTCAGCGGCCGCAAGGGCGAACAGGCCGATCTGTTTGCCGAGCTGCGCGCCCAGGGCTTCGTGCGGGTGCGGGTGGATGGCATCGTCCATGAGCTCGACAACCTGCCGGCCCTCGACAAGGCCCGGCGGCACACCATCGAAGTGGTGGTGGATCGTCTCAAGGTGCGCCAGGACTTGCGCAGCCGCATCGCCGAATCCTTCGAGACCGCCCTCACCCATGCGGAGGGCCGCGCCATTGCCGTCGAGATGGACAGCGGCACCGAACACCTGTTCTCGGCCAAGTTCGCCTGCCCGGTGTGCAGCTTCGCCCTGGCCGAGCTCGAACCGCGCCTGTTCTCCTTCAACAACCCGATGGGCGCCTGCCCCAAGTGCGACGGCCTCGGCCACGTGGACTTCTTCGACCCCGCCCGTGTCGTCGCCCACCCCGAGCTGTCCCTGGCCTCCGGCGCCATCCGCGGCTGGGACCGGCGCAACCAGTTCTATTTCCAGCTCCTCGCCAGCCTCGCCAGCCACTACGGCTTCGACATCGAGACCCCCTGGGAGAACCTGCCGGAAGCCACCCGCGAAGTGGTGCTGCACGGCTCCGGCAAAGACAAGATCGCTTTCCGCTACCTGTCCGACGGTGGCAAGGCGGTGATCAAGGAGCATGCCTTCGAAGGCATCATCCCCAACCTGGAGCGGCGCTTCAAGGAAACCGACTCCCTGGCCGTGCGCGAGGAGCTCGCCAAATACCGGGCCAACCAACCCTGCCCTGCCTGCCACGGCACGCGCCTGCGCACCGAGGCGCGCTTCGTGCTGATCGGGGGTCGCAACCTCTCCGAGATCAGCCGCCTGCCCCTGGGCCAGTGCAAGGCCTTCTTTGACAGCCTCAGCCTCACCGGCCAGCGGGGTCAGGTGGCCGACAAGATCGTCTCCGAGATCTCCAGCCGCCTGCAGTTCCTGATCAACGTCGGGCTCGACTACCTTTCCCTCGACCGCTCCGCCGACACCCTGTCGGGCGGCGAAGCCCAGCGCATCCGCCTGGCCAGCCAGATCGGCTCCGGCCTTACCGGTGTCATGTATGTGCTCGACGAGCCCTCCATCGGCCTGCACCAGCGCGACAACGACCGACTCCTTGACACCCTCCGCCGTCTACGCGACATGGGCAACACCGTGATCGTCGTCGAGCACGACGAGGACGCCATCCGCATGGCCGACTACGTGGTTGACATGGGTCCCGGTGCCGGCGAACACGGCGGGCAGGTGATTGCCGAAGGCAAGCCGGAAGACGTGGCCGCCCACCCCGACTCCCTCACCGGTGCCTACCTGTCGGGCACCCGGAGCATTGCCGTACCCGCCACCCGGCACCGCCCCGACCCCGAACGCACGCTGCGCATCAAGGGCGCCACCGGCAACAACCTGCGCGACACCTGCGTCGATATCCCGGTGGGGCTATTCACCTGCGTCACCGGCGTTTCCGGATCGGGCAAGAGCACCCTCATCAACGATACCCTCTACGCCCACGTGGCCCGCCACGTGAACGGCAGCAGCATCGAAGCGGCCCCCTGCGCCGGCATCGAGGGGCTGGACCACTTCGACAAGGTCATCAACGTGGACCAGAGCCCCATCGGCCGCACCCCGCGTTCCAACCCGGCCACCTACACCGGCCTGCTCACCCCCATCCGCGACCTCTTCTCCGGTGTACCCGAAGCCAAGGCCCGCGGCTATGGCCCCGGGCGCTTCAGTTTCAACGTCAAGGGCGGGCGCTGCGAAGCCTGCCAGGGCGACGGCGTGATCAAGGTGGCGA
>WBZV01000658.1_pt1 | contig 18856 bp, 19 predicted proteins | sample 5204221 | NCBI WGS metagenome assembly WBZV01 (sample SAMN12344360, study PRJNA552823) | activated sludge metagenome | biome: Activated sludge suspended growth; feature: Nitrification reactor; material: Wastewater; isolation source: activated sludge from nitrification reactor of wastewater...
TGCTGGCCTGCTTCGGACGTGTGCCCCTGTTTTTCTACGTGCTGCATCTCTACGGGCTGCACCTGCTTTACCTGGCGTTTGTCGCCGTCCTGGGGCGCACCCAGGGCGATCGTTATGGCTTTGTCGAGGTGTGGCCGATCTGGGTGGTGGCCGGGGCTGCGCTGGTGGTCCTCTACCTGCCGTGCCGCTGGTTTGCGGGCGTGAAGCAGCGCAGTGGCGTGGGCTGGACGAGTTATTTCTGAGATGAAGCAGCGCCTTTCCGCCCCCCTGAAGGGCCTCGGAAGGTCGATCTCCGGTGTGCGGAGATTCCCGCTCGCCTGCCTCATCGTGCTGGCCATGCTGGCGGCCACGCTGCTGCCGGTGTCCCACGCCTACCTGCACCTCCATGGGGGCGGTGATGGTCCGGTGGCCGACTGTGTCCCCGCTGGGGGCTCCCCGTTGCCATGGGGCGCGGACGATCCCTGCCCGACCGCGCCGCGCACCCACGCCGACCACTGCCCCTTGTGCCTGCACCTGGCCCAGCCCCTGCTGCCAACGGCCGACATCCCCGGTTTCAAGGCGGTGGCGGGGTACGGGGCATTCATCTTCCCCCTGGCCTTGGGTGCACCCGCCGGGCGGACCCCCTGGCTGATACCGGCCCCCCGCGCCCCACCCGCGTCTTTCTCCTGATCCGTCCTTCCAGTACCCGCCCTTTCCTCATCGCCCTGCCGCCTATCGGCATGCCGGGGGGAGAGGGTGTCGATCATCGGGCAGCCTTTGCCCAGGAGAAAGTTTGCGCTCATGAAAACGAAACTGCTGTCACTGGCGGTGTCATCCGCCCTGTCGTCCCTGTATTCCCCTTGCCACGCCGCAGCCGACGGCGACTCGGCCATCGTGCTCGGCGAGGTCGCCGTCCGCGGCCAGGCCAGCGGCCCCCTGCCGACCCACAGCATCCTCAGTTCCGTCGATATCCTCGGCGGCGACAAGGTGCAGGACAAGAACGTCATGAACAGCTGGGAGCTGATCGGGCAGATGCCCGGCATCCAGCTCACCGAAACCCGCATGGGGGCCGAGTCGGGCAAGGCGACCTTCCGGGCCTTCAATGGCGAGGGTTATATCAACGGCATCAAGGTGCTCATCGACGGCATCCCCAGCAACGTCAATAGCGGCAACCAGCGCTTCATCGACATGATCTTCCCCCTCGACATCGAGTACATCGAAGTCGTGCGGGGGACCAACGACCCGCGCTACGGCCTGCACAACATCGGCGGTAACATCAATCTCGTGACCCGCCAGGGGGGCAACTACACCGACGGCCGCCTTTCCGTCGGCAGTTTCAACACCCGGGAGTTGCAGGTGGCGCTGGGTCGCGATTCCGGCGGCTGGTCCCAGAGCTACTTTTTCGCCAAGCAGGACACCGATGGCCACCGGGACCATTCCGAATCGGAAAAGTACTCGGCGAGCGCCAAGTGGTTCTACACGCCCACCGGTGCCGATCTCACCGCCGGCGTGATCGTGCGGGCCTACAGCCATCAGGCGGAGGAGCCGGGTTTCCTGACCGCCAGCGAGCTGGCCGTCAGCCGCAGCCAGTCGGCGGCGAAGAACGCCCGGGATGGCGACGATCGGGACATGAAGCACGTCAGCGCGCACCTCGACTGGCAGCTCAACCCCAGCACTTCCCTCAGCAGCAAACTCTACTTCAACACCTACACCGACGACCGCAAGGTGACCTTCACCAGCAATCCGGCGGGCTCCGCGCCCCGCCAGCGCCGCATGTGGGACGAGGACCAGACCGGCCTGATGACCACCCTGACCTGGCGCGCCAGCGACGCCCTGGTGATCGACGGTGGCTTCAACGTGGAGCACCAGGACAACCGCTACCGGCGCTATCGCTACGCCTACGCCGTCCCCACGGACTTCTCCAAGCCGGTTTCCACGTCGAACGATGACAGCTACACCCTGCGCAACCTGGGGGCCTACGTACAAGCGGTCATCAAACCCATCGACTCCCTGAAGATCATCCCCGGCTTCCGGGCGGACAAGTTTTCCGGCCGCACCGAACTTCACACCACCGGCGCGACGGCGTCCCTGCAGGACTACGGCTGGATCAGCCAGCCCAAGTTCAGCGTGGTGTATGGCGTGACGCCTTCAACCAGCGTCTATGCCAACTGGGGCCGCACGTTCCAGATCCTCACCGGCTCCCGGGCGCCGGCCTACCTCACCCCCGGCCAGGCCGAGTTCAGGCCGTCCATCAACACGGGCAAGGAGATCGGGGTCAAGCTCAAGCCCCTCGCCGATACGGAAGTCCGGGTGGCCGTGTGGCAGCAGGACGCCACCGACGAAGTGGCCAACATGCCGAGCACCGGCACCACCGTCGGCCTCGGCCAGACCCGCCGCAAGGGCGTGGACTTCCAGGCTACCGGCCGGGTGACGGACAAGCTCAAGCTGTGGCTGTCCCACTCCCTGCAGGAGGCCACGGTGCAGCGCGCCTTCACCGCCGGCGGTGTGTCCCTCGCCGGGAAGGAGGTCTTCTCGACGCCGCGCTACATCTCCAACATCGGCGCCGAGTACCAGGCCACCGAGAAGTGGCGGTTCAGCCTCCAGGGGCGTGCCCAGGGGAGCTATTACATCGACGACCTGAACGCCAAGGGCAAACACGGCGGCTTCGTGCTCTTCGATACCTCCGTGCGCTACGCCCTGACGAAGGCCGCCAGCCTGGATCTGCAGTTGAAGAACCTGACCGACCGCAAGTATGAGTACGTCTGGTACGACAACTTCTTCTGGCCGGCGGGCAGCGAGCAGCCCATGTATTCACCGGGGCCGGGGCGGTCGGCCTATCTGTCCCTCAACCTGAAGATGTAAGTGCGCCTTCCGGCCCGCTGTTGCCGTCCCGGGACAGCCGCAGCGGTTATCCGTGGGCGCTACTGGAAGAGCCTGGGGCGCCTGCAGCGAGGCGCTTGATTACGGGCCGCGTCCACGAAAAAACGGCCCCCGTTTCCGGGGGCCGCCGCAGGTGCCAACCTTGCTGGGAGAAAGCTTGAATCAGAACACCCGATTCACCGAGGCGATCCACGTCCCGGCGTTCATGTCCTTGGTGGTGCCGTTGCCGGCCAGGCTGGGGTAGTTTTTCCAGTAGTCGGCGCCGACGGTGGTGGTGTAGGCCAGGCCGAGGGTCCAGGCGCCGGGCATGGCCTTGGTCACGCCCACCTTGTAGTCGCTGTAGTCCAGGCCTTTGGCGTTGGCGATGGTCTGGCGGCCGGCGTGGAGGGTGGCGGTCCAGGTGGGGATGAATTCGTAGGCGATGTTGGCCTCGATGTACCAGGAGCCGGTGGTGTCCTTGCCGGTGACACCCGCGTTCGGCTTGTTGGGGAAGGCGCCGAAGCCGGCGTTGTTGCTGGTGAAGCCGAAGTAGCCCACGTCGGTGAGGGCGCGGGAGTACTTGACGTTGAGCCACTGCCAGGTGCCCGAGAGGTAGAGCTCGGTGGTGTCGTAGGTCTTGCTGGCGTAGCTGCCGGCGGGGGTGATCTTGTCGTAGTTGGCCTTCGGGAAGATGAACTGCAGCAGGCCCACGTCGTAGCTGAAGTCTCCCACCGCGCCCCGGTAGCCGCCGTAGAGGTCGATCTCCACATTCGCGTTGGCGTAAAGGTTGGCGCTGGTGTTGGACATCCAGGCGCCGGCGTAGAAGCCCGAGGCGTGGGCGTAGTCCACACCACCCTGGATGGCCGGGTTGCCCCAGGTCTGGCGGATGCCGCGGAATACGTATTCCGAAACCAGGCCGATGTTGGCGGTGAGCTCCGGTGCGGCGGCCGGGGCGTCTTCTGCAAAGGCGGGGGCGACGAGGGCGGGCAGGCCGATCAGCAGGCCGGTTCTCACAGTCCGAAGTGCGGTTTTCATTGGAGGTGCCTCTGGGTGTTGGGGTGAGGCCATTTCACGCGCACCCGCGACCTTCCTCAATTCCCCCTCCGACCTACTCCCAAAGTCGAATTGTTCGCCACGGCCCCGCGGCGGACAGTGCAGCCATATCGCTTCCGGCGGTGTGGTTTTTATTCGACCTTGAGGAGAACGCAGATGAACACGACGACAGTGGATGCCGTGGCAAGCGGCATCGGGAGCGGCGGCAGCGCGACGCTCCATCGCAAGATCGGCTGGGCGGGCGCCTTCTGGGTAGCCAGCGGGGTCCCGGCCCTGGTCCTTTTTTCCATCGGCTCCATTGCCGCCACGGTGGGCAAACCGTCGTGGGCGGTGTGGATCATTTCCATCGCCTTCGGCTTCCTGCAGTCCTTTTCCTACGCCGAGATCGCCGGCCTCTTCCCGCACAAGTCGGGCGGTGCGTCGGTGTATGGGGCGGTGGCCTGGGTGCGCTACAGCAAGATGCTGGCGCCCCTGTCGGTGTGGTGCAACTGGCTGGCCTGGTCGCCGGTGCTGGCCATTGGCTCGGGGCTGGCGGCGGGCTACATCCTGTCCATCCTGTTTGCCCCGGACGCTGCCATCAACACCTGGCAGATCACCCTGCTGGACCTCTCCGGCATCAAGGCCGGCCTGTCCCTGCGCATCAACGCCACCTTCGTGCTGGGTGCGGCGGTGCTGCTGGCGGCCTTCGCCATCCAGCACCGGGGCATCCTGCAGGCGGCGCGCATGCAGATGGTGCTGGGCGTTGCCGCCCTCGCGCCGCTGATGCTGATCGGCCTGTGGCCGCTGCTCTCCGGTGACGTGCCCTCCGCCAACCTGACGCCCCTCTACCCCCTGGCCAAGGACGCCGGCGGCGCGGTGATCGACGGCGCCTGGGACATGGCCGGGCTGACCCTGATCGCCGGCGGCCTCTTCATGGCGGCCTGGTCCACCTACGGCTTCGAGACGGCGGTGTGCTACACTCGCGAGTTCCGCAACCCGCGCACCGACACCTTCAAGGCCATCCTGTACTCGGGCCTGCTGTGCATCTTCGTGTTCACCGTGGTGCCGCTGGCCTTCCAGGGTTCCATCGGCCTCGGCCAGCTGGTTACGCCGGCGGTGGTGGATGCGGCCGGCACGGTGGTCACTCCGGCGGTGTACGACGGCATCCTGGCACCGGACATCTACAGCGGCATGGGCGTGGCCCACGCCATGGCCCACATGCTGGGCGGCAGCGCGCTGATCGAGCATGTGCTGATGGCCATGCTGGTGCTGGCCCTGGTGCTGTCCATCATGACCTCCATGGCGGGCTCCTCGCGCACCCTGTACCAGGCCTCGGTGGATGGCTGGCTGCCCAAGTACCTCTCCCACGTGAATGCCAACGGCGCGCCGACCCCGGCCATGTGGACCGACCTGGGCTTCAATCTGATCCTGCTGCTGATGTCCGACTACGTCTTCGTGCTGGCCATCTCCAACGTCTGCTACATCCTCTTCAACTTCCTCAACCTCAACGCCGCCTGGATCCACCGCATCGACCGCCCGACCTGGCCGCGCCCCTTCAAGGCGCCCAGCTGGCTGATCGCCATCGGCACCGTGCTGGCCTTCGTCAATCTGGCGCTGATGGGCATGGGCGCCGACATCTGGGGCGCCGGCACCCTGGCCACCGGCCTGCTGGCGGCGGCGATGATCCTGCCGGTGTTCTTCTACCGTCACTACATCGTCGACAAGGGTGAATTCCCCGCCGCGATGCAGGAAGACATGCACCTGGGCAGCGAAGCGGGCGTGGGCACCCGCGCCGGCATCCTGCCTTACCTGACCCTGGCCGGCGGTGCGGCGCTGATCGCCATCGCCCACGCCGTGGCCGTGCTGTGAGGAGGCCCGCGATGCTGCACTCCGACATCAAGAGCCGCCCCACCTACCGGGCTCTGGAACCCGATCTTGCCGCCGCCGGCCACCTGCTGGTGGTCGAGACGGCCACCCTGCAACCGGGGGGGTTGGCCAGCCTGGCCGACACCTTCGCCCCGGTGGCGACAAAGCTGCACACCTGGCTGGTGGGCGAGGCGCAGGCCGTGCCCGGCCTCGGCAAGCCCTGGCACCTGCCGACGGTGGCCGACGTGGTGGACGCCCTGGCCTGTGCCACCCGCGGCTACGGCATCGGCGACCGGCTGTATGTGCAGGGCACCGAGCCCTTCCTGTGGTCGGTGGCCACCGCGGCGGCCATCGTCGGCTTCGGCCCCGGCCAGCTCCAGCTTTGCCATGCGGGCAGCTTGGCGCGCCGGGTGTGGTGCACCCACTGCCACGGCTTCACCGAGCAGGTCACCACCAACGTCGTGCCCTGTGCGGGCTGTGGTCGCCACCTGCTGGTGCGCGACCATTTCTCCCGCCGCCTGGGCGCCTTCATGGGCGTGATGGTGGATGCCGAAGCGCCCGGCGAGATCCCGGCCATCGAGGAGGTCTTCGCATGATCGGCGATACCCTCCTGCTCCAGGTGGCGGCGGTGACCGACATCGCCCCCGGCCTGCGCCATTTGCGCCTGGTGGCCGCCGACGGCGGCAAGCTGCCCCCGGCAGCGGCCGGCGCCCACGTCCAGTTTGTGCTGGAAGGCGCGGCGCGCACCTGGCGCAACGCCTACTCCCTGGTGAGCCGGCCCGGTGCCCGGGATGCCTGGGAGATCATCGTGCGCCGGGTGCCCACCTCCCGTGGTGGCTCGGCCTTCATTCACGAACAGCTCAAGGCCGGCGACCGCCTGGTGGCCGGCTGGCCGGGCAACCTCTTTGCGCCGGTGCGCATTGCCCGCCACCACCTGATGATCGCCGGCGGTATCGGCATCACGCCCTTCCTGTCCTACCTGGCCGAGTTCGGCTTCACCGGCGCCGGCCACGCCCTGCACGTGTGCTGCCGGGAAACCGAGAAGGACGTCTTTGCCCCCTGGCTGGGCAACAGCCCGGCCGTTGCCTTCCACTGGGACGCCGATGGCCACCGCCTCGACATCCCGGCCCTGCTGGCCAGCCAGCCGGCGGGCACCCACCTCTACGTGTGCGGCCCGGCGGCCATGAACGACGAGGTGATGGCCGCCGCCACCGCCGCCGGCTGGCCCGCCAGCCATGTGCATTGCGAGCACTTCGGCTCGGCTCTGTCAGGCGGCGAAGCCTTCCGCGCCTTCCTGGCCCGCTCGGGCGTCGAGCTGGAGGTGGCCGAGGACGAAAGCCTGCTCGACGCCATCGAGCGCGTCGGCGTGGCCGCCCCCTGCCTGTGCCGCGGCGGCGCCTGCGGCGTATGCGTCACCCCCCTGCTGGAAGGGGAGGCCGAGCACCGCGACCACTTCCTGTCCGCTGAAGAGCGTGCCGCCGGCCGCCTGATCATGCCCTGCGTCTCGCGGGCCCGGGCAGGGCGGCTGGTACTGGATCTGTAAACCCATTGTCCCCAAGGGAGCCCGACATGAGCATCGCCTTCAAGCCCGACGAAACCTTCCGCGGCGACTACAGCTACCGCAACAGCGACGCCGCCATCCTGCGCTTTCCCTTCCCCTTCCCGGAAGACAAGTACATGTACAGCGTCAACATCGAGCCCCATGTGCGCAGCGGCCCCAGCGACGTGTATCTGCGGCCCTTCGATGTGGATGAGCACTACATCGCCGAATGCCGTGACCGGGCCATCACCCTGGAGCGCGACCCCGGCCGCTGCCAGGTGCTGCCCCACATGATGCTGGCCCAGTGGGACACCCTCGAGCTGCTGATGGAGAACCTGTCGGCCGACTACCCGGAGCACTTTTCCCTGGTCAAGGAGGGCGATGACTTCGGCAGCCGCTGGACCTGGACCAACCGGCCCCTGGGCATCGAGCAGAGCTTCATCTTCGGCGACGCCGCCACGCTGCCCTGCGAGCCCTTTGAGTACATCACCCGCCAGGCCCAGGGCGACTTCGCCATCTGCGACCAGCGCGACGACAACCTCTACATGGATGCCGGCATGGTCACCTCCCAGGCCGACTGGTCCCTGGAGTTCGACGTGGGCATGAGCTTCATGGAGTGGCACGGCCCGGTGCCCCTGGCCCACCAGACCGGCGTCTTCGAGCGCGCCCTCAAATACCTGCTGATGCTGCGCCTGGGCCAGCCGGTGCGCCGCCTCAACTGGACCATGACCATCAACCCGCGCCTCGACACCTCGCCCGAGAGCTTCCCCGAATGGGGTCAGGACAGGGCCAGCGTGACCCCCGACAACGCCGGCCGCAAAGTGCACCTGCGTGTGGAGCTGCAAACCCTGTGGCGCCTGCCCCGCAGCAACGCAATCCTGTTCCCGATCCGCTGCTATCTGGCGTCCCTGGAAGACCTGGCCCGGGTGCCCAAATGGGGCGCCCGTCTGCACCGGGTGCTCTCGACCCTGCCGCCCCAGCTCGTCGAATACAAGGGCCTCACCCGCTATCTGCCCGCCGCCCTGGAGTGGCTGAGCCGGCATGACGATGGGCGCGAGCTGCCGGTGGGCACCGAGGCGGGGGTCAGCACCCTCTGAGCCCCCTGTGGGGTACAGCCCGAACCCGCTTCACCCGACCTGAATTTCACGAATCTGCCCTCTCAAACACTTACGCAAAGGACATCACCATGAACGCCATTTCCCAAATGACCCCCGTCGGCATCGGCGCCGAATGGAGCCCCCAGTGGCTGCTCAGCGCCGAGCAGAAGGCCCTCCAGGCCGACCTGATCGCCCTGTGCGAAACCACCCTGCGCCCCAACGCCATCGAGAGCGACAAGGGCTATGTGTACCCCCGCAAGAACTTCGAAGCCCTGGCCGCCATGGGCCTGATGAGCCTGACCGTGCCGAAGGAGCTGGGCGGCCGCGGTGAGAGCCACCTGTGCGCCGCCATGGTCGTGGAGACCATCGCCCGCTACGGCTGCCCCTCCACCGCCATGTGCTACACCATGCACCTGGGCGCCTGCGCCGCGGCCCTTCTGCGCCACCACGACAACGAGCGCCTCAAGGACATCCTGCGCCGCGTCGACAAGGACGTGCTGATTGGCACCCTGTCCTACTCCGACCCGGAGACCGGCTCCCACTTCTGGTACCCCATGTCGTCCCGCGCCGAGCGCACCGACGGTGGCTGGAAGGTCTTCAAGAAGGCTTCCTGGACCACCTCCGGCGGCTTCGCCGACTGGTACATCATCCAGACCACCTCGCCCGACTTCGGCGGCGACTACTCCGACCTGTCCTGCTTCCTGGTTACCAAGGACCAGATCAAGGCCGACCCCGCCAACTGGGATGGCCTGGGCATGCGCGGTAACCAGTCCGGCCCGATCTCCGTGGATGGGGTCGAGATCGCCCCCGACGCCCTGGTCGGCCCGGTGGGCGACGGTGCCAAGTCCAATGACGAAGTGGTGGACCCCTTCTTCTTGGTGTGCTCCTCGGCCTGCTGGAACGGCATCTGCCTGGCCGCCATGGACATCACCAAGAACCACACCACCCGCAAGGTGCACAACGACGTGGGCATGCGCGTGGCCGACTACCCGACCATCCAGGATTACGTGGGTGAGTGCCTGATCGACACCAACGCCAGCCGCAGCTACGTGTATCTGGCCGCCAAGGCCCTCGACGACCTGACCAACAACTGCGACTGGTCCGCCCACAAGGAAATCGCCCACCTGCCGCGTACCGGCATCCTCAACTGGCTGTGGCAGGTCAAGTTCTTCTCCTCCAAGACCGTCACCCACGTGGTGGACAAGATGCTCCACGCCTGCGGCGGCACCGGCTACAAGCCGGCCCTGGGCATCGAGCGCCTGCTCCGCGACGGCAAGGCCGGCTGGGTGATGGGCCCCACCAACGAGGTGCTGCGCCAGTTTGTCGGCAAGTCGGCCCTGCTTGGCTTCGAGGTGCTGGACTACTGGAACCAGTCGGTGAACCAGCGGGTGCTGTCCAACGAGCTGAAGAAGATGAGCAAGGAAGAGAAGGCCGCCTTCGCCACCAAGCTCCTCGCCGAAGCCCAGGCCTGAGCACGGGAGCCCGCCATGCAAGCCGCCCTCCGCCAGCCTGCTCCGGTGTCTGCCGCGGCGCCCGCCCACCGGGCGCCGTTTGAAGGACGCCTGTTCCGTCGGGCCCTCGGCCTGTTTCCCACCGGCGTCACCATCGTCACCACCTGGGACGAACTGGGGCGGCCGGTGGGGGCCACCGTGAGCTCCTTCAACTCCGTGTCCATCGACCCGCCGCTGGTGCTCTTCAGCCTGGCCCGCAGCAGCGCCTGCTGCGACACCTTTGCCGCCGGCGGGCCGCTGGCCATCCACGTGCTCGACGCCGGCCAGGCGGAACTCTCCAACCGCTTCGCCTGGGGCGGCGGCGACAAGTGGGCCGACCTGGACTACGCCACCGGCGAGCACGGGGCGCCGGTCTTCGACAGCGCCCTGGCCACCTTCGAATGCGTGCCCTTCGCCCAGTACCCGGGCGGCGATCACATCATCTTCGTGGCCGAGGTGCGCCAGATGCGCTTCCAGGAGGGAGAGCCGCTGGTGTTCTGCGCCGGCGGCTACCGTCAGCTGATGGAAAAGGAGACCCGCGCGTGAATGCGATCCTGCCCGGCCCCCTCGCCGCCGCACCCGACGCCGTCGAGCCGGAGGGCGACCCCTTCCTGCTCGCCGCCGAGGCGCCCCGGCCCTGCGCCCAGGTCTTCCCGGAGCCGCTGGCGGTGATCCGCGTGGCCGCCGCCACGGCCCGGGCCTTCGTGGTGAAGGCCGGGCAGTTCATCCAGGTCATCGACGTGGAGGGGCGGCAGTGTTCCGACCTGCTGGCCTTCGACGCCGCAGCCCTGGAGGCCGGCGACGAATGGGGCCTCGACCCCACCGTGACCCGCACCCTGGCCGGTGCCGCCTACCCCCAGCCCGGCCTGCACGCCAAGTACTTCGACGCCCGCATGCAGCCCCTGCTCGAAACCGTGCAGGACACCGTCGGCCGCCACGACGCCTTCGCCCTGGCCTGCACCAGCAAGTATTACGATGATCTGGGCTTTCCCGGCCACGCCAACTGCAGCGATAACTTCAACGCGGCGCTGGAGGGCTTTGGCATCCGCCCGCGGGTGGGCTGGCCGGCCATCAACTTCTTCTACAACACCTTCATCCAGCCCTGCGGCAGCCTGGGTTTTGCCGAACCCTGGTCGAAGCCCGGCGACTACGTGCTGCTGCGCGCCATGAAGGATCTGGTGGTGGCGGTGTCGTCCTGCGCCGACGACATCGACCCCGCCAACGCCTGGCAGCCCACCGACATCGAGGCGCGCATCTACGCTGCCGACCACTCCTTCCCCCGCGCGATGGCCCACCGCATGACGCCCGACTCCCCCGCCCGCCTGACCCGCCCGACGGCCTTCGCCCCCGTCACCGAAACCCTCACCCGCGACTTCATCGACTACAAGGGCTTCTGGCTGCCCAGGCGCTTTGTCGGCCACGGCACCCTGGCCGAATACTGGGCCTGCCGCGAGAAGGTGGCGGTCATGGACCTGTCGGCCCTGCGCAAGTTCGATGTTTCCGGCCCCGATGCCGAGGTCCTGCTGCAGAAGGTGCAGACCCGCGACCTGCGCAAGCTCGCCGTCGGCCAGATCGTCTACACCGCCGTGTGCCACGCCCACGGCGGCATGATGGACGACGGCACCGTGTTCCGCATGAGCCGCGATGTCTTCCGCTTCGTCTGCGGCGAAGACACCACCGGCTTGTGGTTGAAGGAGCAGGCCGCCGCCGGCAACTTCGATGTACATATCCGCGACACCACCGACGCCCTGCACAACCTGGCCGTGCAGGGGCCGAAGAGCCGCGAACTGCTTACCCGCATGCTGTGGACGGCCCCCGTCCAGCCCGCCATCGCCGAGCTCGGCTGGTTCCGCTTCACCGCCGCCCGCCTGGGCGGCCCCACCGGCATCCCGGTGGTGGTGTCGCGCACCGGCTACACCGGCGAGCTGGGCTTCGAGCTGTGGTGCCACCCCCGTGACGGCGCCGCGGTGTGGACCGCCGTGATGGAAACCGGCGCCCCCCTGGGCATCGTCCCCCTGGGTTTCGACGCCCTCGACATGCTGCGCATCGAAGCCGGCCTGGCCTTCGCCGGCCACGAGTTCTGCGACCAGACCGACCCCTTCGAAGCCGGCATCGGCTTCACCGTGGCCCTCTCCAAGCCCGAAGACTTCATCGGCAAGGCCGCCCTGGAAGCGCGCAAGGCCCACCCCCGCCGCAAACTGGTTGGCCTCGCCATCACCGGCAACGAACCCGCCAGCCACGGCGACGGCATCTACCTGGGCCGCGCCAAGGTCGGCGAAATCACCAGCAGCGTCCGCTCCCCGGTGCTCAACACCCAGATCGCCCTGGCCCGGGTGGACGTGGCCTACTCGGCCCTGGAGACCGCGCTGCAGGTGGGGCAACTGGACGGGCACCGCAAGCGGCTGGATGCCACGGTGTGCGCCTTCCCCCATTACGACCCGACCAAGGCGCGGGTGCGGGCCTGACATGCCCCCTTGGTCGGCGGGGGCCATGGGGGAAAAGGACGCCATGCCCAGACCCCACGGGATTGGCTGGGCCGGCCGACGTCACGTTGCACAACGGAATGCCACCGGCCCTGTGGCAAGCCCAGAGTGTCCGACGACGTAAAACGGAGGAAAGCAGGATGAGTTTGACGCAACAACAGTGCAGCCCCATGTTTCCGCAGACTTGCGGGGGCTTGGCAGATCAGCCCTTGGCTGCTTTACGTGCTTTCTTGAAGCGCTTGAGATCAGATACCGAAAATAGCTGACTTCGCCCGACCGTTGAGCGCGGCAGGAGCTTGTGGTTTGCCACGTATCGACGAAAGGTCGACATCGACACCTCAAGGTATTCGCTTGCCTCTTCTGCGGTGAATTCATCACCGGAAAGGTGGCCGAACAGTTCCTCGTGGCTGAGATCTTCGCTACGGAATGCATTGGTGGATAGGAGAACAAAGAACTTTTCCCGCTCAAGTGCGGGCATGCGCTTGAGCTCGTGGAAGAGATCTTCAGCAGTGACTGCGTGCGCCATTTTTCTATCCCTCGGCTCGTAGGTACCGTTTGAGTTCGTCGTAAAAATTCTCGTGCGATTCGACTTGGTAGAAATCGATGATCAAGAGTTCAAGATTGGTCTCTTGTTCCGGCGCTATGGGTGTCGGCGGCCGGTAGGCGACCAGATACTCCTGGCGGTTGAACTTGAACTTGAAAACCCGGATCCCGGCCAGGTCGCCAGCCTTTGATTCCCCTATTGCCGGATCTTCACAGATCTCTTCTACCGCATCTTCTATCGCAAGCTGCAGCGGCTTGTGAGCTTTCTTCACGAAGCGGCTGAAGGGCGGTTTGTAGTTCGGCTTCATTTGTATGATTCCATAATGTCTCATTTTTGATTGAATTTCAATTCAAAATATGGCGACGCGTCATCTTCCGCTCACTTTTGCTCCGCATTTTGGCTCTTAGGCAGTCCACCACGCCCCGTCGATTGCCGCTTAAGTTCGTTGGCTTCCTCGATCTCCGGGGCAAGTTGCTTCAGCCGCCTACCGGGCCGGATAGGTCATACTCATTACGCAACTTGCCTCGATGCGCCGCCCGTCCCTCAACGCTTGCTCGCCAGGATATGGCTTGCGGTCCGAACTCCACCAGTAGTCGGCAAGCGGGAAGAGCACCCCGAGATGTGAAGGGTTAAGGCCGAGCCGTTGCTGCGCCCGCAAGAGCATGGACGGGACGATGGAAACCCGCGGCAGACCCTGCTTTTCCGGCGCATGGCTGCGGCATTCAGCTACGCTCAGGCCGCCAGCTTCTTGCGTCGTTGGTTCAAGCGCAAAAGGTATGCGCCAGCGGTGACGTCATAGGCAAGACAGAACCCGGGCCACCAGGCCGGCACGCCGGGATTGGTGATGACGTGGCCGTGCATCACGTCAAAGCCCCCATGCAGGAACAGACCCAGCGCTACAAGGGCTGGCCACCGTCTGGCGCCGAGCACTGCCAGGATCGAGAAGCCGGCAAAGGGGATGAGTTCGAGGGCAAGTGCCGAGGCTGAACCCGCCATGGCGGCAAACAGCAGATAGTACGAGGCGATGACGACAAGAATGGTTGCGTAGAAGCTGCGATCCTTGTCAAAGCCTGCGGCATTTGCCGAGATGCCGACCGCCAGGGCGAGAATAAAGCCGATGAGGTAGTCCATTGGGTTGGGGATTGTTTCGTCAGTTTCGGATAAGCCGGCCACTCGATTCGCGTGATCTGGCGGGTTCTCGCCTTGTTGCACGGGAAGGCCGGGCTCGCATCCTTATGCCACAAAGAAAGGCACGATGCCTGCCTGCGGCAGGCGCAGGTTGCAGGGGGCGAGTGAGTCGGCCGGCGCAGCGGTGACTTCACGCTCATCAAGGACGGCCCGCCGCCTGGCCGGATATAACGACACCGCCTGCCACCCGGGACCCCTTGCATGAACACTCCCACCCAAACCCTGCGCGTCGTGTTTGCCGCGAGCGCATTCGCGAGTTCCGTCATCCTGGTGCTCTTTGTGCGCGGCCGGGCGGAGTGGACGACGGCGTTCTGGCTGCAGCTTGTTGCGGCGTCCCTCGCCCTGTGTGCGGGCGTCTGCTTTGTTGCGTTCCGCAAGGGCGGCATGCGGCTGGACGGGGTGCCCTGGTGGCCCTTCGTGGGCCTTTTCCTGCGCCAGTTGGCGCTGGTCTATGCCGCTTCGGCCATTGTCATCGCGGCCCTTGCACTGGCAATCATCTATGCCATCACGCGCTCGGGGCCGAACGCGCTGGCGCTGGCTGTCCTGGCGGGGCTGTGGCTGTCCCTGTGGCTTGCGCCCGGCGTGGCCTCACTCACCACCTGGCGCAGGCTGCGCCGCACGACGGTGGGTGACACCCTGCAGTCTTAGGTTTGGCGGCTTCCCGGAGTTCCGCTCCGGTCCGTCAGCTGCGCTTCAGGTCGCGATAGAAGTTCTCGTGCGGGCCGACCGCTTCCAGGTAGACCAGCCGTACAGCGTCTTCGAGCGTATAGCCCAACAGGTACAACTGGCCTTGGCTCCTGAACTTCACAACCCGCAATTCGGATAGGTCGCCCTTCTTGCGTTCCCCGCTTTCCGGGTTCGCCGCGACATCCGCAACGGCCTGGTCCACGTCGGCGGCAATGTTGTCGTGCAGCTTCTTGTACTGACGGGCGAAACGGCGGGTCTGGACAACGCTGTAGCGGCTCACTGGGGACGGCTTCTCGGCACGAAGGGGCTTGCGTCCTCGCGACGCTCTGCCATCGACGCCAGGGACTCGGCGATGAAGCTGACAGGAAGGTCCGGATTGTCGAGCGCAGCGCGGCCAATCTTTGCCCAGTACTCCACCTGGCCGGCGATGCTTCGGTGTTCCGCAGCGGCATCGGCTTTCGCCTGATCGTACAAGGTCTGGTCGATTCGAATGGAGGTGGTGGCGGGCATGATGGTGGCTCTTGCTACATTTGTGGTAACCCAATCCTACCGTCGCCGGTCCGTTGTGTCCAACTGCGTTCAAGGCCCATGGCTCGCAGAGTCAATCACCCCGCGACAAACCCCGGCCGCTGTGGCGGCTCCCGCCCCTCGCACCCCGCCTCCGGTTGCATTGGCCCCGCCGTCAGCGCCAGGGGCATCACCCCGGCCCATACCGGGATGTCCATGTCGTCGGCGGAGTCCTCCACGCCCCAGTTGCGGATCTTGGCGACGGCTTCATCGAGGGGGATGCGCAGCAGGCGGGTGCCGGCGATCTCGGCGGGGGAGGGGAGGCGTACCCGGGCGGCGCGGCCGGGGCTGACGTGCTCGACGAAGCTGTGGAAGGCGGCGGCCTTGGCGCCGGTGTCCGTCACCTCGGCGAAGCGCCCGTAGATCACCACCGAGCGGTAGTTCATGGAGTGGCGGAAGGCCGAGCGGGCCAGCACCAGGCCGTCCAGGTGGGTGATGGACACGGCGCAGTCGTCGGTGAGCAGGGTCTGGGTGAGCCGCGAGTTGTTGGCGCCGTGGATGTAGAGGTGGTCTCCGTCACGCCAGCAGGCGGTGGGCAGGCAGTGCACGCTGCCGCCCTGGTTGAAGGCGATCTGGCACACCAGGGCCTGGTCGATGATGGCGTGGACGGTGGTCGCGTCGTAATGGGCGCGCTGGGGTTTGCGGTGGACCTGGGTGCGGGGGCTGGGGGACGGCGTCGACATGGGGGGCTCCTGGATAAGGGGTGCCAGCATAGCCAGACCGTGGCACCATCCATGGAGCCACAAGACGCTTTGTTCATGGAGCCAGATGTCCCTCGCCCTCGTTCTCGCTGCCCTCGATGACCCCGCCGCAGGGGCCGGTGAGGCGCGCCAGTTGCGCCTGTACCGGCTGCTCAAGGCCGCCATCCTCGAAGGGCGCCTGGCACCGGGCGCCCGTCTGCCGGGCACCCGCCAACTTGCCGCTGATGTGGGCATGGCGCGTAACTGCGTGCTGTTTGCCTATCAGCTCCTGCTGACCGAAGGCTTTGTCGAGGCCGACCGGGGCGGCACCCGGGTGGCGGCCTTGCCCCTGGGCATGGCCGCGCGCAGCCCGCAGCACGGGCCGGCCGGGGCCGACAGGCTTTCGCGCCGCGCCCGCCAGTTGCCGGCCATCAATCGCAACGAGTCCCTGCTGCCCTTCGCCCCCGGTGTGCCGGATCTGAATGCCTTCCCCTGGGCGACCTGGGCGCGCTTTCTGCACCGGGCCTGGGGTGAGGTGACGGCCCGTCAGCTCGCCTATGCGGAGCCCGGGGGCGAGCCGGAGCTGCGGCGGGCGGTGGCGGCCTTCCTGTCGGCACGCCGCGGGGTGGCGTGCACGCCGGAACAGGTCTTCATCGTGGCGGGTGGGCAGGTGGCCCTGGATGCCTGCGCCCGGCTGCTGGCCGACAGCGGCGAGACGGTGTGGCTGGAAAACCCCTGCTACCCGGCGGCCCGCAATGCCATGCTGGCCGCCGGGCTTGCGCCGGTGGCGGTGGAGGTGGACCGGGACGGCATGGCGCCGGCGCCCGGCCTGTGGCAGGCGGCGGCGCCCCGCCTGGTGTATGTCACGCCCTCGCACCAGTATCCGCTGGGCAGTGTGCTGAGCCTGGAGCGGCGCCTGGACCTGCTGGCGGGGGTGGAGGCCAGCGGGGGCTGGCTGATCGAGGACGACTACGACAGCGACTTCAACCATGCCCAGCCCGGCGCCCGCCCGTTGCCGGCCATCCAGGGCCTGCGCCCCGAGGCGCCGGTGATCTACGTCGGCACCTTCAGCAAGCTGCTCTATCCGGGGCTGCGCATCGCCTACATGGTGGTGCCGCGCTGGGCCGCCAGCGGGCTGGGGGAGGGGATCCGCAAGCTCTACCGGGGCGGCCAGGCCGTCGAGCAGCGGGCCCTCGCCCGGCTGCTGGAAAGCGGGCAGCTGACCCGCCACCTGCGGCGCATGGGGCCGCTGTATCGGGAGCGGCAGGCGGTGCTGCGGGCGGCCCTGCAGGCGGGGTTCGGCGAGGGATGTCCCGTTCTTGGCGGGCAGGCCGGCCTGCACCTGGTACTGGGGCTGCCGGCGTCGGTGCCCGACACGGCCCTGGCCGAGGCCGCGCTGGCGCAGGGCCTGGCGCCCCGCCCCCTGAGCGCCTACTACGTGGGCGCCACGCCGGGAAATGGCCTGGTGCTGGGCTACGGCCTGAGCGGGGTGGCGCGCATCCCGGAGCTGGTGACGCGCTTGGTGGGGGTGGCTGAAAAGGTCCGGAAGGCGGGGGGTGTCTCGTCCTGAGACAGATGTTCGGCGCGGGCCTGCCGTGCCAGAATCCTCCTCCCACTCCAACAACAAGAGAGCCCCCCATGAGACGCTACGAAGTCTTCCCCGACAATATCGACTCTCCTCTCCAACAGGCCAGCTTTGATCCGGCGCCCCTCGGCGAGACCGAGGTGGCGGTGGCCATCAAGGCAGTGTCCCTGAATTTCCGCGACATCCTGGTGACCCGCAACACCTACTTCGCGCCGATTTCCGGCGGACTGGTGCCGTGCTCCGACGGCGCCGGCGAGGTGGTGGCGGTGGGCAGCCAGGTGCAGGGCCTGGCCGTGGGTGACCGGGTGGCGACCTTGTTCTTTCCCCACTGGCAGAGTGGCAAGCCGGACGCCCGGGCGCTGTCGGATGCCCGCGGGGCCGAGTCGGCCGGGGCCTTCACCGAGCGCTTCGTGTCGGACGAGAGTGGTCTGATCAAGCTGCCCGACGGCCTGAGCTATGCCGAGGGGGCCACGCTGCCTTGCGCGGCAGTGACCGCCTGGAATTCCCTGTTTGAAGCCGGCGAGCTCAAGCCCGGCCAGACCGTGCTGCTGCTGGGTACCGGCGGGGTGTCCATCTTCGCCCTGCAGTTTGCCAAGGCGGCGGGGGCGAAGGTCATCATCACCTCCAGCGACGACGCCAAACTGGAGCGGGCCAGGGTGCTGGGTGCCGACCATGGCATCAACTACCGCCGCCACCCGGAATGGCACGAGGAAGTGCTGCGCCTGACCGGCGGGCAGGGCGTGGATGTGGTGCTGGAAGTGGGTGGCCCGGGCACCCTGGAGCGTTCGCTGTTGAGCGTTGCCACCGGCGGCCGGATTGCCTACATCGGTGTGCTCACCGGCCTAGCCGGGGCGGCCAATCCGGTCATGCTGATCCCGAAGGCGTCGAGCATCCAGGGTATCTTCGTGGGCAGCCGGGCCATGTTTGCCGATATGCTGCAGGCCATCCAGACCCACGTCATCCACCCGGTGATCGACAGGGAGTTTGCCTTTGCCGATGCCCCGGCCGCCCTCGAGTACATGAAGAGCGGCAGCCACTTCGGCAAGATCGTGGTACGCGTGGGCGACTGATGGGGCGCGAATGAACCTAATTTCCTCCGTTTGACGCGTCGTCTGACGGTCGATACGGTCTCTTCTGTAGGGGCGACTTCAGAGGGTGTCGCGAAACCCTCTTCCCTGGCGTTGAGCTACGATTCTCCCCGGTGATCATGAGATCGGTGTGGCAATGGGGCATAAGAAGATCAAGCGGCGGGTGACCCG